>Ga0207674_10007391_pt1 | contig 12798 bp, 10 predicted proteins | sample KBSCornC72_FD_184303 | JGI IMG/M metagenome (GOLD analysis project Ga0207674, IMG submission 184303) | Corn rhizosphere microbial communities from Kellogg Biological Station, Michigan, USA - KBS Corn C7-2 (SPAdes) (version 2) | ecosystem: Host-associated > Plants > Roots > Rhizosphere > Soil ... | reverse complement strand
GGGAACCGCCGGCACAACGCGCTCGACATCCCGGCCCCTCGCGGCACACCGGTCATCTCGGCCACAGCCGGCAAGGTACTGCGCGTCTTCTCGAGTCAGGCCGGCGGTCTCATGGTCTACGCATCCGACCCCACCGACCGGTTCGTACTCATGTACGCGCACCTCGACCGGTACGCGAACGGCCTCGCCGACGGCATGCCGCTGCAGCGGGGCGACACGATCGGGTTCGTCGGGACCACGGGCAATGCGCCGCCCAACGTACCTCATCTACATTTCGCTATCGCCCGGACGTCGAACGTCGGGCGATGGTGGACCGGCATGCCGGTCGACCCGCGCCCCCTGCTGCGGCGCTAATCTGGCGTCAGAGAAACCCCGTGTTCATCTCCGATTTTGCCATCAAGCGGCCGATCGTCACCGTCGTGACGATGCTCGCGCTCGTCGCGTTCGGCATCGCCGCGCTCTACAAGCTGCAGGTCGACGAATTCCCGGACATCCAGGCCCCGATCGTCTTCGTCGGCGTCGGCTACCCCGGTGCGGCACCCGACGTCGTCGAGCGCGAGGTCGTGGATCGCATCGAGGATCGGCTGTCGAGCATCAGCGGGATTGACAGGATCAACTCGACGACGAGCGACGGGTTCGCCCAGATCATCGTCGTGTTCGTGTTCGAGAAGCCGGTCGACCAGGCGACGCAGGACGTCCGAGACGCGATCTCGGCGGTCAGGGGCCAACTGCCGCAGGAGATCCTCGAGCCGATCATTCAGCGGTTCGACCCTAACGATTTGCCGATCGTCTCGCTCGCGCTCACCTCCACGAGCCTGACGGTGCCGCAGCTGACGCAGCTCGCGGACAACCAGATCGGCGGCGACCTGCGTGCGGTCGCGGGCGTCGCGCAGGTGAACGTCGTCGGCGGAGACAGTGCCACGCTCAACGTCAACATCAGGCCGCAAGCGCTCGCGAGCGCGCGCGTCGGTGTCGATCAGGTCGTCGGCGCACTTCGCGCGCAAAACCTCGCGGCGCCAGTGGGTCAGGTGACGACGCCCACGACCGAACAGACGATTCGGCTCGAGGGCCGACTCGAGAACCCGCAGGACTTCCTCGGGCTCGTCGTCACGCAGCGCGCCGGTCGCGCGATCACACTGGGCCAGCTGGCTGATGTCGAAGCCGGGAACGCCGAGCCACGGTCCGCCGCGCTGTATAGCGGCCGAGCGGCGATCGGTATCGACGTTGTGAAGTCGAAGGGGTACAGCACCGCGTTCGTGGCCAACGGCGTGAAGAAACAGCTCGCGACGTTGCGCCCGACGCTGCCCGCTGGGACGCGCATCGAGATCGTCCGCGACGGCGGCGTGCGCGTCGAGAATTCGGTCCGGAACGTGGAGGAGACGCTGTTCGAGGGAGCGATCCTCACCGTGCTCGTGGTGTTCCTGTTCCTCATCTCGTGGCGGTCGACGGTGATTACCGGGCTCGCGCTGCCGGTCTCGGTGCTCGCCGCCTTCATCCCGCTCTGGCTGCTCGGCTTCACGCTGAACACGATGAGCTTGTTAGGCCTGTCGCTCGCGATCGGTATCCTGATCGACGACGCCATCGTCGTGCGCGAGAACATCGTCAGGCACATCGAGGCAGGCGAAGACCACTACGAGGCGTCGCGCAAGGGAACGGACGAGATCGGCCTCGCTGTTGCCGCGACGAGCTTCTCGATCGTCGCCGTGTTCGTGCCGGTCGGCTTCATGTCCGGGTTCGCAGGGCAGTGGTTCAAGCCGTTTGCTCTCACGATCGCGGCTGCAGTGCTCGTGTCGCTCTTCGTGTCGTTCTCTCTCGACCCGATGCTCTCGGCCTACTGGGCCGACCCGCAGCTCGAGGCGCACGAGCTCCGCAATCCGGTCGCACGCACGCTCGAGCGGTTCAACCGATGGTTCGACGCGCAGGCAGAGCGCTACAAGCACGGGATCGCGTGGGGACTCGAGCATCGCGCGATCATGATCGCGCTCGCCGTCGCGTCGTTCGTTGGCGCGATCGTGCTGCAAGGCGCCGTCGGACGATTCGATTTCGTTCCGCTGAGCGACTACAGCGAGATCAATATCGCGATCGAGCTGCCGCCCGGCGCGAGCCTGCAGTACACCACGCAGCAGGCGGAGCGGGTGGCCGCGCTCGCTCGATCGCACAAGGAGGTGCTGTACACGTACACGACCATCGGAAGCGCGTCGGGTGCGGGTGGAGTCGACAACGGGAACATCTACGTCAAGCTCAAGCCGAAGAAGGAACGCACGATCTCGCAGGAGCGGCTGGCGCAGCAGCTTCGCCGTGAGTTCGCGTCGGTCGGCGGTGTGACGGCCTACACGTACGCGTCGGGCTTCGGCGGCAACCAGAAAACCGTCCAGCTGCAGCTCACCGGTCCTGACAACACCGTCCTCAATCAGCTCGCCGAGCAGATCGCGGATCGCGTCAGGCGTGTTCGCGGTGCGGCGGATGTCGGTCTCTCGTCGCGTGGACAGAAACCCGAGCTCCGCGTCCAGATCGACCGCGGCGTCGCGGGCCAGATCGGCGTGAGCATCGCGCAGATCGCGCAGGCGCTCCGTCCCGCGTTTGCCGGCGTCGACGCCGGCACGTGGATCGATCCTTCCGGCGAATCCCGGTACGTGCGGGTGCGGCTCGCGCCCGAGTCGCGGGAAAACGTTGCCGATGTCTCGCGCATTCCGCTGGTGCTCGCGACGGCCGGCACGGACGGGCCGGCAATTGTCCCGTTAGGCCAGGTGGCCCGATTCTCGAGAGGGACAGGCCCGGCCCAGATCACGCACCTGGACCGCCATCGCGTCATAACCGTCGGGGCGAACATCCAGGGTGCGTCGCTTGGCGAAGTGACCCAGGGGATCACCCGCGCCACCGCGGACATCCGTATGCCCCCGGGCTATCGGATCGTTCCGGGCGGCCAGGTCGAGAGCCAGCAGGAGGTGTTCGGCGGCATCTTCATCGCGTTAGGCATCGCGGTGATGCTGATGTACCTGATCCTGGTCGTTCAGTTCGGGTCGTTCCTCGACCCGCTGGCGATCCTCGTATCCCTGCCGCTGTCACTCATCGGTGTCGTGCTCGCGCTCATCATGACCGGCGATTCGCTGAACATCATGAGCCTGATCGGCGTGATCCTGCTCATGGGCATCGTGGCGAAGAACGCGATCCTGCTCATCGACTTCGCGAAGTGGGGAACGGAGCGCGGCATGGGGCGGCACGAGGCACTGGTGGAAGCGGGGCGAATCCGGTTGCGGCCGATCCTCATGACCACGCTGGCGCTGATCGCGGGCATGATCCCGGTGGCGTTAGGTCACGGCGAGGGCGGTGACTTCCGTGCGCCGCTCGGGCGAGCGGTGATCGGAGGCACGATAACGTCGACGCTGCTGACGCTGTTCGTGATCCCGACGGTGTATGACATCCTGGCGGGCTGGAGGGAGGCGCTTGGGCGGCGGCTCGGGTTCAAGCCCGTCACGCACGGAAGTGAGCCTGTGCCGGCCCCCGGCGACTGATTCTGGTTCGTGGTAGGGCAAGCCTTTTTCTTGAACAGCGATTGGGCGGATCGAGGCGGAAACCTCCGGATCCGGCTTGGCATCCATGCTGGCTTTCTCAACGAGCCGAATTGCTTTGGGACTACCTCGGGACGCATGAACGTCCCGAGGCTGTTCATCAAAGTTCCTGGCTCGTCGAGTGATCTCGTTGGCCCGTGAGGCAGTTATCCGGCCGTTTCTGCCTGATCCGCTTCATCGCTGTTCCGGAAAGAGGCTTGCTGCCGGGAAGGGGGCTTGCTGCCGGGAAGGAGGCTTGCTGCCGGGCAAGAGCCTTGTCAGTGATCCGCCAGATCCCTTGTCGGGATTCGAACCCGGTCACAGAATGAAATCATGACTACTCGCCGCCACTTCGTCGCGATGCTCCCCGTGACACTCCTCGCCGGGATCCGCCACGCGCGATGCTGCGCGCCGAGCATGATGCGCGTCTCCGACCATCCCACGCCCAGGCCGGGCATTACGTCGGCCATGGTTCTGAAGAAGGATCAGTTGGGAGAGCACAAGGACGCCGCTCCGGTGTTCGACATGGTGCGCGAGATTCCCGAGGTCGTCGATGGGATCCGCTGTCAATGCGGGTGCTCCGCCCTCGAAGGGAAGTATTCGCTGCTCTCGTGCTACGAGGCCGACGGCATGGCCGCGCATTGTTCGATCTGTCAGGGTGAAGGACGCCTCGCGTACCGGCTGCACAAGCAGGGCAAAACGCTCGACCAGATCCGCGCGGCGATCGACGCGAAGTTCGGATGACACCCAGCCGGTCGGGAAATCCGCCGTCTCCCCGATTCCCGATTCCCTATTCCCGATTCCCTGTCCTGCTGGGTTTAGCAGTCCTGCTTGCGGCGCCAAACCTGGCGGGCGCGCAAGTAATGCCGTCCGAGAAAGGCACCGTCACACAGACGGTCGACGGCACGACGATCACGATCGAGTACTACCGTCCGGTGGCGCGAGGCCGGACCCCATTTCCTGACGTCGTCCACTGGGGCCGCATGTGGACGCCCGGCGCCAACTGGGCGACCACGCTCGAGGTCGACCAGCCGATTCGCCTGAACGGCAACCCGGTCCCAAAGGGCAAGTATTCGATCTGGATGATTCCGCAGTTGGACGAGTGGACCGTCATCCTGAACCGCGACGCGAGGCGTTTTCACACGCAGCCGCCGGCCCCGAGCGACGAGGAAGTGCGGCTGGCGGTCAAGCCGGCGACTGGCGCGCCCATGGAGACGCTCGCGTTCTACTTTCCCGTCGTCACGCGCGACGGCGCGACGCTCGACATGCATTGGGGGACGACGATCATCCCGCTGCGGATCACCGTATCCCCATCGCACCCACCGGACGTCTCGGCCCGCGAGCGAGCGATGTACGTCGGGCGGTATCATTTGACGCCTAACGGCAACGATGGGAACGTGCCCGAGACGGCGCTCGAGGTGACGGACGAGGGCGGACAACTCCACGGACGGACGACCCCTTCCCTCTGGGACTACGACGCGACGTTCGATCTCGTCCCCATCGGCCACGACGGCGAGTTCAAGTTGAGCTTCTACCGTGGCGGAAAACTGTTCGGTATGGAGGCCGACGGTCAGCTCGAGTTCCGCGGCGACTCGGCCGGCCATGCGACGACGATCCAGCTGTGGCAGTTCAATCGGCTGTTGTCTCGAGGTTCGCGCGACAACCGATTCTAGACGGATCAGCATCCAGAACGACGGGGAAACGGATTCAACGGAAACTCCTGGTTTCCGTTGCATCCGATTCCCTTTGTTTTCGGATGCCCGAGTGGTCGCCCGGCTTGCCCGATTCCCGATTCCCGATTCCCGATTCCCGATTCCCGAATCTGGACGGTCGAGCCCGGAGGTTGCATGGTCATTGGACCCTCAACCCGAAAAGGTCGATCCCGTATGAAGCCGAGTTGCCTGATCGCTCTGAGCTCTCTCGTCGTGTGCACGGTTTCGATCGCGAGTGCACAGCAGCCTAAATCCGCGGCAACGCGAACGCCCGACGAACGCGCCGTCCTCGATCTCGAGGAGTCTTGGGCGAAGGCCGTCGTCAAGCGTGACGCTGGGACGTTCAAGCGCCTCCTCGCGCCCGGCTTCGTTTACACGGAGGACGACCGGGTCCAGAGCGGCGACCAGCTCACCCGCGACATCGTCTCGGGCACCGACACCGTCACCGAGGCGCGCAACGAGCAGATGCAGACGCGCGCGTTCGATAACGTGATGATCGTGACCGGCTGGCTCATCATGCACGGCCGAAGCGGCGGTCAACCCTTCGATCGACGGTATCGATTCACCGACACGTGGCTCAAGCGGGGCGGCCAATGGCAGATCATCGCTGCACAGGACTACCTCGTGCCCGCGGGTCGCAAATGACCCGCCGCCTAACGATCGCGCGTTTCCTCATCGTCGCGGCCGTGGCCGCCTGTACACCAAGCAGCCAGACCACCGCGCGGACCGACAGCACGGGTACCGCGAAGTCGACTGGCGCCGCGACATCCGTTGCCGGTACTCGCATCGCCGCGCCGCGCACGACGCCCGCCGGCGAATGGCAGATGCCCGGCGGCGATTACTCGAGCTCTCGGTTCAGCGACCTGTCGCAAATCACGGCCGCGAACGCGGTCAACCTCCGCGCGTCGTGGACGTTTTCCACCGGCGTGCTGCGCGGCCACGAGGGGCAGCCGCTCGTCGTGAACAACACGATGTACGTCGTCACGCCCTACCCGAATGTCTCGTACGCTATCGACCTCACGCAGGCCGGGCAGCCACTCAAGTGGAAGTTCCGCCCGGAGAACTCGCAGGCGGCGACCGGGCAAGCGTGTTGCGACGTCGTGAACCGCGGCGCCGCGTACGCGGATGGCAAGATCTTCTACAATCTGCTGGACGGGCACACCGTCGCCGTGGACGCCAGCACGGGGAAGCAGCTGTGGCGCACGAAGGTGGCGGACCTCACGCGCGGCGAGACGATGACCATGGCGCCCATCGTCGTGAAAGGCAAAGTGCTCGTCGGGTCGAGCGGCGGTGAGATGGGCGTCCGTGGCTGGCTCGCGGCCATCGACGCGAGTACGGGCAAGGAAGTTTGGCGCGGCTACAACACGGGCAGCGATCGCGATATGAAGGTCGGCCCGCGCTTCAAGGCCTTCTACGCCCAGGACAACGGCAAAGACCTCGGCCTAACGAGCTGGCCGGGCGACACGTGGAAGCAGGGTGGCGGCGCCGTCTGGGGGTGGCTCTCGTACGACCCCGAGCTCAATCTCGTGTATTACGGCACGAGCAACCCCGGCCCGTGGAACGAGGGCGTCCGCAAGGGCGACAACAAGTGGTCGTGCGCCATCATGGCGCGCGACGCGGACACGGGCGAGCTGCGCTGGGCGTTCCAGGTCACGCCGCACGACATGTGGGACTACGACACGGTCAACGAGAACATCCTCGTCGATCTGCCGTTAGGCGGCACGACGCGCAAGACGCTGGTCCACTTCGACCGCAACGGTTTCGGCTACACGATCGACCGCGCGACCGGCGAGGTGCTCGTCGCCCAGCCATTCGTGCAGATGAACTGGTCTACCGGCGTGGATCTCAAGACGGGTCGGCCTAACGTCGTTCCCGAAAAGATGACGGCCGAGGGCAAGAACGTGAAGGACATCTGCCCGAGCCTCGAGGGCGGGAAGAACCAGCAGCCCGCCGCGTTCTCGCCGCGCACCGGACTGTTCTACGTACCGACGAACAACCTGTGCATGGACTTCGAGGTTCGCCCGGTGAGTTACATCCCCGGGACGCCGTACATCGGCGCGAACGCACCCGAGAAGAAGGGTCCGGGCGGTCACGGTGGCGAGTTCATCGCGTGGGACGCGACGACGGGAAAGAAGGTTTGGGGGATCGAAGAGCCGTTCCCGGTGTGGGGAGGCGCGCTCGCCACGGCGGGCGGCGTGGTGTTCTACGGGACGCTCGATGGATGGTTCAAGGCGGTGGATGCGTCGTCAGGCAAGGAGCTGTGGAAGTTCAAGGTCGGCTCCGGTGTGGTCGGCAATCCCATCAGCTACCTCGGGCCGGACGGGAAGCAGTACATCGCCGTGTACTCGGGAATTGGTGGTGACATGGGCCTCCTGATCGCGGGTGATGTGGCCGCGAACCTGCCGTATGACGTACGTGAGCGGGGCTCGACGCTACCCGATCTCGGACGGTGGACGAGCTGGGGCGGGATGCTCTTCGTGTTTTCGTTGTAGCGACAGGCGGCAGGCGGCAGGCGACAGAACTCGAGGTTACTCATGCGCGCATCGATCATCGTGCTTGGCACAACGGTCATCCTCGCGGCAGCAACCGCGCCGAGGGTGGTTCGGCAAGGCCCATCGCCTAACGCGGGCGCGACGGATTCAATGAGATTTGTCGCTCACCCGGACAACATCCCGCCCGGATTCCCGTCAACCGACCGCCCGCTCGCGCTGAAGAATCCATACGAGGGTAACGCGCAGGCACTCAAGACCGGCGCGCAGCTCTACGTCGCGTACAACTGCATCGACTGCCATGGCGCGGATGGCTCCGGCGCGATGGGTCCGAGTCTCGCCGACAGTCGCTGGCACTTCGGCGGCACGGCGGCCGAGGTGTTCGAGTCTATCTATCAGGGCCGACCCGACGGGATGCCGACGTGGGGCGGTCGCATCACGAACGACCAGATCTGGATGCTCGTGACGTACGTCCGCTCGTTATCGGCGGGGAAGGATGTCGCGACCGAGAACTTTGCCGGCGCAACGGTGGAGAGGACGGGACACTAGAGGGGACGGGGGACGGGCGGCGGGCGACGGAACAGGGGGAACCGGGAACAGGGAACCGGGAACAGTGACTCCTCGTGGGGCCTCTGTTCCCGGTTCCCTGTTCCCAGCGGCGCGCCTGCGGCGCGCCGCGTCACGGTTTCACCCCGCCAACACCGCTTCGATGGCCATCGCAAAGCGCCTCCAGCTCTCCTGCTCCGCGACGATCTGCTTCCGTCCAGTCGGCGTCAGCTTGTAGAACTTCGCCCGTCGCCCCTCCGGTGACGTTCCCCACTCCGACACCACCCACCCCCGGTCTTCGAGCCGGTACAGCGCCGGGTAGAGCGATCCCTGGTTGACCTGTAGCACATCGCGCGACAGCTCGCGAATCCGCTTCGAGATCGCCCAGCCGTGAAGCGGGGCGACGAGCAGGCTCTTGAGAATCAGGAGATCCAGAGTCCCCTGCAGCAGATCGGCGCGGTCGGACATGGTGACGTGGCCCTGAGGGAGCGCTGGCACGGTGGCATACCTCACGCTTCGACAAGAGCGTATGCCGCGCGTTGTCGAAGGTCAAGGCATGCGTGGCTCGAGGCGACGGTCGCTCGTCCTTACAGTAGGCCCTCACCTCCCCTCCCGTGTCCTCTTCCGCCTCCCGGACCAGCGAAGTCCCCAAGTTCGACGTCGCCGACGCGGTCACTCCGGTCGGCACCGCTCCGTGCGCCGAGTGCCGCCGCGCGATCGTCGACACCTACTACGAGGCCGGCGAGGGCGTCGTCTGCGCTCCCTGCCAGACCCGCATCGCGTCCAACCTCGAACCCGACGTGACGCGAGCGCGGTTCTCGCGCGCTGCGAGATTTGGCGCGCTGGCAGCGGCCGCCGGCGCCGCGGTCTACTTCGGGTTGCTCGCCGCAGCCGGACGGGAGGTGAGTGTCGCCCTGATTCTCATCGGCTTCGCCGTAGGTCGAGCCGTGCGGAGCGGCGCTCGCACGCGCGGAGGGCGGCCCTATCAATGGCTCGCACTCGGGCTGACCTACCTCGCGATGGTTACGACGTACGTGCCGTTCGTGCTCAAGGGCTCTGACGCCTCGGACCTGGGCGCGCTGCTCCTCCTTGCGATCGCCGCACCGATCCTCGAGGGCATCGACCATGGCCTCACGCTGATCATGATCGCGATCGCGCTGGGCCAGGCATGGCGAACGAATCGGCGAGTCGAGCCGAAGCTTGCCGGTCCCTTCCGCGTGCGCGCCGCCCGGGCCTGAGTCGGTTTGGTACGTTGGGGGTCGTACCAAATCAGTCTCGACGCAGCGCAACCATCGGGTCGACCGCGCTCGCCCGACGCGCCGGCAGGTACGCCGCACCCGCCGCGACGACCGCGAGCACCACCACCACACCGCCGATCGTGACCGGATCCATCCGGCTCACGTCCACGAGGAGCGACCGCAGCACGCCGGTCACCCCGAGGGAGCCGGCCACACCCAGGATCAGACCTAGCGCCACCATCCGGACACCGCGGCGCAGCATCATGCCAGCGACCTGGGTGCTCTGCGCGCCTAACGCCATACGCAGACCGATCTCGTACGTCCGCTGCGAGACATCGTACGCGATGACCCCGTAGATGCCGATCCCCGCAAGCACGAGCGCGAGCGCCGCGAACCCCGCCAGCAGCTCCGTGCTGAATCGACGGCTCGCGACGGACGCCCCGACCACCGCGGTCATCGTCTGCACCTTCGATACCGGTGTCAATGCACTGAGCTGGTGCACGAGCTGCCTGACGGGCGCCGCCAGCGCCGTCGGGTCACCTTCGGCCTTGATCACGAGGTTCATCGCCGCCGGCGTGTAATACGCACTCCGCCCCGCCTGGGCGTGCGGGAAGTACATCGTTGGCGGTATATCCTCCTGATAGCCCGACGACCGAACGTCCTTCACCACTCCGATCACGGTCGCCCACGGCGCCGCCGGGTCCAGCATCTTGATCGTACCACCGATCGGATTCTTGTTAGGCCACAACTTCTTCACGGCCGTCTCGTTGACGAGCGCAACGAGCGGCGCGTCCGCCCGGTCGTCAGCGGTGAACTCGCGGCCGCGCAGCACCGGGATGCCCATCGTCCGGAAGTAGCCTGGCGTAACCTGCTGCGGCATCGCCGATGGCGCCTGACTCACCGGCACCTGGGGCGACCCGTCGACGAGGATGGACCAACTGCTGTTCCCGTCCGCGATCGGGAGGTCTCCCACCGCACCGACCGACCTGACGCCCGGCAACGCCTGCACGCGATCCGTGAGATCTCGATAGAACTGCGCGATGATGCGCTGCGGCCCGCTCGGGTCGTTGAGCTCGTTGCGCGGCTCGGGGAACGAGACGCGCATCGCCAGCACGTTCGTCGGATTGAAGCCCAGATCGATGGACTGGAGCTTCCACAGGCTGCGGATCATGAGGCCAGCGCCGGTCAACAGCACCACCGCCAACGCCACCTCCGACACCACGAGCACCCCGCGCGCTCGGCCAATCCCGAACTGCGACGACGTCTTCCCGCCCTCGCGAAGTGTGCCGACGGTATCACCGCGCGTACCGCGCAGCGCAGGAATGAGCCCGAACAGGACGCCGGTCACTGACGTTACGAGCAGGGCGAACGCCAGCACGCCGCCGTCAATCGACACTTGATCAACGCGCGGGATCGACGCAGGCGCGGCGGCGCGTAAGGCGTGCTGGCCCCACCAGGCGAGCGCGATGCCGAGGAACCCGCCAACGACTGCATACGCGGCGCTCTCGGTGAGCACCTGGCGCGCGAGCCGGCCGCGGGACGCGCCTAACGCGGTTCGAATCGCCAGCTCCTTCCGCCGCGCCTCGCCACGGGCGAGCAGCAGGTTCGCGACGTTGACACACGCGATCAGCAGAACGAACCCCACGGCCCCAAGCAGCGCGAGCAAGTATGGCCGAGTCCTGCCGAGCAGCTTGTCAGGCAGCGGCGTGGCGCTCACGATGAGCGGCTTGGTCTGCTCGTAAACGTCCGGATAGTCACGCACGAACTGCTTCGCCAGCGTATTGAGGTCGTTCTGGGCAGCAGCCGCGGACACACCGGGCTTGAGTCGCGCGATCAGTTGGAGGTAGTGGTTGTTGCGTGTCCAGAGGGTGTCGTAGTTGAGCCGAAGCGGAATCCAGAGCGCAATATCCGTTGAAGGAAACGCGAATCGCTCAGGCATGACGCCGACGACGGTGAAGTTCCGGTCAAAGAGGCGAACTTCCTTGCCGACAATCGACTTGTCGGCGCCGAATCGTCGCGTCCAGAGTCCATGACTCAGGACCGCGGCGCGGCGCGGAAACCCATGTCGTCGGTCCTCCTCGGGCACGAACGTGCGTCCTAGTTCGGCCGGCACCTGCAGAATCGAGAAGAATCCATCGGAGACTTGAGCAATCGTCAGGCGCTCGGGCTCGCGCTCACCCGTTAGTGTCCCCGACGTCTGCGAGAACGCGGCCATCCGATCGAACCGTTTCGTGCCATCGCGGTAATCGACGAACTCCCCCTCCGACACGAATCCGTACGGCTCGACATGCTCGATCTGCACGACGCGATTGGCGTTGGGATACGGCAGCGGGCGAAGCAGCACACCGTTCACGACACTGAAGATCGCCACGTTGGCGCCGATCCCTAACGCGAGTGTCGCCAGCACGATGCACGAGAACGCCGGCTTCGTGATCATGCCACGAAGGGCGTAGCGGATGTCTGCCATGAGCGTGGCCATCAGGTCCTCGTCCCTCGCGTCGTCTGGCGCGCGGTGAATGGTGTGATGCCGAGCATCGCGTACGGCACGGAGGTGTCGCGCGGTGGTGCCCGCGCGCTCGAGTGCTGACACGCGAAAGACGTCGGCGACGGCGCTCGCCCAGACGCGGGCGACGCCTAACGTGCCCTGCTGTCGCGCCGCGATCCGGCGGTCATGAAAAAAGTCCGTCATGTCGCCGCCAAACCGCTCGCGGAACTCGCGGGGGTAGAGCCGCAGCAGGAGACGGTAGGCGCGATCCGCGACCGAGGTGTAGCGGACGTCGCTCATCGCGCGGGCTCCGGGTCGATGATCCGGGTCGCCTCGGCCTCGCGCACCAGCGCGCGAAGCCGCAGCGCCTCGGCGGCGACGACTCGCTTGCCGAGCGGCGAAAGCGCGTAGTAGCGGCGCCGCTCGTCGTCGAGATCGGACGCGGGACGCCGTGGAGACTCGGTGAGGAGCTTGTCGGCGAGCAGACGGCGGATGCTTCGGTACAACCCGCCGGCCTCGAGCCGCACGGATCCACCCGTGCGTTCGGCAATGTCGAGCATGATCCCGTACCCGTGCCGCTCTCCGGCGGCGACGGTCATGAGGATCAGGAACTCGACCGGCTTCAGCGGGAGAAAGGCTTCCGGCGGCGGGATCTGGGGTGTCTTGGGCATATAGGCGTGTCGACTATATGCAAATTGACACTAGTTCCGCGCAAATGGTTTGACGGGGCGTGAAAGGGCGGAAACCCCAGTTCCAAGCCGTGAGTGAGTCGGTGATCAG
>Ga0207674_10007390_pt1 | contig 12799 bp, 13 predicted proteins | sample KBSCornC72_FD_184303 | JGI IMG/M metagenome (GOLD analysis project Ga0207674, IMG submission 184303) | Corn rhizosphere microbial communities from Kellogg Biological Station, Michigan, USA - KBS Corn C7-2 (SPAdes) (version 2) | ecosystem: Host-associated > Plants > Roots > Rhizosphere > Soil ... | reverse complement strand
ACGATCTCGCGCGCGGTGCTCCGCCGTCTGAAGGTCAAGCGCACGCTGCCGGAGCACGCGGTGGTCGGCAAGCCCGTGACGCTGCTCTATGAGTTCGCCAACACCAAGCGGTTCTGGCCGAGCCTGTCGGTGACGCTGGGCGAGCTCGACGCCTCGGAGGCGTTCGTGAAGCAGCCGTTCGCGTACATGCTGCACGCCGCCCCGCGGACCGTCGCCACCGTCCCGACCGAGGTGATCCCCAAGCGGCGCGGCCTGCACGTGTTCGACCGCTACCAGCTCGCCACCAGCTTCCCGTTCGGCTTCATCAAGCGGGCGCACGATCACCGCGAGCACGAGACGATCCTGATCTTCCCCGCGATCGGGCAGGTGGACCCGAAGCTGCTGGCGATGTGCCAGTCGGCCGACCGGTCCGGCGCGACGATGCGGCCAAGGCGCGGTGGCGACGACGAGTTCTACGGCGTCAAGGAGTTCCGCACCGGCGAGAACCCGCGCGGGATCTACTGGCGGCGGTCGGCGCGCACGGGCGTGCTGGTCTCGAAGGAGATGACGCAGGTGTCGCCGCCCAAGCTGTTGCTCCTGGTGGACACGTACTTGAAGGATCGCGCCGTGACGGAGCACGCGGCGGTGGAGCGCGTGGTCGCGATGGCGGCGTCGCTGGCGTCGCACGCCCTGGAGGCGGGGCTGATGGTCGGGCTGTACGCGTGGAGCGCCGAATCGACGTCGGCGGCGGCGACGTCCGGAACGAAAGGCGTAGACGAAGGGCGCCGAGGCTGGCTGGGCATTCACCCGAATCGCGGCAAGCGGCACCGCGTGGACCTGCTGGCGCAACTGGCCCAGCTCCCGATGAACCGGACGCACGACACGCAGTCGCTCCTGGACGCCAGCCGGGAATTCTTCCAATCCGGCGCCACCCCGATCCTGCTGACGCCGCGCGACATCCAAGTCGGCCTGACGGATCAGTCGCGGTCGAGTTTGGTGGTCGTTTCGGCCGCGTCGCCGGCGGCGCAGCGGTGGTTCACGTTCGCGCCGGACGTCGACTTCTCGCGGTCGATGCCGTGGAACCAGCAGCCGCGGGAAAACCAGAAGTCCGAAGCCAGAAGTCAGAATCCAGAAGTCGGGAACTGGAAGTCGGAAACACCTACGATGTGAAGCTAACCAGGAAGGGAGACGTTTATGGCGATGACTAAGTCCTATGAGGAGTTGGAGGTGTGGCGCAAATCACACCAAGTGGTCCTAAGCGTGTACCGCACGACGCGGAGTTTTCCGCGTGAAGAAATGTTCGGCCTCACTTCCCAGGTGCGAAGGGCATCGGCATCTGCGCCGGCAAACATTGCCGAAGGATTCCGTCGAACGACCAAAGCGGAAAAGGCGAGATTCTACAACATTGCCCTCGCTTCCCTCGACGAGGCGCGCTATCACCTTCTTCTTGCGCACGATCTGGGCTACGCCGACACGGTTCGCCTGCGCGAGCAGGTCGACGAAGTCGCACGAATGCTCCACTCGTACGCCCGCGCGATCGTCGCGTCCGATCGATCCGGCCGGTCTACGCGGACGTATGGCATGGGCTGCCTCGCGGCGGGCGCCTTGTCTTATTTCTACTGGCTTCTGGCTTCTAGCTTCTGACTTCTCTTCCCCATGTACGACATCAAACAGTTCAAACCCGCGTTGTACCTGGTGCTGTTCCTGGGCATGAGCGGGTTCGCCATGGCGGTGGAGTCGCCGGGGCTTTGGATGTTGTCGGTGGGGACGCTGGGGATTCACGCCTGGCTGGTGAAAAGCAACCGGTTCCGCCCGCTGCCGCGGATCGTCGCCAACGCGATCACGCTGATCTCACTGATCTTCATCTTCCCGGCGCTGAAGTCGGCGGCGACGCCGATCGTGACGATCGGCGAGTTCCTGGTCTTCCTGCAACTGGTGAAGTTATTCGAATTGCGGGCGAACCGGGATTACGCGCAGCTCCTGGTGTTGTCGCTGCTGCTGATGGTCGCCGGCGCGATCAGCACGCCGAGCCTGTTCTTCGGCATCCTGCTGATCGTTTACCTGTTCGTCTCGCTTTACGTCTGCCTGCTGTTTCACTTGAAGATCGAGAACGACCACGCGCTGGCGGCGCAGACCCTGCCGCGCGAACAGCTCAGCGACGCGACGGTAAAGCAGGACCAGCGGTACCTGGCGCGGTCGATGCGGCGGCTGGCGGCGCTGGTGTCGCTGGCGTCGGTGGCGATGGCGATCTTCGTCTTCCTGTTCTTCCCGCGCGGCACCGGCGCGGGCATGTTCGGGCAGCTTCAGCTCCAGCCGCCGGCGCTGACGGGGATTTCCGGCGACGTCTCGTTCAACAGCGTGAGCAACATCGCGCAGAACAACGAGGTGGTGGCGCAGGTGCAGCTCTGGCGGAACGACGCCGCCGTCGAGGGGACGCAGCCACTGCTGCTGCGCGGGCAGACGCTGGACGTGTACGACGCGACGCTGCGGCGGTGGAAGCGTACGCCGGGCGGGGCCCCGGAGGACCGCGACACGGTGGGGGGCTCGTCCATGGAGCCGCGGCGGGGCGTCATGGAAAGCAGCACCGGAGACCTGTACCGATTGACGATCTCGCTGCGACCGACGGGCACGAACATGCTGTTCGCGCTACCGGGATTGATGAAGTTCACACCCGCGCGCGGGATCGGGCACGTGCGGTTCTATCCCGAGGACGAGACGCTGGCGACCGTCGAGATGATGAACCAGCGGTTGGAGTACGAGATCCTGGCGCGCAACACGTCGATCGAGCCCAACCCGATCGAGCGGCTGATCGCGAACGTGACGCGGGCGAACCTGTTTCACCCGTCGGCGGGGTCGGCGGAGGCGGGGCGGCGGTCGGACATCAGCCCGCGGATCGCCGCATACGCCCGGCGGGAGGACGTCAGCGGCACGGACGCCTCGGGGCGGCCTCTGGCGGCGCTGCGGCCGGCGAACGAGGGCGTCTCCGAGTACGACGCGCAGATCGCCGCCAACATCGAGCGGCACCTGCAGACGACGTTCCAGTACACGCTGAACCTGACGAGCGAGCACCTCGACGACTCGCGCGACCCCAACGAGATGTTCCTCTACGACTGGAAGAAGGGGCACTGCGAGTACTTCGCCAGCTCGATGGTGCTGATGTGCCAGAGCCTTGGGCTGCAGGCGCGGATGGTCACGGGGTTCAAGTGCGACGAGTACGACGCGAGCCTGGGGCATTACTACGTCGTGCGGCAGTCGCACGCGCACGCCTGGGTGGAAGTGCGGACGACGGCGGGGTGGCAGACCTTCGACCCGACCAGCGGCAACGACATCGACGGGCGGACGCAGAGCTCGGCCTGGAATTCGGTGAAGCACCTGTTCGACTGGCTCGAGTTCAAGTGGGCGGAGAAGGTGGTCGCGTACGACGGCGAGCGGCGCGAGAACCTGATCGCCAACCTCGACCGGGCCGCGGTCAATACGGTGCTGAACAGCAAGATCAACCCCAACCGCATCTCGCACAAGATGCGACGCGGCTGGGACGATCTGACCGGGCGGTTCACCGACTGGCTGTCGAACGGCGAGGGGATGATGTTCTCCGCGAAGGTGATCATCGGCGTGATCGGGCTGCTGGTGCTGGTGCTCTGCTACGGGCTGGCGATGATCGTGCTGCAGCGGCGGCGGATGCGGCGGCGGGCGGCGCGGATCGGCCTGGACAACCTGCCGACGGCCGAGCAGATCCGCCTGGCGAAGCAGCTCGGGTTTTACGAACAATTGACGACGCTGCTGGAGCGGCGGCGGATCGTTCGCGCGACGCACCAGACGCCGGCGGAGTTCAGTGACTCACTGGCGTTTTTGCCGAACGAGGCGTTCGACACGATCCGGCGATTGACGCGGGTGTTCTACTCGATCCGCTTCGGGCGGCGGGAACTGGCGGGGGAGGAGCAGCGCGAGTTGGAATTGACGGTGGAGGGGTTGGAGCCGCTTCTGGCGAATCAGGTATCGGTGCGGTGAGGCGCGTCTTGCGCGGGCGATTGACAAGCGCCGAGGGTGGACTGACAACTGCCTCCCATGGACGCGATCATCCTCTCCATCGGGGACGAGCTGGCACTCGGGCAGACCGTTGATACGAATTCGCCGTGGCTGGCGCAGCAACTGGCGGCGATCGGGTACAAGCCGGTGGCGCACCTGACCGTGCCCGACGATCAGGCGGCGATCCGCCAGGCGTTCGAGGAATCCGTCGGGCGGTGCGACGCGATGATCGTCTCGGGCGGACTGGGGCCGACGGAGGACGACCTGACGCGGCAGGCGCTGGCGGAATTCCTGGAGCGGCCGCTGGAACTGAACGAGGCGGCGCTGGAGAACGTCGAGCGATTCTTCCGCGCGCTGCGTCGCGACATGCCGCCCCGGAATCGCATCCAGGCGATGCTCCCGCACGGGACGGCGATGATCGAGAACACGGCGGGCACGGCGCCGGGAATCTATTGCAATTATCAGTCCGGCGATCAAAAGACGGTCTGCCGGATCTTCGTCATGCCGGGGGTGCCCAAGGAAATGAAGATCATGTTCGACCGCGGCGTGCTGCCGCGATTGCGCGAGCAGGGGGGTAGGGGTGGCGGCGGTGGCGGCAACGTGATCCTCTCGAAGACGCTGCACACGTTCGGAATGGGCGAGTCGGCGATCGCGGAACGGATTCCCGACCTGATGCGGCGGGATCGCAATCCGAGCGTCGGGACGACGGTAGCGAACGGATACGTTTCGCTGCGGATCAACGCCTACGCCGACACGCGCGAGCGGGCCGAGCGGGAACTGGCCGACACCGATCGCGCGGCTCGGGCGGCGCTGGGCGATCTGATCTGGGGCGAGGAGAACGACACGTTGCCCGAAGTCGTCGCCGGGCTCTTGGTCCGTGATCCCTTGGCGGCGCGTCGGGCGCCCGCCGTCTGCGCGGCCGAGTCGTGTACGGGCGGCCTGCTCGCCAAGCTGCTCACCGACGTGCCCGGTTCGAGCGCGTATTTCCGGCAGGGGTGGGTAACGTATCGGAATGAGGCGAAGCAGAACGAATTGAACGTCTCGCCGGAGACGCTGGCTCGGCACGGCGCCGTCAGCGAGGCGACAGTCATCGAGATGGCGCGCGGGGCGGCGGCGCGGTCCGGTGCGCCCTACGCGGTCGCCATCTCCGGCATCGCCGGCCCGGGCGGCGGGACGGCCGACAAACCCGTCGGCACCGTCTGTATCGCGCTGGCCAGCCCCCGCGCCGATTCGACGGAACTGGACGTGCTGGCGCGGACGTTCATCTTCCACGGCGATCGCGAAATGGTGCGCGATCGCAGCGCGAAGATGGGCCTGACGATGCTGCGATTCCGCCTCCTGGGCCGGCCTATGCCGTTCTAACGATCGCTGTCAGTTCGGCAGTCGCGCGGGGCCCGGTGCCGAGTTTGGCAGAATCTTCGCCGCCATCTTCCATCCGCCATCTTCCATCTTCCTATCCGTAAGTATCGTAAAATGTGGCGGTTACGGATTTTGTCCGCCACCCTCGTCCCCGGCACAACGGTTGTTATTGCCATCCCGTCCGGCGGTCTAATATGAGATCGCCGGGGATGCGTGTTTTATGGTCAACGTGACCCCGAACAACCGGTTGAACGTCCTGCTCGCCCACGACAGCGAGGGGTGGCAGGACAACGTGCGCCGGCTGTTGGAGCCGCAGGGCGTGCAGACGCTGGCGGTTCGGTCGGGGCGGGAGGCGCTGGAGATTATCCAGAGCACGCCCGTGCACGTCGCGGTGCTGGATCAGCAGATGCCGCACCTGGGCGGGCTGCAGGTGATCCGGCTATTGCGCGACCAGAAGAACGCGCCGACGAGCATTCTGCTCGCCAACCACCTGACCGACCACCTGCTGCACGAGGCGCTCGGGATGCGCGTCTTCTCGGTGCTGTCCAAGCCGGTGGACCTGAACATGCTGCTCGACGCGCTGGCGCGGGTGCTCCGCAAGCGCTACGCCAGCCGGTGGCCCAGCGAATCGTGACTTAATTGAGTAATCGTATCATTCACAACGAATTGTCCATCTTTTCAGAAGGAGACTAAACATGGCCAAGCTGCGTCCTCTCGGAGACAAGATTCTGGTAAAACGGGTTGAGGCGGAGACGAAGACGAAGTCGGGGATCGTGTTGCCGGATTCGGCCAAGGAGAAGCCCAAGCGCGGGAAGATCATCTCGCTGGGGGACGGGAAGCGTCTTGAATCGGGGGAGCGGGCGGCTTGGAACGTGAAGAAGGGTGACGAGGTGATCTTCGCGTCGTACGCGGGGACGGAGATCAAGATCGACGGCGAGGAACTGATGATCATGTCGGAAGACGACATCCTCGCGGTCGTCGAATAAGCATTTAACCACGAAGAACACGAAGGACACGAAGAATGGATTGATCGTGTCTCACACTTCGTGCTCTTCGTGAACTTCGTGGTTCATCATTCGAATATCAGGAGCAAACGAACATGGCTGCTAAACGAATTGCATTTGATCAGGAAGCGCGTGAGGCGATCCGCCGGGGCGTTTCGAAGTTGGCGCGGGCCGTCAAGGTCACGCTGGGCCCGTCGGGCCGGAACGTGGTGTTGGAGAAGTCGTTCGGGTCGCCGACGGTGACGAAGGACGGCGTGACGGTCGCCAAGGAGATCGAGCTGGACGACGCCTACGAGAACATGGGCGCCCAGATGGTGAAGGAGGTCGCCTCGAAGACCTCGACGGTTGCGGGCGACGGGACGACGACCGCCACGGTGTACGCCGAGGCGATTTACTCCGAGGGTCTGAAGAACGTGACCGCGGGGGCGAACGCGACGCAGATCCAGCGCGGGATCAACATGGCGGTCGAGGCGATCGTCGAGCAGCTTTCGAAGATGTCGAAGAAGGTCGACTCGTCGAAGGAAGTCGCCCAGGTCGGCACGTCGTCGGCCAACAACGACCCGCAGATCGGGCAGATGATCGCCGACGCGATGGACAAGGTCGGCAAGGACGGCGTCATCACCGTCGAAGAGGGGAAGAGCCTGGACACCCACGTCGAGCTGGTCGAAGGGATGCAGTTCGACAAGGGGTTCCTCAGCCCGCACTTCGTCACCGACATGACGACGATGACGGCGGTGCTCGAGGACGCGTACATCCTGATCCACGAGAAGAAGATCAGCAACGCGCGGGACCTGGTGCCGGTGCTCTCCAAGGCGGCCGAGCAGGGCAAGCCGATGCTGATCATCGCCGAAGAGGTCGAGGGCGAAGCCCTGGCGACCCTGGTGGTGAACAAGCTGCGCGGCACGCTCCGCGTGTGCGCGGTGAAGGCGCCGGGCTTCGGCGACCGCCGCAAGGCCATGCTGGAAGACATCGCGATCGTGACCGGCGGGACGGCGATCTTCGAGGAGCTGGGCATCAAGCTGGAGAACGTCGAGCTGAGCCAGCTCGGGCGGGCGAAGAAGATCAGCGTCGATAAGGACAACACGACGATCATCGAAGGCGCGGGCAACGAGAAGGCCATCAAGGGCCGGATCGACCAGCTCAAGCACGAGATCGAAGTCACCACCAGCGACTACGACCGGGAGAAGCTGCAGGAGCGCCTGGCGAAGCTCGCGGGCGGCGTGGCGCAGATCCAGGTCGGCGCGGCGACGGAAGTGGCGATGAAGGAGAAGAAGGCCCGCGTCGAGGACGCGCTGCACGCCTGCCGGGCGGCGGTCGAGGAAGGCATCCTGCCGGGGGGCGGCGTGGCCGTCATCCGGGCCTGCAAGGTGCTGGACAACGTGCGCAAGAAGGCGATCAACGAGGATCAGCAGATCGGCGTGGACATCGTCCGCCGGGCGGTCGAGGCCCCGATCAAGCAGATCGTCGAAAACGCCGGCGGCGACGGCGGCGTGGTGGCGCAGAAGGTCAAGGAAAGCAGCGAAGTGAACTTCGGCTACAACGCGCTGACGCACGAGTACGGCGACATGCTGAAGATGGGCGTGATCGTGCCGACGAAGGTCGAACGCTCCGCGCTGCAGAACGCGGCGTCGATTGCTTCGTTGCTTTTGACTACCGATGCGATTGTGTCGGATATCAAGAGTGACGCCGAGCCGGCGGGCGCCGGGGCGGGCGGGGGGGGGATGTACTGATCCCGTCGGTTGATAGAATTGAGGGCCCGGACTTCGTTCGCGACGTCCGGGCCCTTCTTGTTGATCGGGGCGTCAGATGGCCATGAAACCAAACGTGTACATCGAAACGACAATTGTCAGCTACCTGACGGCTTGGCCGAGCCGTGATATTGTTCGAGCGGCCCAACAGCAGACGACGCACGAGTGGTGGGCGACGCGCCGTGATCAGTTCGAAGTGCTCTCGTCGGAACTCGTGATCATCGAATGTTCGGCGGGCGATCCCACGGCGGCGAGCGAGCGTTTGAAGTTACTGAATGCGCTGCCGGCGCTGCTCGCGGTGACCGAGGCGGCCACGGAATTGGCAGACGCGCTGGTGAGCGCCGGTGCGATTCCCACTGTGGCTTCACGCGACGCGTTGCACGTGGGCATTTGCGCCAGCAGCGGCGTGAACTACCTGCTGACCTGGAATTTCCGGCATTTGGCCAACGCGCAGATGCAGGATAGAATTCGTGAGGTGTGCGAGTCAGGCGGGTACGCGGCACCGACGATTTGCGCGCCAGACGCCCTGTTTTAGTCGCCAAGAGGATCGCGCGATGAACCGAGAAGACCCCATAATTGAACAGGCCAGGCGGGCGGGCCAGGCGTACATTGATTCGTTCAAGGGGAATTGGGCGGCGATGCGTGCGGACTTGCGACGGCGAAGCGAAGAGGCTGGCCGTACTGTTGTCAGCCGTCCACCGCGCACCCCGCAGCCGAGGCCGGCGCCGAATAAGAAGGCGGGATGACGCCAGCCGGGCGACATGCTGAAGATGGGCGAGATCGAGCCGGCGAAGGTCGAACGGTCGGCGCTCCAGAACGCGGCGTCGATTGCCTCTCTCCTGCTGACGACCGATGCGATCGTGTCGGATCTGAAGGAGGAGAAGGAGTCGGCGGGCGCCGGAGCGGGCGGGGGGGGATGTACTAACGCCGGCGTTCCAATGGAAAATCGAGGGCCCGGAAGTTGTAAGACTTCCGGGCCCTTTTCGTTTTAACCGTTGATCGACAGGTCAGACCGGAGTGGATTGGCCGTACAAATGAAGACGACGCCGTGGAGAGCTCGATGGCTAAAACTCGAGATCGAGAAGGCTATGCGTTTAATCTGCATTTGGTGTGCGGCGGCTTCGCATATTTCTCGACCCTAAGTCACTGGATCGGTAAAGGCGAACATTACCGGGATGTGCGTAGACCGCGAGCCGTTTACATGGATGGCTTTAGGAGTCTACTGGTCGCGTTAGGTCATTGGCCATCCTACATCGACTCGGAGGAGGCTTATACGTCGTGGTTGATGTATCGAGGCTGGGCAGTTGTGACGAAACCATTCGTGCGGAAGCGAATGCCCCAATGGTTGAATGGGCGAGAATGTATTTCGGATGGCCTCGACGTGTTCACGGATGTGGAGCTAGCTAGCCAGGGAGCGCTATCGCACTCGGTTAGTGACACTAAGAGAAAGATTGTAATTAAAAGGGATGGGGCTCGATGTCTAGAATGCGGTCGACGACCTAAAGACGGGATAAAGCTTACGATGCATCACGTTCGCCCATTTGGTCATGATGGAGAAACCACAACGCGAAATCTTGTGTGCCTTTGTGAGGAATGCAATCAGAAGGTGGCCGACGAACATGTCGTTGAATACTTTCGGAAAGCGAATTTGCCGTATTCGATCGATGCAGGCTTGGTAAGGGGCAATTTGACGAAGGACACGTTCGCAATGGCCTTGTTGATAACGAAAAATATGATGCATACGCGCGCAGAAGTCGTCTGATCGGCTGAGTTCCCTGGCCGATTGAGTGCTGTGCACGACACGATCATCTTGCCCTCGGTTGCCGCCCTAAGACATTGTCTTGCTGAAGTTATCTACGGGACGTAGGATTGGGCCTGAGGATTTCTATGGCGCGATTGACGTTGGAATTGCCGCAGGAGTTGCAAGCGAAGCTTCGGGTTCGGGCCGCGGAGACGGGCCACGAGACGATCGAGGGGTACGTGCGGGCGTTGCTGCAATCGGAGGCGGAGGCGGCGGAGGTTTCGGGGGGAGAGGAATACGGCGGGCCGCCGCATCTGACGGTGGATTCGAAGGAGGAACTGGAGGCGAAGTTATTGGAGGGGTTGAACAGTGGCCCGGCGACGGAGATGACGTCGGAGGATTGGGACGACATTCAGCGTGAGGTCGCGGCGCGGGTTGCGGCGCGGCGGCAACGGTCGTAGCAAATGACGGCGCGCACCGTGACCAAGACGCCCCGTGCCCGCGCCGATCTGGTAGAGATCGCGGCGTCGATTGGGGAACGGAACGAAGAGGCGGCGTATCGGTTTCTTCGTGCCGCGGGGAAGGCGTTTCTCACGTTGGCGGAGTTTCCCGGCATGGGGGCGCTGCGTGAGGTGCGTAATCCGAAGCTTGCGGGATTGCGGTCGTGGCCGATCACCGGGTTTCGGAATTACCTGATTTTCTACACGCCGACGAAGCGCGGGATCAGGGTGCTTCGCGTGCTTCACGGCGCGCGTGACTTGAGGCAGATCTTTGGGGAGGGGGTTTGATGGATGTGGTCAATCGCGAGTCGGAATTGCGGTTTTGTCCGGCGGCGGTTGGCGACTGAGCCCCGCATGTTCATGCGGGCCTTCGAGGCTGATCGGTCATGGCGAAACCGAAGCGGGATGTGCGGGGGACGATGGGGTGGTTGCTTGCGAAGGCGCGGGCGGGGTTGGTGAATTGGCGGGTGAAGGGGGTATTTGAGGAGGGGGGACGGCCTTTGTATGCGGTGGTGGTGGAGGGCGGGTCGATGGAGGTGGGGCTGGGGCGGGGGGTGGAGGAGTATGTCTTCTTTCTGCGGGGCCGGGGCGAGGTGGAGGCGGTTCGGGCGAGCGACGCGGCGTCAGCGGATTGGGGGGTGATCGAGGCGCTCTACGCGGAGGCGCGGCGGGCGGTGGAGGGTGGGGAGGGGGTGCGACGGGCGAAGGGGAAGCGGGTTGGGGAGGTGGACGGGGAGCGTTTGCCGTATTGGGCATAGGGGGAAGAAGCGACGGAGCGACGAAGGCAAACGGCGAAGGGGCGACACGGCGGAGTTAGGCGGATCGGGGGCGGGCGGTGAGGGTGTTGGTGGTGCGGAGGCGTTGTTTTAGTTCGTCGTTGGTTTGGACGTGGTGGGCTTTGCGGGCGGCCAGGGTGTGGTAGGCGACGGTTTTTTCGGAGATGGCTAGCTCTTTGGCGATTTGGGGGTAGGTGAGGTTTTGAAGGAGGAGTTGTTCGACTTGGTGGCGTTTGGGGCTGGGGCGGTTTTGGGGGCGCTTGGGGGCGGAGAACTTGCGGTGGCGTCTGACGAAGGCGGGGATCTCGACTTCGTGGCCGAAGAGGAGGCCGGCGGAGAGGAGGGTCACTATGTGGTTCCAGGCGTCCTTGCTACCCCAAGAGAGGCCGCCGCGGACGCGGTGGCATTTGACGCAGGCGAAGGTGGGGGCTGGATCATTGGCGTCGCGGTCGTCCCTGGCGAGGTGGCGTTTGAGGTATTGGGTGATGCACTGGGGGAGGGGGACGGGGGGGGGGTAGAAGAGGAGGCGGCAGGTTTGGTGGCAGGCGGGGCAGAGCCAGCGCCAGCCCCAGAAGCGGCGCGGATGATCGGGACCGGGGGCCGGCGGACGGGGGCCGCGGCGGGCGGGTTGGCCGAAGGTAATGGGATTGCACAATACGGTGGGATCGGTGTGGGCGATGGGGAGGTGGGAGGCGGTGACGTCGGCGTGGGCGATGGGGACGCGGTCGATGACTTGTTCGAAGTCGGCGGGGATGGTTTGGGCGAGGTCGTGCCACCAAGTGCCCCAGACGGGGTCGGGGCCTCTGTGGCGGTTGAGGAAGCCGGGGGCGAGCGGTTTGCGGGCGGTGGAGACGAGGGGGATGCCGCCCCAGCGGTCGGATTTGTGTTCGAGGCCTTTGATGCGGGTGAGCTCGAGTTGGCCGGCACGGGCCTGGGCGAGGACGACCGCGGGTTTGACGCCGAGGGATTTGGCGAAGTCTTTGAGCGCGGCGCGCGGGAGGCCTGAGTCGATCGGGTGGGTGAGGGCGCGGACGACGGGGGCGGTGAGGTGAACTTTGTGCGGCAACAGGCGGGCGGGGGCGCGGTCGGGGACCATGGGGACGTGGAGAGGGGTGAGGCGGAGATCGTTGGCGCGGAGGGCGATGCACCATTCGCGGGGTGGCCGCTGGAGGCGGGCGGTGTGGCGGCGGGCGAGGCGGCGGAGACGCTCGTCGGGGTTGGCGTCGAGGAGGGGTTTGATGCGGGACCATGCGGTGAGGAAGGTGTCTTTGAGGTCGAGCATGATACGTAACCGTTCAGCCTCGAAGAGAAATGTCGCGGATCGCTTGCGCTCTTGGCTCGCGGGGTACCGCCAGTCCACGGGCGAGGCGCCCGTGATATGGGGAATGTACGGTAAATGTTAGGTTTATGCGAGGGAAATCTGGGGGCGGGGCGCGGGATGGGAAGCGAAGCCGCGCACGTACATGCGGCGGGTTCCCATTGAAGCCGCGTGTGCGTGGATGCCCTGTTTGGGGCAAGGCTATCGAATGACGTTGGCTGGTTTCGGTGGCACCGGCGGCCGTCAGGCGGTCGAAATCGCCCGCGCGCAGCGGTTCGAATAATTCCGCGACTTTATACTCCGGCCGAGCGTGACGCGGATTACTGTTACGCCGTGACCCTCATCGTG
>Ga0207674_10007388_pt1 | contig 12800 bp, 13 predicted proteins | sample KBSCornC72_FD_184303 | JGI IMG/M metagenome (GOLD analysis project Ga0207674, IMG submission 184303) | Corn rhizosphere microbial communities from Kellogg Biological Station, Michigan, USA - KBS Corn C7-2 (SPAdes) (version 2) | ecosystem: Host-associated > Plants > Roots > Rhizosphere > Soil ... | reverse complement strand
GCCGGTAGCGCCGGCAGTAATTCGGCGCGCACAAGTGCGAGCCGCCTTAAATGACTTTGCGGGGAATTTTTACGTTGGCGGTGCCTGGGTCGTAGCTATCATCTTCCCGTGCGCGCGTCTGGCGGATGAAGGCTTCGATCGCCTGCCCATACTGCTTGCCCACGAAATGCGCCTTGCCGAGATGGCTCCAGAAGCGCGCCGGGTGGTGCGGGTTCAGCTTCATCGCCTTGCGGATCCAATCCACGCCTTCTCCCGCCTGCCCCAGCCAGGTGAAGAGCTCGCCCATCTGGACCACGACCAGGTCGTAGTTGGGATTGAGCGTCAGTGCCCGATCCTGATGGTAGCGCGCGCGATTGAGGTCGCCCTGGGCGATGGAGACGGCGGCGAGAATGCGGTGGACGTCGGCGTCATTGTCGTCGAGCGCCATCGCCTTGTTGAGTTCGAAACCGACCTCGCTGAAGGTCGCCTCCTTGTCCTTGCACCAGCCGTAGGTGAAGGACTGGCCGAGGATGCAGCCTCGCCAGGCATGGGCATGCGCATAGTCAGGATCGAGCTTCAGCGCGCGATCGATCAGCTTCTGCGCCTCGACATTGTCCTCGCGCGTGCTGCGATGATGAAGGACCTTGGCCGCCAATACGCATTCATAGGCGGCCAGGCTGGCGGGCTTCATGCGGGCGAGCTGATCCTGCTGCGCCGCCTCCAGCCGGCCCGGCAGGGTGGCGACGATGGCCGACGTGATCTCGTCCTGGATGGCGAAGACATCGTCGAGCTTGCGATCGTAGCGCTCGGCCCAGATGTGCGCGTCGCTTGCCGTGTCGATCAGCTGGACCGTGACGCGCAACCGGTCGCCCGCCTTGCGCACGCTGCCTTCGACCAGATAGCGCGCCCCCAGCTTCTGGGCCACTTCGCGCAAGTTGGCTGCCTGGCCCTTGTAGACGAAGGTCGAGGTGCGCGAGATGACGAACAGCTCACGGCGGCGACTGAGTTCGGTCAGGATGTCCTCGGTCAGCCCGTCAGCGAAAAACTCCTGTTCCGGATCACCGCTCATGTTGGCGAACGGCAGCACGGCGATCGTGGGCCTCACCACCGCTGCCTTGGCCGCGGCATGACCCGGGCCTGCTGCGGGTTTGGTCTCCGCCGTGTCGGCCACGACGCGGTAGAGCCGGACCGGGCGCGAGATGTTCTTCAGAAGCTTCTCGCCCAGATCCTCGAAGAGGACATCGAGGCGGCCATCGACCTGGTCATGAACGGCCGCGGTGACGCAGATCCCGCCAACCTCCGCGAGCTGTTCCACTCTGGCCGCGACGTTCACACCATCGCCGTAGATGTCGCCGTCGTCGAAGATGATGTCGCCGAGATTGATGCCGATGCGGAAATCGATGCGCCGTTCATGGGCCACGTCCGAGTTCCGCCTTCTCATCCGATCCTGGATCTCGACCGCGCATCTCACGGCATCGGCGACGCTCTGGAACTCCACCAGCATGCCGTCGCCGGTCGTCTTGATGATATGGCCCTGGTTCTTGGCAATGGCGGGATCGATCAGCTCGATGCGATGGGTCCGCAGCCGCGCCAGCGTGCCCCGCTCATCCGCCTCCATCAGCCGGCTGTAGCCGACCATGTCGGCCGCCAGCACCGCTGCAAGCTTATGTTCCATCGGTTCAACCTCCGGCGCGATGCCGGATCCGGCAGCCGGCCGCTCAGGCGGCCTCGCGCCGGCAGAGGCAGGACGCTCGAACAGGCACCTCCGCACGGGCGAGCGCAAGATCCAGTCGCGATTTGATCAGCGGCGCCTCCACGGTATCGCCGCGCCGCGTCAGGCATTCGTGTAGGCCATGCAGGCTCCAGACATTCTCGAAATGCTGGCAGGCCCGACTCAGCTTGCCGTCGAAACCGAGATCGGAGCGATAGACCGCCTCGGCTTCCTTGGCATGGCCCTGTTCCAGCAGCAGCGCGCCGAGCGCATGCCGTGCCGGCTGCATCCAGCCCCAGGGTTCGTCATAGGGTAGCGAATCGTCGAGCTCGACCGACCGGCGCAGGTGCCGGAAAGCTGTATCGAAATTCCCGCGGCGGTATTCCAGCTCACCGTTCAGCATCTCCTCGGCAATGGCCAAGAGATCCTGGACCTTGTTGTTGTGTACGCGCCGGCTTTCCGGCACCCGGGCCTTGGCTTCGAGGAATGCCGCGCGCGCCTTCTCGGCCTCCGCAATCTCGCCCAAAGTCGAATGCGCCACGCCCTTGGCATAGAGCATCATCGCTGTCGTCGAGCAGTAGAGATCGCGATCCTTGGGCAGCTCCTGCGCGATGATCTCCCGCCATTTGCCGAAGCGCACCAACACGTGCTGTTTCATCGGGATATAGCCCTCGATGAAGTCGGCCATCGGTGGCGAGGGAATGCGCAGCAGCGCTTCCGGCGTGGTGTCGATCAGCTCCTGCGCCGCCTTCATCGCCGGCGTGTACTGGCCCATGAACATCGCGCCGTAGATCGCGAAGTGATGATTGTGGGTGCGATAGAGCGCATAGACGTTCATCGCGCCTTCGCGCTCGAGGAACTTGCGGTCGGCGACGATCGCCTTCTGATTATAGACGACCACGTCGCGATAGTGCCCGCACAGCACGTCGATATGGGTCGGCATGTGGATCAGGTGTCCGGCATCGGGCACCAGGTCGCGCAGCCGGTCGCCAGCCCTGAGCGCACGTTGCGGGAACGGCGACATCTCCATGAGATGGACGTAGAGATGCAGCAGACCGGGATGGTCCCATGATTTCGGCTGATCCCTGAAAGCATCCTCGAGCACCTTGACAGCCTCGAGCGTGCCGGCATCGGGCGCGGGACCTCCCGAGGGGAGATCCCACATCTGCCACGGCGTCTCGTTCATGATCGCTTCGGCGAACACCGAACGGACCTCGAGATCGTCGCGGTACTTCTCGAACACCGCGCGCATGGCCCTGGTGTAGGCCTTGTCCCAGTCGGACTGGTCTTCGATCGGCTCGCGCTGCGGATAGCGGGCGGGCAGTGCGTTGATCAAGGCCTGCTCGACAGGCGTCGCGAGATGCACGCACGCCAGCGCCTCTTTCATCGCGTCATAAGCTGCCGCCAGCGCCTTGGCCTTGCCCGCCGGATCGTAGAGGTGCCAGGGAAGGTTGTAGTTCGGGCCGGCGGCGTAGGAGATGCCCCAGTGTGCCATGGCGCACCCGGGATCCTGCTCCAGCGCCTTGGCGAAGCACTTGATCGCTTCCTCGTGGTTGAAGGCGAAAACCCAATTTAAGCCGCGATCGAACCAGACCTGCGCGTCGGGCGATTTGGTGGTGATCGAACGGGTGTACGCGCCGAGATCGTAGTAGGTCATGTCTCCCCCCAAAGAATGAATGGTGGCAGCAGGGACACACGACTTGCCGCGTGCAAAACCCTAACTCATGACCCGCGGTTCACACCAAGCCGCGCTACTCCGCCTTTACCCGACTCTAGCCTCAGCCGCCGGTGCCCACCACCTATTTCAGCTTCTCGACCACGCGGCCCAGCCGTTCCAGGGTGCCGAGCGTCGTTTTCTGGTCCAGGCCCGGCCATTGGACACGCAGCAGCATATGGTCGGTGCCGGTGCGCTCGCCGTAACGGCCGATCCGGTCGACCACCTCGTTCTCCGAGCCGATGATGAAGCGGACGTCGGAGAAGGCGTCGAAATCGCGACGGATATCGTTTGCCGGCACGAAGCTGTCGCCGCCCCAATTGGCATAGGCCTCGTACTTGAAGAAAAGCGGCTCGCGCACCTCGTCGAGCGCCTTGCTGACGCCGCGGCCGACATGGCACTCGCGGATGATCGGGAACTCGGTGGCCGGTGGCAGGCCCGCCGCCGCCCGCGTCTCGCGGAACAGCGCGCCCAGTCGCCCGACGCCCTCCTCCGTTACCATCGGCGAGGGCATCCAGGCATCGGCGAGCTTCGCCGCCCGCTTCACCGCCACCTCGACGTCGCCCGCCATCCAGATCGGTGGACCACCCGGCCGCTTGGGCTTGAGGCTGGCGCGCACGCCTTTCAGGGTATGGTACCGGCCGTGATGCTCGACCACGTCGTCGCGCCACATCTTGCGGATCACTTCGACACTCTCGATGAAGCGCGGCACGCGTTCCTTGATCGGCACGCCGATCGAGTCGAACTCCTCCTGGCGATAGCCGAGGCCGAGACCGATGATGGCCTTGCCGCCGGTCAGCCAGTCGAGGGTCGCCGTCTCCTCCGCGACCACGACCGGATTGAGCAACGGCAGCAGCAGCAGTCCCGGACCAAGGCTCATGCCCTCGGCCTCGGCCGCGAGGCGCGCCAGGAGCGGCATCGCCTGGAACATCTGCAACGGGCTCGACACGAAATGCTGCCCGACCATGATCGACGCAAGACCGCTCGCCTTCGCCGCGCGGGTCTGCTCGATGAGGTTGGCCAGCTCCGGTCCGAGGTCAGCGCCCGCACGCCATTGCGTCGCCATGTAGAGACCGAGCTTCATACGCTTACTGCCCTTCCATATATCGAACCGGATTCTCCGGATCGGCGCTGAAGATGCGTCCGACCTCGGCAAACAACGACGACACGACCTGCCGGTCGAGATCGTCGAAGGCTTCGAAGCTGAAATTGTTGCCGCCCCGCCGCTTCTCTCCCAGCCTGCCCGCGTAAGTCGACACGATCGGCACGCCGTCCTTCGTGACGGTGACGTAGACGCTGATGTAGTTCTTCTGCAGCGCCACGCCGATCACGGGCCACGGCGTCGTCTTGCCCGACTTGATGGCATAACGGAACTTGCCGTAGCCGATCATCTTCATGCGCATGCCGGCCTCGCCGGCCGGCGTGCCGGCATGGAAGTGACGCTTCAGATCCGGCGCCGCCTTGCGCATCAGCCCGTTGAGCTTCTGCAGATCGGCTTTCCGCCTGGGATCGAAATCGAGATAGGCCTGCAGGCTGTCGACATCGACCTGAAACATCGAGGTGTCCCCCGACTAGGCGTCGACATACGGCTCGCCCCAGCGGTCCTGGTAGACGATCTCGGCCAGCGGCGCCCGCTTGGTCGGCCCGAACTTGCCCATCGGGTAGCCGATCGGAAGGATCGCGTAGGAGTGCACGCCGCGAGGCAGACCAAGCGCTGCCTCGGCCTCCTTCTCGTAAAGGAGATGGCGCGTCGTCAGCGTGGTGCCGAGTCCCAGCGCCCGCGCCGCCAGGACCATGTTCTGGACCGCAGGATAGACCGAGGCGCCCGACGCCCGGTTGGGCGTGAGGCCATCCTCCTGGCAGGCGACAATCCAGACCGGCGCCTCGTGGAAATGATCCGTCAGGTAGGACACTGCCTCATGCTGGCGGAGATAGCGCTCCTTGCTGACGCCGGGCGGCGGCTCGCTCGCGAGGTAGCGCGGGCCGACCGTCTCGTCGAAGGCGCGCTTGTACCAGACCTGCACCGCTTCCTTGATCTTGCGGTCCTTGATCACCAGGAAACGCCAGCGCTGGAAATTGCCGCCATTGGGCGCCGAGGTGCCAGCCTCGAGGATCTTGGTGATCAGTTCATCGGGAACCGGATCCGGCTTCAGTCGCCGCATCGAGCGGCACGTCTGCATGATCTCGAACAGGTCGGGCATTCTGTCCTCCGCTATAGTTCGGAAGTCGGACCACACAATCGAAGAGGATGTCGCCCATGGCGCTCTATGAACTCAGGACCTACACGCTCTACGTCAGAAAGATGGCCGAGGCGGTCAAACTCTATCAGCAGTTCGGCTTTCCGGCCCTGCAAAAAGGCGGTCACGACAAGAACCTCGTGGGCTACTTCCAGGGCGATACGGGAACGATCAACCAGGTCGTCCATCTCTGGAAGTTCGACGACGATGCCGGCCGCCGTGCGCATTGGAATGCGGTCTTCGCCAACACCGACTTCACCGAAGGCTTCGCCACCAAATTCCGCCCGCTGGTGATGACGCAGGAAGTGAAGCTCCTCCACGCCGCCCCCTGGGGTCCGCATCCGTAAGCTCATGCGGACCGCGAGCGAAGAGATGTAATGCTTATCCGCGCAGCACCTTGCCGGCCTTGGCTTCGGTCAGTTTGCCCTGCTCCCAGGTGATCTCGCCGTTGACCATCGTGTATTCGACGCCCTTCGACGGCATCACCATGCGCTTGGCGCCGCCGGGAAGATCGTAGCGGCGCTCGCCGTGGTTGCTCGAGCCGATGCGCGCCGCATCGAAGATCGCCACATCAGCCGGCGCGCCCGTGGCGAGGCGGCCGCGGTCCTTGAGGCCGAACAGATCGGCGGGATCGGAGGTGAGCTTGCGCACACCCTCTTCCAGCGTGATCGCCTCCTTCTCGCGCACCCAGGTGCCAAGCAGATAGGTCGGGTAGCCAGAGTCGCACAGCATATCGACGTGCGCCCCGCCATCGCCCAGCGCCATCAGGATGGATTTGTTGTTCAGAAGCTCGCGCATGCGGTCCTCGCGGGTATTCCACGAGGCCATGGTGAGTTCGCAGTCGAGATTGTCGGCCAGCACCGTGTCGAGGAACGCATCGACACCGTCCTTGCCCTGCTCCTGGGCGATCTGGGCGATCGACTTGTCCTCGAGATGTTTCAGCGCCGGATTCCTGACCGCATGCACGGCGATGCGATTCCAGTTGCCGAAGCCGGTCGGATTCTTGAGATCCTCGCGGAACTTGTTGCGGAAGGCGGCGTCGGCATAGATGGCCTTCTGCGCCGGCTTGGACGTGTCGGCGAACACCCGCTTCCACGACGGAAATGCCGCAAAGGAAAACGGGTTGTCCATGTTGATCTCGCGCGTGAGCGGCAGCGGCGAGGTCTGCGGCCGCGCGCCCTTGGCGATCATGGGCGCGGCTAGCCGTAGCGTGTTGCGCACCGCCTCCGGAATGTCGTCGCGATCGAACAGGGCGATGAAGGTCACCGGACGGCCGCTCTCGTCGAGCAGAAAGTCTAAGAGCTCGCACTGGTCCTCTTCCAGCACGCCAACCTGACGCGTCAGCGCGATCTCGATCGCGCCCTTGCCGCGCGCCTTCAGGACGTTGGCGTAGGCCTTCAGTTCCTCGCGGCTGGCGTTGCGGCAGGCCAGCGGCTTGCCTTCGAAGCCCATGTGCTGGTTGAGCGTGGTCGAGGAGAAACCCAGCGCGCCGGCATCCATGGCTTCGGCGATGAGGGCCGCGATCTTCGCTGTCTCCTCGGCATTGGCCGCGCGGTCCATCGAGGCCTCGCCCATCACGTAATGGCGGAACGGCGTGAGCGGCGCGATGAAGGCGAGGTTGAGCGACGGCTTGCGGGCCGCGGCCGCATCCATGAACTGCGGGAAGGTCTCCCAATCCCAGGTGATGCCCTTGTTCAGCACATCGAAGGGAATACCCTCGACGCTCACCAGGTCGCGCATGGCAATCTCGCGCGCCGCGGCCTTGCAGGGCGCGATGCCGACGCCGCAATTGCCCATCACCACACTGGTGACGCCATGCCAGGACGAGGGCGTGACGGCGCCATCCCAGCAGATCTGAGCATCGTAGTGGGTGTGTGGATCGACGAAGCCCGGGGCCACGACCAGCCCGTCGGCATCGATCGTGCGCTTGGCTCCGTCCGTAACCTTGCCGATGTCGGCAATCTTCCCGTCAGCAATCGCGACATCCGCCCGGTAGCGCTTGGCGCCGGTGCCGTCGACCACGATGCCGTTCTTGATCACGAGATCGTAGCTCATCGATTCCTCCCAGAACCTCGATCGAACGGTACTCCCGATCGCGTCAGCCGACACATGCGAAATCCATCGACGCGCCATGCTGGATCGACAGGCGATACCCGGCCGTGCATTCGCGGTCCCAGCTCAACGCCGTGTTGAAACGACACTGAAAAACTCATGACGCCCGGAGAAGTTTATTTGCTGGTGAAATTGACAAGTTTGAAAAAAAGAACTGACTGTCGGCCTCACAGGAGGAACCGATGGCATCCAGACAGGCGACAGCGGCGGTGATCGGCGCAGGCGACTTCATCGGCGCTGCGATCGCCCGGAAGTTCGCGGCAGAGGGCTTCACCGTCTTCGCCGGCCGGCGCAACGGCGACAAGCTCGCCCCACTGGTCGCCGACATCGAGAAGGCCGGCGGCAAGGTCTCGGCGCGCGGGCTCGATGCGCGCAAGGAAGAGGACATCACGTCCTTCCTGCAGGAAGCGGACCAGGCGGCGCCGCTCGAGGTCTGCATCTTCAACGTCGGGGCCAACGTGAACTTCCCGCTCGTCGACACGACCGAACGCGTGTTCCGCAAGGTGTGGGAAATGGCCTGCTATTCGGGTTTCCTCGCCGGCCGCGAAGCCGCGCGCCTCATGCTGCCCCACGGCAAGGGCAACATCTTCTTCACCGGCGCCACGGCGAGCCTGCGGGGCGGCATTGGCTACGCGGCCTTCGCCTCGGCCAAAGCCGGGCTGCGCGCGGTGGCACAAGCAGCGGCCCGCGAGCTCGGGCCGAAGAACATCCATGTCGCCCATCTCGTCATTGACTCGGGCGTCGACACGGCTTGGGTGCGCGAGCGCATCAAGACGCGCGAAGGCGAGGAGGGGTTGGCCAACCTTCCGCCCGACCGGCTGATGCGTCCTGAAGCCGTCGCCGAGGCCTACTGGTCGCTCTACCAGCAACCGCGCGACGCCTGGAGCTCGGAGCTGGAAATCCGTCCCTTCGCAGAGAAATGGTGAGCCCCAATGCCCAATACATCCAACGTGCCCAAGGTTGAATTCCAGTTCGATTTCGGCAGCCCCAACGCCTATCTGAGCCATCTCGTCATTCCCGAAATCGAGAAGCGACAGGGCGTGAAGTTCGCCTACGTGCCGGTGCTGCTGGGGGGCGTCTTCAAGCTCACCAACAACCGCTCGCCGGTCGAGACCAACGTCGGCGTCAAGAACAAGCCGCAGTACCAGCAGCTCGAAACCGAGCGTTTCATCCGCCAGCACAAGATCTCGCGCTACAAGATGAACCCGCATTTCCCGGTGAACACGCTCGCCCTCATGCGCGGCGCCGTGGCGGCGAAGAAGCTTGGAATCTTCGAGCGCTATATCGACGAGATCTATCGCCATATGTGGGCGGAGCCCAAGAAGCTCGACGATCCGGCGATCCTGCGTGCGGCTCTCCTCGAATCGAACTTGCCGGCCGATCGCCTGTTCGAGTTGGTGCAGACGCAAGAGGTGAAGGACGAGCTGATGGCCGAGACGCAGCGCGCCGTCGAGCGCGGCGCCTTCGGATCGCCCACCTTCTTTGTCGGTGACGAGATCTATTTCGGCAAGGACAGGCTGCGCGACGTCGAGGAAGCTATCGCCGCAGCGAAGTGAGCACGCCGATGCGGTGGAGCGATCTCGAGGACGAAGCCTGTTCAGTAGCGCGTACCGTGTCGGTGATCGGCGACCGCTGGACTCTGCTGATCCTGCGCGACTGCTTCCTGCGGGTGCGGCGCTTCGAGGATTTCCAGGAGCGGCTCGGCATCACGCGCCCGCTCCTGGCAAGCCGGCTGCGTAAGCTGGTGAAGGATTTCGTGCTGGCCAAGGTGCCGTACCAGCAACGTCCGCTGCGCTACGAATATCGCCTCACCGAGAAGGGCCGCGATCTCTATCCCGTCATCATGTCGATCGTGCATTGGGGCGACGTCCATATGGCTGGCAAGAAGGGCCGCCCCCTGCTCCACCAACATCTCGTCTGCGGCAAGACCTTCGACCCGGTTATGGTGTGCTCGGCCTGCGGCGAGCCCCTCGATCCGCGGCAGGTCCACGTCCATCGCGGACCGGGCGCCGCCAGCTCTCGCAATCTGCCGCCCGATGAACAGCGCCGACCGCGCCTGGCCCATCAACGCTAGAGGAGAATGACCGTGCCCGACGCAGCGCCCCCCGGTTCGATCCGGACGGAGATCGACGGCCGCATCTTCAAGATCACGGTCGACAACACGGCGAAGAAGAACGCCTTCACGCCCGACATGATGCAGCAGCTGTCGGATGCCTTCACCACGTTCGACGGCGACGACGCATTATGGGTCGCAGTCCTTTGCTTCGCCGGCAACGACACCACGGCCGGCCTCGATATGCCGAAATTCTTCGGCCCCAATCGCGAGCGTCGCGACACGCCGCCCGCCAATATCGATCCCTTTGCGCTGCGGCGCCGGACGATGAAGCCGGTGGTGGCGGCCGTGCAGGGCCTCTGCCTCACCGTCGGTATCGAGATGATGTTGGCGGCCGATATCGTGATTGCGGCCGATACGGCACGTTTCTGCCAAATGGAATCGAAGCGCGGGATCGCGCCGCTGGGCGGCGCACACTTCCGCTTTCTGACGCGCACCGGTTGGGGCAATGCGATGTATCACCTGATGCTGTGCGACGAGTTCGATGCCGACCGCGCGCTGCAGATCGGGCTGGTGCAGGAAGTCGTTCCCGCGGGCCAGCAGATCACCCGCGCCGTCGAGATCGCCCAGCGCATCGCACGCAACGCCCCACTCGGCCTTCGCGCCATGAAGGAAGCGGCGCTGAAGTACATCGAGGCCGGTGAGGGCATGGCGGTCGCGGCGATCCCCGCGATCCATGCCAAGGTCATGGGCACCGAGGACGCCAAGGAGGGCATCCGGTCGTTCGTCGAGCGCCGGGAAGCGCGGTTCCAGGGCCGCTGAAGCCAACCTATAACGGATAACGGAAATCGAGGGAGAGCAGTCGATGAAGACCAGGATCACGGAACTGTTGGGGATCGAACATCCGATCATCCAGGGCGGCATGCACTTCGTCGGCTTCGCCGAGATGGCGGCGGCGGTGTCCGATGCGGGCGGGCTGGGCATCATCACCGGCCTCACCCAGGGCACGCCGGCGAAGCTCGCCAACGAGATTCGGCGCTGCCGGGAGATGACCTCCAAGCCGTTCGGCGTGAACCTCACCTTCCTGCCGTCGCTGACGCCGCCCGACTATCCCGGCCTGATCCGCGTCATCGTCGAAGGCGGCGTGAAGATCGTCGAGACGGCGGGCAACAATCCGCAGAAGTGGCTGCCGTCACTCAAGGAGGCCGGCATCAAGGTGATCCACAAATGCACCTCGGTGCGCCATTCGCTCAAGGCAGAATCGATCGGTTGCGATGCGGTGAGCGTCGACGGCTTCGAATGCGGCGGCCATCCGGGCGAAGACGATGTGCCGAATTTCATCCTTCTGCCGCGCGCGGCCGAGGAGCTGAAGATCCCGTTCGTCGCCTCGGGCGGCATGGCCGACGGCCGTTCGCTGGTCGCCGCCCTGTCGCTGGGCGCGGACGGCATGAACATGGGCACGCGCTTCATGGCGACCAAAGAAGCGCCGATCCACGAGCATGTGAAGCAGGCCCTTGTCGCCGCGAGCGAGCTCGATACCCGTCTCGTCATGCGACCCTTGCGCAACACCGAGCGCGTGCTCAAGAACGCCGCCGTCGATCGCCTGCTCGAAAAGGAGAAGGCGCTGGGCGCCAGGATCAAGTTCGAGGACATCCTGCCCGAGGTCGCGGGCGTCTATCCGCGCATCATGAAAGAAGGCGAGATGGATGCCGGCGCCTGGTCCTGCGGCATGGTGGCGGGCCTCATCCGCGACATCCCGACGGTCAAGGAGCTGATCGACCGCACGATGCGGGAGGCCGAAGCCATCATCAACAAGCGGCTCGCGGGCTACGCCGCCGCCCAGAAGGCGGCCTGATCAAAGCGACCTGATCACGGCTTGGCACAGGCCGGCGCCGGATACATCTCCAGCGCCTGGAGATCGGCCATTACGGTAGCGACACCGGCATCGACCGTGAGTCTGTCCAGCACGCCTGTGTCAGACAGCCTGGCGTGCACGGAGAAGAGCGGCGTGCGCCCCTGATCCTGCGCGCGAGTGAAGGTCATCAGCAGCGGCCAGAAGCGGGCCGCCGGCACAGCAACGGGTTTGAGCGCGGGCGGCTCGGCATGCAGGGTCTCGCTGCCGACTTCCTTGACCTCGACCTGGAAGACATCGCCCATCGCTTCGGCGGCGAAGATCAGCGTAGGCGCCATCGCGGCCTTGCCGACCAGGCGATCGATCAGATGGCCGAGAGCGGCAACCGGCATCAGGGTTGGCGGCGGCAGGATGGCCTGCGTCGATCCCTGCGGCGACACGATCTCGGCCCGGGTCTCGCCGTTCGCTCGCTCGACCCTGCCCTGCGTCTTGCGGGCACCACCGTTCTGGGTCTGCACGGTTTGATAATGGAAGACGTCGCCGCTGCGGTTCTCATCACCCTCGAGCTGCGATACAAGGCTGAGCTTCAGTGACGGCGTGAAGGCGATCGCCGACGTAACGTCGCGCTTGATATGCCAGCCGTCGCAATCGAGGGTGATATCCTGCACGGCGGTGCCGATGCGGGGTGCATTGGCGGCGGTGCCGAGGCGCAGCAGGTATTCCGCGCGATGAGGCTGCATCTGCGCCCGCACTGTCTGAGGAATAAGCAGTGTGGCGGCCAAAAGAAAACAAACACTTCGCCTCATCGCGTCACCATGCGGGGCGCTTTCCACCGGGTCAATCACGCAGATGTGGCTGGCTCGCGACAAGTCCGCCGCAATGATAGACAAACCAGAATCGTTGGCCTTGAATATGGGCCAGTGAAAGGGCGCGTAGCATGAAAATCGGATCGCAGGAACATCGCGATACCTTCTGTCGGCATTTCATCGAAACCTATACCGACTACGAACCGAATACCCTGCCCTGGCCCGAACTGGATGACGCGGCACTGCAGCGCTTGAGGGCCGTACCCTTTTGGGAAGAGGTGTTTTATACCGAGCGTCGAGCGGGTGCGATCGTGTCTGCCTTCACGGAAACGGTCA
>Ga0207674_10007386_pt1 | contig 12800 bp, 13 predicted proteins | sample KBSCornC72_FD_184303 | JGI IMG/M metagenome (GOLD analysis project Ga0207674, IMG submission 184303) | Corn rhizosphere microbial communities from Kellogg Biological Station, Michigan, USA - KBS Corn C7-2 (SPAdes) (version 2) | ecosystem: Host-associated > Plants > Roots > Rhizosphere > Soil ... | reverse complement strand
ACCCTCATCCAGGCGGCGCCGGAGCTCCTCCACCTGGAGCTTGAGATCGAGCAGGCTCCGGAGGATGAACTCCAGCTCGTGGCCGGCACCGGCACCGCCCGCGCCACCCTCCCGGACCAGCGATCCGATCCGCACCGGCAGCAGGCTGCCCGGCCCCTCCAGCACGTCGAGCGGAATGTCGGCCGCGCGGATCTCGGCGCCGGGGGCCAGGACCACCATGCTCTCGATCAGGTTCCGGAGCTGGCGGACGTTCCCCGGCCAGGGGGCGTTGACCAGACGCTCGAGCGCGTCGGGGGTGATGCCGCGGAAGGTGCGGTCGTGCTCCCGGGCCAGCTCGCGGATGAACCGGCGGACGAGGAGCGGGATGTCCTCCCGCCGCTCGCGCAGGGGCGGGAGGTAGATGTTGAGCACGCTCAGCCGGTAGTACAGGTCGTCGCGGAATTCGCCCAGCGCCACGGCGTCGCGGAGCGAGCGGTTGGTGGCGGCCACCACCCGGACGTCCACTTTGATCGGCTGGGTGCCGCCCACCCGGAAGAAGGTCCGGCTCTCGAGCACCCGGAGCAGCTTGACCTGGGTCGAGGCGGGGATCTCGCCGATCTCGTCGAGGAAGATGGTGCCGGTGTCGGCCAGCTCGAACCGGCCCAGCCGGCGCTCGGCGGCGCCGGTGAAGGCGCCCTTCTCGTGGCCGAACAGCTCGCTCTCGATCAGGGTCTCCGGCAGCGCGCCGGCGTTCACGGCGATGAACGGCTTGCCGCGACGGGGACTGAGCTTGTGGATCGCCTGCGCGACGAGCTCTTTGCCGGTGCCGCTCTCGCCCTCGATGATGACGGTGCTCGACACCGGCGCGATCTGCTCGACCTTGAGCAGAACCTGGCTGATCTCCTCGGACTGTCCGATCAATCCGGTGAGCTCGGTGAGCCGTTTGCGATCGAGCACCCGTCGAACGGCGAGATAAAGCTCGTCGGCGGAAATCGGTTTGACGAACACGTCGGTGAAGCCGATGGTGCGGAGACTCTCGCGCAGCTCCGGATCTTCGACGTCGGCGAGCCCGATCACCGACGTGCCGCTCCACAGCTGGTCGCGGACGATCTGGAGATTTCCGGCGTCGCCGAGGTTGCCGGTGAGGACGATGAGATCGGGCTTGAATTTTTTTATCTCGCCGCGGAGATCGTCGAGGGGGGAGACGACGGCGGTCTGGGTTCCCGCGGTCTCGAGCAGCGCGTTGAGGCGGACGGCGGGCTCGACGTCGGTGAGGGTGATGAGGACTTTCATCGCGCAAGCTCGGGACCGGTGTGACCGCCTGTCCCCCCGGGGAGAGTATGCTCGGTCACCTTGCCGCTCAGGACATCACAAGCGTGCTGGATTATCGGATCCAATGCATCGAGTCCATCGCGAACCCCACTTGGCGAGCCCGGCAAATTCACGATCAACGATCTCCCCCTCACCCCCGCCACTCCGCGTCCCAGCGCCGCGCGCGGAAAGTTGGGCAGTGACAATACCCTGATCCGCTCGGCGATCCCCTCCGCCTCGCGCTCGATCACCGACCGCGTCGACTCCGGGGTGACATCGCGTGGCGCGAGCCCCGTCCCTCCAGTGGTAAGAACGAGATCGGCCTCGTCCGTATCACACGCGTTGACGAGCGCGCGCACGATGTCGACCGTATCGTCCGCACATTTGACTGCCGAGACCAGCTCGTACTTCTTGGCCTTCGCCCACCCAACGACCACAGCGCCCGATGTATCCTGCCGCGCGCCGCTGACAACGGAATCGGAAACCGTGATCACCGCTACCCGCATCGCATTCGCCAAAGAGGCCCAACCCGCCATCCCTGCGCTTCTTGCCCCCCAACCCACGCTCGGAGCCCCCAGCTGCTCCGCCGAGAGCCCCCAGCTGGTAGTCTTCCTTTGCAGTTGCCGTTGCAGTTGCCGTTCACTTCCTGCTCCCCTGCTTATAAAACGGCATCCTCTGCACAGTCGCCGGTATTCTCCGCCCACGAATCTCTATCTCGAGACCCGCGCCTTCCGCTGAAAACTCCGGTGGAACGTACGCCGTCCCGATCGGAATCCCGAGCGTCGGACTCATCGTCCCGCTCCGCACCTCCCCACTCGGCTTCCCGCCGGCAAATACCGGGTATCCGTGTCGCGGAAAAGATCTTTCAGAAGTAGTAAATCCAATCAGCTTCCGCGCGACGCCTCGCTCCTTCTGCTTCACCAAAGCATCGCGGCCGACGAAATTTCCTTTTTTCATTTTCACCAGCCAGCTGAGCGAAGCCTCGAGCGGCGTGGTGGTATCGTCGAGATCGTTGCCGTAGAGCGCCATCCCCATCTCGAGTCGCAGCGAGTCGCGCGCGCCGAGTCCGGCCGGCGTGACATCGCCCGACTTCGTCAGCGCATTCCAGATTTCTTTCGCGTGCTCGGCGGGAAAGTACAGCTCGAATCCATCCTCACCGGTGTAGCCGGTGCGCGAGATGTAAACTTTTTCGACGCCCGCGACGTCGCCGGTGGTGAACTCGTAGTACTTGATCTTCGAGAGATCGGTATCGGTGTACCGCTGCAGAATCTTTTCCGCGTCCGGCCCCTGCAGCGCGAGCAGCGCGATGGAATCGCTGATGTCGTCGAGGGTCGCGTCGAAGTCTCCGACGTAGCGGGAGATGTGCGCGAAATCCTTGTCGATGTTGGAGCCGTTCACGACCATGAGCACCCGATCGCCGGAGCGATAGACGAGACAATCGTCGACGATGGTTCCGTCTTCCCGAAGAATCGTCGAGTAGTGAGCCTGGCCCGGCTGCAGCGACGCGACATCGTTGGTGGTGACGTGATTCACGAAGTCCACCGCCTGCGGTCCGCGGACGATGAACTCGCCCATGTGGCTGACGTCGAACAGACCGGCTTTTTCCCGAACCGCCTTGTGCTCGGCCGTTATTCCGGTCGGATACTGGACGGGCATCTCGAACCCGGCAAAGGGGACGATCTTGGCTCCCAGGGCAACGTGGACGTCGTAGAGGGGCGTCCGTTTGAGGGGCTTGGAGGGGGCGGGCGAGGCCCCGGATTCCGAGGCAGAGGCAGATGTCGCGTCAAGCATTTTCGCAGTGGGGCGGAGTGAATTTGTCGCCCCAATATGCGCGAAGCGCCCCTCGAATTGGAGGGGCGCCGTGACAATTTGGCAGAGAGGCCTGGAAGTCCTGCCTAATCCATCAATTCGCCGGCGGTGACTTCTTTCACATCGCCGATCTCGACCCGGCTGCGGGTCACCATCGCCTTCAGGACCTCGAAGAGCACAACCGGCCGCGGCTTGTTGACCTTCATATAGGTAGCGATCTCGGCCTCCACCATGATGAGGGCGAGGCGCGGGTCGTTGGGACCGCCGTCGCGGTCGCCGCCCTCGTCACCGAACCATGCTTTCCAGTCTTCCTTGTACAGCTGGCGGATGCGGTTGCGGTTCTTCGAGACGTGGGCGACTCCGGAAACCGACACCCACTCGCGGCTCTTGTTGTTGTAGTACGCGCAGTTGACGTGGGGGTCGAGCGCAAGCTCGTCGAGCTTGTGCGTCTCGGCATCGGTGACGAACCAGAGGTCGCAACCCTCGATGCGATCCTGGGTCTGCATCGGCCGCGACACGAGTTGGCCGTTGGGGCGGCGGGTGGTGAACATCGCCGTCTCGATGCCCTCGATGAGGTCGTACAGCTCGTCGATTTTCTTTGAGGTCGCCATGCCTTCCGAATGTGCAGAAGACATGCCGCCCAAAGAAAAGGGACGCGCTTTCGCGCGTCCCTTTTCACTGCTGAATCTATGACTGCTGCTCGATTATCCGAGCGATTAGTTGTGTCCCGCTGTCAACTGCTCAGCGTGTCCGTCAACGAGCTGGCAGTCGAGGACCGACATGATCCGGGTCGACTCGGCATTCATGTAGACTTCCGAGGCATCCGGAATCTCGTGGCCCTTGGTGCCCACGAGCTTCATGAAGTCGCGCATCTTCACGCACGCGACGTTGCTGTCGCCTCTCAGCGCAGCCTGCAGCTGGTTCACCAGCGGATTGGTGGTGCCGCTGGACATTGCCAGTCCGACGACGTACTGAATCAGATTGCGAATCTGGGTCGGCGCATCCAGCACTACTACGTCGAAGTGCGCCGTCGCGGTATGACCCGCCGCGTCAGCCGCGGTGCAGTCCACCGGGGTCGAGCCAATCGGGAACAGGCTCCCTGAGTCTCTCGTGCACACGACGGATACTACTCCGACGTTGTCGGCGGCGGTCGGCGCGAACTTCACCACCGCGCCGGTAGGACTCGTCGCAGGTACCGAGACGTTGCCCTGCTGAATGGTGGGATCTTCGACGTCGATGACCGTGACGGTCTGCGTCGCAGTGGTGACATTCTCTGATCCGTCCGTCGCGGTCCACGTGATGGTGGTCACGCCGACAGGGTAAGGCGCATTGAGGTCCTTGCCGTCGCTGCGGACGTAGGTGACGGTGGCGTTGCTGCAGTTGTCGCTCGCCGTCGGCGGAGCAACAGCTACGACGGCCGTAGCAAGACCGGGGTCGTTGTCCGCCTGGAGCGCTGCCGGAGGAGCATCGAAGGTTGGCGCGATCTCGTCCTTCACCTGGATCGGCGAGAAACGGAGGGCGTCGTTCGTCAGCGAGTAGAAGTTACGATTGCGGGTGCTCAACACACCGGCCGCATTGACGACGCTGTCGTAGACAGCCTCGGTGCCGGCAGCGTTCTCGATCGCCTGAGTAATGAAGTGGCGGCTGCTGGTGGTGAACATCCTGTTGGTGTAAATCGTGATGTCGTTGGTGCCCTCGGAGAGAACCACCTGCGACATCAGGTTACCGGCCGCAAGGCTGATGTTGCCAACCCTGGACGCGCTGTTGAACTCCGGCACGTTGTTGTACTGGATGATGAAGCGACGGTGCGGAGCCGTGCCGCGCGTCTCGAAGCGGATCGAGCCGGGCGCGACGCCTGGATCCCAGTCAGACCATGCGAGCGCGATGATGTTCCTCGGGTTAAGCGTCGAAGGCAACGACATTGCATCCGAATAGCCCTTCTTCGGATCCGGCACGGGGCCGAACAGGAGGAATCCGTTGAAGTACACGTTGACGCGGTCGTAGGTGTTGCCCTGGTAATTGAAATTGAATCCGAGCAGAACGCTGGAGTCGGGAATGAAGCCCTCGTCGCCGAGCGGATAAGGAATGATGTTCGGAATCGGCTCGGGATCGAAAGCGACCCTCGTCTTGGTGTATCCCGAAGACGAGCCGCCGCCGTTGCAGGCATCGACTGCTGCGTTCGCGCTGACCGGAGCGGTCACGATGTTCGCGGCGGCGCCGAGTGGGACGATGCTGGCCGAGGCAGCTGCTGCCTCCGCCGAGAGACGGTCCTTCACCGAATCCGGCACGTCCAGAATGACCGACGGGACGTGGACATAAACCTCTCGGCTCGGCCCCGAATCGTTCGAGCAGGCCACTACTCCAGCGAGCACAAAAGCCGCGGCGGAGGCCGTTTTGAGGAGCTGATTTAAGGGGGCGTAGGCGGTCGGGCGAAGCATCGTAACTCTCGGTTGGAGGGTTACCGTATAGACGACCATCTGCCCTAAGCTCAACAGGAGTTATACCCGTGTACGCGGGCCTAACTCATTCTCACAGAGTGATTCTGAAAGACAGTTTTGTGACTGGCTCCGCCGCGATCAGAGCCGCTCGCCGCCCAGCAAAACGGCCATGATCGCCTTCTGGATGTGGAGGCGGTTTTCGGCCTCGTCCCATACCCGGCTCTGGGGCCCGTCGATCACTTCGGCGGCGACTTCCTCGCCCCGGTGGGCGGGCAGGCAGTGCAGGAAAATCGCGTCCTTCTTCGCGCGATCCATGATCGACTGGTCGACCTTGTAGCCCTTGAAGGCCTTCTCGCGGACGGCCTGTTCCTGCTCCTGACCCATCGACGCCCAGACGTCGGTGTTGATGACGTCGGCCTTGTCGGCGGCCTCGGCGGGAGTGCGCACGACGCGAACCTTCGCCTTCGACTGTGCGCGCTGGAGGATCATCGGATTCGGATCGTACCCCTCTGGGCAGGCGAGGGTGAGCTCGAAGCCGAGGGCGTAGGCAGCGTTGAGCCAGGAGTTCGCCATGTTGTTGCCGTCGCCGATCCAGGCGAAGCGCTTGCCCTTGTAATCGCCGAGGTGCTGCTTCACCGTCAGAATGTCGGCGAGCACCTGGCAGGGATGCACCAGGTCGGTGAGTCCGTTGATGATCGGGACGTCGGCGTAGCGCGCGAGCTCCTCGATCTCGGAGTGCGCAAAGGTGCGGATCATGATGCCGTCGACGTACCGCGAGAGCACCCGCGCGGTGTCGGCGATGGGCTCACCCCGACCGAGCTGGACGTCGCGCGGCGAGAGAAAGAGCGCATGTCCTCCCAGCTGCCACGTTCCAACCTCGAAAGAGACGCGGGTGCGGGTGGATGACTTCATGAAGATCATCGCCAGCGATTTCCCGGCGAGCGGTTTCTTCCTGTATTTGCCTTTGCGCATCGATTCTGCGATCGCGAACAGATGCTCGATCTCCTTTGCGGAGAAGTCGGGGATCTGCAGAAAATCGCGGTGGGGACGGTCTTTATGAACTTTCGGGGGCATGTGAGTTGCGCGTTCGTATAGTGTTGTGTGGCGCCGGAAATATACCATGACCGGCAATTTCATCTCCCACGGGAGTGCGATGACGTTGCGTATCGATCGTCGGTTGTGCTCGGGCGCGGCAATGGTTGCGCTCATCGCGTGTCAGTCAGATTCTACCGGACCCGGCGACCACACCCTGCCGCCTGACCTCACTCTCGAGCTCACACCATTTATCAGCAGCGGACTATCCAGTCCAGTTTTCCTGACCCAGCCACTCGACGACGGACGCATCTTCGTCGTCGAGCAGCCGGGCCGGATCAGGCTGATCAAGAACGGCGTACTGCAGACGACTCCTTTCCTCGACCTCACCAGCAGAGTTCTGAGTGGCGGCGAACGGGGATTGCTGAGCGTAGCGTTCCACCCGCAGTACGCGACCAATCACTTCTTCTACGTTTACTTCACGACGCAGACGAACGGCGATATCCGGATCGAGCGATTCACCGCATCAGAAAATCCCGATGTCGCCGATGCGACGTCGTCCAAGCTGATAATCACCGCCCCGCATTCCAGCCAGGCGAATCATAACGGCGGGCTCCTCACCTTCGGCCCCGATGGGATGCTCTACGCCGCGCTCGGGGACGGGGGCGGCGGGGGAGATCCCCTGGGGAACGGCCAGAACTTCAATTCCATTCTCGGCGCCATGATCAGGCTCGACGTCGACCACGGCGATCCTTACGCGATTCCCACCGACAATCCGTTCGTGGGACAGGCAGGCAGGCGCGGAGAGCTGTGGGCGAAGGGTCTCAGAAATCCGTGGCGCTACGCGTTCGATCGGACAACCGGACTCCTCTACATCGCCGACGTCGGCCAGGGTGAGCGCGAAGAGGTCGACGTCTCATCGGTCAGCACCGGCGGCATCAACTACGGCTGGAACATCATGGAGGGCACGAGCTGCTACAATGCGACGACGTGTGACGAAACCGGTCTGCAGCTGCCGGTGATCGAGTACACCCACGACGGCGGCGCCTGCTCGATCACCGGCGGGTACGTCTATCGGGGCAGCGCCATCGACGGTCTGCAGGGTCATTATCTGTATTCCGACTATTGCGCCGGATTCCTCAAGAGCTTCAGATATGCAAACGGAGTGGCGGTCGATCAGAAGGACTGGGGCATAACGACAGGAAATGTCACGTCGTTCGGACAGGACATCGATGGCGAGCTTTACGTGCTGGCCGACAACACGATTTACAGGATCGTGGCGGGTTGAGCGCAGGCTCCTCGCTGCAGTGGTCGCCGGTTGTCTGGCGTCGGCGGCAGCCGGCGCGCAGCAGCCGGCGAGCGAGCTGCGGGTCCGCCTCCATGGTGTCGATGGCGGGCCGATCAGTGGCGCGCTGGTCGCGCTGCTGGATGCGAGAGACAGCGTTGTAGCCGAGGGATTGAGCACTGAAGCGGGCGTTCGCGTCTTGCGCGCGGCACCCGGCACGTATCGGGTGCGGGTCCGGCGCATCGGCTACCTGCCCTTCGTATCCGGCGCCGTTGCCCTGCCCCGTACCGGCGAGCTCACCCTGAGCGTCGAGAGCCCGCGCGTGGTTCTCGAGGGGATTGTCGTCAACTCGAAGTCGCAGTGCCGGCGCAAGGATGCAAACGCGGCGGCTCTGGCGGCGGTATGGGACGAGATCGACAAGGCACTTCGAGCGAGTCAGCTCACCATCACCGATCTGGCGGGGATGGGAAAGGCTCGCACCTACAGGAAGGAGCTGGGCAGGGATGGCGCCGTGATCACCGCCGACACCACAGTGTTCACCATCGGCAACCGACGCCCCTTTGGCGCGATCGATCCTGTGATTCTCGCCGACAAGGGATACGTTCAGGGCGACGAGCAGAACGGCTGGAGCGCCTACGCGCCCGACGAAACGGTGCTGCTCTCCAACCAGTTCGCAGAGACGCACTGTTTTCGGCTGGTGCGCGAAGACAATCGACCCGATCAAATCGGAGTCGCATTCGAGCCAGCTCCGCGTCGCAAGCTGCCCGACATCGTCGGAGTGATGTGGGTGGACGAGAAAACGGCGGAGCTCCGCGAAGTCGTCTTCCATTTCGTGAATGCACAGGCATTGACCAACTTCAACGCCGGCGGCTTCACACACTTTCGGCGCGTCTCGTCGGGCGCCTGGATCGTCGACGAATGGCTGCTGAGCCTGCCGAAGGTGGGCATGACACGCCGGGGAGCGCTCCGCCCAGAATATTATGAGCTGGGCAGACTCGATAACGGCGGCGGTATCATGGGCCCCGGCACACCACCGCAAACCCCAATCACGGAGCACCAATGATTCGAAAGCTGAAATCCGGCGAGTACCGACTCTACTCGAAGAAGAAGGATCGGAAAACCGGCAAGCGCAAAAACCTTGGCACCTTCAAGACTCTCGCGGCGGCGAAGAAGCACGAGCGCGCAGTACAATACTTCAAGCGGGCCTGAAGGCTTGAGACATCATCGCGCTCAACCTGATGCTCTCGGACAGTCCGGACAAATACTAGCAATGACCCGTCACACGCGTTCCAGCATCCTTTGCGTAGCGTTTGCCACGGTGAGCCTCGGCGGATGCCAGAGCAAGGCAACCCAGGACGCTCGGGTCGTGGATGCATCCGACACCACCGCGATCGCTGCAACAACATCGACGACATCCACCGCGGCAACATCAACCGCAGCGGGAGCAACACCCGCGACCGCTCCAACAGCCGGCGCTTGCAACGCGAGGATGATCACCGCGGAGGGGATCGGTCCAATCCGCATCGGTGCGCGCGTGGACTCTGTAAAAAAACTCTGCGATGTCGCGCGCGACACGACTCAGCGTGGCGCGGAGGGAATGATGGAACGAAGGGCGACGATCTCGATTCCGCCCGGCGAGCTCGACGCCGAGATAGTCGACGGCCGGGTGTGGCGCCTCGACATCAAGTCAGCGGCGTTTCGCACTGCCGATTCGCTCGGCGTAGGCTCGTCGCTGGCGGAATTGCTGCGACACCAGCAGCCCAAACCCGCGGCTGGTGAAGGAATCGTCGTCGTAATGCTCGCCGATCACTGCGGGATGAGCTTCGTGCTATCCGGTGGCTACAGCAGCGGCGTGTTTCACAAATGGAGCGCGGAGGAGCTGGCAAAGCTCCCCGCGTCGACAAAGGTTGCAAGGGTGCTGGTGTTCGGCTGCGAGCACAAAGGTGCGTAGCCGGGTTCAGCGGCCCAGCCGAATTCGCTCTACTTCCTCGTAGCGGGCCGGACCGCGCCCGAGCCTGCTTCTGTACAGAATGAGTGAGTCGACGATCATGCGGTTGCCAAACCGCGGGCTGGCGGTAACGAGCGCGCTGACCGACACGGGTGAATCGATCCGGGCGAGCGTGAGGTGCGGCTTGAACGGCTTGGACTCGGCCGCAAACCCAGCGACGCGCGCCGTGGCTTCCGCGATGGCCGCGAGCTGAATCATTCGCTCTGCGCCCTCATCGATCCCCAGCCACAGAATTCTGGCGCGATTGGGCCGCGGAAACGCGCCGAGCGAGCTGAACCGAATGCTGAAAGGAGCGCCGCACGTTGCGCTGCGCAGCAGGCCGACGATTCGATCGCGCGTGGTCGCCGGTGTCGAGCCGAGAAAGCGGAGAGTGAAATGCCAGTTCTCGGGCGGCACCGGTTTTCCGGGTAGATTCCCGGGCAGCGCCATGACGATCGATCGGCGTGCAGCCTCGGTGACGGGGACTCCGATGAACAATCGCTCCGGCTTCGCATCCATTCGATGAAGATTGTAATTCCGGGCGGAAGTGGCCAGGTAGGAATCGTGCTGGCGCGGGCGTTCCACAAGGACGGCCACGACGTGACGGTGTTGTCGCGAGGCACGTCTGGCGCCGACGGGGCGAATTCGCCGTGGCGAGCGATGGCGTGGGATGCGCGAACGCTCGGCGACTGGGCGTCCGCTCTCGACGGCACCTACAAGATATACCGCCTGAGGTCTTCGTCGTCGGCGATGGTCTTGAGCCGGCTGCGCACGAGCTCCTGAGTCACCCTCACGTTCTTCTCGCCGCTGTCGGGTAGCCCGAACAGAACTTCTTCGAGCAAAGTCGTCATCACGGTGTGCAGTCGCCGAGCGCCGATGTTTTCCATGCGCTCGTTGACGTGCGCGGCGATCTTCGCGATCTCCGCGATTCCTTCCGGGGTGAACTCCAGCGTTGCGCCCTCTGCCTCGACCAGCGCCGAGTATTGCTTGGTGAGCGCGTTCTCGGGCTCCGTCATGATGCGAACGAAATCGGCTTCGGTGAGAGACTGCAGCTCGACCCTGATCGGGAATCGGCCCTGCAGCTCCGGGATCAGGTCGCTGGGCTTGGCGACGTGAAAGGCGCCGGCGGCGACGAACAGCACGTGATCGGTCTTCACCATTCCGTGCTTGGTCTGGACGTTCGAGCCTTCGACGATCGGCAGCAGATCGCGCTGCACCCCTTCGCGCGAGACGTCGGGCCCTCCAGAAGACGGCCCGCGCTGGCCGGCGATCTTGTCGATCTCGTCGAGGAAGATGATCCCCATCGTCTGCACCCGCTCGAGCGCGTCGGACGTGACGTCTTCCTTGTTGATCAGTTTCTCGAGCTCCTCGCCGAGCAGGATGCGCCGCGCCTCGGAGACCTTGACGGTGCGCTTCTTCTTCCGCTTGGGCAGCATGTCCTGGAGCATGTCGGAGAGGTTGTCCATTCCCTCGGGCGCGCCTTGCGGGACCATCATGTCGAACATCACCGGCGCCTGCTGGGTGACCTCGATCTCGATCTCGCGCTCCTCGAGCTGGCCGTCGACGAGCAGCTGCCGGAGCTTGTCGCGGGTTCTCTTGTAGCGGACCTCCGACGCGTCATTTTCGGTCGACACCGAGCCCGCAGGCGAGACGACGAAGAGATGCGCGCCACCGCCCGCCGCCGCCGAAGAGTGGGTCGACTGCTTGATGTCGGGCGGAACGGGAAGCAGCAGGTCGAGCAGTCGCTCCTCGACTTTCTGCTTGGCGAGCTCCTGCACTTCGGTCTCGCGCTCGCCGCGGACCATGTTGATGGCGCTCTCGACGAGATCGCGCACCATCGACTCGACATCGCGGCCGACGTAGCCGACTTCGGTGAACTTCGATGCCTCGACTTTCACGAACGGAGCACCGGTGAGACGAGCGAGCCGGCGCGCGATCTCCGTTTTGCCGACGCCGGTCGGACCGACGAGGATGATGTTGTTGGGTGAGATCTCGTCGCGAATCGGCTCGGGCGCGCGCTGCCGGCGCCAGCGATTGCGCAGCGCGATTGCGACGGCCTTCTTGGCGTCGGCCTGGCCGACGATGTAGCGATCGAGCTCCTCGACGATCTGCTTCGGAGTGAGGCGCGCGAGCTTCTCGAGCGCTTCCCTGGCGCGGGGCGATGCCATCAGCTCGGCTCGAGGACTGTGATGTTCGCGTTCGTGTAGACGCAGATCTCGGCGGCAATCTCGAGACCGCGCTGCACGATCTCGCGCGCGGTCAGATCGGTGTTCTCGACGAGGGCGCGCGCGGCGGCGAGAGCGTAGGACCCGCCGGATCCAATGGCGAGAATGCCGTCGTCGGGCTCGATGATGTCGCCGGTGCCGGAGATGATGAAGCTGTGATCGCGATCGGTGACGGCGAGGAGAGCCTCGAGCCGCCGCAGAACGCGATCGCTGCGCCAGTCCTTCGCCAGCTCGACCGCGGCGCGCTGGAGATTGCCGGGATAGCGCTCGAGCTTCTCCTCGAACTTCTCGAATAGAGTGAACGCGTCGGCAGCGGCGCCGGCGAATCCCGCCAGCAGCTTTCCGCCGTGGAGCGTTCGCACTTTCTGCGCGTTCGACTTCATCACGGTCTGGCCGACGGTGACCTGCCCGTCGCCACCCAGGGCGACCTGGCCGCCGCGCCGAACGGCGAGGATGGTGGTGGATCGGACGCGTTCTAGATGGCGGCTCATCCTGGGAAATTAACAGGCTGGACCAACTTAGGTGCCTCTGCGGGGACTTCCGGAGGACCCGCGCGGTATCCGCGCGAGCTGTTTACTTGCGCCCCCTTCTTGCATTTAGAAACCGCATGAAGCTAGAACAGTTTCCGATTCTCCTCGGCGTCATAGTCGCCCTCATCGGGCTGACCATTCTGCTCGATGCCTGGCAGGCCGGCGGCGTTGCTCCCCTGCGCGAGCGTCGGCGCCGCACTCGCG
>Ga0207674_10007382_pt1 | contig 12804 bp, 7 predicted proteins | sample KBSCornC72_FD_184303 | JGI IMG/M metagenome (GOLD analysis project Ga0207674, IMG submission 184303) | Corn rhizosphere microbial communities from Kellogg Biological Station, Michigan, USA - KBS Corn C7-2 (SPAdes) (version 2) | ecosystem: Host-associated > Plants > Roots > Rhizosphere > Soil ... | reverse complement strand
GTCAGCCCGAGGTCTTGTCCATCCTCGCCAGCCGCTTCCTGATCTCCGCCACCTGCGGCTGGAACTCCGGATCGGCGTTCTTCCAGAGATTCACGAATTCCTGATAGTAGTGCGTCGCCTTCGCGCGTTCGCCCTTCGCCTCGTAGAGCTCACCAAGCCGCCGCAGCGCCGGACCGCGCATCACGAAGTCGACGGCGCCGCGCAAATCGTTGGTCGACGAGAAAAACTTCTCGAAGTAGACGATCGCCGAATCCGCCATATTCGCCTTGTCGTAGGCGCGCGCGATGTTCGCGAACGTACATGCGTCGCACTCGTCGACCGGGCCGTCCGACAGCGAGTCACCCTTCCAGAACTCACGTAGCGCGTCCTGCGGCCGACGCTCGGCCACCGCGACCTCCCCGAGCACGCGATGCGCGTACGGCAGCTCGGCGCGGAGCCGGACCGTGTCGCGGACTTCGGCGTCGCGTTGCGCGAGAACAGCCTTGGCGCGGTCGGCGCGGCCGGCGCGCGCATACACAGTGGCGACGCCGAAGTAATCGCGGTCGGCGATCGGAACCTTGCTCAGCGGTGTCGCGGCGAGAGTTGCGTCCACGCGTCGCACAGCGCGCTCGGGCTTGTCCGCCGCGGTGACGTCGACGAGAGAAAGCGCGAGCGAGTCGACAAGCGGCGCGCGCCGCTGCGCGGCCGGCAGGGACGCCGACCAGCTCGCGAGTCGCGCGTGCGTGTCCGACAAACGCCCCTGTACCGCCACAGTTACCCACAGCAGCGAGTACGCTGCGGTATTGAGCGCCGGGTCCTGACCGTGAACGAGTGAATCGAGCGTTCGCTCCGCCCGTGAGTAATCGCCCGTCGCCATGGGGAGGAACGCGTGCGCCATTGCGACCACCGCGCGGCTCGAGCCGGACGGATTGCGCTTGCCCCAATCGTCGATGATGGCGATTCCGTCTGACTGCCGACCGAGATTTGCGAGATTGTCGGCGCGGTCGACCGCCGCCGTCTGACTACCGGGATTGACACGCTGTCCCGCCGCGAACAGCGAGTCCGCGCGCGCAAACTGGCGGCGGCTCTCGAACATCAATCCGAGATTGACGAGCGCGTACAGGCTATCGCCCAAAGCCAACTGTTGTTGAGCCGCGGCAATGGCGCGCTCGCGGTTCCTGCCCGGGCCGATGAAGTAGTAGCTTGCTTCCGTCATCAGCCGTTCTTTCGGACTCAAGCGCTCGCGAAAATGGAACGCTTTCGTCAGGACCGAGTCGGTAGTCGCGGGCCCGTATTGCGCCGCGTTGTACACCGCGCCCAGCTTGCGCCACGCCATCGCGAAACCGGAATCGATCGCTACCGCCTCCGAGAGCTTCGCGATCGCCTTCGGAAAGTCCGAATCGAGATCGTATGCCCGCACACCCTCCGAGTACGCGCGCAACGCATCGATCGACGCCGTGGTGACGTGGTCGAGTGGCGGCGCGTTCTGGACCGACTTGAGCGACTCGCCGAGCTTCCCGCGTAACTCTCGGCCGATCACGTCGACGGCCGCGATCAACTCCTTCGGGCCGTCCACCGCTTTTTGCACCGTCGCGAGCGTGCGCGCCGAGTCGGCGGTCACGAGTCGGACCGAGACGACGAAGCCGTTTCCGAGCTGCGCGATCTCGCCGTCGACGACGCCCTTGATACCTTCGCGCGCCGCGATGTCGCGGGCCAGCGCGAGGTCGATGCGCGACGTCGCTGGTCGCTGCATGCGCGTGAGCGCCGCGGCGACAGATGCCGGCGGCACGAGTGTCACCGCGTTCGTTTGACCGAGACTCGAGCGCAGCGCTTCGGTGACGATGCCGGCGAGCGACGAGTCGGCGCCTCGCACGGCGAAGTCCGTCATGATGATCGGCTCGCGCGCGCTGATGCGTCCCGACGCGAGCAACGACGCCGCCGGACCGATGCCAAACGCGCGCAGCACCATCACGATCGCCACCAGGCCCGCGAATGCCCCAAAGGCGATGAAGCCGCCGCGCACCGTGCGCTTCCAGCTGACGTGCGGGCTCGCGCGCATGGCAATCGTCGCCATCGTGCCGTGCGCGTGTGTCCCACCGGGCGTGAGCGTCGGCGTCCGCGTGAGCGCGTGATGTGCCGCTCGCTGCACGAACGCCGTGAAGAGAATCGCGGGCAGTCCGAGCGCCGCGACGACCAGCGCGCCGGGTAAGACCCACGAGGGAAGCCCGATGGTTATGATCGCGGCCTTGGCAAGCATCCAAACCGCGCCGAACGCGAGGGCCCAGACTCCGAGCGCCACCGGCAGACGCACGCGCCCGCCGAGGAGCACCGCTGACGCCGCGGCCGCGCTGCCACTCGTCGTCGTCGCAAGCTCGAGCAGGCGCACGACGTCGGACGCGCTCTGCGGGCGCTTCGTCGGATCCTTCTCGAGACATTGCATCACGAGATCGGCGAGCAGCGGGGGCGTATCCGGTCGCAGCTGCGAGACGATCTGCGGCCGATCGCCCATGTGCGCGGCGAGCAGCCGCTGCGGCGTCATGCCGGCAAACGGCGGACGTCCGGCGAGCAGCTCGTACGCCATGCAGCCGAACGAGTAGAGATCGGCACGCGCATCCGCGTTCGGATCGGCCGCGGCCTGCTCGGGCGCCATGTACACCGGCGTGCCGATCGACATCCCGATCTGCGTGAGCGATCCACGGGTCGCGGTGGCACTCTCTCCGGTGCGCGACGCCGAGAGCGCTTTTGCGATTCCGAAATCGGTGACCACCGCGGTGCCGCCGGTGATCAGGACGTTGTCGGGCTTGATGTCGCGATGCACCACGCCGCGTTCGTGCGCGTAGACGAGCGCCTTCGCCACTTCGCGCAGGATGCTGACACACTCGCCGATCGGCAGCGGCCCGCGCGTGAGGCGATCGCGCAGCGATTCGCCCTGGACGAAGGGCATCGTGAACCACGGCAGGCCGTCCGTTTCACCCGAGGACAGCACCGGCACGATGTGCGGATGTTGGAGTCCGGCGGCGACGAGAATCTCGCGGCGAAAGCGTTCGACGTTGACGCCGGCGACGAGGTCGGGTGGGAGCACTTTGACGACGACGTCGCGTCGCAGCGTCGCGTCGCGCGCCACGAAGACTCGCGACATACCTCCACCACCCAACTCCCGCTCGATGCTATACGACGATCCAAGGGACCGCTGGACTTGATCCTGAAAGTCGGACACGGGCGACGGCGCTCGGGCGGCTGGAGGGGAGGGCGCGAAAAAAGATATGGGTCGGCGGAGCCCGGGGCTATGGTGAGTAGCGCGATACCACCCAGTTCGTAGATTCTCCCGGTCCGACTGGCTGCCTCGTCTACGCAAAGGCAAGGGATAAGCACATGCTTACACGGCGCCTGTTTCCGATTGCCGCTCTCGCTCTCTTGGCCGCGCCCTCCGCGCTCGCGGCGCAGGCGAAAGAATACCTCTACCTCGCCAACACACTCGGCGGCGACGTCTCGATCATCGCGATCCCCGAGCACAAAGTCGTCGGGACCGTTCCGGCCACCGTCGTTGGCAACAGCCCTGACGATGTGATCTCGACTCGTGAGGGCGACGTTCTGTACATCAGTCGCCTCGATACGAAGGACGTGATCGCCGTCAGCACGACCACCGAGAAGGCGCTCTGGCACGTGGACGTCGGCGGAACGCCGAACCATCTCGCGCTCTCGCGCGACCAGCACCATCTCTTCGTGCCGCTCTATGACAAGGGCGAGCTGGTGGTCGTCGACACGAAGACACATGCGATTGTGAAGCGCATCCCCGTGGGAACGAGTGCACACGGAACGATCCTCGGACCCAGCGGCAAGTACGTGTACGTCGGGCTCATGGAAGGCAATCAGCTCGCGCAGGTCGACGTCGCGACCAATACGGTGAAACGCGTCATTCACGCGCCTGAAGGCGTGCGACCTTTCCAACTGTCGCCGGACGAGAAGTTGATCTATGCTCAACTCTCCAAGTTGAACGGCTTCGTCGTGATCGACATCGCGCGCGACAGCGTCATCAAGACCATATCGATGCCGACGATGGGTGGACCGGCGCCAAAACCAAGCCTCGCGCTCTCGCACTGGGTCGTGAACCACGGTCTCGGAATGACGAGCGACGGGAAGTACCTCGTCGCCAACGCCTCACTCAGCGGCTTCACGGCGATATACTCGGTGCCGGACCTGAAGCTCGTCGGCACGATTCCCGTCGGCAAAGAACCGAACTGGGTGGTGTTCAGCCGCGACGGCAAATACGTCTACGTCAGCAATCGGCGCGACAACACGCTCTCCGTGATCTCGATGGTCGATCGAAAAGAGGTGACGCGCCTCAAGGTCGGCGAATTCCCGCAGCGGATGGCCGTCGCCACGGCGGTCCGCCCGCAATGACGAGTCGTCGCGACACGCTCAAGGTTCTTTTTCTGAGCGTGCTCGCGGCGTGCGACTCCGCCATCGCGCGGCTGCGCGGCGAGCGCCTCGTGCCGATCGCGCGGCTTGATCAGGTGCCGCGCGGATCCGCGTACCGAACGACGCACGGCGACGATCCGCTCATTCTCGTAAACGTCGACGGCAAGATCACGACGTTCCTGGCGGTCTGCACCCACGAAGGCTGTCCGCTCGGCTGGAACCCGACGCAGCATCTCATTCGGTGCCCGTGTCACGGAAGCGCGTTTGATACCACGGGGAAAGTGGTGAATGGTCCGGCGCGCCTGCCTTTGACGCCGCTCCGCACGATCACCGAGCGCGGCGAAGTGCTGCTGGTCGAGCCGCGAGGAATGGGACGTGAAGCGGGTGCGTAGTCTCGCATCCCGGGCCGATCATGCGTGAGCCTCGGACGGACAGGGTGCGTTCGCGTAGCCCGAGCGGAAGGGCGTCACCACACCCGACGCCGGATCGTACTTGTGTCGCCAGACGCAGGCCGTGTCGTTGGCAAGCAGGTGAATCGAGATCGACGCCGACTGGGAAATCGTCTTGACGTAGTGGATGTCGTCGGTCGGCGGAATCAACGCGTACAGATCGCCCGGCCGCAGTGCCTGACGCTTTGCGATCTCGAGCTCAGCCTGCGCCGGATTGCTTCCGTCATCGAGCCGGCGATACACCGTCTCATCCTGCTCGCCGCGATACACGCCGACCAGGCCCCACGCCAAATGATCGTGCACCGGGGTCGACGCCCCGGGCGGGACGACGAGTGAGAACAGGCACAGCGATCCGTCTTCCGCGCGGTACAGCGCGTACTGACCGATCCCGTCGCCCATCCGGCTCTTCTCATCGGGCTGCGCCAACTGCTCGGGAAGCCAATGGTCGCTCGATAACAGTTTGGCAAACGCCGGCTTCAACGCTTCGACGCGAATCGCCGGGTCGGCGGTGTCGCTCATCAGGCGTTCGGTCTCGCCGATCAGCGCGCGAATCTCCGGCGTGTCGACGAGAAATCCGAACTGGCCGGGCTCGTGATCATGGGTGTGGTCCGTTCCGCACATTTGCGTCTCCTCCAGGCACGTCGGTCATGCTAACGTGGAAGCGAAGGAGATGATGTCACGCCCGGCGCGAGTCGGCAATGGATGGCGAAACCTCACGACCGGGCCGCCGTACGGGAGGAACATGGAAACCCTCGTGCAGGACATCCGCTATGCGGCGCGAGGTCTGCGCAAGGCGCCCGCGTTCACGATCGTCGCGTTGTTGACGCTCGCCCTCGGGATCGGCGTCAACAGCGCGATCTTCAGCGTCGTCAACGCCATTCTCTTTCGGCCGCTGCCGGTCGAGCGCCCGGATCAACTCGTCGACATCTACGGGCGAGAGTCCAACTCCTCCGCGCACGAGACGAGCTCGTACCCGAACTACCTCGACTATCGTGCCCAATCGACGACGGTGTCGAGTCTCATCGCATACTCGAACTTCTTCGCGCATCTCTCGATCGACGGCAGCTCGGATCTCGTCGTCGGAGAGATGGTGAGCGACAACTACTTCACCACCCTCGGTATTCGTCCCGCGCTCGGCCGCGTGTTCACCGCGGAGGAATCGGCCGGGATCAGCTCATCGGCATTTGCGGTCATCAGTGACCGGCTTTGGAAGAACCGCTTTGGCAGCGCGCCGGCCGTGATCGGAAAGACGTTTCGCATGAACGGCACGATCTACACCGTCGTCGGCGTGGCGCGGCCGGAGTTTCGCGGGATGACACCCGCCGTGACCGCGCAGATGTGGATTCCGATCACGATGGGAGAAAAGGTCGAGCCGTTCGGAAATCAGCGGACGACCGGCCCGTTGGTCGGCACCGGACGGTTCGACCGCCGGGCGCAAGCGTGGCTGTGGATGAAGGGTCGCGTGAAGCCGGGCGTGCAGCCGGCGCAGGTGAGCGCCGAGTTCGACGGATTCGTGAAGCGACTCAGAGAGCAATATCCCCAGGCGATGTCGAAGGAAGACATCAGCGTCGTGCCCACCCGCGACGTGCGCATCAATCCCGATTTCGACAAGACCATTGCGCCCGCCGGACTTCTGCTCGTTGCCGCCGTTGGGCTGGTGCTCATCGTCGCGTGCGCCAACCTCGCCAATCTGATGCTGGCACGAGCCGCGGGGCGACGACGCGAGCTCGCGGTGCGTGCCGCGCTCGGCGCGGCGCGAATTCGGCTCGTGCGGCAGCTCTTCACGGAAAGCGTTCTTCTCGCGCTGGCTGGTGGCGTGCTCGCGGTGCCGCTCGCGACCGGACTGTCGGGACTCATCGGGCGCGTGCAACCGCCGCTGCCGATCGACCTGGGTCTCGTGGTGAGTCCGGATTGGCGCGTGCTCGCGTTCACGCTCGTCGCCGCGATCGTCACCGGCGTCGTGTTCGGGCTCCTTCCGGCGTTGCGCGCGTCGCGGCCCGATCTCGTGCCGGCACTGAAAGACGCCGGCGCGGCTGCCAGACGACGCCGCGTCGAGCTGCGCGATGCGCTCGTCGTCGTGCAGGTCGCGGTGTCGCTCGTTTTGGTCGTTGGCGGCGCGCTCCTCGTGCGCAGTCTCTCGGCGGCGGCTCGCGTGAACCTCGGCTACGACGCCGATCGCACCGCGTATTTATCGCTCGCGCTCGACATGACGGGCTACGACGCCGCGCGCGGCGGTCGGTTCCTCGAGGCCGGCGCGGTGCGGCTCCGTGCGTTGCCGCAGGTGGAAGCGGTTGCGTTGACGAGCCGGCTCCCCCTTTCGCTCAACAACAACGGCTTTTCCGTCTACATCGACGGACAGCAATTGCCGCCGAACGGGAGAGCGCCGGGGATCGACGGCGCGTACATCGACGAGGGGTATTTCGACGCGCTCAAGCTCCGTGTGTTGGCCGGTCGCGGCATCGAAGCCGCCGATCGTGACCAGAGTCGGCGCGTTGCCGTGATCTCGAATGCGATGGCGCAGCGGTATTGGCCGGGCCGTCCGGAGAACGCGATCGGCCGCGGATTTCGATTCCGTGAAGGCGGCGATCTATATCAAGTCGTCGGCGTTGCCGCCGACTACAAGGTCGACACGCCGGGCGAGTCGCCAAAGTCCTACATCCACTTGCCTCTTGGACGCAGTGAGACGTTTGGCAACTACGTCGTGCGCACGTCGACGCCGGCGGCGGCGCTCGTTCCGGCGCTGCAACGCGAGCTGCGCACGCTCGACCCGGAGCTCGTCTTTCTCGATCGCGGCACCTTCCGCGGATTGGCGGACGTGCGACTGTTCGCGGTACGGGCGGGCGCGTGGTTGATCGGCGCCTTCGGCGCGCTCGCACTGCTCGTTGCGTCGGTTGGTCTCTACGGCGTGATCGGCTACTCGGTGAGCCGGCGCGTGCGCGAGATCGGTATTCGCAAAGCGCTCGGCGCGCGGTCGAGCCAACTCGTGGGCATGGTGCTGAGTGAAGGCATGGTCCTCGTGGCGATCGGCGGAATCGCCGGTGCTCTCATGGCGGCGCTCGTCGCGCGCCTGCTGTCGAGCGTGTTGTTCGTCGATCCCTTCGACGTCGTGAGCTTCGCGACGGCGTTCGCGGTGCTCGCGGTTGTGGCGTTGATCGCGAACGCCCTCCCCGCTCGTCGCGCGGCGCGGATCGACCCGATGGTCGCGTTTCGTGAAGGCTGAGCGTAGTCGCGAAATGTGATCTGCATCACAGTCGGACGGCCAATCTGCGCCAAAACGACCAGGTTGTACGGCAATTGCAGCGTCCGATCCGACTGACGCTGACAACCGCCGCGAACCGAGGCGCAACGGGTCGATGCTGCCTGAACGGACGATCGATCGCTTTGCCATCGCTGCGCGGCTGCGCGCACTAATGCTTTCGGAGAACGCGGTTTCCACTCCGAGTGCAATGGCTCAATCACTGGGAGTGCGCGAGTCCACACTTCGCGCGAGCATCGATGAGGAGAGTCCTCGCCCGTGGGTCGAGGTGGTGCTTGCCGTGGTACGTCGATTCGGCGTTGATCCGACGTGGATCCTGACTGGCGTCTACGATTCGGCGACGCACCGCGCCGCGCTCGAGGACGAGGCGAACGCCGAACGCCTGCTCTCGCGCACCATGCTTGCGCGCGAACGCAAATCTCACGAGAGCGCCATCGATCTTGTGCACCGTAGCGCTCGATCGGAGGCCAGGCAGCGTCACGAGGCTGATCGCGATGCTCGAGGCGTTGATCAGTAGTGATTCCTTAACTACGTCATCGCTGGGCTCGCATAAAGATTGCCCTAACACGGGCAATGACGCGTTCGTTCGAGACGGGCCTCGTTGTCATGCTCGCCCTGCTCGATGGGGCGGGCAGTGCGTTGCGCGGCCAGAACACTGACTCTGCCGCTGCGCGCCGCCGCTCGGCACCGCCGCTGGCGGTCTTTTCAATCGGGCAGCCCCCGATCTGGCGGCAGCAGCTCTCCGCCCAAGGAACGGCGTATACGCAGAGTGGCCGTTACGGCGGGACGCTCAGCTACGGCGTCTTTCACGCGCTCAACAAGCCTCCGATTACGGTGTTGAATCCTCTCCTCGGCGTCATCGGCGGTACGGTCGAGGGGTATGGCAGCGCTGGCGGCATCGAGGACATCGGGCTTCGCGCGATGGCAACGTCGCGAATGCTCGCGACCAGCGTCGGCGCGGACTGGGACGCTCGACACGGCCGCATCAATACCATCATCAGTTGGCAGAGCGCGTTACGCCGCGGCGGCATCCTCGGCGGCGGCTCCATGGTGCGCGTGGACTGGATTCCGGCGCGTGAGCAGACGGTGCGCGTCGGCCTCGCCGCGCCGCTCTTGCAGCCGCTCGCCGGACGCACCCGTCCGAGAGCGACAACGGTCACGATTCCCGACCCGCCGGAAGAGCGCGCGGCCGCGCCGAGCCGCCGAGTCGCCACGCGCCCACAAGCGGGCACCCGGCCGAGCCGCCGAGTCGCCGAGCGCGACATCGAGTCGTCGTCCAACGTCATCGCCGCGTATTCCAATCTCTACACGGACGACGCGATTCGCGCGTCGCGGTCGAGCAGTTACCGCGCGGCGATGGATCGCTCGCGCACCGCACTAGAGACGTTGTTTGCTGAAGGGCTCGACGGCACCGAGTGCGTCCGTGCCGCGCGGCGCGCACGCATCGCCGTTCTCGATCGCATCATCTTCCCGGTCGACTCGGTCTTCGGCCGCGTGAAGGATGTGGACGTGGCTCGACTCTCGCGCGGGGCCACCGCGGACTTCGACCGATGGCTGCGCGACTCCTCGGGAATCGCGCCGGCCAAACAACCGCTCGCCGCATCCGCGTTTGCAGCGTGGCTCGATGCGGTCACGCCGGCCATGCGCGCGATCGTCGAGCGTCAACGCGACTCGCGGCTCGTTTGGCTGCCGATGGATCTGGCGCTCACCTTCGACCAGTACGACGACCAGATCGAGGTCGATTCACTCATCGGCCGAGTAGTGGGTCACCCCTTCACCGACGGCAATGCGCTGACGTACATGCGCAGCACGGATCTCCCGCTCGAGGTCGCGCGTTCCATTCTCGCGGCTCGGCAATACCACGTGCTGTGGACGCACGAGTTCATGGGACGGCAGTGGTACTCGCGGGCCATCGACAACATCGGTTACACGGTGACGGCGGATGCCTATCTCCCCGCGCTCACCGCCGCGGTTCGGCGGTACGACAGCACGGGTGTGTTCCCGCTGTACATGATTCTCCACGATCAATTCTTCTATGAGACCTCCGACGGACGTCTCTGGCTGACGATCCTCGAGGATCCCCTCAACGCCTCGATGCGCCTGAAGGGAGACGACGGCACGCGTGAGCGCCATCTACGGCAGCGTCAGGACGAGCTGCGCGCCGCCGTGGCGGGCTCGCGCCGGTTGCAGCAGGATGCACTCGCGTCCGGTGATGGCGAGCAATGGTTGCGCAACACGATCAAGGTGCACGTGAACGTCGGCAATCGATCCGACTTCTCCTTCCGCAGCGGCCACATCATCCCCGGCATCCCGTTCATGCCGGACAACGTCATGCGCGATCATCGAAAGCTGGTGATCTACGACGTGAACGAAGCGGAACCCAATCGCGGCGCGGTGTTCGTGATGGGCATTGGCATCGGCGAGCTCTACTCGAGCGCAACGTGGGAGGACCGCGGATTTCGTCTGAGAGGTCCCGCGACGTTGGAAGCGCGCGCCGGGCTCCGGCAAGCGTTGCGCGCGAATGGTTTTTCGGAGAGCGAGATTCCCGCGCCGTTGCGCGCGGTCGCCAGCAAGAAGGCACAGGAAGAGAAGGCCGACCTCGGCGAATTTGTCGGGAGAGCGCTTCAGGTTCACAACCAGGTCGGCTTCGGCGACAAGAAATCGTCCGTCGCGCGTGCGATGTTGTACAACCTGACACAGCCGGGCGCGGTGATCATCGTGCCGGATCAGCTCTGGATGAGCGAGACGTGGGCAGGAATGCTCGCCGGAGCCGCGGCGCGCGGGGCGCGCGTTCAGATCATCGCGCCGGCGCTGGCGAACGCGCCGATTCCCGACGCACCGGCGATGGCGCGCGCGCACGACGTGCTCACGCGCCTGCTCGCGCTGCGCGACAGCCTCACCACGACGATTCGGGCGAGCGGTGGCGATCTCCACATCGGTCTCTTCGCCGCACAGGCGACGGCCGACGACGCAGCCGGTCGCATCCGCGAGGTGCGCGAAGGACTGAAGCGGTATCCGTGGATCCGTCAGGTGATTCCGTTCGACGACAAGACGCTTGCCGCGCTCGATCGTGCGGAGCACGAGATCTCGAACAAGCGCGACGCGACGGCGATTGCCAAGGACGAGAAGGAGCATCCGCCGCAACCGCATCGGAAGACACAGGTCATCGCGCGTGCCGATGCCATCGCGGCCCTGCTGCGCCAACCCGGATGGGACGACATCCTGGCCGATGCGATGCGCGTGCAGTCGAGCCAGACGGCGACCTTCGCGGAACAGCTGGGGGCCTCGCAACCCGCCGTCGACGCCGCGGCGACGCGGCGCGCCGATGAAATGATGAAGAATTACGAGGCGAGCATTCCGGAAGCCGAGCGGAAGCACGTGAGCTTCTACTTCGCGGAGGGCTCACACAATATGGATGATCGCGGGCTCATGTCGGACGGTGAGGCGACGCTGATCGTTTCCGGGCCGCAGGCGTTCGCGGGGCTCGCGGACCTCTTCTATATGATGGCGCGCACGACGTGGATCGACCGGCCGGCGGAGCTGGAGCGGTTGCTGCCCCGCCGATCGTCGATCATCCATCGGTTTGCGTACTGGATTCGCGCCGTGTTGTGAGCGTGGTGCCGGCGCCGGATCGCGCTATCGCGCGCCCGGCCCGCGCAGCACCCGGCCGGGCTTCGCGTTCGTGTGCTTTCCGTCGCGCACGATCATCGTGCCGTTCACGAACACGTATTTCACGCCAACCGACATCTGGTGCGGCTGCTCGAACGTCGATTTGTCGATGATCGTCGTCGGATCGAACACGGTGATGTCGGCGAACATTCCCTCGCGCAGCAGACCGCGATCCGGGATCGAAAGCCGGGTGGCGACCGCCGACGTCGCCTTGCGCACTGCTTCCTCGAGCGGCATCACATGCTCGTCGCGCACGTACTTGCCCATGATGCGTGTGAAGTTGCCGTAGGCCCGCGGGTGCGTGAGGCCGCGCGCGCTGTCGGGGTCCACGCCGCCCGCGTCGGTGCCGAATTTGATCCACGGCTGAGCGAGATTGAGCTTCACGTTGTCTTCGCTCATCAAGAAATACACGGTGCCGATCCGCTGACGCTCCGAGATGAGCAGATCCATCGCCGCGTCTTCCCACGGCTTGTTCATCATCGTCGCGATCTCGTCGAGCCGCTTGCCCGCGTATTGCTTGTTTTCCGGCTTTACAATGCCAAGAATCAAAACGCCGTGCGGACCGGCGAGCTGGCACAAGTTCTCCCACTCCGTGTGCTCGTTGTCCATCTCGGCTTTGATCTTCGCGCGTACGGTCGCGTCCTGGAGGTTGGCGATCAGTTTGCCATCCTCCGACGCCCACGGTGGCGTGCACGCGGAGAGGCCGGTGCCGCCGGCGACGTACGCGTACATGTTCGCCTGGATGTTCACGCCGGCCTTGCGCGCCGAATCGATCTTGGCGATCGCCAGCGGTCCCTTGATCCAGTTCTTCGTGCCCGCGGCCTTGAGGTGATACAGCTCGACCGGCACGTTGCCCTTGGTGCCGATGGCGATCGCTTCGTCGATCGCCTCGAGCAGCTGGTCGGCCTCCGATCGCATGTGCGTGATGTAGATGCCGCCGTAGGGCGACATCGCCTTGGCCATCTCGATCAACTCGTCGGTCGTCGCATAGTTGCCGGGCGGATAGATGAGCGCCGAGCCGATGCCGAACGC
>Ga0207674_10007379_pt1 | contig 12807 bp, 9 predicted proteins | sample KBSCornC72_FD_184303 | JGI IMG/M metagenome (GOLD analysis project Ga0207674, IMG submission 184303) | Corn rhizosphere microbial communities from Kellogg Biological Station, Michigan, USA - KBS Corn C7-2 (SPAdes) (version 2) | ecosystem: Host-associated > Plants > Roots > Rhizosphere > Soil ... | reverse complement strand
TCTGGTTCTCCGCGGCCACGTTCTCCATCTGGACGCTGACGGTGACCTGGTCCTCCTCGGCGGCCGGGTCGTAGGCGATCGACTCGACCGTCACCTTCTTGCCGCCGTACCAGACCGTGCCGTTGACCTGGACCTGGCCGGCCTTGCCCGGCGCCGGTTGGCCGTTGGTGGGCTGGCCGGCGCCGCCGTCGTTCCCGGCGCCGCCGAGCGGGTCGGTGCCCTGGTCGCCCCTGCTCGCGTTGGTGCCGCCGCCCTTGTCGTCGTCGCTGGCGAGCTTGACCGCCGCGACCGCGCCGCCGCCCGCGAGCACGAGGAACGCGACGACGGCGACGAGGATCCACTTGACGCTGCCGCCGGACGAGCGCCGGCGCCCGGGGCCGCTCGGCCCGGCGTTCGGCCCGCCGTACGGACCGAAGCCGGGTCCGGGCGGCCCGCCGGGCCCGGACGGCGCGGCGCTGCTGGCCCACAACGGGACGCCGGGTTGTAGGCCGCCGGGCGGCCCGCCGCTGATCGGTCCGCCGCTGATCGGGGCGCCCGTGGTGGGAGAGTCGGCGGCCGGCACGGCGCTGGTGGGCATGCCCATGGTCGGCGCGCTCACCTGCGAGCCGGCCGGTGGAGTGCTGACCGGCGCGCCGGGTGCCGCGGCGTAACCGTGCGGCGGCGCGCCGAAGCCGCCGGCGGCGGGCGAGCCGAACCCGGCGGGTGCGGGTGCGCCGAAGCCGGCCGGCACGGGGGCGCCGAAGCCGCCGGGCCCGGCCGGTCCGCCGAAGCCGCCGGGCCCGGCCGGTCCGCCGAAGCCGCCGGGCGCGCCGGCTACGCCGGCCATGTCCGGCGCGAGGCCCGGACCGCGCGGCGCCGGCACCGCGCGCAGGCTGCCCTGGGCGACGAGCAGTTCGGGCTGGTCGATCAGGGTCGGGGCGACGCCGATGCGCTGGTGCAGCAGCGTCGCGATGATCGGGATCCGGCTGGACCCGCCGACCAGGTACATCCCCGCGAGGCGGGTGGGGCCGGCCCGGTTGACGAGCGTGGCCATCAGCTCGACGGTGCGGTCGAGCAGTGGACGCGCAGCCGACTCGAACTCCTCGCGGGTGAGGTGGGTGTCGGTGTCGAACAGCGGCACGTGGACCGCGGCCGTCGGCGTGCGGGACAACTGCTCCTTGGCGGCGCGCACGTCGTCCCAGAAGGTCCGCGACGCCCGGCGTCCGATCGTGTCGGTCGGGTTCACGAGTTGGTGCCAGCGCTGCGGATCCTGGTGCCCGACCACCCGCCCGATGCGGTCGACGAGCACCGCGTCGAGGTCGAGGCCGCCGACGTCGTCGAGGCCCTCGCTCGCGAGCAGCTCCCATGCGCCGTCAGGCCGCAACCGCACTATCGACGCGTCGAACGTGCCGGCGCCGAAGTCGTAGACGGCCAGCGACTCGCCCGGGTTGACCGTGCGGCCCAGCACACCGGTGAAGTGGGCCGCCGCGGCGACCGGCTCCGGCACCACGGTGACCGACGTCAGCCCGGCCGCCGACGCCGCCTGCACGAGCACGTCCTTGCGGTGCGAGCCCCAGTTGGCGGGGTACGTGAGCACCGTCTGGGCAGGGGCGCCGCCGCTGGCCCGGACCGCCTCGGCGGCCACGCGGGTGAGCACCGCCGAGATGACGCGCGGCAGCGGGTACTCGTCGTTGCCGAGGAGGATGATCGCCTCGTCGATGCGGCGCTTCGGGTTGGGTTCGTAACGGGTCGGGTCGAGTCGTGCGCTGCGCTCGCCGTCACGGCCCGTGAGCAGCCGGCCGCCGGCGTCGGCGAACACGGCCGACGACAGCAGCGGCGACGAGTCGAAGAGCAGCGGCTGGGCACGGCCATCGGCGATCTCGATAACCGCCACGGTGTGCGTGGTGCCGAAGTCGATCCCGAGCCGGTGGCTCAAGGTGGGGGTCACGGGAACAAAGTATCGGCGCCTGTCGAGCGAAACCGGCTTCCGGTGCCGGGTGCTGCACCAATGGGCACCCCGGGCGCCGCCGAGGCCGGTTCTCCACTTTCCTCCCCGCCCCGCCCCGGCCGCTCCGGAGCGGCGCTAGGGCGCGCCCGGCCCATGCCCGGCTGGGCGATTTGCCCCGGTTACCTAAAGGGTGAATTAAGGATCTCTTGATCTACCGGCTCGTCCACGGCTCGGTCCCTCCACTCCGCCCCACCGTCTCTGACCAGCGGTTCCACGCCTCGTGTCGGTTTGTTGATCGCTTGTTTCCGGTTGCGGGTGGAGGGAAGTGGAGTACAGTGGAGCGCGTTGGTGGGTCGGGGGGCCCACCGGCCCCGGGGAGGGGGTGACGTGCCGTGTTTCTGGGTACGCACACGCCCCGCCTCGACGAGAAGGGCCGGTTGATCCTTCCGGCCAAGTTCCGCGATGAGCTGGCGGGGGGTGTCGTGATCACTAAGGGCCAGGAACGCTGCCTCTACGTGTTCCCCACCTCCGAGTTCGGCCGCATCGCGGCGCAGCTGCGCGAGCAGCCGATGACGAACAAGGCCGCCCGGGCGTACAGCCGGGTGTTCTTCGCCAGCGCACACGACGAAGTGCCCGACAAGCAGGGCCGGGTCACCATTCCCGGGCACCTGCGGGAGTACGGCGGGCTGAGCCGCGAACTCGTCGTGATCGGGGCGAGCACCCGGGTGGAAATCTGGGACAAGCAGGCCTGGGAGACGTATCTCGCCGAGAGCGAAGACGACTTCGCCGACATCGAAGAGGGGGTTCTTCCGGGCGGGTTGTAAGGCGGGGCGCACACGTTCACGCCGTACCGCGAGATCTCCCTCCGCTTGACTCCTGCCGCCACTTCCCCGGCGGCAGGCGATAGAGCGGATGGGGATCTGGCGGTACGGCGTCGTGGTCACCGGGGTCAGGTGACCAGCACAGCATGGCAACGGGGGAAACACCGCACCGGTGCGCGAACACCGGATGCGAGCCCGCCGCGGCAGGTCCGCAAGGCGCGCAACGCCGCGCGTCTCGCGGTGCAGCCGGCGGCGGCAGATGGCACGGTCCGGGCCGCGAACCCGGGCCGTCACTAGGGGGTCGGCCATGGCGCGGGGGATACACGTACCCGTTCAACTCGAGCGTTGCCTCGAGCTGCTGCGCCCGGCGCTGTCCCGGCCCGACGCCGTGCACCTCGACGCCACGCTCGGGCTCGGTGGGCACGCCGAGGCGGTGCTCGAGGCATTTCCGCAGGTGACGCTCGTCGGCATCGACCGTGACCCGCAGGCGCTCGCGCTCGCCGGCGCCCGCCTGGCGGCCCACGCCGGCCGGACGCACCTCGTGCACGCGGTATACAACGAGCTGGCCCGGGTTCTGGACTCGCTCGACGTCGAAGCGGTCAACGGAGTGCTGTTCGACCTGGGCGTCTCGTCGCTGCAACTGGACGAGGCCGGGCGCGGCTTCGCCTACAGCCAGGACGCCCCGCTGGACATGCGGATGGATCCGACCGCCGGGGTCACCGCCGCGGACGTGCTCAACACGTACCCGGCGGCCGACCTGACCCGGATCCTGCGCACGTACGGCGAGGAGCGGTTCGCGCCGCGGATCGCGGCGGCGATCGTCAGGGAACGGGCGAAGCGGCCGTTCGACATGTCGGCGCGGCTCGTGGAGCTGGTCCGGGGCGCGATCCCGGCGGCCGCGCGGCGAACCGGAGGAAACCCCGCAAAGAGAACGTTTCAGGCGTTGCGCATCGAGGTAAACGGCGAGCTGACCGCACTGGAAGAAGCGGTACCGGCGGCCCTCGACGCGCTCGCGCCCGGTGGCCGGATCGCGGTGCTCTCCTACCACTCGCTCGAGGACCGCCTGGTCAAGCAGGCGTTCGCCGAACGGGCGCGGTCGCGGGCACCGGTCGACCTGCCGGTCGAGCCGGCCGGTTACGGGCCGACGCTGCGGCTGCTCACCCGCGGCGCGGAGGCGCCGGGCGAGGCCGAGGTGGCGGCCAACCCCAGGGCCGCTTCGGCCCGGCTGCGCGCCGCGGAACGGATAGCGCCGAGCCGACCGCCGAGACAGGTCAAGGGGATGCACCAACCGGCGACCCGGCCGGCCACCGGCCGCCACCGCCGACATCGCGAACCGGAAGAGCCCAACAACCACATCACGACGGAAGGGGTGAACAGCAATGACGAGGTTTGAGCCGGGCAGCGTCCGCACCGGTCGGGCCGTGCGGGGCGAGCGTGTGCCCGCCGCGACGGGGTACTCGCACCGCGGCACCGGGCGCTCCATCGACGACGTCCGCGGCCGGGGCCGGGAGGCACTGGCGGCGACGCGGGGCGCGACCGCACTCGCGCTGTCGCCCGCAGTCGCGCCGCCGCGCCGCCGGGCGCAGCCGGCAGAGCCGATGCAGCCGGCGCAGCCGGCGCGCGATGAGCAGGTCCGCGCGACGGGCACCCGCGACAGCGGCGCCGCGCGGATTCGGACGGCGGGGCCGGCGCGCAAGCCGGTCACCGAGCCGGAGCCGCAGGCGCGGCCGACGGTGACCGTCGTCCCGCCGCTGCCGGTGTCGGCGCCGCGTGCCCCGTTCGTGACGCTGGTGCTGGTCGTGGTGATCGTCGGTGTGCTCGGCATCCTGGTGATCAACACCAAGATCAACGAAAACGCGTTCCGGCTGCACGACATCAAGGCACAGCAGGGCGACCTGGACCGGCACGAGCAGCGGCTGCAGCTCGAGATCGCCGAGAAGGCCAGCCCGGGCAACCTGGCCGCGGCCGCGCGCCAGCTGGGGCTGGTCCGGGCCGACTCGCCGGCGTTCCTGCGCCTGCCGGACGGCCGGTCGCTCGGCGTGCCGCGCCCGGCCACCGGGCCGACCAGCGCGGCCGTGCCGGGCCAGCCCGCCAGCCAGCCCGCCGGGCAGCCCGGAGGCTGATGGTGCCGCGCAGCGATCCACCACGGGAGGACCCGCGTCGCCGCTCCACCGAGAGCGGGCGGCGCGGGTCCACCGGTGATCGCGGCGGGCTCGCCGAGGCGCGCCGGTACACCCCGCGCGGGCGCACCGTGCGGGAGAGCGCCGAGGGTCGCGGCGACCCGTTCCGGCCGGCACTGCAGGTGCTGGCCGGCGGCCGGGCCGACCCGCCACGGCGCGGCGCCAAGTCCAGCGACCGCACCGACCCACCCCGCCGGGGCGGCGGATCCGCGGGCCGGACCGACCCGCCCCGCCAGACCGACCCCCGCCGCGGCGGCACCGGCCGCGGCCGCGCCGACAGCGCGGGTCGTGAACGAAGCCGCGCCGACGGCGCGGGACATGAACGAACCCGAACCGGCAGCGCCGGCCGCGGGAGCGCCCGCGGTGAGAACCCGCGCAGGGCCAGCGCCGCAACGCGGGACCGGGCGGGAACGGCGGGCACCGGCCGGGCCGCGTCGGGTCGGCCGCGCGGTACGAAAGCCGCGCGTCCCCCCGTCCGCCCGAAAATCAACCGCGGCGCCGCGCCGCCGCGACCGGGCCGCCCGCAGCGGCGGCTGCGGGTCGCCACGGTGCTCGCGCTCGCGATGTTCTCGATCATCGCCGGGCGGCTGGTCGTCCTTCAGCTCACCGACGCGCCGGCGTACGCGGCCAAGGGGACCGCCGACCGGTTGACCCGCGAGGTGATCCCGGCCCCGCGCGGCGCGATCGTGGACCGCGACGGCAACCTGCTCGCGCACAGCGTCGAGGCCCGCTACATCTACGCGGACCCGGGCCAGGTCGAGAACCCGGAAGCCACCGCCGACGCGCTGGCGCCGCTGCTCGGCCAGGTGGGCATCCCGCGCTCGGAGCTGATCCCCAAGCTGCGCCCGCACAAGCGGACCAACGGCACCGTGGTGCGCTTCGAGTACCTGGCGCGGGGCGTCGACGTCGAGCTCGGCGACGCCGTCACCGCGCTGAACCTCGCCGGGATCCGGGTGGTCCGCGACGAACGGCGGGTGGTGCCGGGCTCGGACCTGGCCGCGTCGGTGCTCGGGTTCACCGGCAGCGACCTCACCGGGCGCGCGGGCCTGGAGGAGGCGTACGACAAGCTGCTGCGCGGCGAGAACGGCGAGCGGGTCTTCGAGGTCGGCGAGGGCAAGCTGAAGCGGGAGATTCCCGGCGGCCTGCACCGCTCGACGCCGGCCCGGCCCGGCTCCTCGCTCGAACTGACCATCGACCGGTACCTCCAGTTCCTCGTGCAGCAGACGCTGGCGGAACGGTGCCAGCAGGTGAAGGCGTCGATCGGTGCGGCCGTCGTGCTCGACGTGCAGAGCGGCGAGGTGCTCGCCCAGGCGAGCTTTCCCGGCTTCAACGCCGCCGACCCGCCGGCCAACTCCCAGCTGTGGCTCGACACCACCAGCGGGCTGATCGTCGACCCCGGCTCCACCCACAAGGCGATCGTGATGGGCGCCGCGCTGCAGGAGGGCGTGGTCACGCCGGACACGGCCGTCGTCGTGGGTCCGAAGATCGTCAAGGGCGACCGGGAGTTCGTCGACTCGCACAAGATGCCCAAGGACACCCCGATGACGCTCGCCGGCGTCATGGCGTACTCGTCGAACATCGGCACGATCCGGGTGGCCGATCAGCTCGGCGCGGACAAGCTGTACGAGTACCAGCGCCGGTTCGGGCTCGGCGAGCCGACCGGCGAGGGGCTGCCCGGCGAGGTGGCCGGGCTGGTGCGCGCACCGAAGGACTGGAGCGGCACGAGTCACGGGTCGATCCCGATCGGTAACGGCGTCTCCACGACCCCGCTGCAGATGGCGGCCGTGTACGGCGCGATCGCCAACGGCGGCACCTGGGTGCAGCCGCACCTCGTCCGGGCCACCGTCGCCCCGGACGGCAAGCGGACCCCGGCGGCGGCGCCGCAGACCCGCAAGGTGCTGGACCCCACGGTGGCCGCCCAGCTGCGGGAGCTGCTCGAGGCGCCGGTGGTGGTCAAGGGCGGCACCGGTACGCAGGCCGCGATCGCCGGCTACCGGGTGGCCGGCAAGACGGGAACCGGCGGACGCGTCGTCGACGGCAAGTACACCGACGGCTACGTGGCGTCGTTCATCGGCATGGCGCCCGCCGACGCGCCCCGCTTCGTGGTGGCCGTCTACGCATACGGGCTGGACATCACCGGTGCGACGATGGCCCCGGCGTTCAGCCAGATGATGGCCGACACGCTGATCCGCTTCAAGGTGCCGCCGACGGGCGCCGCGCCGCCCGCCTTCAAGGTCTTTCCGTAACAGGCCGTGGCACAGCGCCCGTGGCCATGCTCGGACGGCACCGCCGGTGCCGGTATGGTCTGACCCCGTGCCCGGCTATCCGCGTCCCGGTGTGGTGGCGCCCACCCGCGTCAGCGACCTCGTCGCCCTCGTCGGCGGGTCGTTACGCGGCGTCGACGCCGACGTGACGGGAGTGACGCTTGCCAGCACGGAGGTGCGGGCGGGCGACCTGTACGCCGCGCTGCCCGGCAGCCGCCGGCACGGCGCGGAGTTCGTCGGCCAGGCCATGGCGGCGGGTGCGGTTGCCGTGTTCACGGATCCTGTGGGAGTGAACCTGATCGGCGACGCCGACGTGCCGGTGATCGTGGTGGACGATCCGCGCGGTGAACTGGGACGGCTGTCCTCGGCCGTCTACGGGTATCCGAGCGAGCACCTGTCGGTGCTCGGCGTCACCGGGACGGCCGGCAAGACGTCGGTGGTGTATCTGCTGGAGGCGGGGCTGCGGGCGGCGGGCCTGCCGGCCGGGCTGATCGGCACCGTGGAGACCCGCCTCGGCGACGTCGCCGTGCCCAGCGCCCGCACCACCCCCGAGGCGACCGACCTGCACGCGCTGTTCGCGGTCGCGGTCGAGCGCGGCGTGCGGGCCGTCGCGATGGAGGTCTCCAGCCACGCGCTCAAGCTCGGCCGGGTGGGCGGCGTGCACTTCGCCGTCGGCGGGTTCACCAACTTCGGCGTCGACCACCTCGACTTCCACCCGGGCGTCGAGGACTACTTCGCGTCCAAGGCGAAGCTTTTCGACGGGCGCAGCGCCGTCGAGGTGCTCAACCTGGACGACCCGGCGCAGGCGCCGCTGGTGCGCCCCACCACGGTGACCTACTCGGCGGCGGGTGCCGCCGGGGCCACCTGGCGCGCGGTCGAGGTCACCGCCGAGGGCTACGGGCAGCGGTTCACCGCGCTCGGCCCGGACGGCCGGAGCGTCTCGGCCCGGGTGGGGCTGCCGGGCCGGCACAACGTCGCCAACGCGCTGCTGGCGCTCGCGATCCTGGTGGCCGCCGGCGTCGACGCCCGGACCGCGGCGGACGGCATCGCCGCATGTCCGGGCGTTCCGGGACGCATGGAGCGGGTGGGTCAGCTGGGGCCGGTGCTCGGAGTGGTCGACTACGCGCACAAACCGGACTCCATCGAGGCCGTGCTGGCCGCGCTGCGATCCGTGGTGCCGGACAAGCGGATCATCTGCGTGCTCGGCGCGGGCGGGGACCGCGACCGCGGCAAGCGCCCGGTGATGGGCGCCGCGGCGGCCGCCGGATCCGACGTGCTGATCGTCACCGACGACAACCCGCGCACCGAGGACCCGGCCCGCATCCGGGCCGAGGTGCTGGCGGGCACGCGCGCCGGCCGCGCCGACGTCCGGGAGATCGCCGGGCGGCGCGCGGCGATCGGCTCGGCGGTCGCGCTGGCCGCGCCGGGCGACGTCGTCGCCGTGCTGGGCAAGGGCCACGAGAGCGGGCAGGAGATCGACGGGGTGGTGCATCCGTTCGACGACCGGGTGGAACTCGCGGCCGCGCTCGCCGCCCGCGGCGGCCCGGCCGGCGGCGCGGCACCGGAGGAAGCCCGGAGCCATCCCGCGGGAGGCGTCCGGTGATCCCGATGACGCTCACCGACATCGCCGCGGCGGTCGGCGGAACCTTGAGCGGTGCCGACCCGTCGGCCACCGTCACCGGCACCGTCGAGTTCGACTCGCGCGCCGTCGGGGCGGGCGGCCTGTTCGCGGCGTTCGACGGCGCCAAGGTCGACGGGCACGAGTTCGCCGCGAAGGCGGTCGAGCAGGGCGCCGTCGCGGTGCTCGCGACCCGGCCGGTGGACGCGCCGGCGATCCTCGTCGACGACGCGCGTGCCGCGCTCGGCCGGCTGGCCTCCGAGGTGTTGCGCCGGCTGCCGGACCTGACGGTGATCGGGCTGACCGGCTCGTCCGGCAAGACCACCACCAAGGATCTGCTCGCCGGGCTCCTTTCGCGGCTGGGCCCGACCGTCGCCACGGCCGGCTCGTTCAACAACGAGCTCGGACTGCCGCACACGGTCCTTCGCGCAGGCGTGGACACCCGGTTCCTGGTACTGGAGATGGGCGCGCGCGGTGTCGGGCACATCCGCCACCTGTGCGAGATCGCCCCGCCGCACGTCGGCGTCGTGGTCAACGTCGGCGTCTCGCACATCGGTGAGTTCGGCTCGGTCGACGCGATCGCCGCGGCGAAGGGCGAACTCGTCGAGGCGCTGCCGGAGGCGGGGATCGCCGTGCTCAACGCCGACGACCCGCGGGTGCGGGCGATGTCGTCGCGCACGAAGGCGGGCGTGGTGCTGGCCGGCGAGTCGGCCGCCGCGGCGGTGCGGGCGCTCGACGTCAGCCTGGACGAGCGGGGCCGGGCCGCGTACACGCTGCTGTACCAGGGCTCGGCGACACCCGTGCAACTCGCCGCCGCCGGCCGGCACCAGGTGGGCAACTCGCTGCTCGCCGCCGCCGTCGCGTTGCGGCTCGGGCTCTCGCCGGCCGAGGTCGCCGACGCCCTTACCGGTCTCAAGCTCGCCTCGGGCCGGCGCATGGACGTGTTCGACCGGCCGGACGGCGTCACGGTCATCGACGACTCGTACAACGCCAACCCGGCGTCGATGGCGGCGGCGCTGCGGGCGCTCGTCGCGATCGGCACCGGACGGCGCACGGTGGCCGTGCTCGGTTACATGGCCGAGCTCGGCGACCAGGAGCAGGCCGGCCACGAGGAGGTGGGACGCCTGGCCGCCGAGCTGGGCGTCGACCGGCTGATCGCGGTGGGACCGACCGCAGCGGCCCTGGATGCGGGCGCCGCGACGGTGACACGTTGGGGAGGGGAGTCGGTTCAGGTGACCGATCAGGATGCCGCACTGGCGTGGCTGCGGACCGGGTTGCGGCCCGGCGACGTCGTGCTGGTGAAGGGATCGCGGTACCGCACCTGGCAGGTGGCGGACGCGCTGCGCCCCGACGCCGAGCCGGCGATCACGGTACCGGCGGGTACGGCATGAGGGCCGTCTTCGTCGCCGCCGCCGTCGCGTTCCTCATCTCCATCTTCGGGACGCCACTGGCGATCCGGGCGTTCACGCGGCTGAAGGCCGACCAGCCGATCCGCACCGAGGGCCCGCAGACGCACCTGGGCAAGAAGGGCACGCCCACGATGGGCGGCGTCACGTTCATCGTCGCGACGGTGATCGCGTACATCGCCGGCCACCTGACGCTGACCACGCTGCCGCGCGAGCAGCTCAAGCCGACCGGCCCCACGGTGACCGCCGTGGTGCTGCTCGGATTGTTCGTGCTGACCGGGCTGCTCGGCTTCATCGACGACTACCTGAAGGTCACCAAGCGCAACAGCCTCGGCCTGAGCATGAAGAAGAAGCTCATCGGCCAGGCGGTGATCGGCATCGTCTTCGGGGTGATCGCGCTGTATTTCCCGAGCCATATGCGGGACCAGCGCGAGGCGTAGACCGTCGCCAGTTCCCGGATCTCCTTCGTCAAGGACATCGACTGGCTGAACATCAGCAAGATCGGTGCGATCGTGCTGTTCATCTTCATCGTGATGGCGATGTCGAACGCGGTGAACCTCACCGACGGCCTCGACGGCCTGGCCACCGGCACCTCGGTGATGGTGATCGGGGCGTACGCGGGCATCGCGTTCTGGCAGTACCGCCACTGGATCAACGATCTGAGCTACAAGGGCGCGTACTTCTACGAGGCCCGCGACCCGCTGGAGATCGCGCTGATCGCCGGCGCCTGCGCGGGAGCGTGCGTCGGGTTCCTGTGGTGGAACGCGTCGCCGGCGCGGATCTTCATGGGCGACACCGGCTCGATGGCCCTCGGCGCGCTGATCGCCGGCCTCGCGGTGGCCACAAAAACGATCTTCCTGCTGCCGATCCTCTCGGTGCTGTACGTGATCATCACGGTGACCTGGATCATGCAGATCGGCTCGTACCGGACCACCGGCCGACGGATCTTCCGGATGGTGCCGCTGCAGCACCACTTCGAGCTGGCCGGGTGGAGCGAGGTCAACATCGTGATCCGGTTCTGGATCGTCGCGGGGCTGGGCGTGATGTCGGCGCTCGGCCTGTTCTACGCCGACTTCCTCCGCGAGATGAGCGGCGCCTCGTGACCCCCAAGATCGCGTTGATCTTGCAGTTGTGGTGCCTATCGAAACACCATGAATCAGGGCAAAGCCTGGCACCACAACTGCAAGATCAACGCGGGTGGTCGCGAGCGCGAGGCCGGCAGTGACCTACGCGGGGCGGCGGGTGCTCGTCGCGGGGGCGCGGGTCGCCGGCATCGCGTCGGCCCGGGCGCTGCTGCGCGCGGGGGCCACCGTCACGGTCGTCGACGCGGCCGCCGTCCCGGCGCTCGAGGAGCTTGCCGCGCAGGGGGCCCGGACGGCCGTCGGCACGGGGCTCGATCTCCTCGCCGGCCAGGACGAGGTGGTCGTCTCGCCCGGGTTCGCGCCGCACCACCCGCTCGCCGCGGCCGCCGTCGGGAAGGGCCTCGACGTCTACTCGGAGCCCGAACTGGCCTGGCGGCTGCGCGGGCCCGACGCCCCGGCCTGGCTGGGCATCACCGGCACGAACGGCAAGACCACGACCACCACGATGCTTGCCGCGATCCTCGCGGCAGCCGGGCTGCGTACCGCGGCGCTGGGCAACGTCGGGGAACCGCTTGTCGAGGCGACGGGGTACGACGTGCTCGCTGTCGAGCTGTCCAGCTTCCAGCTGTACTGGTCGCGGCTGCTGGCTCCGTCGGCCGGGGTGCTGCTCAACCTGGCCGAGGACCACCTCGAGTGGCACGGCACGTTCGAGCACTACACGAGCGCCAAGACGAACATCTGGCGGGCCGCGAGGCAGGGCGCCGGCACCGCCGTCGGCAACCTCGACGACCCGCTCGTCGCCGCGCTGCTCGGGCAGGTCGAGGGGGCGATCGGGTTCACGCTGGGACCGCCGGCAACCGGCGTCTACGGCGTCGCCGACGGCATGCTCGTCGACGGCGCCGGCAACGAGCTCGTCGAGGCGGCGGCGGTCCGGCCGCCGGGGCAGCACAACGTCGCCAACGCGCTGGCCGCGGCCGCGCTGGCCGGCAGCCACGGCGTCGCCCCGGCCGCGGTGCGGGCCGGCCTCGCCGGGTACGTGCCGCAGCCGCACCGCAACGCCCACGTCGACACCGTCGACGGGGTCGCGTACGTCGACGACAGCAAGGCCACCAACCCGCACGCGGCGATCGGCTCGCTGCTCGCCTACCCCCGCATCGTGTGGATCGCCGGCGGGCAGCTCAAGGGCGTCGATCCGGACGATCTGGTGGCGCGGGTGGCCGATCGGCTGGCCGGCGCCGTACTGCTGGGCGTCGATCGGGCGCTGATCGGTGCCGCATTGACCCGACACGCGCCCGAGGTCCCGGTCGTCGACGTGTCGAGCACCGATGATGGGGCCATGGGCGAGGTGGTGCGCGCGGCGGCCCGGCTGGCGACGGCCGGCGACACGGTGCTGCTCGCGCCGGCGGCCGCGTCCAAGGACATGTTCGTCAGCTTCGAGGCGCGGGGTAACGCCTTCGCCGCAGCCGTGCGGGCGCTGAAAGAGACATCGTGACGGCGCCGCCGGCTGGG
>Ga0207674_10007376_pt1 | contig 12810 bp, 15 predicted proteins | sample KBSCornC72_FD_184303 | JGI IMG/M metagenome (GOLD analysis project Ga0207674, IMG submission 184303) | Corn rhizosphere microbial communities from Kellogg Biological Station, Michigan, USA - KBS Corn C7-2 (SPAdes) (version 2) | ecosystem: Host-associated > Plants > Roots > Rhizosphere > Soil ... | reverse complement strand
GATCGCGATCAGGCCGGCTGGGATGCCGCGGAAGTAGCGCACGCCGCCGAACCAGCTCAGCATGATGATCGCGAAGCAGATGACGCCGATCACCGGCGTCATGAACATCTCGAGCGCCGGGCGCAGCGAAATGAACGCGATCGACACGCCGGCCAACGTGCCGAGCAGAGCGGCGCGCGGCGTGATCTTCCGGATCCAGGGCCCGAGATAGCCGCCCACCATCAGGACGAAGCTCTGGATGAACACCCAGGTCAATCCGGCCTCCCAGCCCTTGATCGGATCCTTGGTCATGATCGAGATCGGCAGCATGATCACGAACGTGACGACGAACATGTGCGGTACGCTCACGCCGGAAGGCAGCGCGCAAACGTCGGTACGCCCGGTACGCTTGGCCAGTTGGCGCGCAAGGTAGGCGTAGTACATCGTGCTCAGGCACAGCATCAAGCCGGTTGCCGGAAGAATGCGCCCGAACACGAGATCGTCCGGCATCTTCAGTACGAACCGCATAAGCGCGGTCAGCACGAGCAGGTTGACGAGGATGTTGGTCCCGAAGCCGAAGAACGCGTTCCAGTCCCCCGGTACCCACCAGCGCGGCGCAGCTGAGGTTGCAGTTGTCATAGCGGTCTTCTCCCTGTGAGTGAACGCAAAGCGGGCGCTCTGCAGCAGCCCCACGGCGCTCTGCGTTCTGCCTGTCTGCAAAAACCGTACGCGCGGCGGATTCGCGTCCTATCTCGTTGCTAACGCTTCGAAAGATGCGGTCGCAAGCATGTATCCAAGATGGCGGAGGGCACAGGGGCGCACCACCATCGTGCTGTTTCGCACCACGCGCACCGTTCCCGCGCCTCACCTGTACGTGAGCGCAACGGCATCGAAGCTACGGGCGCGCAGACGGCGGCTCGTCCGGACTGTCGGGCACGGCAGGTACCGGCGGGCGCGACGACGCGCCGCCGCGCAACACGTCCATCTCGTAGATATGCAATGCAGATACGCCGAGCGAGAGAATCAGCGGTCCGATCAGCAGCCCCATCGCGCCGAACGATATGAGTCCGCCGAGGATCGCGAGAAAGCTCCACAGCGGATGGATGTTGGTCGCGCCCCGCATGATCCAGGGACGCAGCACATTGTCGATCGAGCTTATAGCGACGGCGCCATAGACGGCCAGCACGACGCCTTGCCATACCTGGCCATTGATGAAGAGATAGACACAGATGGGTGCCCATACCAGCGGCGTACCGATCAGCGGGATGAACGCAACCAGCGTGGTGAGCCCGCCCCAGAGCAGCGCGTTGGGTACGCCGAGCACCCAGTAGCCCATCGTCGCGAGCGCGCCCTGGATCAGCGGCACCAGCAGCAACGACGCGATCGCGCCTTGCATCGTGCGCGCGATCTGATCCATCAGCTCGTCTGCCTGCGCTCGCGATAGGGGCGAGACGCGCCGGAGTTGCGCGCGAAACTGCTGCCCGTCGCGCAGGAAGAAAAACAGCATGATCAGCAACAGCGCCAGCTCGAATGCCGCCGCCGTCAATCCGGTGACCGCCCCTTGCATCAGATTGTTCGCCGCACTGGCGATCCGGGTCAGCGCCGCGGCCACGAAATCAGCGACGCGCCCCTCGCTGATCTCCCGCACCTTCGCGAGCCATGGCATCTGCGTATGCAGGTGCAGCTTGGCCCATTCTGCCAACTCACCGCTCGTGAGTCGCGGTGCCACCCACTGATAGAAGTTGAGCGCCTGGCTCGCGATCGTGGCCAGTATGCCGAGCACCGGGATCAGAATGATCACAGTCGTTCCGATCACGATCGACAGCGCCGATAGCCCTGCGCGCCCGCGCATCCAGGCTGTCAAGCGCAAGTGCAACGGCTTCAGCAGGACCGTCATCGCTGTAGCCAGGCCGAGAATGACCAGGAATGGCCGGAACACCACCAGCACGAGACCCAGCACGACCAGCAGCATCGCGATGAGCGTAAAGAACAGCACGCGCCGAGAGCGTGGCGGCGGCGCTGGTGCGCCGGGGTCGGCGGAAGGGTCCATCGTTATCGGCGTGCGAGCGGTCATCTCGGCAGCGAAGAATGCCGGGGGCGGGCTGCGCCCGGTGCAGTAGTGTCCGACGATCCGCCACGCATCGTCAATCGTGCATCGTCAATCACGCACCGTCAATCGCGCACCGTCAATCGCGCACCGTCGATCGCAGGCCGTCGCTCCGAAGGCAGTGCCAGGCGATCCACTGTACACTTGACCAAACCTCTCCATGCGCTCGCACGCCGCTCCCACCGCCGTTCTCGAGCCGGGACCGCCCGAGGGCAACACCGCTGTGTTGCGACTGTCCGGACGGCTCGACGCGTATTCCGTCGGTCCGATCTGGACGAACGCCCTCGCCTTCCTGAGCGCGCGGCCCGGCCACCCCGTGGTGATCGACGCGGCGGGCGTCCAGTATTGCGATGGCGCTGGCATCGCGCTGCTACTCGATCTGCTGCGCCAACCGCGCGGCGCGGGCGCCGAGGTCGAGCTGCGCGGCCTGGCCGATCAGTATCATCGCCTATTCGATCAATTCGACCCGACGCGCTTCACGCAGAAGCCCGCGGCGCGCTTAGGACAGGTGAGTCTGACCGAGCGCGTTGGCCGTATCGGCGCCAGCGTGTTGCACGACGCGTTCGACCGCATCGTCTTCGTCGGCGAATCGGCGGTTGCGCTCGCCGGAACCATCGCTCATCCGATGCGACTGCGCTGGCCGGACGCGCTGCTCATAGCGCAGCGTGTCGGCGCCGATGCCGTTCCGATCGTGGCGCTGATCGGATTTCTGATGGGTGTGATCCTGGCGTTTCAGTCCGCGGTTGCAATGCGTCAGTTCGGCGCGGAGATCTACGTTGCGAACCTGGTTGCCCTTTCGCTCCTGCGCGAGCTCGGCCCGTTGATGACCGCGATCATCCTCGCGGGGCGTTCGGGCTCGGCCTTCGCCGCGGAAATCGGAACCATGAAAGTGAACGAGGAGGTTGATGCCCTGGTCACAATGGGACTGGACCCGGTGCGTTTCCTGGTGGTGCCGCGCCTGCTCGCCGGCTTTTTGCTGTGCCCGCTGCTGACCATCCTTGCCGACATGATCGGACTGATCGGCGGTGCGCTCGTGATGAAGAGCTTCAGCGTTCCGATGGTGACCTACTTCCAGCAAGTACAGGCCGCGGCGAGTGTAGGCGATCTGCTCGGCGGCGTGGCCAAGGCCTTTGTGTTCGGCCTGCTGGTCGCGGGCATCGGCTGCCTGCAGGGGCTGAGAACCGGCGAAGGCCCCAGCGCTGTAGGACAATCCACCACGCGTGCGGTTGTCGGTGGCATCATCCTGATCATTGCCGTCGATGGCGTATGCGCCGTGCTGTTCCATGTCCTCGACATCTGACGCCCGGCCCGCATCGCAATCCGCTGTGCCGGATGATTCGCATCCGACTGTGGCCGAACCTATCATTGGAGTCGAGCACCTGACGATCGGCTATGGGCAGAAGGTGCTCATGCGCGATCTCAACTTCGAGGTGCGGCGCGGAGAGGTGTTCGTGATTCTCGGCGGCTCGGGCAGCGGGAAGAGCACGCTGCTCAAGCACATGATCGGCCTGTACCGGCCAATGCACGGCCACATCCGGCTCCATGGCAAGGATATCGTCGATGCGGAAGGCGAAGCCCGCCTCGCGATCCTGCGCCGCATTGGCGTCACCTACCAGAGCGGCGCACTGTTCGGCTCCATGACGCTGGCCGAGAACGTGCGCCTGCCGCTGGAGGAGTACACGGACCTGCCGGACCGGGCGATGGAGCTGATCGCATTGATGAAGCTCGACCTCGTAGGCCTCAAGGATTTTGCGCCCAGCCTGCCGTCGGAAGTCAGCGGCGGCATGCAGAAGCGCGCTGCAATGGCACGCGCCATGGCGCTCGATCCCGACATCATGTTCCTCGACGAGCCCTCCGCCGGCCTGGACCCGGTGACCTCCGCGGATCTCGATCTGCTCATTCTGCGGCTCGCGCAGACGCTCGGCATGACCTTCGTTGTCGTGAGTCACGAGCTGCCGAGCGTCTTCACTATCGCGGATCGTGCGATCATGCTCGACCGGAGCACGCGCACGATCGCAGCCTGCGGGCCGCCCAAGGAGCTGCGCGACCATAGCGACAACCCTGTGGTCAGGCAATTCTTCAATCGCCAGCCGAGCGTGAGCGCAGACGACATGACTCGACCAGCCGGGATCGGCGCATGACTGGAAAGCAGCTCTACTTTCGGCTCGGCATGTTCATCTTGCTGGCGGCAGCCGCGCTGGTCGCGCTCGTCATCGTTCTGGGCGCCGGCACCTTGTTCCGCAAGCAGCTGGTGCTCGAGAGCTACTTCAACGAATCGGTGCAGGGCCTCGAGGTCGGATCCAAGGTGCTGTTCCGCGGCGTCGTCGTGGGCAACGTTTCGCGCCTTACGTTCACCTACATGCGGTATCAGGTGGACCGGCCGGCGAGCCAGCGCAAACGATACGTTCTGGTGGAGTTCATCATCCGCCCCGAGTTGATCGGTGCGAGCGACGTGAGCCAGGACGATCTGGCCCGCGTGATTCGCGGCGAGGTCGAGAAAGGCCTGCGCGTGCGGCAGGTGCCCCAGGGTGTCACCGGTCTGAGCTATCTCGAGCTCGACTATGCCGACCCGACGAGCAATCCGCCGCTCGCGTTCGAATGGAATCCCGAGCATGTGTACGTACCTTCGGTGCGCAGCACCGTAAACCGCATCGTCAGCGGCGCGGAGGAGCTGATGCGGCGCCTCTCCAGCGTCGATATCGAAGGCTTCGTGACGAACGTGAATGCGCTCGCGGTTACGCTCGATAGAAAAGTCAACGAGCTCGAGGTCGCGCGCATCTCGAGCGAAACCACGGGCCTGCTGACCGACCTGCGGCAGGTGACGCACCGTCTGCAGGGGATCCTGAGCAATTCCGCGTGGGACCAGGCGCCGAAGAACATCGAAGGTGCGTCGCGCGACGTGTCGACCGCAGCGCGCGACGCAGCTGCCGCCGCAGCGCGCCTGCGCCAGATCGCGGAATCGGACGAGTTCCGCAGAGTGCTGAGCCAGTTGCAGCAAACGCTCGCTCGCATCGACCGTCTGGTTGCCGGGCGCGAAAACGATGTTGCGGCGACGTTGAACAATCTGCGCCAGATCACCGAGAATCTGCGCGAGCTGTCGGACAATGCCAAGCGCTATCCGCCCGGCGTGCTCTTCGGCGAACCCCCCAAACAGGACAAACGCCGGCCATGACATCGATCCTGCTGCGAGCCGTTCCTCGAACCCTGCTGATCTGCGCATGCTTGCTGGTTTCCGCCTGCGGCTGGGGCCTGTCGCGCCCGGCCATCGTCAAGCACTACTACCTGCTGCAGGCAGCGGAGCAGCCGGCCGAAGCGCTTCCCGCACACCCGGTTGCGATCAAGGTGAACGCCTTCGAAGTCGCGCCGCCGTTCGCCGACCGTGCGCTCGTGTACCGCGTCGACGACCAGCGCTACGAGTCGGACTTCTACAACGAATTCTTCGTCGCGCCGCGCGCCATGGTGACTTCGCGGGTGTCCGAGTGGCTGGCGACCCGGCATATCTTCGGCAGCGCCTTGCCGTCTTCGAGCTCGCTCGAGGCACCGTACACGATCGAAGGACTGGTCAACGCGATGTACGGCGACCTGCGCAACGGCGCCGAGCCGAGCGCCGTCTTCACGATGCAGGTCTATGTCATGCAGTCCGGCACGGCCGAGCGCCGTATCGTCGTCGAGCGCAGCTACAGCCATCAGGTACGCGTCGCCGACAGCAGCGCGGAGAGCGTTGCCAAAGGGTTGAGTCTCGCCTTCCAGCAGTGCCTCGCGGATCTCGAGACGGACCTGCGTGCAGCGGATCTCAAGTAGCGGCGCCGCGGTCCGCTATAGGCACGGGAGGGAGCCCGTTATCGCGAGGTGCCGGTCATACATCTCAGCTGCGTGTGCGCCGGCGCGGCTTACCGTGATCTCGGGGTCGTTTGCACCTTCAGAGGAGGTTGCTGAATTGCCAAAGCCAGCATCGATGAGTCGGCGTTTTTGCAGCCGCATGCAAGTCAGCTGGATACTGTTTGCACTGCTCACTGGCTGTGCATGCAGCGGGGTCATCGCGAAGGAGCTGAATCCCGAGCAGTGGAACAAGAAGAACGTGCCGGTCGTGCGCAAGTATCTGCTCGCGCTGAAAGCCAGCCAGGTGGGGTCGAGGCTGTCCGGCGTGCGGCTGTCCGACGGGACGTTCAGGCTCAAGGGGCAATCGTTCGTGGCGGACATTTCCAGCCAGGAGCGCGGGCTGCATGCCTACAAGTTCCGAACCGCTCTCGACGACGAGAATTTCGAGATTCACTACCTGTGGGTCGACAAGGGCTTCAAGCCGGTCGATCTGAAGACCTTTCCTTGGTGTTCGGGCGAGTGGCTGGAATCGGCCGCACGCGCCGGCATCAGTGGCGAGGCGTATGAGGGAACTCAGGTCTTGCCGGGCGGGGATATCATTGTCACGACGTGCCAGCTCAGGGCGCCAGCGCCACCTCGACAGGCGAAGCCGAAGGCAGTGTCCCGCTGAGGCCCGGCTCGCTCGCTCAACACGCCGGATTCGTCGACATGCGCGCGCCTCAAGGTTCCGTTGCCGGCCTTTGCTCAGCGTCCGCGGCCATTTTCTCGGTTGGCATGGTCTTCCTCGGGGTATGGGGCTTCCGGGATCCCGGACCGTGGACCGGTGTGGATAGACTCGTCATGGCTTTGGCGCTGATCGGCTTCGCCGCGCTGGGTCTGGTGCCGTGGATTGCGACGACGCCGGTCGAGCGCGAAGGGGACGAAAGGGTCGTGGCCGCGCGCTGGGCTTTCGTGATAGGGGTGGCCGCGATATGGCTGGCGGTGGTGGTTTCTCTGTTCCACTGACACCGCTCGCCGGTCGCAAGGGGTGGCCCGAGGTTGGCAGCGGAGTCTCTATAATGAGACCGTACCTGGCTTGGAGGCGGGATCTCCGGTCCGGGCTGCGGCGTTTCCCCGATTGAACAGCCTATAGGGAGATAAATTGGCTAAACCGAACTATCAATACGAAAAGCGCCAGAAAGATCTCGCCAAGAAGAAAAAGCAGGAAGAGAAGCGACTGAAAAAGGCCAGCAAGGCCGGCACGCAGCCCGGTGACGCGCCGGATCAGGCGCCGGGCGATGCGGACACCACCCCCAAATAAGCCCTGCGCAGCTAAAGGCGCGGCAGCGCGACGAAAGCCCTTCCGGTTAGGAACCCGACGCTCGCACTCGGGGCGCTGGGCGAACGCTCGGGCTGACGCCGCCTCGTAGCTTTACCCGTCGAATACGGCCGGGCGTACCGCGATCTCACGCGATCCCGCAGGTAGCGCTGTGGTTGTATCGGCATGCTCTTTGGACCGCGGCAATACCAGCCGCGCCTCGAGTCCGCCCTCCGGATGATTGCGCAGCGTCACCTCACCACCCATGGATTGCGCGATATTGCGGGCTATCGAGAGACCCAGTCCGGTCCCACCCGTCCCCGGATTGCGCGACCCCTCCAAACGGTAGAACGGCTCGAACACGCGCTCGAGCTGGTCCTCGGGGATACCCGGGCCGCGATCGCGTACCACCAGCGTCAATGCGTCGGCGCTATCCGCGATTGCAAGCTCGACGTCGCGCCCGTAACGCAAAGCGTTGTCCAGCAGGTTCTGGATGCAGCGCTTCAGCCCCTCCGACTTGCCGATGAACGGCGCGACCGGCTGACCGGTCACGCGAAAAGGCTGGCCCAGCTCCTCGGCGTCCGCCGCCAGCGCCTCGGCCAGCGCGCGGATGTCGATCGCGCGCAGCGCCTCGCGATCATCCAGTCCGCGCATGTAACCGAGCGTGGAATTGACCATGTTCTCCATCTCGGCGAGGTCGCGCACGAACTTTTCGCGTGTTTCCGGCTGTTCGAGCAACTCGGCACGCAGGCGCAAGCGCGTAATCGGGGTCTTCAGATCATGCGACATGGCCGCCAGGATGCCAGTGCGGGTCCGGATGTAGCGCGACAGGCGCTCCTGCATCGAATTGAACGCACGCGCCGCGCGCTGAACTTCGCGCGGTCCGGTCTCGGGGAGCGGCGGCCGGTTGATGTCGCGGCCGAGATCCTCGGCGGCCTGGGCCAGCCTGTGCAGAGGGCGCGTCACCCAGCGCATCGCCACGAACGATAGCAGCGACAGCACGCACAGCATCACCAGCATGTTCTGCGTCCCGCGCCTCGGCCAACGCGGCAGACGGCGCAATTCCTGGAATGCGAATCCGACCCAGGTGCCGTCGGACAGAAGCGCGCGAACCTTGAAGGCATAGGCATCGCGCGGTCCCGACGAATTGGCGTCCGGTGGAAGCTGAGTGGGCGCAACCTCCACGGCGACCGGCCACTGCTGGCCGAGATCTTCGAGCAACAGATCGTGGAATGCCGCCGCGTTGGAGCCGGGCTCGTGCGCCGCGAGCTCCGGGGCCTCGAGGCCGAACGTCACATGCGCTGCGCGACGCTCTGCGATCTCGACCAGCGTGTCACGGCCCGCAGGCGGCAAGCGGTCGAGCAGCTTGAGCTGGTCGGCGAGCCAGTGCGCTGCGCCCTCGGAGCTGATGCGGAACACGAACGCTTCGCGCTCCGACATCTGCACCGCCATCGTCACCATCATCGTGATGGCGACTACGCTGACGAACGTCAGCACGAGCCGGCCGGACAGCGAACGCGGAAGCAGCGTCATCGGAGGCTAGCCGGCTTCGACGCCAGCCGCGAGGACATAGCCTTCGCCGCGTACCGTCTTGATGATGTCGGGCTCGCGCGCATCATCGCCGAGGCGCTGCCGCAGGCGGCTCACCTGCACGTCGACGCTGCGGTCGAGCGGATCGGCTTCGCGTCCGACCGTCAGATCCATGAGCTGATCGCGCGACAGCACGCGATTGGGATAGGCGAGGAACACGCGCAGCAATCTGAACTCCGCGCCGGACAGTGCCACCACGACTTGATCGCGCGAAACCAGATTGCGTGAGGCAAGATCGAGAGTCCAGCCGGCGAAATGCAGCGCCTTGGTCAGATCGGGCTGCAGATTGTCGGGCACGGTGCGATGGCGGCGCAGAACCGATTTGATCCGCGCCAGCAGCTCGCGCGGGTTGAACGGCTTGGGCATGTAATCGTCCGCGCCGAGCTCGAGGCCGACGATGCGCTCGGTGTCCTCGCCTTTTGCAGTGAGCATGATCACCGGCCAGTTGCCGCGTGCTCTGAGATTGCGGCACAGGACGAAGCCGTCATCGCCCGGCAGCATGACGTCGAGGATGACCAGATCCACGCGGGCGCTGTCCAGCACGCTCCAGAGGCCCTTGCCGTCGGCGACGGCGCTCGTGCGAAAGCCATGCTTCTGGAGGTAGTCCCCGAGCAGGGTACGAATCTCGCGATCGTCGTCGACGATCAGGATATGGTCTTGAGTATTCATCGCCGGTGTGAATCCCTTTATACCCCGCCCGGCAGCTCGCGTGTGTCCAGTAACGTAAGGCGGTATTGCAGAACAGCACCCTGTCACACAACGTTACAAAACACCGCTGCTCGGGTGGTTTGGGCAGCTGTCGAGCTCGACAAAGCCACGCGCCTGCGCCCAAGCACATGCGTGCGCAACGCCAGCCCTTCAAGGTGATCTAGCAGCCCGCGCGGCATAGAACATGCATGGCTATCCGCCACCACCACGGAGGCAGCATGCATAAAATCCTGATTGCGTTTGGCGTAGCCGCGGCGCTCATCTCGGCCGGCTGCGGCAACAGCTCCGATGCCGCGAAGGCATCCGGCCAATCCCGTCTGTACGACACACAGCGCGATGCGCTCGAGAAGGCCAAGCAGGTGAACAACACGGTACTGCAGGCCAACCAGGCCCGCTCCAGCCAAGAGGACAAGTCGCAGTAGAAGCGCCTTGCACCAATGGAAACGGGCAGCCGAGGCTGCCCGTTCGATTTCCGGCGTCGGGGGCAGAGCCGCCTAGCGCGCGACTTCTTCCTTGCGCTGAACCTTCTCGAACTGGACCACGCCGGGCGCTTTCAGGTAGACGTCCCAGCGGGCGCCGGTCGCGCCGTCCGGCTGCAGGCAGCTCGCGTCCACGCGGATGTCACTGTCGGTGCCGCTTTGCAGAAACACTTTGTGCACGCGCAGCGGCACCGGGCTGTCCGAGATCGGGTATCCCATCTGGATATTGTCGCCGGGCGCGAAGCCGTAGTGCCGCTTCGCATACTCGTTGACGGTTCGTTCCGCTTCGAGCGAGAGGCGCACGACCTCGTCGAACAGCGTCGTCTCGAGGCGCTTGTGCACGTCCTGCAGTTCGTCGAACAGGACCTTCACATGCGGCGCGGCGACGAAGTACTCGAGCTCGGGAACCTGCTCGGACAAGCGCGCGCGCTTCATTTCCGTGTGGAAGGTCGCTAAGCGCCGCAGCGCAAGCTTCACCGCGAAAGCACGGTGCCGCAACTTGGCGATGTCCTCGTTCATGACTCCCTCTCTCGATGCGTCGGTGTTCTTGATCACCGCGGCGTGTTTCCGTGCGGCACCCGCTTAGCGCATGGAACACGACGTGCAAATTCTACCAACAGGGACTACGAGATCGCCAAATTTCTCAAGCGATGTCGGCACTTAGCGACACCTGGCACGGGACGGCTCACGGGTCACAACGAAAATGGAGCCGATCTTGTCGCGTTCTGAGTCGAAATTGCAGGCGGGGACTGCGTCGCTCGACGGCGACGTACGTCCGCGATGCTGGTATGTGTCGTGCATCGCTCTGCTGTCTCTTGCCGTGAGTCCGCCTCGATGCTGCGTTTTGCGCGCATGCTTGCCGTGATTGCCCTGGTGTCCGTCGGTGGCTGCGATCGCGACGGGGGGTCGCATTCGCTGTCGCCCGCAGATCCGCGGACGCAAACAGCACGTGTCGAAGCCTTCCGGGGCGAGTTCGCCTACCAGGAAGCCAAGCGATACATCCAGGCCAGCGATCTGCGGAGCGCCATTACGGCTCTTCAGCGAGCGATTGCGCAGAATCCCGATCTCACCGAGGCGTACTACCAGCTGGGCGCAGCCAAGACCAACCTCGCGATCGAGGAAGTACGCCACGACGAGCGTGCGGCGATCGAGCTGTTTCGCGAGGGCGTCGAGGCAAAAAAGGAGGCGCGGCGCCTGATGAACCAGAATAGATACTACGTCTGGAACGAGCGGCAACGCGCGCAGGCGCGGGTCGACCTGCGGGAGGCGCTGCGCGACGTCGACGCCGTGCTCGCCGATGAGCCATCCTTGATAGCGGCGCTCAAGTCATACGGCGGATAGCCCAAGCCCGCACCGACCGGCAGTCGCGCCACGACTGCGAAGCTCGACAACATCCACTGCATATCGCATTCTACGAACGCATGTCTTCGTCTTCGCTCCTCCGCCACCAGTGCGCTCGCGCTGCGGTCCTGCTGGCTGCGGCATTGCTGGCAAGCTGCGGTAAAGGCGACAAACCGCCTCCCCCTGTGAAGGCGGCGCCGACACAGCGCATGCTGCAAGTCGCGATTCCAGGAATCGAGCCCTACCGTCAGGCGCTGACGACGCAAGACGCGGAGGAAGCCTTGCGCTTGCTCCACGACGCCGTGCGCGCCAACCCAAAGCTCGGGGAAGCGTGGTATGAGATCGGGCGCATCAAGATGAAGCTCGCGCCCGAGATCGTCAAGACGGACGAGAACAAGGGTGTCCTGATCTTCCGCGAAAGTCTCGAAGCGGAGCGAGAAGCGCTGGCCCTGCTCGACCGGGGCCAGCGCACGGTATGGAGCGCGGCGGAGGAAGAGCAGGCGCGCATGACACTCGCCAACGACCTGCAGGACGTGGATCAGGTGATGGGAGACCACGAGTCGCTGCTCGCGGCTCTGCGCGTGCGGACGCGTTGAGACTGGGCAGCCGCGGGACGACGTTGGACGCGGTCCCTCAGGAGACCGGCTGCAGGCGGCCCTTGAGTATTTCGAAGCGCTCGGGCTTGATCGGAGCGCTCTCGAAGCGCCGGCCGTCCTTCGTGTAAACCACCAAAGCCACCCACTGACCCTCCGCGTTGCTCAGACTCTTCACGACGCGTTGGATCGCGTTCCTCGGCACGGTCACTTCGCGGTCGGGGAACCGGTACGCGAAAGTGACAGCGGCTGATGAGACGTGGGCGGCGAAGAACGGCGTGAGGTAGGAGCAGTACGCCCACAGCGCGAACAACAGGGTGGGGACGACGAATAACCCAGCCGCGAGCGTTACGCCCGGGCGCGCTGGGAGAGCGGCCGGAAACCGCGCCGGTTGCCGCGCCGGTCGCTGCCAGTAGAGCAGCGCGCACAACCCTCCAGCCACAAGCCCGAAGATCGCGTGAACGACAAAGCTCGCGAGGCTGTTGAAGTCTCCGTTGAATGCGAGAGTTTCCATCGTGGGTATCGTCGTCCGGCTACGACAGCGCAAGCTGCCTGTTCGTCACACGCGAAGTCATGGTCTTCGCCCGTGAAACGCTAAGCAACCACGATGCCGGCGTCAATCGAATCATCAGGCATGCGCTGGTCTCGCCCGCGGCGAAACGGCGCACGGCAAGGCAGCACGCCCCTCTGGATATGCAAATGTCCTGGAGAGATCGAACGCGGAATTGTCCGACGAACGTAATAGGCGACCGGTGTGAGAAAGCGGTACGCGGTCCGGAGTACGCACAACGACACCTGCGACATCGCGATGACGTGGGACGTCACCGCGCGATGAATGCGTGCCCGCGCACGGATCGATGGATCGCACAAGAGGAGCTCGCGCGACATAACGCTCCG
>Ga0207674_10007375_pt1 | contig 12811 bp, 4 predicted proteins | sample KBSCornC72_FD_184303 | JGI IMG/M metagenome (GOLD analysis project Ga0207674, IMG submission 184303) | Corn rhizosphere microbial communities from Kellogg Biological Station, Michigan, USA - KBS Corn C7-2 (SPAdes) (version 2) | ecosystem: Host-associated > Plants > Roots > Rhizosphere > Soil ... | reverse complement strand
GCCGTGCAGCGCTGGCCCAACCATCCGAGCGTCAAGGCTGCGCGGCTCTACATCGCCGGCTTTTACGAACCGCCAGCCGATGCCCTTGCGATTATCAATACCACGCAGGCGCAAACGTCGACCGACGAAGAACAGGCTGCCGTCTGGCAAAGCTTCGTCGAAGCCAAGGCAGCGCGATCTAAACAGGTGACCACGGCGACCGCCCAAAGAATCCGCGAGGCTGCCGACCAGGGGAAACTCACTCGCGAAAATCAGATATTGATGCTGGCGGCACTTGGAGAGACGCAGCAGGCCATTGAGGCTGCAAATCTCGCGTTAAACCACCAACAATTGCAGCCCCGCTTCCTGTTCACGCCGGTCATGCGGAGCGCCCGGCAGGATCTGGGTTTCGTGGGTCTCGCCGATCGCATGGGTCTCATCAGTTATTGGCGCGAGACCGGCAACCTGCCTGACTTCTGTACGGATCGGGCGACGCAAAGCGAATGCAGTCCGCAATTGCGGGCCGCGCTGAAGCGCTAAGGCTGGAAGGCTAGAGCTACGCTGGCGAAAATATAGCGGCCTAACGGGTCGTACCATTCGGGATAGGTATTGCCATTCAATGGCCCGTCGCCGGCGGCGGTGTTACCGACGACGAGCGGCGGCTGGCGGTCGAGCACATTGTTGACACCCAAGCGCAGTTCGACGCCCTTGCGAGCTCGAAAAATTGTGGTGACGTCGAAATAGTCTTGCGGCCGAAGCTTCGCGTGACCCGGGCTGACGTTGTCGGTCATGTTGAACTTGGGATCGAGGGCGGCGAGCTCCACTCCACCGACGCGCCTCCAGCCCAGCGAGAAGGAAAGCGCATGCCGCGTATCCCATGTGGCTCGAGCGGTATGCTTCCAGCGCGGTTGCATGGCGCACGGACTGCCGAACAGGCCGGCGCAATCGTAAGGCTTTGAAAGCCCGCCGTTGTCGACAATCCAGCGCAAGACGTAGCTGCCGCGAAATTGCAAATTTGCGGCGCCGAGGCGGCCGAGCGGCACTGAATAGTCGCTGCTCACGTCGATCCCCCGCACCTTGAGGCCTCCGAGATTGGCGCGACGGTCATCGACATAGCCATTGCCGAGGCTGAGCGATCCGTTCGGATCGCGGTGGATGCGGCTGCAGAAAATGGGATCGCCGCTGGCGACGCAGCTGTCGACGATCGATTGCGCGCCGATATTCGAGATGGCGCCCTTCAGCTCGATGTCCCACCAGTCGATCGTCGCGTTGAATCCGCGGATTTGGCGGGGCTGGAGAACCATTCCAATCGAGCGCGTGATCGCGGTCTCGGGCTGCAGATTTTCGTTGCCGCCAATGACCGCATTGTAGCCAATGTTCGGATCGACTTTGCCGATATGGCCATATTGGGAGGCAGTGACTCCGGCGAGCGCGCACTGAGTCTTCGTGGCCGGAGGTGACGTGCCCGCGCACGGATCGCGACTGAATGACTCGGACTCGATCGGATTGAAAAGCTCGAGAATATTCGGCGCCCGAATTGCCCGCTGCTGGCTGGCGCGGAAGCGCACTCCAGTGACCGCCGTCAGATCGAGCGCAACCTTGTAGGTGCTGCTGGAGAATCTGCTTCGCGGATTGTCATACCAGGATTGTCGGAATGCGCCCTCGAAGGCGAGGCGCTTCACCAGCCTGTCAGTGACCAGCGGAATGCGTGTCTCCGCGAAAATCTCTTTTGAATCGATCGAGCCTCGAATGGGAAAGACCTGCTCGCCGAACCCTGCAATGTCTCCAGCCTGGCTAAATTCATCGGGTTCGAACTGGAGAAAGTCCTTCCGATATTCGGCTCCCACGTTGATCGCAGAGCCTTCTTCAGACCACGGACTGCTTATCCCCCAACGATCGAGTTCGACGGTCGCATTCAGATTGGCGACCTGCTGCCGGAACGACCCGCGCATGAAGGGAGGGACGGTCAGATAGCCGGTCGCCTGAGGCGTCACTTGCCCAGTCGCGAACACGTCCCACGGAACGCAGTCCGGGTCCGCTCCTGGCGCCGAAGGACCAAGCGCGCGTGCGATGAGCACCGAGCGGCAGATCGGCTGGCCCGAGGCCGGGTCGGAGACTACATCAATCGCCTTGCCGAGCCGCGAGATCGAGAGGTTGTTGCGATATTGGCGATCGAGCGTGACGCCGCCGAACAGATAGCTTGCGTCGTAACTGACGCCGCGCCCGAGGTCGCCCTTGAAGCCTCCGAGGAGCCGGATGCTCTTATGCTCAAGATCATCCTGGATCGGCCCGCCCTCCACATCACGCCGGGAGATCACAAGCCAGCCACGCGAATAAGTCGCGCCGGTCACCGGATCGACGAACGGCGTTGGTGATCCGAGGACCGCCACCAGATTGCCGTTTTCGTCGAAGCCCGGAATTTCCCCGACGAAGTTGCCGGTCCTGCAAATGAGCGAGCGTTGCTGAGCGGAGAGCAGCGGGTTGTCGCAGTTGATGGTCTGGGTGTTCCTGAAATCTCCCGAAGGACCGATTTGCCAGGACGACCGGTCCTTCATCGCCATCACTTCAGCATAGGCCTGGACAGCGTTCGACAGATCGAAATTGGCGAAGCCCCCAGCGGTGTAGCGTTTGTCCGGCCGCTGATAGAGATTCCAGAGGCTCGTGTTGAATCGAGTGACGCCGGGTACGAACGTCCGGTCGGAGGTGACCTGGTATATGTTTCGGAGATTGTCGAAGAAGTTGCCGGGATAGGAGACGAGCGGTCCGCCGCATTCGAGGACGGATGTTGGTCCCTGGTCGCCGAGCTTCGCGGTGATGGGACAGGCGCCATAATCACGCTGATCCACCTTAACTGACGCAAGTCTGCGATACCCGCCATAGATCGTGACATGCGCGCGATCGTCGAAGAAGCTGTGGCCGAATGCCACGGACAGATTCTCGCGCTCGCCGTCGAGGACGCCGCCTTTTGGATATGAGAGCTGTCGCTGATGGAGAAGGCTCCGTGCGAACGTATCGCGGTTGTTGTGCTGGAAAGCGCCGATCTGACCTTCGAACTTGAGGCCCTCGACCTTCGTATCGAGGATGAAATTGACCACACCGGCGATGGCATCCGAACCGTAAACCGCGGCTGCTCCGCCGGTCAGCACTTCGACGCGCTCGATGAGTGATGTGGGGATGCTGTTGATATCGGGAACGGGATAGCGCGGATCGCCCGGCATCAGGCGATGGCCGTTGACCAGCACCAGCGTCCGGACAGCGCCGAGGCCGCGAAGGTCGATCGTGGCAGCTCCCGTCGCGCCGGCGCCAAAAAACTCGCCTTGGGCCGGATTGACCTGCGGAAGCTGATTGAGAACCTCTTCGACGTTCGTCGCGCCTTCCAGCTTGAACTCGTCGCTTTTGATCATCGTGACAGGGCTGACCGCCGTCAGGTCCGTACGCGGAATGCGTGAACCGGTGATCACGATTTCAGAGGCGGAGTCGCGCTGCTTTGCCGGCTGAGCGCCAATTGGAACGGAGGACGCAGGTACGCCCTTATCGCCCGGTCCGGGCATCTGCTGAGTTTGGTCCGCGAAAGCGGCGGACGATCGCCACGCAATCGTCAGCGCGATTGCGCACGCACTCATTCGCCAGTGAAAGGCTGCACCCAATCGCTGTGCCCTCGCGCGACAATGGGGCCCGAGCTCTCCCCGATGAACCCGTTCACGATGAGTCGGGAAGCCTACACTAGTTTGTAGAAAACGCAGCTAAGCTCAGGGTTAATAGCGGCAACAGGAAATTTTCATCGCGCGTAAACCGAATCATTTGATAAAAAGGTCGCCGTCCGCAGCCGGGGGGCTGCGCTTGGATCAACCTGGGTGGGGGGAGAGTAGCCACCGGAGTAGTCAGTGAATATCCAGGCACCGCGCGACTTTATTGATCGCCGCCAGCTCGTCAGTGCGCTTCGCGCGCTGCGCCGTGGCGACTTTTCCGTGCGCCTCCCCGAAGAGGTTGATGGCGTCGATGGCGAAATAGCCAGCATTTTCAATGAAGTGGTCTCCTTAAATGAGGAGATGACGCAGGAGTTTGAGCGCCTTTCGAAGGTTGTCGGCAAGGAAGGCAAGATCACCCAGCGCGGACGCGTCAAGAACGCTCGCGGCGGCTGGGAGACGGCGATCCGTTCGGTCAACGAGCTGATCGACGACATGGTCCAGCCAACCGCTGAGGTGTCACGCGTCATCGGGGCAGTCGCCAAGGGCGACCTTTCTCAATCGATGTCGGTCGAGATCGACGGACGGCCGCTGCGCGGCGAGTTCCTGCGCATCGGCAAGGTCGTGAACACGATGGTGGAGCAGCTCGCCTCCTTCGCGTCCGAAGTGACGCGCGTGGCCCGCGAGGTCGGCACCGAAGGCAAGCTTGGCGGACAGGCGAAGGTGAAGGGCGTCGCCGGCACCTGGAAGGACCTCACCGACAACGTCAACGCGATGGCGACCAACCTCACCGGCCAGGTCCGCAACATCGCCGAGGTGACGACCGCGGTCGCCCGTGGAGACCTGTCGAAGAAGATCACCGTCGAGGTGAAGGGCGAAATCCTCGAATTGAAGAACACCATCAACGTGATGGTGGACCAGCTGAATGGCTTCGCGAGCGAGGTGACCCGCGTCGCTCGCGAGGTGGGCACCGAAGGCAAGCTCGGCGGACAGGCACGCGTCGAAGGCGTTGCAGGCACCTGGAAGGACTTGACCGACAACGTGAACCTGATGGCCGACAACTTGACCGGCCAGGTCCGCAACATCGCCGAGGTGACGACGGCCGTCGCGAAGGGCGACCTTTCCAAGAAGATTACCGTCGACGTGAAGGGCGAGATCCTCGAGCTCAAGAACACCATCAACACGATGGTCGACCAGCTCAACGGCTTCGCATCGGAAGTGACTCGCGTGGCCCGCGAGGTCGGCACCGAAGGCAAGCTCGGTGGACAGGCACAGGTACCCGGAGTGGCCGGAACCTGGGCCGACCTCACCGACAACGTCAACCAGCTCGCCAACAACCTCACCGGCCAGGTGCGCAACATCGCCGAGGTGACGACCGCGATTGCACGCGGCGACTTGTCGAAGAAGATCACTGTCGACGTCAAAGGTGAGATCCTCGAGCTGAAGAACACCATCAACACGATGGTCGATCAGCTCAACGGATTCGCGTCGGAAGTGACTCGCGTGGCCCGCGAGGTGGGCACGGAAGGAAAGCTCGGCGGCCAGGCGGAAGTGCCGGGCGTCGCCGGCACCTGGGCCGATCTCACCGACAACGTCAACCAGCTCGCCAACAACCTCACGGGTCAGGTCCGCAACATCGCCGAGGTGACGACCGCGATCGCTCGTGGTGACTTGTCGAAGAAAATCACGGTCGACGTGAAAGGCGAGATCCTCGAGCTCAAGAACACCATCAACGTGATGGTCGACCAGCTGAACTCGTTCGCCTCGGAAGTGACGCGCGTGGCGCGCGAAGTGGGCTCGGAAGGAAAGCTCGGCGGTCAGGCGCAGGTGGAAGGGGTCGCCGGCACCTGGGCCGACTTGACGGACAGCGTGAACCTGATGGCCGGCAACTTGACCGGCCAGGTCCGCAACATCGCCGAGGTGACGACGGCCGTCGCGAAGGGCGATCTTTCCAAGAAGATCACCGTCGACGTGAAGGGCGAGATCCTCGAGCTCAAGAACACCATCAACGTCATGGTGGACCAGCTCAACGCTTTCGCGAGCGAGGTGACCCGCGTCGCGCGCGAGGTCGGCACAGAGGGTAAGCTCGGCGGCCAGGCGCAGGTGCCGGGCGTCGGCGGAACGTGGAAGGACCTGACGGACAATGTGAACGCCATGGCCGCCAACCTGACGGGCCAGGTGCGCAACATCGCCGAAGTGACGACCGCGGTGGCATTGGGCGACCTTTCCAAGAAGATCACCGTCGACGTGAAGGGCGAGATCCTCGAGCTCAAGAACACCATCAACACGATGGTCGATCAGCTCAACTCATTCGCCTCCGAAGTGACCCGCGTCGCGCGCGAGGTCGGCACTGAAGGCAAGCTCGGCGGACAGGCGCAGGTGCGCGGCGTCGCCGGCACCTGGAAGGACTTGACCGACAACGTGAACCTCATGGCCGCGAACCTCACGGGTCAGGTCCGCAATATCGCGGACGTCACGACCGCCGTGGCCAAGGGCGACCTGTCGAAGAAGATCACCGTGGACGTGAAGGGCGAAATCCTCGCCCTCAAGAACACTATCAACACCATGGTCGACCAGCTGAACGCCTTTGCCAGCGAGGTGACTCGTGTCGCCCGCGAGGTCGGCACCGAAGGAAAGCTCGGCGGCCAGGCGGCAGTGCCGGGCGTCGGCGGAACGTGGAAGGACCTCACCGACAACGTCAACCTGATGGCGACGAACCTTACCAACCAGGTGCGCGGCATCGCCGAGGTCGTCACCGCGGTCGCGCAGGGCAATCTCAAGCGCAAGCTTACGCTAGATGCGAAGGGCGAAATCGCAGCGCTCGCCGACACGATCAACTTCATGATCGACACGCTTTCCACGTTCGGCGACCAGGTCACCAACATGGCCCGCGAGGTCGGTATTGAAGGCAAGCTCGGCGGCCAGGCGCGCGTTCCGGGCGCTGCAGGCCTGTGGCGCGACCTCACCGACAACGTGAACCAGCTCGCCGCGAACCTGACGAACCAGGTCCGTTCGATCGCCGAAGTCGCGATGGCGGTGACCAAGGGCGACCTCACCCGCTTCATCGCCGTCGAGGCGTCGGGCGAGATGGCGGCGCTCAAGGACACGATCAACGAGATGATCTCGAACCTGAAGGAGCAGACGCTCAAGAATGCGGAGCAGGACTGGCTCAAGACCAACCTCGCCCGCTTCAGCCGGATGCTCCAGGGCGAGCGCGACCTCGCCACGGTCTCGAACCTCATCATGTCCGAGCTCGCGCCGCTGGTGAACGCCCAATATGGCGTCTTCTACGTCACCAAGCGCGAGGAGGACGAGACCAAGCTCGAGCTCGTTGCGAGCTATGGCGCCGACAGTCCGAACCAACTGAAACAGGAATTCCGCCTGCGCGAAGGGTTGATTGGCCAAGCCGCGGCCGACCGGAGGCCGATCCTCTTGAAGGACGTCCCGCCTGACTTCATTCGCATCGGTTCTGGCCTCGGCCACGCAGTCCCGGCCAACGTCAGCATTCTTCCGGCGCTGTTCGAGGACGAGGTCAAGGCGGTGATCGAACTCGCATCGTTCAGCGAGTTCAACGAAACCCACCAGAACTTCCTCGATCAGCTGATGGAGTCCGTCGGAATCGTGTTGAACACGATCGCGGCAACGATGCGCACCGAGGGACTGCTCAAGCAGTCGCAGCTGCTGACGCAGGAGCTGCAGTCGCGCCAGACCGAGCTCACGACCAAGCAGAAGGAGCTGCACAACACCAACGAGGAGCTGCAGGAGAAGGCGCAGCTGCTCGAGAACGAGAAGAAACAGGTCGAGGCAAAGAATCTCGAGATCGAAATGGCGCGCCGGGCGCTCGAGGAGAAAGCCGAACAGCTCGCGCTCACATCGAAGTATAAATCCGAATTCCTGGCGAACATGAGTCACGAACTGAGGACTCCGCTCAACTCGCTGCTCATCCTGTCGAAGCTCCTGACTGACAACGCGCAGGGCAACCTCAACGACAAGCAGGTCGAGTTCGCGCGGACCATCAACTCGGCCGGCTCGGACCTCCTCAACCTCATCAACGACATCCTGGACCTGTCGAAGATCGAATCCGGAACGGTGACGATCGAGGTGGGCGAGATGCCGATGGCGCACCTGAAGCAGCACATGGAGCGGACCTTCCGTCAGCTCGCTTCGGACAAGGGCCTGGACTTCAACGTCAAATTCGATCCGAAGCTGCCGCAGAAGATCCGCACCGACGAGAAGCGGCTGCAGCAGATCGTGCTCAACCTCTTGTCCAACGCGTTCAAGTTCACGTCGCGCGGCAGCGTGACGCTCGGCGTTCGCTGCGCGGAGAGCGGCTGGAGCCCGACGCATCCGGTATTGCGCGATGCCGACAAGGCGATCGAGATCACGGTCGTCGACACCGGCATCGGAATCCCCGAGGACAAACAGAAGCTTATCTTCGAGGCGTTCCAGCAGGCGGACGGAACAACCAGCCGCAAGTACGGCGGCACTGGCCTAGGCCTGTCGATCAGCCGCGAGATCGCGCGACTGCTCGGCGGTGAGCTTCAGGTACGGTCGAGGCCGGGCGAAGGATCGGTCTTCACGCTCTACATTCCGGTCGAAGCCGAAGCGGAGATGGGGGACGCGATCGCCGGGACATCGGCCCGTTATGACAATAGCGGCGCGGTAGTCCCGTCAGCGCTGCCGACCGGCTTCGAAGTCAACGACGATCGGGACGAGCTCGGCAAGGACCCGTTTGTCCTGATCGTCGAGGACGATCCGACGTTCGCGACGATCCTGCTCGACGCGGCCCACGAGGCAGCGTTGAAGGGAGTCGTGTCGACCGCAGGCGCAGGCACGCTGTCGATGGCCCGGAGGCTCCAACCGAGCGCAATCACGCTCGATCTTGGTCTCGCCGATATCGACGGCTTCGTCCTGCTCGATCTGCTGAAACACGATCCCGATACGCAGCACGTGCCGATCCACGTCGTTTCCGGCGCTGATCGCAGCCAGGCGGCCAAAGGTATGGGCGCCTTCGGTGTGACCGAAAAACCGGCGGAGCGCGAACAGCTCGTCGACCTGTTCCGCAAGCTGCGCGCGGAGACGGAGAAGAAGCCGCGCAAACGCCGCAAGGCGGGCGATGGCGCGCCATCGGGCAAGGCGGTGCCGGAGCTTGCCGGCGCCAAAGTGCTGATCGTCGACGACGATATCCGCAACATCTTCTCCCTTACGAGCGTTCTGGAGAGCCATGACGTGGAGGTGCTCCACGCAGAGCGCGGGAAGGATGGGATTCTGATCCTCGAGCAGACGCCGGGCGTCGATGTCGCACTGATCGACATCATGATGCCGGAAATGGACGGCTACGAGACGATGCAGCAGATCCGCGAGCGTCCCGAGCTTGCCGATCTGCCGCTGATCGCCGTCACCGCCAAGGCGATGAAGGGAGACCGGCAGAAGTGCCTCGACGCGGGTGCGTCGGACTATATCGCCAAACCGGTCGATATCGAGCTGCTGCTCGCGCTGCTCCGAGTGTGGGTCGCTCGGGCTCGCGAAGCCCAGGCCGCTTCAGCGCCGCCGGTCCCGCTGGAGGCCGCCGAGTAGGCCGATGAACGGGCCGATCGGAGAGATGCCCTTGGCGCTTCGGGTCGAAGAGGACCAGCCGGATGCTGCTCCGCAGACGCGCACGCGCGTCCTGCTGGTCGACGACGACGAACGCAACTTGCTCGCCATCGCGACCGTCCTGGAGGACTTGGGCGAAGTGGTGCTTGCGCGTTCTGGCGAGGAAGCCCTGAGGCATCTCCTCAAGGGCGAGTTCGCGGTCATCCTGCTCGACGTCTACATGCCGGGCATGGACGGCTACGAAACCGCCCAGATCATCCGCAGCCGTGACCAGACCAAAGGTATCCCCATCGTCTTCTTGTCGGCGGTGAACAAGGAGGCGGAGCATCAGCTGCGCGGCTATGCGATGGGCGCCGTCGACTATGTCTTCAAGCCCGTGGACCCGGTGATCCTTCGCTCGAAAGTCGCTGTCTTCGTCGAGCTGTTCGACAAGTCGAAGGAGGTCGAGCGCAAGGCGCGGCACGAGCAGGCGCTGCTCGATGCGAACCTCCGCGCGAATGCCGAACGCCTTCGCGCCGAGCAGGAGCTGCGCCGAGCCGAGCAAAGACAGGCCGCGATCATCCAGTCGCTGCCGATGGTCCTTTATCTGGAGCCGTACGATTCAACGCGCCGTGCCCCGACCTATTTGAGCGGCGACGTCGAAGCGATCACCGGCGTCGCATACGAACAGCTCAAAGCGAACCCGAAGATCTGGTTCGACCGGCTTCACCCGGACGATCGCAACAAGGTCAAGAGCGCGCTCAAGGCCCGCAGCGTGACGGGAAGACTGTCGATCGAATATCGCTGGCAGTGCGCTGACGGGAGCTACAAGCATTTTCTTGACCAGGCCGTCTTGCTCAAGGATCCGGAGGGCCGCCCTGTGGAGTTTGCCGGCACGATCACGGACATTAGCGACCAGCGCTCGCTCGAAACGCAGCTGGTGCAGGCGCAAAAGATGGACGCCATTGGCAAGCTCACTGGCGGAATCGCGCACGATTTCAACAATTTGCTCGCTGCCGTGATCGGTGGGCTGAGCCTGCTCGAACGCCGGGCAAATCTCGGCGACGAGCAGCAGCGGGTGCTCGGAATGACCAAGCGCGCGGCTGAGCAGGGCAGCGAACTCGTCCGGCGGCTGCTCGCCTTCGCTCGGCGCCAGCGACTGGAACCTCACCCGATCGACCTGCTGCCGCTCCGCGAAACCGTCTCCGACCTCATCACCCACACCATGGGCGGGCTCGTCAATGTCGAATGGAGCATCGAGGACGGAATCTGGTGCGCCTTCGCCGATCAGGCGCAGCTTGAGCTCGCGCTCGTCAACCTGGTCATCAACGCCCGCGACGCGATGCCCGCCGGCGGAACGGTGACCATCCTCGCCGAGAACCGGCAACTGGCGGACGAGGAGCTGCCAGGGATTGCCGCCGGGGACTACATCCGTCTTGCGGTCAAGGATACCGGTACTGGCATCTCGCCCGAACATCTCGAAAAGGTCATGGACCCGTTCTTCACGACCAAGGACGTCGGCAAGGGCAGCGGCCTCGGCCTCAGCATGGTCTATGGCTTCGCCAAGCAGTCGAACGGCGCGTTTCGGATCGAGAGCAAGCTTGGAAGCGGGACCACGGCCGAACTGTGGCTGCCGCGAGCGCCGAAAACATCGCCGTCGGCGAGAGCGGCGCCGCCCGAGCCGCGCTCGACGCAGCTGAAACCGCTCAAGGTCCTGCTGGTCGACGACCACGCGGAAGTCCGAAGCACGACTGCGGCCGTGCTCGAGGACTCCGGCCACAATGTGCTCGAGGCGGCAAGTGGCGGCGAGGCGATCGAGCTCCTCAAGGAGCGCACCTGCGATTTCGACCTGCTGATCACCGATTATGCAATGCCACGTCTTTCCGGCACCGAGTTCCTGCGCGAAGCCCGGCTGCTGTGCCCTGACGTGCCTGCGCTGCTGATCACCGGCTACGCACAGGCGGAAATGATCGTCGACCGTCCTGAAGGCGTCGAGATCCTGCTCAAGCCGTTCACGCCCCACGCGCTCGAGGCAGCAATGGGCCGCGTGTGCGGAGAGGGGGCTGTCGCCTCCTGAGAACGCCGGCGTTAATAACGAAGCGAGCCCCCGGCGCGACGACCTGCGCAACGCTGCCGCGACTCTGTGGGTTTGGCACCTCGTAAGCGTGCCATTTCCAACAACATTGGGGACGATCGTGTCGGACGCGGAGCAGGAGCCCGAAGCCGAGCTCGAAAAAGCGACATCGAGCCTGGACCAGGGGCTCAAGAGCTGTCGCGCGGTCATATCCGGCTACCGCACTTTGCTCGTCGGCAGCGAACCGGCTCCTGAAGTGACAGTTTCGGACGAAAATCCGGTCCCCCCGAGCTGAACGGCCAAGACCGAGCCGGCATTGCCCGGCTTCGCCCCTCGCCTATACCTGCCGCGATGCGGCTGACGATCGTTCAATATGCGGGCGACTATCGGGAAGCCTGGGAACGCTTCGACCGCGGCGGCAAGGCGACTTATCAGGCGCAACGCTATTCGGTGAACGTCGTCGGCAGCCTCGCCGAACGGCTTGAGCAGGTCGCGGTCATCTGCGCGCGTTCGGACGAGCCATATGACGCCGTTCTCCCGAACAAGGTCCGCGCGATCGGCGCCGGTCTGAGGTCTGGATTTCATCCGCGCGAGCTGGTGCCGATCCTGGCAAGGACCGCACCCGACCGGCTGGTACTGACGACGCCGATGAGACCGCTGCTGCAGTGGGCGAGAACGCAGCGCGTTCGGACGATTACGGCGCTGGCGGATTCATTCACAACGAACGACCCCCGCGAATGGATCAAGCAGCGCCTGCTCGCCCGCGAGCTGAACGGTTCGAATGTTGACTGGGTCGGCAACCATCAGATCGCCGCATGCCTTTCGCTCGAGGCAATCGGCATCAAGCCGGACAAGATCATTCCGTGGGACTGGCCTCCGTCGCACCGCCCGGAGGAGCATGCACCGCGCGAGCTGCCCGGCGCGGGACCGCTACGGCTGGTCTATGTCGGATCGGTCGAGGAAGCGAAAGGCGTCGGCGATCTGTTGCGAGCGGTCAAGCAACTGAAGAATGAGGGGTCGCGGGTTCAGCTGACGATTGTCGGCCGCGACCCGCAGAACCGGATGGCCCAGCTGTCGAGCAGCCTTGGACTCAACGATCGAGTGCACTTCGCCGGTCTCCTGCCGAACGAGGAGGTTCCGGCGGCGATGCGGGATGCCGACGTTGTCGTCATCCCGTCGCGGCACGAATATCCCGAAGGCCTGCCGCTCACCATTTACGAGGCACTTGCGGCGCGGACGCCGATCGTCGCCTCCGATCATCCCATGTTCCGCGGCGCGCTCGTGCACCAGCGTAGTGCTCTCATCTTCCCGGCCGGCGAAAGCGAGGCGCTCGCCGCCGCGATCCGCCGCCTGGGGGGCGACCGGACTCTCTATGCCCAACTGTCGGCGAACAGCTCCGCCGCGTGGGAAGCGCTCCAGCTTCCGGTCACCTGGGGCGAGCTCATCGAACGATGGCTCTCAGATGAGCCAGCCGATCGCGAATGGCTGCTCGAACATC
>Ga0207674_10007372_pt1 | contig 12811 bp, 9 predicted proteins | sample KBSCornC72_FD_184303 | JGI IMG/M metagenome (GOLD analysis project Ga0207674, IMG submission 184303) | Corn rhizosphere microbial communities from Kellogg Biological Station, Michigan, USA - KBS Corn C7-2 (SPAdes) (version 2) | ecosystem: Host-associated > Plants > Roots > Rhizosphere > Soil ... | reverse complement strand
AACGAAATGTTTTCCTGTTTTCGATGAACGGCGCTCATGCACTGCGGCGTTCGGACCGGGCCGGCGCCGCGCGTTCGATAATCAGCGAGACGAAGTCGGTCAGATACGCCGGGTCGCTCTGCGCGGCGAGCGTCGCCGCCGTCCACTGCCGGTGCATGCCGGCACGCGTGATCGACAGCGCCGCGAGTCCGCCCGATGCCAGCGCCCGTTCGATCGACCATCGCGGCAGCACCCCGATGCCGACCCCGGCGCGCGCGAGTTCCACGATCGCCTCGGTCAACATCAGGAACGAGACGCGATCCGGGCGTAAGCCGGCCGGCGCGAGGATCTGCGTGAGGACGAAGCTCTCCTCGGGACGGCTCGCGTAAATGAGCAGATGTTCCGCCGCCAGATCGGCGGGGCGCACCCAGCGGCGCGCGGTCAGCGGATGGGAGGGCGAAATCACGGCGACCATTTCGTCGCGAAAGAGCGGCCGCGTCCGCACGCGTCGATCGGTCGTCTCGCCGCTGAGGATCGCGAGATCGACTCGACCGTCGACCACCGCCGCGATCGGCGAATCGGTGGCGTCGACCGCGACGTGGATCGACACACGCGGGTGCTGGCGCGCGAACACCTTCAACAGCGGCCCGAGCCAGTGGTAGCCGGTGTTGCACTGCGTGCACACGCGGATGACGCCGTCGCCGTGGCCGGCGATGCGGCGGACGTCTTCCTCGGCACGCGCCACGTCGGCGACGACGCGGTCCGCGGTCTCCAGCACGCGCCGTCCGGCGGCCGTGAGCACGAGGCGGCGCCCGACGCGGCTGAAGAACGGGGTGTCGAAGCAGGCCTCGATGCCCCGGAGCTGGTGACTCAGCGCCGACTGGGTCAGGTGCAAGCGCTCCGCCGCGGCGGTCATGCTGCCGGCGTCGGCAATCTGCTTGACGAGCCGCAGGTGCCTGAGTTCCAGGTCCATGCGGAGACTCTACTAAATGAGGTTATCTCATGCAAAGTGCGGAACCCATGATTGATTCTCAGGTGGGTTTCAGTCTGGGAGTGGCGGTGCCCGGTCGAAAGACGGTGTAGGATAACTGACTCTTGCAGGAGCGAGTCCACAACATGTCCGGCGAGTGGGATTTTCTGGTCCGGCTCAACGAGCAACTGCGCCCCCTGAGGGATCCGGTCAAGATCCAGGAGGTCGCCGTCCGGCTGATCGGCGATCATCTCCAGGCAAGCCGGGTCAATTACGCACAGATCGAGGGAGATCAGTTCGTCATCACGGAGTCGTATGGACGCACCGTCCCCCCAGTCGCCGGTCGCGGGCACGTGGGGCAATTCGGGCAGGCCACGGTCGACGCATGCCGGCTCGGTGAGACGTTCGTCGTCAGTGACACCCACGCGGACCCACGGTTCACAGACGCAGAGCGCGCGCACTTCCTCGCCAGCGAGAGCGCGGCATTCGTCCGCGTGCCGCTGACCAAAGAAGGCCAATGGATCGGGTCGTTCGGCGTTCATAGCGCGACGCCGCGGGTCTGGACACGCGATCAGGTTGCGCTGGTCGAGGTGACCGCCGATCGCACGTGGTCAGCCGGCGAGCGGGCGCGCGTGGAGGAAGCGCTGCGCCGGATCGCTGATCGCCAGGCGTTCATGGGCCAACTGAACGAGGCGATTCGACGGTTTGCCGACCCGACCCGGATTCTCGAGGAGACGTGCCGGCTGCTGGGCACGCACCTCCACGCCAACCGCGTGGCCTACGCCGAGATCGACGGCGATTACTTCACCGTCGTCAGCGATTACCTGGACGGACTTCCTTCGCAGGCCGGCCGCTTCCGCTGGACCGAGCTGGGCGCCAGCCAGAGCGAAGAAATCCTGAAAGGCGGCGTGTTGTTCGCCAACGACACGTCGATTGATCGGCATACGGTGGCAGAGCGCGAAGCGCTGCAGGCGGCGGGCATCGGCGCGTACATCTGCCCGCTGCTCGTCAAGGACGGCCGGTTCGTGGGGTCATTCGCGGTGCACAGCCGCGCCCCGCGCGTCTGGACTCCGGAAGAGATCGCGCTGGCGCAGGACGTCGCCGACCGGATCTGGGCGACGCTCGAGCACCGCAAGGCGGAAGCCGAGCTGCGCGCGAACGAAGAACGGTTGGAGTTTCTGCTTCGGCTCAACGATGCGTTGCGACCGCTGAGCGATCCCGGTGAGGTGCAGGAGACCGCGGCTCGGCTGCTGGGTGAACACCTCGGCGCCACGCGTGTCGGCTATGCGGAGTTCGACGGCGGCGGCGGCGAGTACAGCATCAGCCGCGAGTACACGCGCGGCGTTCCTCCGCTCGCGGGAGCGCGGCCGGGCATCGCGGTCGGCGACGAGCTGCGCGATGCGCTCGCCCGCGGCGAGACCGTCGTGGTGAACGACGTGCAGACGGATCCACGGTTGGGCGACGCGCACCGAGCGAGCCTGCAGACGCGCCAGATCGCCGCGTTCGTCGGCACGACGCTATTCAAAGGCGGCCGGATGGTCGCCGCCTTCGGCGCCAATCACGTCGCGCCGCGTGTCTGGACGGCGGCAGAGGTCGAGCTCGTGCGCGCCGTCGGCGAACGGACCTGGGACGCCGTCGAACGCACCCGCGCCGAAGCGGCGCTGCGCGCCCAGCAGCAGCGGCTCCGCGTCGCGCTCGAGGCGTCCAACGGCGGCTCGTGGACCTGGGTGGCCGCCACCAATCAGGCCGACTGGGACGAACGATTCCGTTCCTTGTACGGTTTTGCCCCCGACGAACCGGCGACAGCCGATGCGTGGATGCCGCGCCTGCACGACGACGATCGCCCGCGGATGCTCGAGACGCTCAACGAGATGTTGACCTCGAAAACGAGGGATTCGTGGGAGAACACGTTCCGAATCGTGCGGCCCGACGGAACGTTGAGGTGGATTCAGAGCCGCGGCCGCGTCGACCGGGACGCCGACGGGAAGCTGACCCGGCTCACCGGGCTGGATCTCGATTTCACCCAGCACCGCCGCCTGGAGGAAGCGCTGCAGGCGCGCCGCGAGGAGGAACACGATCGCGCGCTGCAGACGCTGCTGGAGACCGCCACGCAAGGGATCGTGTCGGTGGATGCGGACGGGTTGATCCTGACGGCGAATCGTACTCTCGAGACGATGTTCGGCTGGACCGTCGGCGAGTTGATTGGTCGGAGCATTGAAGAGCTGTTGCCCTCGACATTCCGTGACGAGCACGCGCGGCACCGCCTCGGCTACTTCGCTGCTCCGCGTGCGCGTCTGATGGGAGGCGGGCTCGATCTTGTGGGCCGGCGCAAGGACGGATCAACGTTTCCGATCGAAGTCAGCCTGAATCACGTCCAGACAGCCGGCGGCGCCCGCGCCTTCGCCTTCGTGACCGACATTACCGAGCGCCAGCGCGCGGCGTCGGCGCTGCAGGAGCGGACGAGGGAACTGGAATACCGGACGACGCAACTGAGCCGGATGGCCTCCGATCTGACGCTGGCCGAACAGCACGCGCGCGAGCAGATCGCCAAAACGCTGCACGACGGGCTGCAACAGATGCTGGTCATCGCCGTCCTGAACCTCGAGCAGCATCTGAAGCGCGACCGCGAGGTAGACGGGGCTCCCAGTGAGCTCGTATCAGAGGCGAAGCATCAGCTGGAGGAAGCGATCGCCGCCGCCCGGTCTCTGAACTTCGAGCTGTTTCCTCCGGTGCTGCAGGTGTCCGGTCTGCCTGCGGCGCTGACGTGGCTGGCAGGCTGGACGAACGACAAGTACAAGCTCGAGGTGCGGGTCGTCGCCGACCGGCGCGCCGATTCCGGGCGGAAGGACGTCCGCACGCTGCTCTTCGAGTCGGTCAGAGAACTCCTGTTCAATGCCGTCAAACACGCCAAAGCCAATCGCGTCACGCTGGAGCTGGCGCTCGATGCCGACGACCAGTTGTGCATCACCGTTTCGGATGACGGCATCGGGTTCGAACCCAAGGGAATGGACCAGCGATCCAGCACCGGTCAGGTAGGCTGGGGGTTGTTCAGCATCCGCGAGCGGCTCACGCTGCTCGGTGGCCGCTTCGGGATCGAGAGCGTGCCCGGCGGGGGGACTCGGGTGCGACTCGTCGCGCCACGCGGCGATCCGCAAAGCTCCCTCGGTCGCCCCGAAGTGTCGGCCTTCGCGCCGATAGGCGCACCATCGCGGAACGGCGACGAGCTCTCGGCCGCGGCCGCCCTCAGGATTCTGATCGTCGACGATCACCCGCTGGTACGCAGCGCGCTCCGCGACGTGCTCAACGAGATGCCGCAGCTGTCGGTCGTCGGCGACGCGTCGAACGGCTTCGAGGCGATCAGGCACGCGCACGCGTTGCGCCCTGACGTCATCCTCATGGACGTCGAGATGCCGCAAATGGGCGGCATCGAAGCCACGATGCGCATTCGCGCGGAGCTTCCCGATATCCAGATTCTCGGGCTGTCGATGCACCCGCGCAGCGCCGCCGGCCACGCGATCGAGCAGGCGGGCGCGCACGGCTTCTTCGTCAAAGGCATCGACACGCAGCGGCTGATCAATCATCTGCTGGTGGCTCAGGCGTCGCGGCGCGCCGGCAATCCCGCGAAGTCGTAATGCAGAGCCGCCCCCGTGTCCTGCTCGCGGATGATCATCCCGGCGTCCTGAAGGCGCTCGAGCGTGTTCTCTCGCTCGAGTGCGACGTCGTCGGCGTCGTCGCCGACGGCAATGAGGTGACCGCTGCCGCGGCGCGGCTGCAGCCGGTGGTGACCGTCGTCGACTTGAATCTGCCCAACTTGAGCGGACTGGAAATATGCCGGCAGATTGTGCAGACGAATCCGCGCGCCAAGGTGTTCCTGATGACCGTCACGATCGATGATTGGCTCAAGTCGGCCGCGCTGACGGCCGGGGCAGCGGGCTGCTTCCCAAAGCTCGAGGCGGGACACACCATGATCGAGGCGATCCAAGGCGCATGGGCGGAAGGCGCCCGTGGCTGATTGGGTACACGCGCAGAGAGATCCCACCGAGGAGCTGGCCGAGCTCCGTTACTTCTCCTTTAAGAAACGCCAGCCCGAGGGCGAAATCGAGTTCGTGATCACCGTGAAGGAGTTCGCCGCCCGCAACGCGACGCAGATGCGGTTCTACGCACAGGCCGACAAGGAGGTGAACCAGGCAACCGCGCCGTTCCGCCCTTTCGGCTGGGGGGATTCACTGCTGGTTGCGCTGACCGAATGCATCAAGACGATCCGCCAGTACCCCCATCTCACCGAAGCGCCTCGGCGGGACCAATCTTGAGCGCGCGACGCGCCGGCACATAACAGGCGGCCGCGCCGACAACGGCGAGTCCGCCACTCACCGTGAGGAAGGTGAGCGGATCCGTCGCCGTGACGCCGAAGAGCAGCGTCTTCAGCAGGCGGGCGGTCGGTATCGCCACCGAGATGCCGGCGATGATTCCGGCGACCGCGAGGGTCATCCCTTCGGCGAGCACCAGACGAATGATGTCGCCGTGGGTCGCGCCCAGCGCCGCGCGGATGCCGAATTCGCGCACTCGCTGACTGGTGGAAACGCTGATCACCCCGTAAACGCCGGCCGCCGCCAGCAGCAGCGTCACCAGCGCGAACCCTCCCAGCACCACGAGGTTGAAGCGCTGCTGGCTCAGTGTCTGCCATACCAGACGCTCCAGGCTTGCGGCGCTGAAGATCGTCTGCAAGGGATCGAGGGCCCAGATCTGCTCTTTCAATATTCGCAGGTCGGCCGGTGAATCGGGCGCGGTGCGCACGACGAACGTCAGCGCGCGGAAGCCGGATTGCACGTACGGAAGGAACACTTCGGCGGCCGCCGGCGCATCCAATGCTTCGTGACGCAGGTCACCGACGACGCCGACCACTTCTGCGTCGAATGACTTTCCGGAAAACTGAAATCGGACTCTCGATCCGATCGGATCGGCGCCCTTCCAGAACTGCCGCGCGGCACGACGCGAAACGACGAGCACTTGCCGCGACGCGGCGGTATCCGTGGCGTCGAACAGCCGACCAGCGATCAGCGGCACGTCCATCGCTTTGAAATAGTCGCCGCTGACCGCGGTCGTGTAAGCGAACGCGTCCTCGGGCGGCGCGGCGGGATGGCCAGGAATCTCGAGCAGTCCACGCGCGATGACTCGAGCCTCGCCGAAAGGCATCGCCGTCACAGCACCAGCCGCGACCACACCCGGCAGCGCGCGCAGGCGAACGAGCGCCTGCTCGAAGAACGCGATGCGCTTTTCCGGCGTATCGATGCGGCTGGAGGCGAATACCTGGAGCACGGACACGTGATCGCGGTTGAAGCCCGGATCGACGCGCTGCAGCAGCATGAAGCTGCGCACCAGCAGGCCGGCGCCCGCGACGAGGACCAGCGCCGCGGCAATTTCCACGACGACGAGCGCGCGCCCTACCGCTCGCCGGGGACCGGTCCGCCCCTCTCGGAGGGCCGCAGCAGATACGGGCCGTGAGAGCTGGAGTGACGGCATCAATCCCGCGAGCACGGCGGCAACCGCTGTGACGCCACACGCCAGCGCGACGGAGCGGGCATCCAGCGTCATTCGGTCGACGCGTGCGATATCCGCGGGCCGAAGCCGGCCCACGAGATCGAGCATCCATCTCGCGACGAGCAGGCCGATGGCTCCCCCCGCGCCGGCGAGCATCAGACTTTCAGTCACCATCTGCCTGACCAGGCGGAACCGGCTGGCGCCGAGCGCCTGGCGCACCGCGAACTCGCGTGCTCTCGCGGATCCCCGGGCCAACAGCAGGATCGCGACGTTCCCGCACGAGACGGTCAGGAGAATGGCCGCGGCGCCGAGCAGAAAGGGCAGCAGCGCACGCAGGCCACCGGCGAGATGAACACGCAGCGGGACGACCTGCGCGGAAATCCTGCCATTGGTCTCCGGATGCTCGTGCGCCAACTGGTGCGAAATGACATCGAGTTCGGCCTGTGTCTCGGCGACCGAGATCCCAGGCCGCAGCCGCCCCAGGACGTTCCACGCTCCGTACACACGCTGTTTGAATTCGGCCTCGTCGAACTCAGGCTTCGGCATCCATACCTGGACTTCCGCACGTCGCGCGCGATCGTCGAACAGCCGCAGCTCCAGGCCCCGTGGCATGACACCGACGACGGTGTACGGGGCGCCGGCGTCGAGGCGCACCTGCGCGCCGATGATGGCAGATTCGGCGCCGAAGCGCGTCGCCCACAAGGCGTGGCTGAGAATCACCACTCGACCGGCCCGGCGTCGGTATTCCTCTGGCAGGAAAAGCCGCCCGTGCAGCACTGGAGCGCCGAGCACGCTGAAGAACTGCTCGCTCACCCGCGCCGCCGTCAGGTAATCCGGCTCGCGCCCTGCGAAATTGAGGTTGAACGTAAAAGGATCGGCGATCGCGAGTGTCTGGAACGAGCGCGTTCGCGCCAGCCAGTCGAGAGCATTCCCCGGCGCGACATCGAGCCGTTCCGCCCCCGACGCGCGATTCTGCTGCCAGATCGTCATGATGCGTTCGGGATGCGGCATGGGCAGCGGGCGCATGAAGAGGGTGTCGGCGATGCTGACGATGGCGATCGCGGCGCCGATACCGGTCGCGAAGACGAGCAGCGTGACCGCGGTGAAGCCCGGCGATTTCACGAGCGCGCGCGTGCTGTAGACGACATCGTGAACGACCTCGGCATCGAGCGTGAATTGGCGGCGTATCCACGCCGCATCCGGCAGCGAGCCCAGCGCGCGCGAGATCAAATCCATGTCGGCCCACCACGAGCGCCGTGGCCGGCGGCGCAGATACGCGGCGTGATACTGGAGCTCGGCTTCCCATTCGGTCCGCCAGGCGTGCCGCCGCGTGCGAGGAACGAGCACGGCGACGACTCGAATCAACCAGAGCGCGAGGCGCAGGGGGAATGGGGACATCATGACGCCCCGGCCGGCCGCAGGCGCCGGGCGCGAGCCGCGATCGAGCGCGGGACGCGGTAGCGCGCCAGTGCGGTGGCCAGCACGAGTTGACCCGCCGGGGTGACGTCGTAATATCGCCGCGGCGGCCGCTGTTCCTCCCGTGCGATCGCGGCATCTTCCCAGTCTGCGGATACCAGCGCCTCACGTTCGAGACGTCGCAGGATGGGGTAGACGGTGCCGCTGGGAAGCCCGGTGACGTCGAGAATCTCGAAGCCGTGGCGGAATCCCTGGCCGAGCGCGTGCAGGACGAGCGTGGTCGGGTAGGTCAGCTTCACCGGACCTAATTCTACCTATGTAGAGTTACGCCGTCAAGGCGCTCCGGCCCACGAAGTGTCATTGCCGGCCGCGCGCCGGTGGAGTACCCTCCCGGCATGCTGCCGAGCGTCCTCCAACGGTCGATCAACGGCCGAGACGCCTCCTGACGTGGGCCTGTATTTCGAGGACTTCGAGGCGGATCGCGCCTTCGTCTCGGCCACCCGCACCATCGACGGCAGCGAGATCGCTGCGTTTGCCGAACTGACTGGAGACCGCCACCCGTTGCACCTCGACGACGACTACGCGCGGCGTTCGCCGTTCGCGCGCCGAATCGCCCATGGTGCGTTCGTGTTCAGCGTCTCGATTGGTTTGACGACGAGCCTGGACCTGGTGAGCGACACGCTGGTCGCGTTCTACGGCGTGGATCGCCTGCGGTTCAGGAAACCGGTCTACATCGGCGACAGCGTGGTGCTGGAGAAGCGCGTCGCTGCGACGCGTGCTACCGGCCCCAATAATGGCCTGGTGACGTTCCACTCAACCGTCCGCAATCAGCATGGCGACAGCGTGCTCACCTACGAGGACACGCTCATTGTCAGGAGGCGCGCGCAGTAGTCGGCGCTCGGATCGCGCTCCGTCTCATCCGGTGCTGAACTGGTGATACAGATACGGCCACAGCAGCGATCCGCCGCGTGATCCACCGCTCGCGATCGTTCTGGCGACCGCTCCGGCCGAGACGATGACCGGCGTGATCCCGCCTCCCGGCTGAATCCAGTGGCCCACGAGGTACAGATTTTTGATCGGACCTTCGGGCGCCGGTCTGTACACGCCGAGCTGGTCCGGCGCCATTTCCCATCCGAGCATGGCGCCGCGGTAGTTCAGCGTGAAACGGTACGACGTCAAAGCGGACGCACTGAGTTTCGTGACCACGTTCTCCGAGATGCCAGGTATCGCGCGCTCGAGACGGGCCATGAGATCGTCCTCGACCTCGCGCTTGTGGCCTGCCCAGTCCGTCACCGCGTCGTAATCCACGTCGGTGAGTTTCTGCATAATCGCAATCTGACCGCCGGGAGGCGCCATGCGCGGCTCGAACAGCGTCGGCACGAAAACCTTGAACGCATCCGTCGCGACTTCATTGCCGTTCCACGATGACCAGTAGTAGCCCTGCGCTTCGCGTAACACCGACGAATCGATGTTCCGCAGTCCGATGTGGGTGAGAAAGCAGGGGAGCGTCGCCCTCATCGCGCGGATGCCGGAGACGTACGCGGGATCGACGTGCTCCGGGCCGACCAGGCGCTCCACGGTTTGGAGGAGATCGGCGTTCGATACCACGACGCCGGCTCGGACCTGCACCAGACGGCGGCTCGCGCGGGTGCCGGTTTCGATTTCCACTCCGCACGCGGTCCCGTTCTCCACGAGGATTCGCCGCACCATCGACTGCATCAGCAGCGCGCACCCGAGTTCCTCGGCGCGCGCGGCGAGGTGGTCGGCGAATACCTGCGATCCGCCGCGCGGATAGTAGTTGCCCAGAAAGTAAGAGAGCCGGAGCATCGAATCGAAGGCGAAGGAGACACGCGCGGGCGGGGAGCCCCAGTGGCCGCAGTCGGCGGACAGGACCAGCTTGAGTTTCGGATCGCGGAAGTGTCGATCGAGCGCCTGCTGCACCGTCAGGCTGCGGTAACGGTCGAAGTCCGCGGTGTGCTGCCCTCGAAAATAGAAGAGGAGCCCCTTCAGGTAGGCGTCGCGGACCTCTGCGAAGAAGGCGGCGATGGCCGGCGACTCGTGCGGGAACATCGCGTCGAGGGCGGCGCGATAGGCATCGAAGTCCGCCGGCACGTGAAACGTCGATCCGTCGGGCAGATGAAAATGATCGACGGGATCCATCTTGATCCATTCGGTCCGGACGCCGAGGTCCGCGAGCAGCCGGCCGGTAATCGTCGTCTTGTTGCCGAGGAGCGGGTAGAAGTGGGTCGCGGCGTCGAACGTGTAGCCGGCTCGGCGGAACGTGCTGCAGTATCCGCCGGCCATGTAGTGCTGCTCCACGAGCAGCACGCGCAGCCGCTCGCGCGCGAGCAGCGCGGCGCAGATGAGTCCGCCGATGCCGGCGCCGACGATGACGACGTCGTAGGTCGGATCGGGATCGGATCGCAGACCTCGAAAGGCTCTCTTCACTCCGCGTCAGCGGGCCGGTTCCGGCCGTACCTCTCATGGGCGGCCACGAACTCGCCGCTCGCGATCGCCGCCGCCATGGACAACTCGCCGGCGAGGAGCGTCGCCGCCACGATCTCGGCGAACTTCTGCGCGCCGCCGGTGCCGGCGCAGCCGAGCAGCCGCAGGCACTCCCGGCTCGTCCCGAGCGCCGTCCCGCCGCCGACCGTGCCGACGGTGAGCGACGGCAGCGTCACACTCGCATACAGGTTGCCGTCAGGTGTCACCTCGAACTCGGTGACGCCGACCGCGGAGTTCGCGACGTTTGCGACGTCCTGCCCGCACGCAATGAAGACGGCAGTGAGCCCATTGGCGTATTGCGCGTTGAACCCCGTGGCGTGCGCATGCACGTGGCCCATCAGCGTGTCACGCCACACGTCGACCATGTCGGCGGGCGTGAGGTGGAGATACGCGCGCACGATGTCCGCCGGCAGCGATGCGCCGGCACTGACCCGTTTTCCCTTGCCGCCACTCAGTAGGAATCCGCTCGGCCGCTTCTCGGAGCACATCCCGCTGAAGACGAAATACCGGATGGCGGTGGAGTGCGCCATGAGCCAGCGGCACGCGCGATCCGTCGCCTTCACGGCCATGTTCATGCCTTGCGCATCGCCCGTCGAGTAGAAGAAGCTCAGGATGACGCGGCGGCCCGCCGGCCGCGGCTCGATGCGCAGCAGCCGGCCGTGATGCGTGGTGCTCTCCGCCTCCGCTTTCAACGTGTCGAAATGATCCGGCAGCGTGGCGACGAACTCGGTCGCGGCCGGCACGCCCTCGAACAGGAACGTCGGCGAGATGACATTCTCGTCGCGATCGACTCGGGCATCGACGCCGCCCGCGCGCGTCAGCGCCACCATCCCCCGCTCGTACGACCGCACCAGCGCGCCTTCGGTGGTCGCCATCGGCACATAGAAGGCGCCGTTGGCGTGCGTCCCGCGCACCAGGAGCGGGCCCGCGATACCCAGCGGCATCTGCGCGATGCCAATGAGGTTCTCGATGTTGCCGCGCATATCTTCGGTGGGAATCGGCGCGCCGGCAACGCCGGGCAGCGACACGCCGACCTGTTGCTCGAGCCACGCCCGCCGCGTCTCGACGTCGCCGGCTGTGTACCCTTGCCCCTTCATGCGCGGCACCAGGCCGATCGGCGCCATGTCCCTGTTCATCGCTCTCCTTTAACTCCGGTCCGCGGCTCGCAGCACCAGCGCCGTGCAGGTGCCGTTCCACGCCGCCACAACGAGGCCTCTGCGTGGGTCGACCTGCCGGGGGCGCGCGCTCAGGCCCGCCAGCGTCGCCCCGTCGTCGGCCGGCTGGAAATCAGGAACTCCCGGCAGCACGCCGTCGCGCATGGACTCGAGCATGCAGATCACCTGCAGACTGCCGCTCGCCGCGAGGCACTCACCGAGCATGCCTTTGATCGCGGTCACCGGCACCGTGGACGCCCGTGCGCCCAGTGCACTGAGCAGGCCGCGCGCTTCGGCGGTATCGCCATCGACGCTGCCGTTCGCGGACGCGCTGATGCAGTCCACCTCCTCGGGCGTGACGCCCGCGGCGTCCAGCGCCAGCGAAATGGCCCGCGCGATTTCCTCGCCGTCCGCGGTCGCACGTCCGGCGCGCCCGGAGCACACCGTCGCATGGCCGAGGATGTGCGCCCGCACCTGAGCGCGGCGTTGTGCTGCCGAATCGGCGTGCTCGACCACGACGAATCCCGCGCCTTCGCCGAGGACAAATCCATGGCGTTGCGACCCGAACGGGACAGGACGAGGCGTCGCATCGCCATGGCTGTCGCAGAGAACGCCGGCACGGCTGAATGCGGCGGCGGCGGCCGCACAGAGCTCCTCAGCTCCACCCGCCAGCAGAGCACTGGCCGCGCCGAGCTCGACGAGATCGGCAGCGTGGGCGATCGCATAGGCGCCGGCATGCCCGCCGGCGATCGTCGAATTGACGCCGCGCAGTCCGTACCAGATCGCGACCTGTCCCGCCGCCGCATTGATCACCGTATTCGCGAAATCGAGGGGGCTCACGTACTGGGGACCGGCGGTGATTGCTCGGCGATCGAAGTCCGCGATCGTGCGCACGCTGCCGAACATCGTGCCGAGCACGAGACCCACGTCGTCTCGCGGAAAGGACGGCATCGGCAGACCGCTGTCCGACAGTGCCAGGCCGGCTGCGGCGGTCGCGAGCCGCGCCGTGCGATCGAGAGGCCGCACGTTACGCGCCGCGAAATGTGGTTGCAGATCGTACGCGACGTCGGCGGCCGCGCCGACGCCGGCCGCGAGCGCGGCACCGTCCGCGAACGCCCGGATTCCACGGCGTCCTTCGCACAGCGCCCGATGGACCGCCGCCGGCGCGTCACCGAGCGAAGACACGATCCCGGCGCCGGTGATGACCGCTTTGCCGGCCACGCGCCTACCGCTCCACTTTTCTGAAGAT
>Ga0207674_10007370_pt1 | contig 12812 bp, 7 predicted proteins | sample KBSCornC72_FD_184303 | JGI IMG/M metagenome (GOLD analysis project Ga0207674, IMG submission 184303) | Corn rhizosphere microbial communities from Kellogg Biological Station, Michigan, USA - KBS Corn C7-2 (SPAdes) (version 2) | ecosystem: Host-associated > Plants > Roots > Rhizosphere > Soil ... | reverse complement strand
GCCCGTACTTCTGCGCCGAGCAGAGCACGCGGTGGTACGACGCCGTGGAGGGCATTCCCGACGGGCCAACCACGCGTCTCATGCAGGAGATCGCAAAGCGGTACGAGATGGTCATCGTCGTCCCGCTGTACGAGCAGGACGGTGCCGGGATCTACTACAACACCGCCGCCGTCATCGACGCCGACGGCAGATACCTCGGCAAATATCGCAAGAACCATATCCCGCACTGCGCGCCGGGCTTCTGGGAGAAGTTCTACTTTCGTCCCGGCAACCTCGGGTATCCGGTCTTCAAGACTCGTTATGCTGACGTGGGCGTATACATCTGCTACGACCGCCATTTCCCCGAAGGCGCGCGCGAGCTCGGACTCAATGGCGCGGAGATCGTGTTCAACCCGTCGGCGACGGTGGCGGGGCTGTCCGAGTATCTGTGGAAGCTGGAGCAGCCAGCCCACGCGGTGGCGAATGCGTTCTTCGTCGGCGCGATCAACCGGGTCGGGTATGAGGATCCGTGGCGGATCGGTGAGTTCTACGGGCAGAGCTACTTCTGCGACCCGCGGGGTCAGTTCGTGGCGCAGGCGGCGCGTGATCGCGACGAGCTGGTGACCGCGGAGCTCGACCTCGACAAGATCCGTGAGGTACGGAACGTGTGGCAGTTCTTCCGTGATCGTAGGCCGGAGACGTACGGTGGCTTGGTGAAGCTGTAAGGAATGCACCGCATGACGCAAAGTCGGCTGGGCCGATTCGGACATGGTTCCGGAGCAGAGCGGGTACGGCCCGTAGGCGACCGGCGACCGGCGACGGACGAAGAGGCGGCAGGCGGCAGGGGCAAGGCGGCGAGGCGGCGAGGCGGCGAGGCGGCAAACGGGGCGTGTCATTCCGAGCGAGCGCAGCGAGTCGAGGAATCGCTGTCGTCCCGACAGAGGGGCCGGCTGTAGCGTTAGACTTCAAGTTCCGCTTTCAACAACCGAGCCCGCCTGTGTCAGAAGACACCGCTGTCCCCGCCGCCGCTTCCGCCTTCGCCGAACTCGGCCTGGATCCTCGCATCACGGCCACCCTGACGACACTCGGCTACGAGGAGCCGACGCCCATCCAGAGTGCGGCGATTCCCGTGCTCCTCGAGGGGCGTGATGTGCTCGGGCAGGCCGCGACGGGCACCGGCAAGACCGCCGCCTTTACGCTACCGCTCATTCAACGAGCGGCGCTCGGCGCGGGAGCGACCGGCGTGGCAGAAGGCGCCGCGACCGATGACGACGCTGACGACGTGGCGATAGACGGTGAGCGTCACGGCCCGGCCGTCCTCATCCTCGTGCCGACGCGCGAGCTCGCGATGCAGGTGGGCGAAGCGGTGCACAAGTACGGCAAGGGCCTCGGCATACGAGCGGTGCCGGTCTACGGCGGGCAGGACATCCGTCGTCAGCTTCGCGCGCTCGAGCGTGGTGCCGATGTGGTGATCGCGACGCCCGGCCGAGCGCTGGATCACATTCGCCGGGAGACGTTGGCGTTAGGCGACGTTCGCGCGGTCGTCCTCGACGAGGCGGACGAGATGCTCGACATGGGCTTCGCCGACGACCTCGAGGCCATCCTCTCCGCCGCGCCGGCCGGTCGCCAGACGGCCCTGTTCTCCGCAACGCTTCCGCCGCGCATTCGGGATCTGGCCGAGCGTCACCTGACCAACCCGGTGCGCGTGTCGATCCCGGTGGAGCGAGCAGCGGGCGGTGCGCTGCCGCGCGTCCGGCAGACGGCGTACGTCGTGACTCGGGCGCACAAGATCGCCGCGTTAGGCCGAGTGCTGGATGTCGAAGCGCCGACGTTGGCGTTCGTGTTCTGTCGAACGCGGACGGAGGTGGACGAGCTCACCGAGAAGCTGAACGGCCGAGGGTATCGGTCGGAGGCGCTGCACGGCGGCATGTCGCAGGACCAACGTGATCGCGTCATGCGGCGCGTTCGTGCGAACGCCACTGACCTCCTCATCGCGACCGATGTTGCCGCGCGCGGGCTCGACGTGGAGCACGTGTCGCACGTGGTGAACTACGACGTGCCGTCGGCGGCCGAGGCGTACGTGCATCGCATCGGCCGCACCGGGCGCGCGGGCAGAGAAGGCGTGGCGATCACGCTGCTCGAGCCCCGGGAGCGCCGGCTCCTGCGCAACATCGAGGGCGTGACGAAGCAGAAGATCGAGATTGCGACCGTGCCGACGGTGGCCGATCTGCGCGCGCGGCGGCTCGAGCTCACGCGCGGGTCACTCGAGGAGGCGCTGCTCGAGGGCGAGGACTCACTCGAGACGTATCGCGCGGTCGTCAACGCCCTCGCGGCGGAGTATGACGTCGTGGACATTGCCGCAGCGGCGGTCAAGCTTGCCGACGAGCGAGGACGTGACGGTGCCACGGGCGAGGAAGAGATCCCGGAGGTCCAGCTCGTCGAGCGTCCGCGGTTGGCGCGTGAGGGGCGTGAGGGGCGTGAGTCGCGAGAGCCGCGTGAATGGCGAGCTGACAGAAAGGGGCGCGGGGATCGCGAGGACAGGGGTGGTCGCGACCCGCGTGCGGATCGCGGCTCCCGGCGCGGCGGGACTGGTCGTCAGGGCGACTGGGACGTGACGCGGGTGTACGTTGGTGCGGGTCGCAAGTCGGGGATCCGTCCGGGCGACCTGGTGGGCGCGATCGCGAACGAGGCACGTGTCGACTCGAGCAACATCGGGGCGATCGAGATCGCGGATCGGTTCTCGCTCGTCGAGGTGCCGGAGCGAATCGCGGAGCGGATCATCGACGCGCTGCGCAGCACGAAGATCAAGGGAAAGCGGGTTACCGTTAGGCGGGATCGCGATTTCGAGGCCGGAGGTCGGGACTGATAGCCTGGCATCCCTTCTGGGCAAGCTTTTTTCCGAGACCTGCGATGAAGCGGATAATGCGGAAACCGCCGGATTCGACTTTGTAATGACGCTGGCTTTTCCAACGAGCCGGGACCTTCGACCCAACGACCTCGGGAAGCTCATTTCCTGCGTCCCGACGTCGTCATTAGCTGTTATCCGGTCCGTTGTATGCAGGCAACGCGCGCTACATCCAGACTTCCCTCGGACTCGAGATCGATCATGAGCCTCACGCGGTTGTCAGTCGTTCTCATGCTCGCGGTGCTCGTCGCGGGATGCACCGTCGAGCAACCCAAGCCACAGAGCGCCACCGGCGAAGCGGACAAGACCGACAAGACGTTCAAGCCCACCCAGTACTCGGTCGCGGACTTCTACGCCAACAAGACCTTCGCCGGCGCCTCGTTCTCGCCCGACCGCCAGAAGATCCTCGTCGGCTCGAACACGTCCGGGATCTGGAATGCGTATGCGGTCCCGGTGGCGGGCGGTGAGCTCGAGCCGCTCACGAAGTCGACGACGAACTCGATCTTCCCGATCTCGTACTTCCCGGCCGACGCCCGAATCCTCTATTCGTCCGACCAGGGCGGGAACGAGCTGTCGCACCTCTACGTGCGAACGCCCGAGGGCGGCGTCACCGACATCACGCCCGGCACGAAGCTGTCGGGGCGATTCGTCGGCTGGGCCGGCGACGACAAATCGTTCTTCATCGTCACCAACGAGCGTGATCCACGCTTCTTCGACCTGTACGAGGTGAAAACGGATGGTCTCGCGAAGAAGCTCATCTACAAGAATACCGACGGGTACGACGTCTCCGCCGTATCGCGCGACAAGCGATACGTCGCGCTCCTGAAGAACTACACGATGTCGGATCGCGACATCGTCCTGCAGGATCTTCAGAAGAACACGGCGACGAACATCACGAAGCACACCGGGGCGGTGAACAGCTCGCCGGCTGACTTTTCGCCCGACGGCACGAAGCTGCTGTTCGTGTCCGACAGTGGCCGGGAGTTCGCGTCGCTCCGTGCGTACGACCTCACGGACGGGTCGACGAAGCCGGTGTACGAGCAGCGCTGGGACGTCGCCGGTGCAGGCTACTCGAAGAGCGGCAAGTATCTCGTCGTCGGTGTCAATGAGGATTCGAAACCGGCCGCGCGGGTGCTCGACGCAAAGACGCTCGAGCCGGTGACGCTTCCCGGGATGCCGACGGGGCTGGTCCGCGGCGTCGAGCTGGCGCCTAACGACTCGCTGATCGCATTCTATGCGACCGACGGCAGTGTGCCGCCTGAGCTGTACGTGGCCGCGATGGGCGCGACGCCTCGCCGGCTGACGAACGCGCTCGACCCGAAGATGAAGCGCGAGGATCTCGTGGTCCCGACGGTCGTGCACTTCAAGTCATACGACAGTCTGGACGTGCCGGGCGTTCTCTATAAACCCCATCAGGCGTCACCCGAGGCGAAGGCGCCAGCAATGGTCGCGGTTCACGGCGGCCCCGGCGGCCAGGCGCAGGTCGGGTACTTCGAGCTCACACAGGCCCTCGTGAACCGCGGCTACGTCGTGTTCGATATCAACAACCGCGGGTCGAGCGGCTACGGCAAGACATTCTTCCAGATGGACGACCGCAAGCATGGCGAAGCCGACCTGGGCGACGTCGTCGCCGCCAAGCGAATGCTCGCGGGACTCGGCTACGTCGACACGACGAAGATCGGTATCATCGGCGGTAGCTATGGTGGCTACATGACGCTCGCCGCCGTGACGCTGCAGCCCGATGCGTTCAAGGTCGGCGTGGATCTGTTCGGCCCCGCGAACTGGGTGCGCACGCTGACGAACGTGCCGCCCTATTGGGCATCGTTCCGCGAGGCGCTGTACAAGGAGATGGGCGATCCGAAGACCGACTCTGCTCGCCTGCGCCGCATCTCGCCGCTGTTCAACGCCGATAAGATCAAGGTGCCGCTCATGGTACTGCAGGGCGCAAACGATCCTCGCGTGCTCAAGGTCGAATCCGACGAGATCGTTGCCGCGGCGAGGAAGAACGGCGTGCCGGTGGAGTACGTCGTGTTTCCGGACGAGGGACACGGGTTCGTGAAGAAGGAGAACGAGATCCGCGGCTATTCGGGGATACTCGCGTTCCTCGATCAGCACCTGAAAGGCGAGAAGCCGCTCGCCGCCGACTCCGCAGCGAGCATTCCGGTCCCGGTGACCGGTGGCGACTCCGCGAAGGGCGGCGCGAAGCGATGACGGTTGTGGCTGGGCCGAACGCTGTCTACGACGTCGTCCCGACGCCGATCGACAGGCTGGTCGTCGCGAGTGATGGCTCCGCGATCGTCGGCGTGTGGATGGCGAACGCGGAGCCGGACGACCGACGGTGGGCGGATCAATGTGGCACCGACCCGCTCCTCGACGAGGCGCGCCGGCAGCTCGTCGCGTATTTCGCCAGCGAGCTCCGTGCGTTCGACCTGCCGCTCGCGCCTAACGGGACGGAGTTTCAGCGACGTGTGTGGGCTGAGCTGACGAAGATTCCTTTCGGTACGACGACGAGTTATGCGGCGCTCGCGCGACGTGTGAGCAACGCGGCGGCCGTGCGAGCCGTTGGCGCCGCCAACGGCCGCAACCCGATTCCGATCATCGTCCCGTGTCACCGAGTCGTTGGAAGTGATGGTTCACTGACGGGATTCGGTGGCGGGCTCCATCGAAAGCGATGGCTGCTCGAGCACGAAGGAGGACAGATCGAATTCTAGAAGGCGCAACAGAACAGGTAATTGGTTGCTGGAGCTGGTTATTGGTTATTTGAACCCTCGAGATGCTCATCTCACTGAGAGAGACATCCCGGGGGTTCTGATTACCTGTAACCAATTCCAGTAACCAATTACCTGTGTAGTTCGACGTCTGTCGTGGAACCAATCCCGGTCTGCCGTCGTATGTGACTTCCATCACCGGCGTCGAGGTCGGGATTCCAATGGAGAGCACGTCGAATGCAGCGGCCCGCTCCACGAGCAGGTCGCTCGATGGCGTCCCTGCGGCTTCCTCCGACAGCATCATGATGTGGGGAGCCAAAGGGTCGGGGAAGTCGATCTACATCGCGTCCCTCGTCTACTGGAGCCCGCCCGCGGATGCGGCGCGACGCGTGTGCGTGTTGCCCGCAACCTCGGCCGCGGCTGAATGGGTAGCGGATCGCGTTAGGAGTTTGGGACTGGGGACTGGGGACTGGGGACTCGGCCGCGAAGCTCCCAGCGCTGCGGAGGCGTCCTCGCGAAGAGAAGGGGCCTGGCCGAGTCCCCCATCCCCAGTCCCTGGTCCCCAATACAAGACACTTGTAGAACGTCGGCTCGACTTCCGTCTCTACACCCTGCCCACCACCGCAGGCCCCATAACGCGGCTCCTCAACACCGAGTCGCGCTACGAAGCCAGTCTCAACTTCTGGGACGTCCCCGGCGAAGTGTACGACGGCGACATCCCGCCCAACATCCTGCGCGAGATGACCCGCGCGCGCGGGCTCATCCTCCTCATCAATCCGAGCTTCGTACCTGACGAGGGTCGCGAGCGCTACTACATGCGCTTCTTCGACCGCACGCTCGGGCGACTCAAGTTCGCGCTGGCCGACGCCGCGCGGCGGGGTGAGCGCGTGCCCTTCGACATCCGCACGAACCAACTGACGATCCCCGTCGCCGTATGCCTCAGCCAGATCGATCGGGCGCCGCAGTTCATGGACGCCGAGCCGAAGGCGCTATTCGAGGAAACGGTTGGGGACACTGCGCCTGTCCTATATTCGTGGCTCACGAGGTTCGACATCTTCAAGCTCACCGCGTTAGGCAGGCCACTCCGCCGCGTCGGTGACCGTGAGGTGCTCGACGGCGAGCCGCGGCCCAAGTTCGTCCACCTGCCGATCTCGTGGATCGTGGGGCAGCATGACCGCACCTGACACCTCCCCCGGCGGCCCTCGGCGCGCCATCTGGGGCCTCGTCAACGACGGGTACGCGCTTGTCGCGAAGACCGCCAACCTCTCGTACGACGAGGCATTCGAGCTCTGCCGCGTTCCCGACATCGGCGACCCGAGCGCGTATCTCGATTCCGGGCTCGCCTTCCTGCGCACACCGAAGTGGGGCAACGTCTTCGCCCGCTACTTCACGAACGCCGATCGCGACTCCGCGGGGCGCGCGTCGCTCGTATACGACGTCGTCGCGCTGACCGACGATGAGTTCGCCGCGATCGGCCACGACGCATTCGCCGCGATGCCGCCACTCGCGCGAGATCATCGTCCCGAACGGTTTGGCGAGCTGCCGATTCCTGCACTTGCGCCGCGCGATGAAGCCGCCAGCGCGGCCCGGCTCGCGGAGCTGCTCGAGGCCGAAGACCAGACGACGATCACGACGCTGCTCGCCGCGCTGCTCGCCGGCGACCGCGTGCTCTCGTTCCTGCCCGGCGCACGAGAGGAAACGGTCGAGTGCCTGACGCTGCTGCTGCCCCCATGGCTCCGCCCCGCGCTCACGTTCCAGGCCCCCACCATCGATCTCCCGAAGCACTCGCCCCGGCTCACCGTGGCGGAGCGGCCGCACGCGCTGCTCGTGGAGCGAGAGTGGACTGCCATGCTCCCGCGGGACGCCGCGGATCCCCGGTTTGTCGAGCCCGGCGCGACGGCCGCGCGACTCGTGGCGCTAGGCAAGACCGGTGATCGGCTCCATCGCGCCTGGGCGGTCGGCGCCACGCTGTCGCCCGAGGTCGGCCCGACACCGATCGACCTCGGGGCCGAGATCGCGGGCATCCTGCGCATGGACCTCCTCCATGAGGGATTGCGATCTGGCGATCTGCGGCGGGCCGTGCTCGTGACGGCGCGTGCGACCAGCGACGATGAACGTGTTCGTCTGGCCGATGCGCTCTTCGCACACGCCGCCGCGGATCGCGTAGCCGTGGCGCTCGCGGACGTTGCTCGCGGGGAGCAGCGCGATGCGTGGAGCGCCGTGCAGGCCATCGCCTTCGCCGTCGGTCTGAGCCGCGACCAGCAACGCGATCGATTCGCGAAGTTCTTCTCGAATCTGATGGATGGGTTGCACGCGGTTCCGCGTCCTGCGGAGGACGACAGCGCTCGTGCCGCGCAGGTGACGCTTGCGTGTGCGGCCGCGGCTCTCGACGATCTCGATCGCTTCCTCGATGTGGCCGATCCCACGCTGCCATGGGAAACTGCGTGGCACAACGGCACCGCACGATGGGTGAAAGGACGATCCCAGGTCGCGCGGCTGTTCGACGCGCTCGCGGCGAAGGGTACGTCGTATACCGATGCGATCGAAGGCGTGAATGCCATCGCCGCGGTTGCGACCTCCGCGACAGGCCGTGCGCGAGAGCGCGCATCAGCGATTGGCCTCGTCCTCGTCAGGCGGACATTCCGCGAGCGTGCGCTGCTCGAGCCTCCCGACAAGCTCGGCCCGCTCGTCGATGGCCTCGTGCGCATCTGGTCCGTGGGAAACACCAACGCGAGCGCGCTGCTGCCTGACGATGCAGAGCGCGGCCTTCGACGGCTTTTCGGCGTTGGTGAGCCGCTGTCGAGTGGCGGCGACCCGCGTCGTCTCGCGGCCGAGCTTTCGCGGACCATAGGGGACGCACCGGGCGGCGAGATCGAGTTGGTGGGCTGGATCGTCGCGGCACTGGATCGTGCGCACGCCGGTGCGACCGGTGATGGCGCGGTGCGCGTCGCGACCGTGCTGCTCGAGGAAGCGCACCGTCTCGCACCACGGAGCGAGCTTGCCACCCACGTTGGCCGCGTGCTGCTTCATTTTGCCACGACCGACGCCGCTTTCGTCTTCCGGCCGGCTTGGCTCGATCTCGCGCGGCGCGTGGACGATATCGCACGACGTGAGCTCCTCGCGCGAGCGCTCGCCTGGGTGGCCCGCGGCTATGCCAGCGGGCGGTTCACCATCGGTGCGCTCGTGGATGCCTGTGTAGCCTCCGGCGCTGAGGGCGGAACCATCGATGCGGCGACGGTCACGCTGCTCGAGTCGCACCTCGTGTCGGCCGTGCAAACGCGTGGCAGTGCGACTGAGCTGGCCCTGCTGTCGGGCATCGTATCGGGCATCGCCACACCTAACGCGGCAGAGCGACTGACCGACGCCTTGCTCGGTGCCGTGGACGAAAGTGTACGTGACGGCGTTCGCATGCGCCGCCTCGCCCAGGCGGTGCAAGAGGTCGAGCGGGTGCGCGACGAAGAGCGCTTTGCAGACGCCAGGGCGGCACTCAGGCGCGCCAGCGCGCGGCGTGCGCTGGCGCCCGACGAGGAGCGCGCGCTGCGCACGTTCCTGGGCGTCGACAATGGAACCGTCATCGGTCGTCTGCTCGGCAAGCTGCCAAGCCTGGCGACCGGCGCAGTCGCGGCAAGCGAGGGGCGATGACGGCTCCGACCACGCCCACCTCGCCTGTGGCGCCGCCGACGATAACGCCGGTGCCGTCGCTCCCGGCCGGTGACACGTACGATGGGTTCTTTCTCTGGGGTGCGCCGAAAGCGGGGAAGAGCGGCTTCATCGGCGCGCTGTACGGGCTCTCACGCGGTGACGATGTCGAGCGATGGACGGCCCACCCAAAGGACTGCGACGACCCACACACGCAGGCGATGGTGCTTCGCGCGCACGAAGAGCTGAGCGAGCGGCGAAATACGAAGACTGGTGTGCGCGACATGCCCTACCGCCCGCTGCGCCTAACGCTGCGGAAGATGAAATCGGGCCGCCAGGTCGGGGAGCTGCGTGTCGCGCTCGTCGATCCCGCTGGCGAGTTCTCTGTCGACCCAGCGCATCGCCTCAGCTCCGCCGGAAAGCAGCTCTATCGCCAGGTGGCGACGAGTCACGGCGTGTTGTGGCTCTTCGAGGCGACGCCCGACGGCGCCGCTTCCACGCTCGATCGCCTCCTCATCCTCGAGCAGCTCGTAGCGCTCCTGGAGGCGGGAGGCGCGCCGCAGCTCGACCTTCCCGTGGCCATCTGCCTGAGCAAGATCGACTGTCTGGCAGAGGAGAAGCGTCGAGCGGCGCTCGCGAACCCCACCGAGGCGCTGCTCGACCATCTCGGCGCCACGTCGCTCACCTGGTTCGAGGCGGTGTGTCCAACGCTTCGCTGCTTCGCGGTCTCATCGGCGGGTGTCGTGCCCGACAAGGTTCGCCCGATCGGATTGAATGAAGTCCTGGATTGGCTCGAGGATCAGCGTGCTCGCCGAGTTCGGACGGCGCGAGCGAGCGCGATCCGCGGGCGAGCGTTCGAGCTCGTGAAACGTTGGACCTCGGTCGTAGCGAAGGGAACGATGCTGGTGGCGCTCGGCGGCGGCGTCGCGTTCGGTGGCGTGCTTGCCGCCCGGAAGCTGCTGCAGCCGACCGAAGCGCCGACGGAGGTGGTCGGTCCCGCACCAGTCCTACAACCTGTCAGCACATCATCCCCTGCTGTCACTGCAAAACCGGCTGTTCGATCTCGCCAGTCGGCTGGTGACGTGAACCGCGCGCCAACGCGCGCCGTTGCGAAGACCGTCCCGGTGATCTTCGACGCGAAGGTCGAGCGTGACAGCATGCGCGCGGCGTTCGCGCAGGGACTCGCTGTTCAGCGCAATGGCCAGAAGGGTTCCGAGTGGTTCCGGCGCGCGTACGTACACGCGACGCGGATCATCGAGCGGGGACTACCCGCGAGCAAGGAGTACACGCCGGAGCGATTGATCCGCGCACGCGCATGCGTGTTGGGTCAGCTACAATGTCCGCGCGCTGCGGTGAGCGAAGATCTGACGTGGGTGCTCGTCTTTGGCGACGACGCGCAGCGGCGAACGGCAGTGCGCCTGCTCGAGCGGATAGGCGCATGACACTCACAGCCGCAATCGTACTCAGCATCGCCGTAACCGCCGCGTTTGCGTTCCTGGCGTGGCGACTGCCCGCTCTTTTCCCGCGTGTCACGACACTCCTGGTGGTCGCGGTCCCGCTCGCCCTGCTCGTGAAAATACTGAGCGGTCGCAACGTGTCCCTGTCGTCGCAGTCGCTCCAGGTGGTCGGTCAGTACGCGTTCCTGCTCGATACCCTGCGCATCGGCTCGGGGCCCGGGGCCGACGTGCGCATCCCGGCGCCGAACAACGGTCGGAGTGGTACCGGCCTCGTGTCGGTGCACCTCGAGCCTAACGACACATCGGTCGTGGTGCGCGCCGAGTCAGGTGCACCGCCCGTTGTAGCCGGGCAACGCGTGCTCGCGGCGGCTGGCATCGGCCGAGGCGCTACGATCGTTCTCTCACGCGCGGGTACGGCACCTGTAGCGGTTCATGCCGCTATGCCGTGGTGGCCGATCGGCTGCACGACGCGTATCGCGCAGCTCTGCTCCGAGCGCACGTTGACCACGGGCGGCGTCAGCGTTCGGGTACGCGCGTCAGACGGCGGCGTCTGGAGCGACGCGTTCGGGCCGGTATTCGCCCGGATCCCGACGTTCGTGCTGTTCCGCCGTGACGGGCACGTCTACGTCGCCGCGGCCTCCGGCACGACGTTGACCACGAACGGCGCAGCCCCTCTCTCGGAGGCGCGCGTCGCCAGCGGCGCGATCGAGATCGGCATCGGCCGCGAGTCATCCCGGCTGCGAGTGACCGCCGACAGGCGTGCGAATCGCATGAACGTGTTGTTCGCCGGGCGCCTGCTCAGCGACCGGTGGCGACTCCACGCTGGTGGAGATCGCGCGGTTCACCGCGTGCAGTACGGAGCACCGGCGTCGCCCGGCACGCTGCCGCTCATCGACCTCAACGCCGTACCGTTAGGCACCAAAGCGTCGCCCTACTCGGGTGCGCTCGAATGGGCGCCTGGTCGCTGGCGATGGCACGCCGATGGCCATGACCGCGCCATTACCGTGGGCCAAACCGTCCCGCTGCCCGGTACGGGCAGCGTGCGATCCGAACGCGGTCACCTCGTTCGCCTCTCGGCCGAAATCGCGGCAGAAGGTACGCTCGCCCGGCTCGCGATCGTCTGGCTTCTCGGTGCCCTGCTGCTGGCGGCATCGGCCGGCTCGGCCTCTGGCCCCGTGCCCGCGCTGCGACTGGCCGTTCTGGGGCTGGCGTACACGCTGGCGATGGTGCGCTCGACGGTCGCCATTCGCGTCGCCACGTCCGAGCCGTTCAATGCCGAGGCGGTGCCGACGACACTCGTCTTCCTCATCGCCTTTCCGGTGCTGGTCTGGCTGCTCGAGCGCATGCGCCATCACGACTGGCGGCGGTCGGTCAGAACGTTAGGCAGAACGTCCGTCCTTCGTCTCGCCGCGGACGCTGCGGTGGTCGTTGGAGCTGCGGTCGTGACGTATGTGCTGGCGGGTGGCGAGGACCGATCACTGTTCGTCGTCTTCATCGTCGTTGCTGGCACGGCGGGCCTTCTCGTGCTGCAGTCGCTGCTCGTCCCGCGTGAGGCTCAACTGACCGCAGTGGGCGCGCCGCTCGGGATGTTCGAGATCGGCGCCGAGCGGGGATTCTCGAGCCGGCACCTCATGCGAGCGGTGGCGACGCTGCTCGTGCTCGTCGTCCTCTACATTGCGCTTGCCCTGTCACTGAGAGGCGTGCCACCCTACCTGAGCATGGCGCTGTACAGCGTCGTACTCCTGTTCGCCTACGCAGCAGCCGAAATCAGAGGACGGGTATGGCCGCGGATGCCGCCCGGGCATTACGAGCTGGCTGTGCGAGTTGCCGCGATCATTGGAGCGATCGGCGGGCTCCTGGCCGGCCTAACGCTTGTCTCCGCGGGGATTTTGTCGGCGATCGCCGGCGCGGTTGGAGGAGCCGCAGCGGCCGCTCTGGCTACGTGGTTCGTCCTGGCACCACTCGTTGGACCGGTTCGGCTGTGGCCGTACCGCCGGCAGGAGGTGCTGCCGCCGCTCTGGTTTGCGTTCGCGCCCGTTGGGCTGCTGCTGGTCGCGCAGTGGGGCGCTGTACGCCGACTCGGGATCACGCTCGGTTTCGCGCTGGCGATTGCCGGCCTGCTGC
>Ga0207674_10007368_pt1 | contig 12815 bp, 10 predicted proteins | sample KBSCornC72_FD_184303 | JGI IMG/M metagenome (GOLD analysis project Ga0207674, IMG submission 184303) | Corn rhizosphere microbial communities from Kellogg Biological Station, Michigan, USA - KBS Corn C7-2 (SPAdes) (version 2) | ecosystem: Host-associated > Plants > Roots > Rhizosphere > Soil ... | reverse complement strand
GCCATCTCCTTCAGGTCGCCGCCGGCGCAGAACGCCTTCTCGCCGGCCCCGGTGAGCACGAGGACCTTCGCGGTATCGTCCTCGTTGAAGCGCCGGACCCCGGTCCACAGGCCCTCCCGCACCGCGACGTTGAGCGCGTTGCGGGCTTCAGGCCGCTCGATGGTGAGCCAGGCGACGCCGTCCTCGACCCGGTAGCTGACAGCCTCCGTCATCGCACCACTCCATGGCTTCACAGCAGCGGACTGAACTCGTAGATTATTGCATTAGTGAACTGTGAATCACTAAAGTCGCTCCGGGAGGACGCCGTGGATCTGGATGTGACGAGCCTGCATCACCGGCGAGCCGTGCACCGGTGGGAGCGGATGAGCGTCGGCGACCTCATCGAGCGGGTGACCTGGAGCCGGCCCGACAAAGTGGCCATCGTCGGCCGCCCGGGCGCTTACGCCGACGAGCAGATGCACGCGCTGACCTACCGGCAGGCCGATACGGTCGCCAACCAGGTGGCGAACGCACTGCTGGCCAGCGGCCTGGAACGCGGCGACGTAGTCCTGCTGTTCTGCGAGAACTCGGTCGAGGCCTACGTGGCCAAGATCGGCATCGCCAAGGCCGGCCTCGTCGCCGCGCCGCTGAACCCGATGATGGCACCGGACCTCATACAGGCCATGATCGACCTGGTCCAGCCGAAGCTGGCCATCGTGGACGCCGAACTGTGGCCCAGGGCTCAGGAGCCGTTCGCCGCGAAGGGCCTGCGAGCCGGGGTGACCATCGCCATCGGCGGTGCGCCGGTGCCGGGCAGCGTGTCGTTTACCGAGTTCATCGCGGGTCAGGCCGGCTCCGAGCCGGACGTGGAGATCCACTCGGACGACATCTGGGAGATCCTGTTCACCTCGGGCACGACCGCGCTGCCGAAGGGCGTCATGATCTCGCACGCGTGCAGCTACGCGGCCGGGTTCGGCTTCGCGCTCTCGCTGACCCGCGGGCTGCGGCTCGAATCCGACCTCAAGGTCGGGACGTACCTGCCGATGATCTACCACGTGGGTGATCAGCCATTCACCTACTCGGTGTTCCTGTGTGCTGGCACGCTGGTACTGGGCCGCCGCCCGAACCCCGATCACATCGCCGAGATGATCGACGCGGAGGGGGTGACCGCGCTGTGGGCCGGCTCGCCGGCCATGGTGCGGGCGCTGGACGCGGTGCTGACCGCGCGCCCGGACCTGGACGCGCGCAGCCTGACCGTGATCGTGTACGGCTGGGCCGCGCTGCCCCCGGCCACGCTGGCCTCGATGAAGCGGCACTGCGGCGATGACCTGTGCGTATTCGAGATCTTCGGCCAGACCGAGTCGATCTCGTGTCACCGGTTCTGGCCGGGCGAGTGGCCGGAACTGTACGCGGCCACGGCGCCGCAGCAGAACTACGTGGGCGTGCCGAGCCCGATCCTGGCCTCGACGGTCCTCGACCCGGACGGCCGTGACCTCGCCGGTCAGCCCGGCGTGGCCGGCGAGGCGGTGTACCGGTCCCCGGCCGTCATGGCCGGCTACTACCGGGACGAGGCGGCCACCCGGCACGCGTTCCGGTTCGGCTGGTTCCACTCCGGGGACAGCTGCGCCTACGACGACGCCGGCCTGCGCGTCATGCTCGACCGGTACAAGGACATCGTGAAGACGGGCGGCGAGAACGTGTCCAGCCTGCGGGTCGAGGCCGTGCTGGCCCAGCACCCGGACGTGGCCAAGGCGGCGGTCGTCGGACTGCCGCACCCGCGCTGGAGCGAGGCCGTGACCGCGGTGGTGGTGCTCAGGGACGGGGCCGAGGCCAGCGAGGAGGACCTGATCAAGCACTGCCGGGCCAGCCTGGCCGGCTACGAGACGCCCAAGTCGGTGGTGTTCGCCGCCGACCTGCCCGAGACCGTGGGCGGCAAGGTGCTCAAGTACCGGCTGCGATCCGAGCACGCCGGGCACTACGCCGGCGCGAACCCGTAAGACCTGGGTCAGCAGCACGTCGGCGATCTCGTCGACGTACGCACGCCGCGCCCGGTCCGACCGGGGCAGGACGCCGGGTGTGGTCAGCAGGAGCTGGGCGTGGCCGAGGTAGGCGGCGTAGGCCAGGACGGCCCGCCGCCTGGCCCTGACCGGGGTCAGGCCCGCCTCGCGCAGCAGCCGGGCGACGTAGCCGATCCGGCGGCTGGTCACCCGCTCGACCGCGGCGGCCACGTCCGGGTGGACCGCGCTGGCCATCAGTAGAAGCTGCCCCGGATGGCGCTCGTTTGAGGCGGTGACCTGGGCCAGCAGGTTACGCGCCTTCTGCTCGGCCGAACCCCCGGCCGCCTCGATCCTGGCGATCATGTCGTCGGTCGTCACCGTCTCCCAGCGCTGGAGCGCGGCCCGCAGCAGCTCGTCACGGGAAGAGAAGTGCCAGTAGAACGAGCCCTTGGTGGCGCCCAGACGGCGGGCGAGCGGCTGCACCGCCACCCCGTCAGGCCCTTCGGCCAGCAGCGCGATCACGGCCGCGCGGATCCAGTCCTCCCGGCTCTTCCTCACCTCTGCCACGCCCCATACGGTAGCGTATGGTAGGGACCATACCCTAGCGTACGGAGGATCCCGTGCCCGGTGTCTTCGACTTGATGCCCGCCCCGGACTGGGCGGCGACCACCACGATCGCGACCGAGAACGCCGCCGGGCACACGCCCGAGGAGTGGGCCCGCGCGATCTTCGACCCGCGGACGGTGCCGTCCTGGGTCGGGGCCCTGTTCGCGGTCCGCCAGACGGCCGTCAAGGCGCTCGGCATTCCCAGGGGCGGGCGCTGGATGCTGGCCGTGAGCCGGGTGACCAGCGACGAGGCGATCATCGACACCGACGACCGGCACCTGCGGTTCGTCGCGGCCGTGACCGCCGAACCTCACCTGGTGCACGTCACCACCGCCGTCACGCTGAAGGGCTGGCGGGGGAGGGTCTACTTCGCCCCGGTGCGCCTGCTGCACGACGCGGTGACCCGCTCGATGATGACCGCCGCCGCGCGCCGGCTGGCGACCTGACCTTCGCGCCGGGACCTGGCATGCTGGTCACGTGAAGGAAGAGTCACCACCCACAGGCCGGTTCGGGCGCATGCTCCGGGCGGCCGAACGTCGTCATGTCCCGCTGCTGACCATCCTCGTCACGGTCGGCGTGGTCGCCGCCACTTACCTGACCGGCAAGCTGCTCTACCGGCTCAAGGACATCCTGCTGCTGATCGTGGTGGCCGGGTTCATCGCGCTGCTGCTCAACCCGATCGTGGTCCTGGTGCAGCGCAAGCTGGTCCCGCGCCGGGGCGCGGCCGTCGCGATCGTCACCATCTGGGCCACGCTGGTGTTCATCGGCCTGGCCGTGGCGTTCGGCTACCCGCTGGTGAACGGGATCACCCACCTGGCCGACGCACTGCCCGGTTACATCGCCAACGCGCAGCACGGCCGGGGCTGGATCGGCCACCTGGTGACCAGGTATCACATCCAGGACTGGGTGCAGCGCAACACACCCAAGCTGGTCAGCTACGCCCAGTCGCTCAGCAAACCGGCCCTGAGCATCGGCGCGGGCGCCTTCTCCCTGGTCATCGAGCTGCTGACGATCTTCTTCCTGGTCCTGCTGCTCCTGATCGAAGCGCCGAAGATGCGGGTCTGGATCCTGAGCCAGATGCGGCCGCAGCGAGCGGCCAAGGCCACCTCGGTGGCGGCCGAGGTGAACCAAGCCGTGGCCGGGTACATGCTGGGGAACTTCCTGACCTCGCTCATCGCCGGCATCGTCGTGTTCGTGACGCTGATGGTCCTCGGCGTCCCGTACCCGCTGCTGTGGGGACTGTGGGTCGCCCTGGTGGACTTCCTCCCGATGATCGGCGGGGCGCTGGCCGGCATCCCCACGGCGCTGTTCGCCTTCACCCATTCCCTCATCGCAGGCATCGTGACCGCGATCGTCTTCCTCACCTACCAGCAGATCGAGAACCACATCCTGAACCCGGTCATCATGTCCAAGACGGTGAAGATCAGCCCGCTGCTCGTGCTGGTCGCGGTCCTGGTCGGCGCGTCGCTGGGCAGCCTGGTCGGCGGGCTGTTCGGCGGCTTCGTGGCCGCCCTGCTGGCCATCCCGATCGCCGGGGCGCTGCAGGTCCTCGTCAGGGAGGCGTGGAATGCCACCGCCCCGCCCCGGGAACCCCCGGAACCGCCGCCCGGGCAGGCTGAGCTGGAAGATCCGGTGAACGCCCCGGGAGAACTCTTCCCTGTCCCGACCGATAAGGGGGAGCATGGCCCTGAGGCCGCCGCACCGTAAGCCGCAGGACGCGTCTGAGGAGGACCGGACATGGCAAGCAAGTCAGTCCTGGGCATCGTGCTCGCCGGGGGTGCGGGAACCCGCCTCAGCCCGCTGACGGCGGACAGGGCGAAACCGGCCGTCCCGTTCGGCGGCCTGTACCGGCTGATCGACTTCGCGCTGTCCAACCTGGCCAACGGCGGCATCCGCAAGATCTGCGTGCTCACCCAGTACAAGAGCCACAGCCTGGACCGGCACATCTCCACCACGTGGCGGATGAGCTCCCTGCTCGGCAACTACGTGACCCCGGTCCCGGCCCAGCAGCGTCTCGGCCCGCACTGGTACACCGGCTCGGCCGACGCCATCTTCCAGTCGATGAACCTGATCAACGACGAGCAGCCGGACATCGTGATCGTCTTCGGCGCCGACCACGTGTACCGGATGGACCCGATGCAGATGATCGACCACCACGTGCGGCACGGGGCGGGCGTGACCGTGGCGGCCATCCCGGTGCCGCGCAGCGAGGCGTCTGCCTTCGGCATCGTCAGCGTCGGGCCGGACGGCAGGACGATCGACGCGTTCCTGGAGAAGCCCGCCGACCCGCCGCCCATGCCGGGCAACGCGGACATGAGCTACTCGTCCATGGGCAACTACGTGTTCGACACCGACGTGCTGGTCGACGCGCTCCGCAAGGACGCCGACGACGACTCCAGCCGGCACGACATCGGCGGCAACATCATCCCGAACCTGGTGCGGAACGGCATCGCGCACGCGTACGACTTCAGCTTCAACGAGGTGCCCGGCGCCACCTCGCGGGACGCCGGCTACTGGCGCGACGTCGGCTCGCTCGAATCCTACTTCGACGCCCACATGGACCTGTGTGCGGTCGAGCCGATCTTCAACCTGTACAACGACCAGTGGCCGATCCTGACCTCCGTGCCGTCGCTGCCGCCGGCCAAGTTCGTGCACGAGGCGGGGGACCGGATCGGGCGGGCGATCGACAGCCTGGTCAGCCCCGGCGTGGTGATCTCCGGCGGCCTGGTGCGGCAGTCCGTGCTCTCGCCCGGGGTGCGGGTGAACAGCTGGGCCACCGTGGAGCGGTCGGTGCTGCTGCACAACACCAAGATCGGCCGGCACGCGGTGGTCCGGGACGCGATCATCGACAAGAACGTCACGGTGCCGGAGGGGGCGCGGGTCGGCGTGGACAAGGATCACGACAGGGCGCGCGGCTTCGCGGTCTCGGCCGGCGGCATCACCGTGGTGGGCAAGGGCCAGGAGGTCGTACCGTGACTGAGACCCTTCGACCGTCGGCCACGGGCAAGCTCCGTGTCGCGCTGCTGACCCGCGAGTACCCGCCCGAGGTGTACGGCGGTGCCGGCGTGCACGTCACGTACCTGGCCCGCGAGCTCGCGCCGCTGGTCGATCTCACCGTGCACTGCCAGGGGGCGGACCGCCCGGACGCGGTCGCGCACCGGCCCTGGGACTTGCTGGCCGACGCGAACCAGGCGTTGCAGGTGATCTCCACCGACCTGTCCATGGCCGCTGCCGTCGGGCCGGGAACGAACAGCGCGCAGCTGCTCCACTCGCACACCTGGTACGCCAACCTGGCCGGTCACCTGGGCGCCATGCTCTACGACATCCCGCACGTGATGACGATGCACTCGCTGGAGGCCCTGCGTCCGTGGAAGGCGGAGCAGCTCGGCGGCGGGTACACGGTCTCCTCCTGGTGCGAGCGGGTGGCGGCGGCCTCGGCCGCCGCGGTGGTGGCCGTCTCGGACGGCATGCGCGCCGACATCATGGCCGCTTACCCCGAAATTCCGGCCGAACGGATCCGGGTGATACGCAACGGCATAGACACCACCGAGTACCGTCCCGACCCGAACACCGACGTGCTCGAGCGCTACGGCATCGACCTGGCGCGTCCCTACGTCATATTCGTCGGCCGCATCACCCGGCAGAAGGGCGTGCCCGTCCTGCTTCGCGCGGCTTCCGGGCTGATCCCCGAGGCGCAGCTGGTGCTGCTGGCCGGGGCGGCGGACACCCAAGAGCAGCTGGCGGAGGTGACCGAGCTGGTCGACGGCCTGCGCGCCACCAGGTCCGGCGTGTTCTGGATCCCGGAGATGCTGCCCAAGCATGACGTCATCCAGCTCCTCACGCACGCCACGGTGTTCGCCATCCCGTCGATCTACGAGCCGCTCGGCATCGTGAACCTGGAGGCCATGGCGTGCGGGACCGCGGTGGTCGGTTCCCGTACCGGCGGGATTCCCGAGGTGGTGGCCGACGGCGAGACGGGCCTGCTGGTGCCGGCGGGGGAGCCGGAGCCGCTCGCAGCGGCCCTGAACACGCTGCTGAGTGACCCCGACCGCGCCGCGGCGATGGGACAGGCGGGCCGCAAGCGCGCGGTGGCGGAATTCGGCTGGCCCGCCATTGCCGCCCAGACGGCTGACCTTTATGCCGAATTGGCTCACTAGGGCTATTGGATCCGGGGTTTCATGACGTACCGGCTGGCCCGGCCCGGGCGCCGGGACGAGGCGGACTCATGACAGCATGTCGGCATGAAGGTGCTGAGGACGCCCGAGGACCGTTTCGCGGATCTGCCCGACTTCGGTTACCGGCCCGGGTACGGCGAGGTGGACGGGCTCCGGGTGGCCTATGTGGAGGCCGGTCCGGCCGACGGCGAACCCGTCCTGCTCCTGCACGGGGAGCCGAGCTGGTCGTTCCTGTACCGCAAGGTCATGCCGGTGCTGGCCGGGGCGGGCCTGCGCGCGATCGCGGCGGACCTGGTGGGGTTCGGCCGCTCGGACAAGCCGGCCGAGGTCGGGGACCACAGCTTCGCGCGGCACGTGGAGTGGATCCGGGGACTCGCGTTCGACCATCTCGACCTGCGCGGGCTGACCGTCGTGGGGCAGGACTGGGGCGGCCTGATCGGGCTACGGCTGGTCGCGGAGCACCCCGGCCGGTTCGCCCGGGTGGTGGCGGCCAACACCGGGCTGCCCACCGGTGACGTGCCGATGCCCGACGTCTGGCACCGGTTCCGCGAGGTCGTCCGCACCGCGCCTGCGCTGAGCGTGTCCCGGCTGGTGCAGTCCGGTTGCCGGACCACGCTGACGCCGGAGGTGCTGGCCGCCTACGAGGCGCCGTTCCCCGACCCTTCCTACGCCGCCGCGGTCCGCGCGATGCCGGAACTGATCCCCACGACACCCGATGACCCCGCCTCCGAGGCCAACCGGGCCGCCTGGCGTCAGCTGGCGGCCTGGGACAAGCCGTTCCTGGTGGCGTTCAGCGACCGCGACCCGATCACCGGCGCGATGGCGCCCGTGCTGAAGGACACCGTGCCCGGCGCGGCCGGCCTGGAGCATCCGGTGATCGAGGGAGCAGGCCACTTCCTGCAGGAAGACGCCGGGGAACGACTCGGCGCCGTGATCGCCGAGTTCGTGCGCGCTCATCCGGCATGACCGCGTTCGGCCGGGTCGCGCTGGACGGTGAGGAGGTGCCGGCCCCCAGCAACGGCGACGACTGGAGGTTGGCGTGGCATCCGCCGCCGGCCGCGCCGCCCGGCGAGCCGCACGGGGCCAATGCCTTCTGCGTCACGGCTGACGATGACGTGGTCCTGATCAGCTCCGACGGAGCCCGGTGGGGGTGGCCGGGCGGCCGTCCCGAGCCCGGCGAGTCGTGGCAGCAGACCCTCGAGCGGGAGATCCTGGAGGAGGCGTGCGCCAGGGTGACCGCTGCGCGGCTGCTCGGCTTCGTCAGGGGACGGTGCGCCGACGGCCGCGAGAAGGGGCTCGTCCTGGTCCGGTCGATCTGGCGCGCCGACGTAACCTTGCTGCCCTGGCGGCCCGAACACGAGATCCCGTTCCGCCGGACGGTGCCAGCGTCCGAGCTGGCCAGGTACCTGTGGACCGAACCGGGTGCCAAGCCGATCTACGCCCGGGCCGCGCGCGGCGGGGCTCGCGTTACCCAACTGAGGAGACCAACGATGACCCAGGACGAGGCGGACGTCGTCACCAAGCTCAGCCCGCACCCGGTGGCCGACACCGTGTCGAAACTCACCGGCATACTCAGCGCCAAGGGCATCAGGCTCTTCGCCGTGATCGATCAGAGCGCTGAGGCGCGCCAGGCCGGTCTCTCGCTCCGCGATACCACGCTGGTGATCTTCGGCAACCCGGCGGCGGGCACGCCGGTGATGGTAGCGGCGCCGCTGGCCGCCCTGGACCTGCCGCTCAAGGTGGTGGTGTGGGACGACGACGGACAGACCAAGGTGTCGTACTACTCACCGGACGCGCTCGCCGCCCGGCATCACCTCGGCGCCGGCCTGGCCGGGAACCTGGCCGCCGTCAACGTCCTCACCGACGCGCTCATCGCCCCTTAGCTGGCCGGGCCCAGCGGAACGACGGTCATTGAGCCGACGACTAGCCGCCGGGCACCTACAGGCTGAGAATCAGCTATGAGGAGCCACCACTAGGGAGGGCACGATGAGCAGCAACACTGGCGGCGGCCAGTCGCGCAGCCTGATCCTGACCGCGATGATCTTCGCGGTCGCCATGACCTTTATCGACCAGACGATCGTCTCGATCGCCGCGCCCACGATCCAGCATGACCTGGGCCTGTCCTCCAGCGGCATGCAATGGGCGATCAACGCCTACCTGCTGACGCTGGCCGCCTTCTTCGCCTTCGGCGGCCGCCTGGCCGACACGCAGGGCCATCGCAAGATGGTGGTGCTCGGGGTGATCATCTTCGCGGGCGCGTCGGCGTTGTGCGGCGCCACGCCGCGCGGCAGCGCCGCGGAGGCGTGGCTGGTGGCGTTCCGCGCGCTGCAGGGCCTCGGCGGGGCGATCATGTTCCCGGCCGCCATCGCCATCGTGGTCGTTACCTTCGACCTGCGCTCGCGTGGCCGGGCCCTGGCGCTGTTCTTCGGCATAGCCGGAGGGCTGACCGCGATCGGCCCGATCGCCGGCGGGTACCTGATCGAGTGGACCTGGCGGGCGATTTTCTGGATCAACATACCGGTCGCCCTGATCGCGCTGGCGCTGATCGCCATCTCCAGGCCGCCGAACGAGGCCCGGCCGGCGCCGCTGGACTACCGGGGCCTGGTCCTGATCGTGGCCGGGGTGGGGCTGTCGGTGTTCGGGTTCCAGCAGTCGGCCCTGTGGGGCTGGGGCAACCCGGCCATCTGGGTGAGCATCGCGGCCGGGGTAGTCCTGCTCGTCGTGTTCTACTTCGTCGAGCGGCGGACCGAATCGCCGCTGATCAACGTGCGCATCTTCGAGAACCGGACGTTCCTGGTCGAGAACATCATCCTGGGGATCGCGATGATGGCGTTCATCCCGGTGTTCTTCTTCGCCGCGATCTACGGGCAGATCGCCCTGGCCGAGAAGGCCACCCAGTCCAGCCTGCTGATCTTGTACTTCTTCCTCGGCTTCGTGGTGTGCGCGCAGATCGGCGGCCGGATGCTGGACCGGATCGGGGCCAAGCGGCCGGTGGTGCTCGGCTGCGCGCTGGCCGCCGTCGGCTTCGGGCTATGGGCCGGGAAGGTGACCGACCTGCACGCCGGCGCGCAGATCATCTACATCGTCATAGCCGGGGCGGGCATGGGCCTGATGCTCGGCCAGGCCAACACCGACGCGATCAACCGGGCCTCCAGGTACTCCTACGGCGAGGCCACCGGCATCACCCAGACCGTCCGCAACTACGGCGCCAGCCTGGGGTTCGCCATCCTCGGCACGATCCTGATCACCGAATTCCGGTCCAGGATCACCTCCTCGCTCACCGCGCAGGGCCTGCCCGGCCCGGCCGCCTCGGCGCAAGCCGCCAAGATCGCCCAGCTGCGGGGCGGGAGCGGCAACATCGCCAGCATCCCGCAGTTCATCCGCGCCGACTTCGCCGCCGCCACCCGCGAGGTGCTCTACGGGATGTGCGTGATCATGGCGGTCGCCGGGTTCGTGGCCCTGCGCGGTCTCAAGCGGGGCGTCCAGGAGGATACGGAGGGCGCAGGCCAGTTCGCCGGCGAGGACCCGGAAGCCGATCTCTACCCGGCCCCGAGCTAGGTCCGTGACCAGGCGCAGGGCCGGGTCACGCTACCGTTCGAGCTGGCCCGGAGCCATGTTAGCCCCGCTGATCACGACGGCCACCCGCTCCCCGGGCGCGGGCTTGTAGGCGCCGGTGAGCAGGGCCGCGATCCCGACCGAGGCGGCCGGTTCGGCGGCGATCCTGGCCGCCTGCCACAGCGCCCGCTGGGCCGCCAGGATCGCGGCGTCGCCGACCAGCACGACGTCCTCGACATGGGCCTGCGTGATCGGGAACACCAGCTCACCCACCCGCCGGGGGGCCAGGGCGTCGGCGGCGACGCCTTCGGCCGGCGCGTCGGCAGGCCTGCCCTCGGCCCGGGCGCGGGTCAGGGTCGGGGCACCGTCCGGCTCGACCCCGATCACCCGGGTCTTGGGGTCGGAGCCGGCGAACCAGGCCGCGATGCCGCCGATCAGCCCGCCGCCGCCGACCGGGACGAGGACGGTGTCCAGCTGATCCGCTTGCCCGGTCAGCTCCAGCCCGAGGGTGCCCTGGCCGAGCAGGGTTTCCCGCTGGTCGAAGGCGTGCACGCTCATCGCGCCTGAACTCTGCACCCAGGCCTGCGCGGCGGCCAGCGCGTCGGCGTACCTGTCGCCGGTCACCACGAGCTCCGCGCCGAGCTGCCGGATCCGCTCCATCTTGGCCGGGGCCGACACGGTGGGCACGAAGATCCTGGCCGGCACGCCGCGCCGGTGCGCAGCATACGCAACGGCCACGCCGTGGTTGCCGCCGGAGGCCGCCACCACGCCCGCGGGCGGCACATTCCGCAGCAGGAGGTTCGCGAACGCGCCGCGGGCCTTGAACGACCCGGCGCACTGCAGCTGCTCCAGCTTGAGGGTAACGTCCGGCAGTTCGCCGGACGCCGGGTCGAGGTCGGCCAGGTCGAGCTGGACCACCGGCGTACGCCGGATATACGGCCTGATGATGTCGTAGGTGCCGCGGATTTCGTCACGGGAGATCACGAGGGCAGACTAGCTGTATGACTGAGCACACGCACCACCACGACGATGACTCGGCCTGCGCGGTAGCCCACAATCCCGTCGCCCCCGCGAGTAGTCCGGTCCCGGCCGAACGGACGTTGGTCGCTGTCTTCGCCTCGCCGGTCGCCGGCTATCTGCTCAGGTATGGCGCCGACATGGGGTTCCGTGGCCTGCTGCTCGAGCCGGACGAGGCGCGCGCGGCTGGAGCCGCCGCCCTCGGGTTCCCGCTGATCACCGCGATCCCCGACGACCTCGACGACAGCACGGACGTGGTCCTCACCGACCACCACCGGTCCGAGCTCGGCGTCATCCTCCGCGACGCGCTGGCGACCAAGGCCCGCTGGATCGGCATCATGGGCAATCCGCATCACGCCGGGCCGCACGTGGCCGCGCTGACCGGACTCGGCGTCTCACCGGAGGAAATCGCCCGCGTGCACCGGCCGATCGGGCTCAACATCGGCTCCCGGATTCCCCCGGAGATCGCCGTCTCCACCCTGGCTGGCCTGCTCGCCGACCGGAACGGCCGCCCCGGCGGGTTCGACTTCTGACCCGGCCGCCCCTCCCGGGCATACATACCTGCTTCGCCCGGTTACACGAAATAGCGGGCAAAGCATTCGCCGCCGCCTAGACCCTGCGGCAGCCGTACGCGCCGTCCCGGCACGTTGAGCTGGACGCAGCCAAGCGGGGGCGCTGGCGTACGGGAGGCACGGGTTTGGCCGGGGGTTTCGTCCGGCACCGGGGGCTTATCGCGTTTGCGGCCGGGGGCGCGATGGCCGAGGCGATGCTGCTCACTTTCCTTGCGCCCAGCGCGCGCCCGCTCGCCCCTCAGGTCACCGCGCTCCCGCCGCTTGCGGCCTACCACGACCTGCGCTGGCTGTTCGCGTTCAACCAGCCGTGGCTTGGCTTCACCGGCGTGCTCCTGCTCCTCGTCGTCGCCCGCTCGGCGGTGGACGCCGTGCTGGTCATGCTGGCCTGGCCGAAAGGTGGCGAGCACAGCCTGCCGCGGCCCCGGTTCATGGCCTCGCTGGTGTCCTGCGCGGTGCTGACCGTGCTGGTCGGGCTGGTGATGTCCCCGGTGGTCACGCTGATGTTCGGGGTGGCGCTGCTGCCGTTCTCCTGGCCCTTCCTGGCCGCGGTGCCCATTCTGTTCGGCACGGCCGTGGCGCTCAGCCAGGGCGGTGTCGGCCAGGCCTGGTGGCGGCGGCTTCCCCCGGCCGGGACCGCCGCGTGGGTCATCGCCAGCTTCGGCGTGCTGTCGCTGTCCTCGGCCCTGATGGCGCGCCTCGATACGCCCGGCGTGGTGGCCGTGGCCGGGCTGGCCGGGGTGGTGGACGCGCGGGCCTGGTACGGGCTGACCACGGCGGCCGTGCGAGCCGCGGCCGAGAGACCGCCTCATCAGTGGCAGTGGCGCGCCGCGCTGTGGCGGATCAGGCGCGCGCTTCGGCACCGGACCACCTGGGTGCCGGTGGCGCCGCTGGCGGCGGTGATGGTGCTCGCCCTG
>Ga0207674_10007367_pt1 | contig 12815 bp, 16 predicted proteins | sample KBSCornC72_FD_184303 | JGI IMG/M metagenome (GOLD analysis project Ga0207674, IMG submission 184303) | Corn rhizosphere microbial communities from Kellogg Biological Station, Michigan, USA - KBS Corn C7-2 (SPAdes) (version 2) | ecosystem: Host-associated > Plants > Roots > Rhizosphere > Soil ... | reverse complement strand
ACCGTCGAAAATGTTCCCAGCTTTCGGACCGGCCATTCTATCTCCGTGAACGTGCCCGGATACGGCCAGGTAACGGGAGACATCGCCTGGGGAGGCAACTGGTTCTATCTCGTGGAAGATCACGGCATGACGCTCTCCCTGAAAAATGTCGATGACCTGACGGAGTACACCTGGGCGATCAAGAAATCGCTCGCAGCACAGGGCATCACCGGCAGCAACGGCGAAGAGATCGACCACATCGAACTCTTTAGCGACTCGGAGACTCCCGGCATCGACAGCACGAATTTCGTATTATGTCCCGGCAAGGCCTACGACCGCTCACCCTGCGGGACAGGCACCAGCGCGAAGATCGCCTGTCTCTACGCGGACGGCAAGCTTGCGCCCGGAGAGACCTGGTCGCAGAGCGGAATTCTCGGCTCGGCCTTCAAAGGCAGCTTCCGTCTGCAGGACGGCAACGTCATCCCAAGCATCACGGGGTCGGCCTACGTCACCTCCGAGGCCACTCTGCTGCTCGACCCGAACGATCCATTCTGCATGGGGATAAGGAAGTGATCACAAACTACGACGCGGTGATTCTCGGCGCGGGCATTGTCGGTGCTGCATGTGCCCTGGAGTGTGCCCGCGCCGGAATGCGTATCGCTATTGTGGAACGCGACACCATCGGCGGCGGTGCCACAGCCGCCGGGATGGGCCACATCGTCGCCATGGACGATTCCCCCGCGCAGCTTGCGCTCACTGGCTACTCCCGCTCTCTGTGGGCCCAACTGGCCACGGAACTTCCTGTCTCGGTCGAATATCATGCCTGCGGCACCATCTGGGTGGCCCGCGACGATGAAGAGATGGTCGAGGTCCACCGCAAGCTCGATTACTACGCTGCGGAAGGAATTGAGGCTGAGGTGCTGGACAGCAACGCACTCGCCGAGGCCGAGCCGAACCTGGTTCGCCCGCTCGCCGGCGGCCTCCTCGTCCCCGACGATGCGGTGCTCTATCCACCCTGCGCTGCAGGCTATCTCGTCGAACAGGCCCAGCTTCATGGGGCAACCCTGCTCCTCGGTCATACCGTCACCAGCGCAGCCCATGGCCGTGTAAGCCTCCATGACGGAACCGCTTTCCAGACAAAAATTATCGTCAACGCTACCGGCTCACTCGCCCTCGCATTGACGCCCGGACTTCAGATCAAACCACGCAAGGGACACCTCATCATCACTGACCGTTACCCCGGCTATCTGCATCACCAACTGGTCGAACTCGGCTACCTCAAGAGCGCGCACGCTTCTACTGGCGACTCGGTCGCCTTCAACGTGCAGCCCAGAAAGACAGGGCAGTTGCTCATCGGATCCTCGCGCCAGTTCGACTCGGACAACAAACGCGTCGATCGAGAGATCGTCGCTGCGATGATCGAGCGCGCGGCGCTTTATATTCCTAACCTTCCGTCGCTTTCTGCCCTGCGCATCTGGTCGGGCTTCCGTGCGGCTACGCCCGACAAACTTCCTCTCATCGGCCCGACGGAAGACCCTACCGTCTTTCTTGCCACCGGCCACGAAGGCCTCGGTATCACCACCTCGCTGGGTACGGCGCGGCTGCTGGCCGATCATCTGCTTGGTCGTCCCACGACAATTCCTCTCGCTCCTTATCTGCCATCACGCCTTCCGGTCGAGGTGCTCCATGCCTGAACAGATGAGGCCTGAGCAGATCCAGATCACCATCAACCAGCAGCCGATGACCGTCGCAGCCGGATCAACCGTGGCGGTCGCCATCGCCCTGGCCAGTCTTCCCTGCCGAACCTCCATCACCGGCGAACCGCGTGGGCCGCTCTGCGCCATGGGCATCTGCTTCGAGTGCCGCGCCACCGTCAACGGCATCGCCCACAGTCGCACCTGCCAACTCCTGTGCGAGCCCGCAATGGATATCCGCACGCAATGACTGACTCCTTCCAAACCATCGTCGTCGGCAGCGGTCCCGCTGGAATCGCCGCCGCCGCCTGCGCCGCCGAAGCCGGCCATCGCGTGGGGATCGTCGACGACAACCCAAACCCAGGCGGCCAGATCTGGCGCAGCCTGCGCGGACAGTCAGCGCCCGACACCTCGCATGGTGGAGGAGCGGCTCAATGGTATAGCAGGCTAGTTGCGACCTCAGCCACACGGCTCCAGGGCTGGTCCGTCTTTGATCAACCCGAACCCGGCATCCTGCGTGCCGAGCGTCAAGGTGAAACTGCCCATCTGCACTACGACAACCTCATCATCGCCACGGGCGCCCGCGAACGCTTTCTTCCTTTTCCCGGATGGACGCTGCCCAACGTCATGGGCGTCGGGGCAATCCAGGCGATGGTCAAAGGCGGTCTGCCCGTCGCCGGCAAGCGCATCGTCCTTGCCGGCAGCGGCCCCTTGCTTCTGGCCGTAGCCGCGACCCTCGCCGCGGCAAGGGCAATCATTATCTGCATCTGCGAACAGGCATCTCTTCGGCAACTCGCGCCGTTTGCCCTCGGCCTCGCAGCCGACCCTGCAAAGATCATGCAGGGCCTTCGGTATAAAGTTGCAACCCTCGATGTTCCTTTTCACACCAGCACATGGCCGGTGGAAGCAGACGGCGACGGCGTCCTCCGATCCGTGACCATCTCGCACCACGGAGAAAAGCAGCAGATCCCCTGCGACTACCTCGCCTGCGGATTCCACCTCGTCCCCAACACGGAACTTGCCGCCATGCTGGGATGCCGCGTGGAAGCAGGCACCGTATCCGTGGACGAACTCCAGCGCACCTCAATATCAAATATCTTCTGCGCTGGAGAGCCGACAGGAATCGGAGGCCTCGAACTTTCGCTCATCGAGGGACAGATCGCCGGACTTGCCAGCGCCGGTCAAGATAAAGAGGCCCGTCGGCTATTCGATAAGAAGCGTAAAGCCTCTCGCTTCGCCGACCGTCTCGCCGCGGCCTTTGCACTGCGTCCTGAACTTCGAAAACTGCCGCAGGAGACAACCATTGTCTGCCGCTGCGAAGACGTCCCCTATGGCGCATTGAAGCAACACCACTCATGGCGCGCCGCCAAGCTGCACACCCGCTGCGGCATGGGCCCCTGCCAGGGACGCATCTGCGGCACGGCCACGCACTTTCTTCTGGGCTGGAACGCGGAATCCGTGCGCCCGCCTCTTCTTCCCGTCCGCATCGCAAGCCTTGCATCGCTGGAGGCTCCCCTCAACTCAGCCATCTCGAACACTCAGGAGACACCATGAACTGGTCCGGCGTAATGCCTGCTATCACTACCCCCTTCGACGAAGACCTCCAGGTCGACCACGCCTTCATGATCAAGCACGCGCAATGGCTGCTTGAAAAAGGCTGCACCGGCATCGTCGCGCTCGGCTCGCTCGGCGAAGCTCCAACGCTCGCTTTTGATGAAAAAGTGGCCATCCTTAAAAGCATGGTCACCGCCGCCGAAGGGCGTTCCCCGGTCGTCGCCGCCATCTCGTCGCTCTCGACCGCAGAATCCGTGGCCCTGGCGAAAGCCGCCGCCGATGCAGGCTGTTCCGGCCTAATGGTGCTTCCTCCCTACGTCTACCGCAGCGACTGGCGCGAGACCCGCGCGCATATGGGCGCAATCTTCGACGCGACTCCGCTCAGTTGCATGCTCTACAACAACCCCGTCGCCTACGGAACCGACTTCGTTCCTGAGCAGATTCACGAACTCGCCGCCGCGCATGCCAATCTTCACGCCGTCAAGGAGTCGAGCACCGACGTTCGCCGCGTGGCGGCCATACGCGCCATTGACGACAAACGGTTGAAGATCTTTGTCGGTGTCGACGACGCCATCGTCGAGGCCATCTCCGTCGGAGCTACAGGATGGGTCGCCGGTCTGGTCAACGCGCTGCCCGTCGAATCTGTAGCCCTGTTCAACTACGCCATGGAGGGCCGCGCGAAAGAGGCCTTCGAAATCTACCGCTGGTTTCTGCCCCTGCTCCGCCTCGACACCGTGCCCAAGTTCATTCAACTCATTAAACTCGTGCAGCAGGAGCTAGGCGTAGGCAGCGCCCGCGTGCGCGCACCTCGCCTTGAGCTTGCCGGAGAAGAGCTGAAGGCAACGCAGAAGCTGATCCGCGACGCGATGAACTCCCGGCCCGCCATCGCAGGCTGAGTCGCAGCGAGCTCTGCTATTGCAGATAATCGAACAGGCTCGTCTTCTGCAAGGTGCTCATCACGCTCATCAGTGCCTGATTCTGTACCTCGACCGACTTCAGCTGCGTGGCCACGGAGACAGTGTCCGCGGCCACCAAGGTTCCCTGCTGCACCTTGAGTTGCGTCGCTTCCGTCTGCGCATAGGAGCTGGTCGCCTGCAACCTGCTCAGCGAGCTGTCCAATGTGCTGCGCTGCGCAGTCAACTGGCCAAGCGCGGTGGTCAGCGTAGCGGTGTCCGTCGTAACGGCCGCGGTGGAGGCTCCGGTTGAGAAGTCGGCGATCAACTGGTTTAACGCTCCCAGCACCCCAGAGTTTCCCGAACCGAATACATCCGATCCCACAAGATTCGTCTGGATCTTCTGCCCGCTCGGCGTTTCGATAGAGCGCAGCTTCGCATCGCCCGCGTAGATCGTGGTCGCGGGGACGGTCGAGGTATCGAGGGTAAAAGGTGTGATCGATCCCTGGCTGCCGGCAAAGAGCGCCTGCCCCAGATAGCTGGTATTCGCCAGCGACAAGACCTGATCGCGAATGCCGCTCAACTGCGCCGTAATGGTGGCGAGGTTTGCACCGTTCATCGTTCCATTGCTTCCCTGCACCGCCAGCGACAGAGCGGAGGTCACCTGAGTCACGACCTCGCCCAGCGTCGAATCGGCAACCTGCAACAGTGACGCCTGCCCCGCGGCGGTCTGAACGAAGGTGTCGTCTTTGGCAATCGAGCTGGCCATCAAGGTGCTCTGCGCCACCGCGGCCGGGTCGTCCTGCAGCGACACAACCCGCAACCCGCTCGAAAGCTGGTTGGTGAGTGCAGCTTCGGCGCTGGCGGACTGGTCAAGTGCCGAAGCGAGGTTGCTGACATAATTTGGATCGACTCTCATCGAACGCTCCTGATCTGAATTCATTGAAGCCGTAAAATCCTTGCAAGCTCGCCCTCACAGGCTACGAACCTTGCCTTGCTTAAGGGCACGGTTTCAGCTGTGCCGTAGGTACTCGGCCCATAGCGGGGATTTAGCCCCTGAGGTACATCCCTCACATCATTTAGGCAACCGTAGTCTCCACGCCAAGATTGAGCGCGCTTGCCATAATCGTATTGACGATTGAAAAGACCTTCGCCGCCGCTTCGTAGGAGCGCTGATACTGCGTCAGATTCGACGCTTCCTCGTCCAGCGAGACCCCCGAAAGCGCATTCCGCTGGCTCGTAAGCTGCGTCAGCGTAGCCTGCTGCACGGTATTGTTTGTAGTCGCTCCAGCCGTGTCGTTGCCAATCTGACCAAGAAACGAAGCTAGAAATCCTGTTGCCGTCTGCGTTCCCACAAGGTTCGCCGCCGCGAGATCCGCCAACGCAATCGCATTGCTGTTACCCGCCGCCCCTTCGCCGGGCGCAGTAGCCGCAATTGTCTGGGGATCGCTCGTCGTCACCTGAATAGATCCCGCCGCGCTCGCAGAAGTGGGGGGAAGAGAGAAGATCGCCGCGCCCGGATTGCCGTTGCCATCCACTCCCAGCGCATTCTGCGCATTCACTGCACTCGCAATTCCATAGGCAAAGCTATCGAGCGCGCTCGTATATCCCGGCAGCTTCTGATCTCTCGCCTCAAGAATTCCGCCCAGTTGCCCACCCGTCAGCCCAGAGGTCACATCCTGCCCGCCCCCTCCGGCAAGCACATGAATGGTCCCCGCCACCAGCGTCGTGCTCATCGCATACGACTGGCTGCCACTCACCAGCAGCGCACCGTTCGAGGTCGTCAGCGTGATGCCGTTTGCCTCCGTCGTCATCTGATTCAAGCCGACATACTGCGACAACTGCGTGATGGCATACTGCCGCTGATCTTCGAGCACGCCGGCATCGGCCTGCGAATCGCCATGGGCAATCTGCTGGTTCAGCGACGCAATCGTTGAGGTAAGCGTGTTGATCTGGCCGGTTACACTCACGATCTGCTGGTCCAGGCCCGACGTCACCTGTGCAAGCTGGTTCGCGGAGGAGTTGAAGACAGACACCAGATTGTTCGCTGCAGCCAGAACGCTCTGTCTCGTCGCCGCATCGGACGGGTTGGCCTCAAGCGCTGAAAAGGAGTTGAAGAAAGCATCGGTTGCCGTGCCCAGCGCTGTCAGACTAGCCGAGGTCGCCGAAGAGGTCAGGCCGAAGATATTCTCCACTTGTTGCAACGCCGATTCGAGCGCGCCACTCTGCGCCTGCGTCTGGGTCTGCTGCTGTACCCGCTGTTCCAGAATCCGGCTCCGCTGCGATACTGCCGTGGAGGTAATTCCCGTGCCATAGACTTGTCCGCTGAGGGTCACCGCATCGGTCTGCTGCCAGCTTACGACCTGCCGCGTGTAGCCCGGCGTATTCTGGTTCGCCACGTTGCCCGCGGTTACATTGAGCGCGGCCTGGTCTGCCATCAGCGCCTCGCGGGATAGGTCCATCAACGAGCTGAGTGTTCCCATGAGTCTCTCGTATCTCTTCCGTACAGGCGGTTAAGGGCGCTCAGATTCGATGCGCTGTTGTGTAGAACACCTTCGAGTACATCTCTTTTCGCCCGAATCAAATTCATCTCTGCCTGATGAACGATAAGCCTCACCCCGGCAATCCCGGCAATCTGCAGCTCCAGCGTTTCAAGTCGGCTCATATCCAGCACACGAAGCGCGCTGATGGTCTCGTCCAGAACTTCCACAAGGGCGTGATCGCTTGCCATCGTTACTCCAACAGAGACTGAATCATCTTGCTGGCCACATCTGCCGACGACACGCTATAGCTCCCCGAAGCAATGGCCTGTTGCAAAGCAGCCACCTTTTCTGCCCGGGTATCGGAGCCTTCGAGCGCGTGTGCGATCAACCCGCTCGCAGAACTCAGATTAGTCTGGTCAGCTCGGGTCTCTTTGCCGGGATGATCAACTGAGGCGCTGCGGTGGTGCGACGGGCTTGCCGGCTGCGTCGTTGCTGATGGCGTTGATGTTATTGAGCCGAGTAGCGGCTGAAAGCCCCCAACTCCATTGGTGTAGCTCATGATTTCCTCCGTCTACATGAATCTATCGGCGAGACCTCAGTAAACTTTAGTACCCAGTGACCTTTTCTCCGCATCCTGCTGATGTTCAAGCGTGACCTGCCGAATCACCTGTTTGGCGATGCCGAACCCTCCGCCCTTGGAGATAGCGGCGGCCACGGCCTCGGTTCCAAAGCTGCTGATCGTGTCCATGGAACCGTCCGAATTGTCTGAGCCACCGGAACTATCCAGGCTGCCGCCGCCGTCGCCGCCCCAGCTATCCTGCTCCGAGCGCATAGGCTTCAGCATCTCCTGCAACAGCATCGCTTCAAACTGCTGGGCAGCCTTAACCAGCTTGGCCTGCTTGGCCGCTTCCATCGCGGTCGAAGCCTGAGTCGTCATCTCATGCGAAATCTTCATAGCACCTCAATCTCCGCTTCCAGCGCGCCCGCGGACTTCATCGCCTGCAAAATTGAGATCACATCGCGCGCGGAAGCCCCAATCGTCTGCAAGCTCCGCACCAGGTCGTCCACAGTCGCGCCTTGCTTCAGTTCTATGCGGCTGACCGGCTTGTCCCGCGCATTGACCTGCGTCTGCTGCACCACCTGGGTTGATCCCGAAGAAAATGGATTCGGCTGCGATACCTCGAACTGGCTCACCACATTGATCGCCAACCCGCCGTGCAGAATCGACACCGGTTGCAGAACGACGGCCCCGCCGATCACGACCGTCCCCGTCCGCTCATTGACCACAACCTTGGCCCGTGGAAAGACCGGCACCTCGACCGACTCCACCTGCGCGAGCAGCGCAGGGACATCCTCTCCCTGCGTCACCGCAAGATCGATCTCCCTGCTGTCGAGTGCGTGAGCAACGGCCCTCCCCAGTTCATGATTGATCGCCTGCGAAACCGCCTCCGCGGTCCGAAAGTCCGCGTCGTTCAACAGCAGAGCAAACTTGCTCTTTCCTTCCAGATCGAGCGGTACCCCGCGCTCCACCATCGCCCCAAACGGAACCCGCGCCGTATTGGGATGGTTGTACTGCCTGGTATTTCCGTTAACGCTGACCGAGTAGCCGCCCACCACCAGCGGCCCCTGCGCCTGCGCATAGATCTTGCCGTCCGCGCCATAGAGCGGAGTCATCAGGAGCAGCCCGCCTTCGAGACTCCTTGCGTCTCCCGCAGAAGAGACCGTGACATCAAGCTTTGTGCCCGGCCGCGAAAACGGCGGCAGCGTCGCCGCCACAAACACCGCCGCCAGATTCTGTACCCGGATCGACGTCGCGGGCACGCTGACGCCCATGCGCAGCAGCGTCGCCGCCAGCGTCTGCGTGGGAAAGGTCGTCTGCTGGGTATCGCCCGTCCCCTGCAACCCCACCACGATCCCATAGCCCACCAGTTGATTGTCTCGAATCCCCTCAATCGAGGCGATGTCCTTGACGCGCGCCTCGCGCTGTGTCGCCGCCGGAGCATCCGCTGCAAACCCGACACGCCCCCACGTCAGCATCCCCGCCAGCAGTACCCCACCGCACACCAGTTTTTCTCCGGCTCGCCGCCGCCGCATCCATCCGCTCATCTCAACCGTCACAGCGCCTCCACTAGAAGATCAATATTCGTTGCAGAAGCCGGACGAGAGCGTTCTGGCGATGGGTATAGTCGTTGATAATTCCCTTCCCTGTCACCTCAAGCTCAAGGCTTGAGATAGCGGTCGAAAGCACCTGATTCTGTTGCGAGATGTCTTCGGGTCGCACCAGCCCACGCAGAATAATCGTCTGCGTCTGCTGGCTGAACTCGACTTGACGCGCCGCCTCGATCACAAGGATTCCATTGGGAAGCACAGCAACCACCTGCCCGCCGAAGACCGTGCTCAGGCTGGAGTTGGTCGCGCTCGTTCCCTGCGCATTCAGGCCCGCCGCCGAGTTCTGGTTGATCAGATTCTGCAGAGCATTGGCCGCGTGCAGCGTCCCGATCAGGCCGGAGATTCCCGAGGTCGCGTTCGACGCCCGCGTATTCTTCACCGTCCCATCCGTCGATGCGGCAAGATTCTCTTCCACCACCACCGAGATCAGATCGTGCGGCCGCATCGCGCGCACATCCGCGTTCATGCGCGTCAACCGCCCGCTGTCGGACCAAATCGATCCCGGCTCCGGCTGGCCGTTGGAGTTCGCTGCCCGTACCCGCTCCAGATAAGAGGTCAGCGATGCCTCCGCCACATTGGGTTTCGGCTCCATCGCCTTTTTCAGCGCATGAACCTGCGCATGGACGCAACAGGCAGCCAGCAGCAACAGCAGCATGACGACCACACCGGCGACAAACGGCCCCATTCCTCCACTCTTCCGTGGACGCGGGCTCAGCGGCGTAGACGCGGTCAGTCCCCTGCCCACGCCCTGCCACGGACTCTCACTCCCGCTGAAGCCCGTCCATCCGGGATGATTCATGGCAACATCTCCACGTCCGACGGCCCGCGAACTATGCCCATCAACTCTTCTTCCTCCTGCCTGTCATCCATGCTTCTCCGCAACACCCTCACCCGGATCGTCTTGCCGATGCCGCCGCTTTGCTCCGCGACTCCGGTGACTTCAATGCGCAGCAGATCTTCCTGTCGCCAAAGCCGAACGATGTCTCCTGCGCGGACCACCGGGACCGAGGGAAACAACTCTGCCCGCGCCCTCTCCACCCGCCTCGGCGGTACGCCGTCAAATCCCTCCGCGCGGAACGAAACTTCGGGCCAATCCGGATGCTCGCAGTTTGCGATGCTCACCCAGCTATGTCCCAGCACAGGGTCCATATGAATCCCCGTCACGCGATATCCCGGACCTTCCTTATTCGCAGGCATCGAAGAGGTCGCCCGGAATCGTTCCATCGCAGCAGCCGGAGTCTTTGCGCAACCGGTCTGCGCGAGCGAGACATGCGCCGAACACGGCAAGATCAGCGCTGCTATCCAGCAGAGAAAGGTTCGACTCCACAAGTTACGGTTCTTGCTCATGGCTCCCTATCGAATCAGACCGTTAATCTGCGAATACATGTCGTCGGCGACGTGCACAACCTTGGAATTGCTCTCATAGGCGCGCTGCGCCAGGATCATCTGTACAAACTCGGCGACCACATCGACATTTGAGTTTTCGAGATAGCCCTGCTGCAGCGTGCCCATCCCACTGGTTCCGCCGGGGGTATCGGTAATGGGATTGCCCGACGCCTCCGTCTGTGTCAACAGATTTCCGCCGATCGAGTTCAGCCCACCCGGATTGGCGAAGGTCGCCAGTTGAATCGTTCCCAACTGCGCCGGTGTCGTCTGTCCGGGAATCTTCGCCGACACCACGCCATATTGCGAGATGGTGATGTCAGTTGCGTTCGATGGAATCGAAATCGCGGGCAGCAGCGTGTCGCCCTCCGAAGTCACCAGCATCCCCTGGTTGGTCAGATGAAAGTTGCCCGCCCGGGTATAAGCCAGCGTTCCATCCGGTCGCGATATCTGGAAGAAACCCGTCCCCTGAATCGCGACGTCCAACGGATTGGAGGTATTGTTGAAGTCTCCCTGCTTCATGATCATCTCGGCCGCCGCCGACTTCGTTCCCAGCCCGATCTGAAGCCCCGCCGAATCCGTCTGCGGGCTCTCGGGCGAACCCGGAACGATCACGTTCTGATAGATCATGTCCTCAAACTGCAATCGCCGCTCGCGGAAACCCGCGGTCGCCGAGTTGGCCAGATTGTTGGCCACCGTATCCAGGTTGGCCTGTTGCGCGCTCATGCCGCTCGCCGCCGTATATAACGCTCGAATCATCGCCGCTTCATCCCCTCAAGTTGATCGAGCGCCCCGTGCTTCGAGAAGCGGGAGCGCTCAATGGATGTGTCACACGCGCGGCAGATCTTCCGCCGCAACCTTGTCGAAACTGCTATCAAAGACGCTCAGCGCCTTCTGCATCATCTCCGCCTGCCGCTGCACCAGAACCAGTTGCATCGTGCCGTGGATGGCGTCCTCGTTCGATCCTTCGACAGAGCCCTGAACCACGGTGGCATCGCTCGCAACCGGCTTCACGCCATCCGCCACAAAGCGATTCGTTCCTTCAGCAATCAGCGCACTCCTGTCGGCAAAGTCGAAGACGCCTACCTGCCCCACAAGCGCCGTGCCATCGGGGGTCGTGACCGAGATGTTTCCTTCCGGCCCTACATGCACCTCTCCCGTCGGGATGGTAATCGCCTTCTGGTTGATGTCGAGCACGGGTTCTCCCTGCCCGGTTTCAAGCACACCAGTGGACGATCGCAGAAATGCCCCATCCCGCGTATAGCGAATGCCGTTCTTTGTCTGAATCGCAAAAAACCCCTGCCCTTGCAAGGCGAAGTCCAGTGGATTGCCGGTCGTCGCCAGTTGTCCCTGTCCCATGTCGAGCAGGTCACCGCCCAGAATGCCGAAGCCGTTGACTGACTGGCCTACCTGCGACGCGCCAGCCGAGGCATCCTGATCCATGCCCCCGGCCAGCACACCGCTGAAGTAGTCGCGCTGTGCCCTGAAGCCGTTCGTTCCCGCATTCGCCAGGTTGTTGGCTGCGGTATCGAGCGCCTGTGTGCGCGCCAGCAACCCGGTATATGCCGCATATAAGCCGCTGTCCATGCCAGTGCTGATGCAGGTCAGTGGCCGAAGCAGCGAAGCTATGGGTTAGAAGACGTTAATCACGCCGCTCAAGATTGCCGGCAGGGCGCCGATACAGGCTAAAGATCGACATGGAAGACCGGAGGGTGGGTTGCGAGCTCTAATTATTGATGACTCGGCAGTGATGAGAAAGGTGATCGAGCGGGCGCTACGCCAGGCCGGGCTCGAACTGACCGAGGTATTACAAGCCTCAAACGGCGAAGAAGCACTCCAAGCCCTTCGCGACGATGGCGGCAAGCCCCATCCGCTGTCCTTAATTCTCAGTGACATCAACATGCCCGTCATGGACGGCCTCCAGTTTCTGGAGCAGCGCCGCGACGAGAAGCTCGCTGTCGGCGTCCCCGTCGTCATGATCACCACCGAAGGCAGCGAGCCACTGGTGCTTCGGGCCATCTCCGCCGGGGCGCAAGGCTATATCTGCAAGCCCTTCACCGCCGAACAGGTTAAAGCCCGCGTCATGCCCCTGCTGCGCGTCGCCTGATTTGAATAAGAAGATATAAAACTTCACGCCGCGAATGCATTACCGAATCCAAATTCCAGAACCCCTACGAGGTCCCATGCCGGCAACCGCAAGCCCCACTCCGCAGAATGAAATCGTAAACCGGCTCGACACCGCCGTCTCCGAGGTCTTCGAGATGATGCTGGAACGAAGTTGCGACCCGCTCGACGGAGACGTCAGCATCGTCGACGGCAGAATCATGGCGCGCATCCAGTTCACCGGCGCCATCACCGGCGAATGCATCCTCTATGCCAGCCAGGCTACTGCCGAGGTCACCGCCGAGGCGCTGCTGGGCGCTGCCGCCTCCCAGCCCTGCGATCCCATGGTCGACGACGCCATCGGCGAGTTGTGCAACATGATCGCCGGCGGGTGGAAGAACAAGCTCGAACACCCGCAGGCGTCCTGCCTGATCTCCGTTCCCGCCGTGACACGCGAAGGGCTCGTCGCCCTCGAAGGCAAGTTCGGCACAAAGTTCAGCCGCACCTACTCCTTTCAAGGTAATGTCTTTGGCATCCTGCTGGCCTTTTAGGCAAAA
>Ga0207674_10007366_pt1 | contig 12817 bp, 10 predicted proteins | sample KBSCornC72_FD_184303 | JGI IMG/M metagenome (GOLD analysis project Ga0207674, IMG submission 184303) | Corn rhizosphere microbial communities from Kellogg Biological Station, Michigan, USA - KBS Corn C7-2 (SPAdes) (version 2) | ecosystem: Host-associated > Plants > Roots > Rhizosphere > Soil ... | reverse complement strand
ATGTCTATTCCGATGCGATTTCCAAGGCTGCTGCTCAGCAGTTGACCACCGCGACGGTCTTCCGCGTGGGTGCTGACGATCTGATGCCAACGCAGATGGAAAACGCTTACTGGTCTGGTATGCTGACCTACATCGGCGACCCCTCCAAGCTGGATAGTGTTCTCAGCACGCTGGAAAGCACCGCCCAGCAGGCTTATTCGTCCTAAGTGACACGCCAGGAAGACCATTTTCGTGTCAACGCTTGAGGGATGGGGTAGCTTACCCCACCCCTCAGCGGCATCGAAATGTGAAAAAGGATGGAGCATATGGCAACACTGGCGACAACAGAACGCGCGACAAAACCGCCGCGCCGCAGGGTGCAGGGCATCTCCTGGTCCGCCTGGTTCTGGATCGGGCCTGTTCTGATTCTGCTCGGCGTATTTTTTATCTGGCCGTTTATTGACTCGATCATTCTCAGCTTACAGAATAACGACTCGACGGCTTTTGTCGGACTGAAAAATTATCAACTTATCTTCACCAATCCCGATCTACTCAATGTGCTGAAGAATAATTTGCTCTGGCTGGTTGTGGGAACTCTACTCACCGTTGGTCTGGGCCTGGTTATCGCGGTGCTGGTCGATCGTGTGAAGATCGAGAGCGCCATCAAGTCGGCCCTGTTTATCCCGATGGCGATTTCCTTCGTCGGCGCGGGCGTGATCTGGCGTTTCATGTACATCTACGAGCCAGCCAACACGACCCAGATTGGTTTGCTGAATGCACTCCTGAGCCTTGTGCATATCGGGCCGCAGGTCTGGACAATCAACGAAGCTTTTAACAACTTCTCGCTGATCGCGGTCTATGTTTGGATGTGGACCGGCTTTAGCATGGTGATCATCTCTGCCGCGCTCAAGGGCATTCCCGACGAAATCATTGAGGCCGCGCGCATGGATGGGGCCAGCCGTCTGACCATGTTCTGGCGCATTACGGTTCCAATGATCTCGCCCACGATGGTTGTGGTTGTCACGACCATGCTCATCAACATTCTCAAGATCTTTGACGTGGTGTACGTCATGACTGGCGGCAACTACGATACCAGCGTGATCGCGATGGAGTTTTACAACCAGTTATTCAATTTCTCGCACTATGGCCTGGGGAGCGCGCTGGCGGTGGTTCTGACGATCGTGGTCTTGCCGGTCATGTACATCAATCTCCGTCAACTACGCAAAGAGGAGAGAAAAGCATGAGCATGTCTGAACTTCCCCTGTCCGAAGGCAAAAGCGTGGTCATCAAGCCGCAGGCGCGCGAAGAGGCTGGTGTACGCACGCTCAGTCGTGGCTCGGCTGGTCCGATCGTGACGACCATTGTGGTGATTATCGCCTTGCTGTGGTCGGTCCCGACCTTTGGCCTCTTTGTGGCCTCATTTATGCCTCCCAACCTTATTAAAACCACCGGCTGGTGGACCAGCCTGGTCCCGCCCTGGAATTTCACGCTTGAGAATTATATAAATGTCATTCAAGCGAACGGCATGGGTCAGGCGTTTGTCAATAGCCTGATTATCTCTATTCCGGGGACGATCTTCCCGATCCTGCTCGGCGCTTTTGCGGCCTACGCCTTTGCCTGGTTACGCTTCCCTGGACGCAACCTGATTTATTTCATCGTGGTGGCGCTATTAGTCGTGCCTTCACAGATCGCGCTTGAGCCAGTGCTGCAAATTTTCACTGCTCTCGGTTTTACTGGTCAGTATTGGGCAGTCTGGGCGGCGCACACGGCGTTTGGCTTGCCGTTCGCGGTCTTCCTGTTGCGCAACTTCTTCGCCGCGTTGCCCGCTGATCTGATGGAATCGGCGCATATTGACGGAGCTTCGTCTTTCCGCGTCTTCTGGCGCATCGTACTGCCACTTTCGGTTCCCGCGCTGGCTTCGCTGGCCATTTTCCAGTTCATGTGGGTCTGGAACGATCTGCTGGTTTCGCTGATCTTTTTGAGCGGTAACCCGGATCACTCGCCAATGACCCTGACGGTGGCGAATCTGGTTGGCCAGTATGGAGAGAACTATCCGGTGCTGACGGCAGCTTCGTTCCTCTCGATGGCTTTGCCGCTGATCCTCTTCTTCTCCCTGCAACGCTACTTTGTGCGCGGCATTCTGGCCGGGTCCGTTAAGGGCTAGTCTTTATGAGAAATCCGTGAATGGAGCGGCGCTCCTCGCGCGCGCCGCTCCATTCACGAATTCCTTGTTAATATGACTGTTGCGCGACCATTTCGAGCGCATTGAGGATTGTGTCGAGCTGGCTTTGATCGAGGATGAAATCCTGGATTCTCTGCCAGAAAGCGCGCTCGACGTTGAAGGGCATCTGGTCGTCGGCTCCGAAACGAAACGGCGCGGCATTGAGCAGCATGCGGGCAGAGGCACGCGCGACCATATTTGGATAAGCCTGCAAATCGACAGCCTTGCTGACCGAGGTCGCGCCTCCGAGCTGGACCCAGATGGCCTGAGCCTGGGCGGTTGAGAGATAGGTCATGAATTCGCGTACCGCGTCGTTGTCGTTCATGGCGACAACGAGATCAGCGCTGCCGGTGACGGCGTTCATGTACTTAGGGTTGAGCGTGGGAAAAGGGAAAAAGGCAAAATCAACGCCGGGTTTCGCGGTGGGGAAGCGCGAGGTGATAAAGCCGGCGGCGAAATCGCCCAGGTAGTCCATATATGCTTGCGGGGGCGTGGTGAATGGCGCGTAACAGGCATCGGTATAACTGGTGTTCAGTACCGCTTGAGGCGTTTCCGCGAGATAGTGCGGACCGCCGATAATCTGGCCGAAGAGTTGGAAAGCCTGGCGCACGCTCTCGTGCGTCCAGGGGATTTGATGGTTCACCCATTGGTCGTAAAGATCCGGTCCAAACTGCTTGAGGTAAATTTCCGCGATCCAGTCAGCCGCTGGCCAACCACTGGCGGTGGCGTTCTCGACACCGAGCGTCCAGGGATATCTGCCGCTGCTCGCAATGCGCGTAGAGAGCGCGAGCAGATCGTCCCAGGTTGCGGGAAGCCCGTAGCCCAGGGCATCGAAGTGGGTCGGGCTATACCAGACCGTCCCTTTGTTGGCCGCTTTATAGATCAGTGCGTAGAGGCTGCCCTGATAGGAGGCCAGATTCAGCCATTCTGTGGGATAGTCCTTGCGCATGGTGGGCATATCCAGAAAGCTTTCCAGGCGCGTCAAGTGCTTCTGGCTGGCCAACTGGCGCATCAGGGCTGGATTGGGCAGGATGGCGACACCTGGCGGATCGTTGCCGCGCAAGCGGATAGTCAGGGCCACGCTCAAATTGCGTGTAGACTCGAGGTTAATCGCCAGGCCGGTCTTTTTTTTGAATGGAGCAATCACCCTGGCGAAAGCGTTCAACTCCTCGCCGCTCCAGACATTGAGGACATCGATTGAGGTGGGCGCGCTTGTGCCTCCATCGCACGCCGCCAGCAGCGAGGAAGCGGTACTCAAGCTTAGCCCAAGCGCGACGGCGCGACGGAGGAAAACACGACGATCTACCAGCCGCTCCTCGTAGGTCGCGACTAATTCATCCAGGACCATCCTGCGCTGGCGATCAAACAAGAGCATACTGCTGACCCCCTCTGGGCAATCCTCTATCTCAATGACTTGCTTCCCCTACTATGAAGCAAGCGAACGCTTCCCTAAGCATACAGTATTGGGCACTATTAAGCAAAATGGAAAGGCAAAAGAGCCATTCGTCGACCTCACTGTGAAAAATTGTCATATTTTTCACAGCTCACCTGTCCTAATCTATGTAGAGGTAACTGGGAGAGATGAAACCTGTGAGGTTCCTTAGAAGGTAGTGACGCTGAAACCAGGAGGATGTCATGTTGCAACACACCACAAAGAAGGAGTGTGAGCTAACTGCAAAGGAGCAGTTGCGTTGGGAGCGCCAGCGGCGCGGCTGGTCGAGAGCCTATATTGCTGACCAGATCGGGGTGGCTGATCCAAAAACGATTGGACGCTGGGAGCGCGGCGACGCTTTTCCGAGCGCATATTTCTTGCAGCGACTCTGCGCACTTTTTGCTCTGCCCGCCGAAGCTCTGGGGCTGTGTCCGCCTGAGAGCCAGGCGCAACCGCTGATAACCGCGTCTCTGTCACGGGAAACAGGCGCGTTATCAGTTGAGCCAGTGTTGGAACTGTTGCCTGGACATCCTTGTTGTGATCCAGCGCTTCCTCCCAGGTTTTGCGGGGAACTGGTCGGTCGCGCGCAAATGCTCACGCGGCTCAAGGCGAGTTTGCGTGCAACCTACGCTCCGGCTGTGGTCGCGCTGAGCGGCCTGCCGGGCGTGGGTAAGAGCGCACTGGCGGGCAGCCTGGCATACGATCAGGATATACAACAGCAGTTCTGTGATGGCATCCTCTGGGCGAATCTTGGACCTCACGCTGATGTTCTCGGTGAACTGAAACGTTGGGCAAGCTTGCTGGAGATCGAGGACCAGTACGAGAGCGTCGAAGAGTGGATGCGAGCCATTCACGCGCGCATCGGTTCACAGGCGATGTTGCTGGTGATTGATGATGCGTGGACCTGCCAGGATGCGCTGGCCTTTAAGATTGGTGGGCCGAACTGTGCTTATATATTTACCACGCGCATTCCTACGGTCGCGCTCTATCTGGCTGGCGCGGGTGTGTGCGCGGTAGATCCGCTTGACATGAGGCACAGCCTGGAACTGCTGGCGCGTTTCGTGCCTGAACTGGTTGCCCACGAGGCGTTTGAGATGCGCGAACTGGTGCACCTGGCCGGTGGGCTTCCGCTGGCCTTGCAGTTGATCGGTTCTCATCTCCAGGCTCAGGTGTATAGCGGTCAGTCCCGGCGCTGGCGCGCGGCCATTGCGCGTTTGCGGCAAGCCGAGGAGCGTTTGCACCTCACTATGCCGCGTGCGCCCCTGGAACCGCATCAGGGTTTGCCGCTGGACGCGCCTGTTTCGTTGCACAGCGAGATCGAGCTGAGCTATCGCTATCTCGATCTGGACGCACAACAGGCTCTTTGCGCGCTCGCTCATGGACTGACCGATGCCGCAAGTTTCACTGAAGAGGACGCGCTGGCTATCGATGGGGTTTCCCTGGATGCGCTGGATAGCTTGCTTGACGCTGGGCTGCTTGCAAGTTTGGGTCAGGAATTGTACACTTTACATAAAGCGATTGCTGACTTTGCCGCCTGCCAGAGCGAGCAGGATTGTGCCTCGTATGATCTGCCCGCGCGCGTCAGCGTGTTATCTCAAGTACGCGAGGAAAAGCGGAGGGAGTTGGAGGAGGTACCGGGCCGCGCGCTGAGACAGCATAGCAGTATTTCGCTGATGGGTGATAGTTGTCTGCAAGGTGGCCACACGTCAGGCAACTCGTCGTCTCTCGCGTTGCTTTAGCCAGAAAGGGTGCAGGGATGTCGTATAAAGTCGATGATCCGTCTGCCGACGCGGCGGACAATGTTCTCGACGAGTGTGAACTTGTGCGACACGCACAGGCTGGGGACCACCTGGCCTTTGAGAAGCTCTATGAACGCTATAATGATCGCATCAGTCGCTACCTCATCCGCATGGTGGGTGATGATGGCGTAGGGTGCGAACTGAGCCAGGAGACGTTTCTCAAAGCCTGGGAAGCTCTGCTCACTTTGCGTGATCCCGCGCGTTTTGCCAGTTGGCTTTACCGTATTGCTACTAATCGCGCGTATAATTATCAAAATCATGCTCGACTGATTCGGACTATTCCCTGGGAGGAGTATAGCGCGCGCGCGGAACACCTGAGCGTAGCTGGCCCGGAGAGACTGATAGAGGAAACTGAACTGATGAAACTTGTGCTGGCGCGTGTTTCGCCGACCTATCGCCCTTGTTTTATTCTCTATGTAATCGAAAAATTGCCACAGCGCCAGATCGCCGATGTACTGGGTATCAAGCCTACAAATGTTGCGAAATATGTCAGCCGGGGCAAAGAAGAATTTCGCCAGATTTACTATCGTATGACCGCCGAAACGCGCGAAGGTGAACGGAGGAACCGCTGATGAAAAATCGTCCACCCTGCCTCGCGTGGCGCGAAAAACTCGCTCTCCGGCACGAGGATCTTTCCCTGGATGAGCAGCAGGCGCTCGACGCCCACCTCCAGAATTGCCCGACATGCACAAGAGCTTTGGCCGATTATCATTACTTTGAAGCTCGCCTGGATGCGCTTTCGCCACCCGCGATCAAGCCGCTACCACGTCTCGCGCCGCATTTTTTTGACCTGCACGCGGAGTCAGAGGATGTTCAGGCCGTACTTGCTGTACTCCCACTGGTGCCGAAACGCGCTCGTGCGCCGCGTCCCGCGCTCAAGCATAGAGGGCTGACCGTTGTCGGGCGTGTCTTGAGCGTCGCGGTGCTGGTCGTGCTGCTCCTGGCGTCGGGGTTGCTCTTCCACGCGGTCTATCAGTCGAAGCTCGCAGCTCATCCCGGTGGTGATACGCTACTCAACCTGAACCAGCAGACAGGCGTGATCTATGGCGTGGCCTGGTCGCCAGATGGCAACTATCTGGCCACCGCCAGCGCTGATCACACAGTCAAAGTCTGGAGCGCCGCGAGCGGGGATTTGATCTGCACGTACACAGGTGATGGTGATGTTGTTTACGCGCTGGCGTGGTCGCCCAACGGCGAGTATCTGGCCTCTGGTGGGGCCGATAACACAGTGCAAATCTGGTATCCTCGGACCTGCTCTGGTCCTGTACGCACGTATATCGGGCATACCAACTCTGTCCAGACCATCGCCTGGTCACCTGATAACCGGGAGATCATTTCAGGCAGTTGGGACCATACAGTCCGTATCTGGGATGTTGCGAGTGGAAAAACTTTGTATCCCTCTTTGTCTTTGCAATTCAGCGATGAAGTGTATTCAGTGGCGTGGTCTTCCAATGGTCAGCGCATTGCCATCGGTGACTGGAATGAAGATGTCGAGGTTTTGCAGTGGAATCCTGCAAAGCGGAACTGGCAAAAACTCGCCCTTTACCGCGATAACAATAGCGGTAGCGGTGTGAATACGGTAGCCTGGTCACACAATGGGGAATATCTCGCGGAAGGAAATCAAGCCGGAGTGGTGACAGTGAGGAAGATCAGCACCTCAGGCAGTAGCATTTTGATGACTTACCGTAATCACACGGATAGCGTCAACGCGGTGGCGTGGTCGCCCAATGGTCAGTTGATTGCTTCGGCCAGTAATGATGATACCGTACGCGTCTGGAGTCCATTTAGTGGGAAGACGTTGATGATTTATAGCGAGCACACAAAGACAGTCAACGCGGTGGCGTGGTCCCCTGACGGGATGGAGATCATTTCTGGCAGCGACGACCTGACCGCGAAGGTCTGGAAGGTTGAGGGGGAATAGCCATATTTATAGCTGAAAATATGTTACAATATCGATGCTCAGTAATTTCTATTCCGCGCTATGCTCCGTAACCCCGGAGAAGGTAGCTCGCCGACGGGACGCTTTTCGTCTCCATGAGCTAGCAGGGCAAACCATGTCGATGACGCCATGAGAGCTGGGCAGGACTGTCTGTGCTTGTTATCAGGAGGATTCTCATGGATTGTACTCTGCATCATCGGCATTTTCTGACTCTAGATGATTTTACCTCGGAGGAGCTTCGCTATCTCTTAGACCTTTCTGCTGAATTAAAGGCTGAGAAATATAAGGGAGCGGAGAAACAGCGCCTGCTCGGCAAAAATATCGTGCTGGTTTTTGAGAAGGATTCGACGCGCACCCGTTGCGCTTTCGAGGTCGCCGCTTACGATCAGGGTGCGCGCGCGACTTATCTGGGTGCCAGTGGCTCGCATATTGGCTATAAAGAGACAATCAAAGATACGGCGCGTGTGCTTGGGCGCATGTATGATGGGATCGGGTTTCGCGGCGCGCAACAGGCGAAGGTGGAGGAGTTGGCACGCTATTCCGGTGTGCCCGTCTGGAATGGCCTGACCGACGAGGCCCATCCCACACAGATTATGGCCGACCTGCTCACCATGCAGGAACACGCGGAGAAGCCCTTAGATCAAGTCTCTTTCTGCTTTTTGGGCGACATCGGCTTTAACGTGGCCGATTCATTGATGATTGGCGGCGTGAAGATGGGCATGGATGTACGCCTGGGCGGGCCAAAAGACTACTGGCCGAGCGCCGAGCGGATCGCGCAGGTTAGAGAGCTTGCCAGTGAGAGCGGCGCGCGCCTCACCATCACCGACGACCCGGCTGAGGCGGTCGACGGCTGTGATTTTATCCATACCGATGTCTGGGTCTCGATGGGCGAGCCGGAGGAACGTTGGGAGAAGCGCGTTGGGCAGCGGCAGATGTTGCCCTACCAGGTGAACAGCCAGCTCATGGCTCAGGCGCACAATCCCCACGTCAAATTTATGCACTGCCTTCCAGCCTATCACAACACTGACACGGTGGTTGGTAAGCAGATTCACGAGAAGTATGGTCTGGAAGCGATGGAGGTTACGGAAGAAGTTTTTGAATCGGCGGCCTCGATTGTCTTCGATCAGGCTGAAAACCGTCTGCACACCATCAAAGCGATTCTCATTGCTACGCTCACCGAGTAGCCTGCTTATTCTCTTACCATAACCGCTCATCTCGTCAACACGTGAGATGAGCGGTTTCTTTGTTTATGCAGCATCGTTGCGCTGCAAGGGTGATCTACGATGGATTTACCGGATTCAATACCCGCTCCAGAGCGGTGCGGCGAACGCGATAAGATTGGCGCGGACCCACGCGGGGCAGCGTCACGGCCTCAAGCACACCATGCTGTATCCAGCGGCGTACCGTCGTGTCGTCCACGCGTAATCTTTGAGCAACCTCATTAACGGTCAACAGGTCGTGATCGGCAGAATCAGTCATGCGAGCCCTCCTTCGGATATGAAATAGAAGTATTTCACTTTATAATACTATACCATTGTAAGAGCTAGAATGCAAGAAGAAACTTGACATTGGTCTACAGATTCATCTGAGAAACTTAGCCCAAAATTGGAGAGTGTCGTATCTTACAATTTGATACGCTGTCTTTGCGCGTCTTCAAAAGAAGATTCATCTTGTCATGTCTTGCTTCGTGAGGTTTGCAGCGCGAGTCATTTGTATCTGAGGATATCTCTCATGTAGGAAGAGCATAGCCTGTTTGCTCGCTTGTTAAGCGAAAATGTTCTCAGCAAAAAATCGTGAGCAGGTGCGATTCGACAGCCGGCCCCGCGTTCTGCTATGATAAGGCGCGTCAGCAGCAGTAACGAGCGTCTTATCATAGCAGAGAAGAGGATGGATGATTATGCAATTACGTGGCAAGCGTGTTTTGATTATGGGTCTGGGCCTGCATGGTTCCGGCATCGCTTCGGCTCGTTATGCCGCGCAACAAGGCGCGCAGGTGCGCGTAACCGATTTGCGCCCCGCCGAAGTGCTGGCTCCCAGCATCGCGGCTCTTGAGGGCCTGCCGATCGAGTATATTCTCGGCCAGCATCGCGATGAGGATTTTGCCTGGGCTGAGATCGTTTTGCGCGTTCCCGGCGTCAAACGTACCTCGCCTTATTTGCGCATCGCCCGCGAACACGGCGCGCAGATCGAGCAAGAGATCGCGCTTTTCTTCAACGCCTGCCCCGGTCGCGTTATCGGCGTCACCGGCACACGCGGCAAAACCACAACCTCAACTCTGCTCTATGAACTTGTCAAAGCTGCCGGCCAGCCAACCGTACTGGGCGGCAACGTATCCGGCGTGGAGACGCTCTCATTGCTCCCCTCAATCACGCCAGAGACGCAGGTGGTGCTGGAACTCTCAAGCTGGCAATTGGAGGCGCTGGAACCGCATAAGATCAGCCCCTCCGTCGCGGTCATGACCAATGTTTATCCCGATCACCTGGATACCTACGATGGCATGGAGGACTACGCCGCCGCCAAAGCCAATATTTTCCGCCATCAAAAGCCTGGCGACCTGGCCGTTTTCAACTACGACAACGATTGGACACGCCGCATGGGCGAGGAGGCACCGGCTGAGCAGACCTGGTTCACCAGCCTGGCACGCGGTGGCAGCTTCAAACGGGGCAGTAGCGAACTCGTCCCGTTCACGTTCCGCGAAACGGCCTTGCGCGGCGCGCACAATCAGGAGAATATTCTACTGGCTACCACGGCTGCGCGCCTACTTGGCGTTCCCGATGCGACGATTGCTCGAATCGTGCGCGAATTTGGCGGAGTGGCCCATCGTCTGCAAGAAGTGGCTGTCATCGATGGTGTCCACTATATCAACGACACGACCAGCACTACGCCTGTCGCCGGAGAGGCTGCCCTGCGTGCCTTTGATGGTCCTATTGTCCTCGTGGCTGGCGGCAACACCAAACATCTGCCGCTCGCCGGTTGGCCCGCCGCCATCATTGAACGTTGCCGCGATCTCATTCTGCTCGCTGGCAACGGCACCGACGAACTTTTGCCCGTCCTCGAAGAAGAGGCGCGCAAACAGGGCCGCGCCAATCCTCTCCGCGCGACCTTCGACTCATTTCCCGCCGCGATGGATGCCGCCGTTGCCCTCACCAAAGCCGGTGACACTCTGCTCTTCTCGCCCGGTTTCACCAGCTTTGGTATGTTTTTGAACGAATTCGATCGCGGGGATAAGTTTGTGGCGTATGTAGAGAAGTTGCGCTAATTCTTCAGGCATTCCTGCAAGATGAACGCGCTATGTTGCGGCAAATCTAGCAGGCGCGCGCGCGTCGTAGCGATGGCCAGTTCGCCCTGGTCGGCGGCGAGCCAGCGACGACCAAGCATCTCAGCCACGACGGGTGTGACGCCACTGCCACAGAAGCAATCGAGGACAAGCTGGCCCGGCTCGGATGAGGCTAGCAGGATGCGTTCGAGGAGCGCGACTGGCTTCTGGGTGGCGTAGCCGTTGCGTTCGGGGTCGCGCTGGTGCAGGTGGCTGATGTCGCTCCAGACGTCAGCCGGGGTCATGCGGCTCTCTTCCGAATAGGTATAGGTGCGACCATGCGAATTGATGCTCCAGGAGATGCTGCCATGTTCGTCCTGGTGTTTGCGCATATGATTGCGCTTCGCTGAGCCGCGCCTCTCGCCGATGCGCTCGCCGTGAAAGATATAACGCGCGGATTTTGTGTAGAAGAGGATGGTATCGTGTTTGCGCGCATAGCGGTTGATTGCGCGTCCCCCCGATTGATAGTGCCAGATAATCTCGTTCTGAAAACCAGCGCCGTTGCCGCGTAGATTCGGACCAAAAATTTCATCCAGAATGACGCGCGCGTAGTGGGAGACACGCCAATCGAGATGTACATAGAGGCTGCCGTCCTCTGCCAGCAGCGCGTAGAGCAGGCGCAAGGTGGTGGTCAGCCATTGCAGATAGGCATCCAGGTTGCCCTGCCACTTATCGCTATAGGCCAGTTGTGCGCCACTCCTGAAATCGCGCCCGGTCATAAACGGTGGATCGATATAAATGAGGTTGACATGTCCGGCGAACTCTGGCAGGAGCGCTGTCAGTACGTCAGCGCGCTCGCCCCGCATCAAGCGATTTTGCCACGCGGGATCTCCGCTTTGCTCGGAAGGAAGCGTAGAAGGATGGATTTCGTGGGTATGTAGAGGTGCGTGTGCCTCTTGCAAGGAAGCTTCGATGGATGGGAGAGCGTTTTTCCCTTGCCACTGTAACTCTGCCATATAAGTTGCGCTCACCCTTTCCCTGATTTCTGCGTTTATGCCGTTTATGATAGAGGTTTTTTGAGCGCACTGTCAAGCATCTTAGCATTTCAAGGTTATTTACTCCTTGTGAATGGAGCGGAGTTGGTAAGCAACTCCGCTCCATTCACAAGGATCAGCGCAACTGCTAGACGTACTTTTTTAACCACTCGAAGCTCCGCCGCTCACGGTCCATGCGCTGTTTGGGCGTGCCATAATCGGGGAAGTCGAGCAGGTGGCTGACACCTGGATAGATGGCCAGTTCGACCGTGTGCTGGCGGGCGCGGAGAGCGCTGAAAAGTTGCTTTGATTCGCTCGGCGGGCAACGCAAATCTTCGGTGCTGTGGATGAGCAGCAGCGGCGTGGTGATCTGATCCGCGAAAGTCATGGGCGAGCAACTGCGGCGCAACGTCTCAGCATCCTGATCGGCGTCGGGCGTTCCCATGATGAGATCGAACCAGAGCCACTGATCCGAGAGTCTGCCACAGGTCAGCAGCGAGGTCACGGAATTGCGCGCCACAGCGGCCTTGAAGCGTTTGGTCTGAGTGATGGCCCAGCAGGTCATATAGCCGCCGTAGCTGGCACCGGTGATCGCCAGGCGCGAGCCATCGATCGGTTCGGTGGCGATTACGTGATCCAGACCGAGCATGAGGTCGCGGAAATCGTCACCGCCCCAATCGTTGATGATTTTGCGGCAGAACTCCTCGCCATAGCCAGCGCTGCCACGTGGATTCACGGCCAGCACGGCGTAGCCCATCCCGGCAAGCACTTGAAAATCATGTACATAGCTCTCGGCCCATGCCAGCGTAGGTCCGCCATGTACGTCCAGGATCAGCGGTGCGCGCTGGCCCGCTGGCAAAGGCGGCAGGTAGAGCCAGCCCTCGATCTCCAGACCATCGAAGCTTTTCCAGCTCACCTTCTTCGGACGAATCAACTGACGCGCGCGTAAGAGAGGGTCGTTGACGCCGGTCAGGCGACGACGATTCGCGCCATTGCCTGCCATCGCCCAGATATCGCCGGGCGTGAACCAGTCGGTGCGGAGCGCGGCGATCGTGCGCCCATTGGTGCTCAGGTGCGGACTGAGGTAGCAGCCGTTGCCGGTGGTCAGCGGTTCCTCGTGATCGGTGTTGATGTAAAGACGGTTGAGATGCACCTGC
>Ga0207674_10007365_pt1 | contig 12817 bp, 9 predicted proteins | sample KBSCornC72_FD_184303 | JGI IMG/M metagenome (GOLD analysis project Ga0207674, IMG submission 184303) | Corn rhizosphere microbial communities from Kellogg Biological Station, Michigan, USA - KBS Corn C7-2 (SPAdes) (version 2) | ecosystem: Host-associated > Plants > Roots > Rhizosphere > Soil ... | reverse complement strand
ACAGATCCACGACATTGATGTAGCGGATCTTGAGGTCCGGGAACTCGGCGCGGAGCAACGCGATCGCGGCCAACGCTTCCTGAGTGGGAATGTCGCCGGCCGACGCCAACACGACATCCGGCTCGCCACCCTGATCGTTGCTGGCCCAATCCCACATACCGATACCTTTGGTGCAATGCCTGATGGCGGCATCCATATCCATGTACTGGAGGTGCATCTGCTTGTCGCAGACGATGACGTTGACGTAGTTCTGGCTCCGCAGGCAGTGGTCGGCAACCGATAGAAGCGAGTTCACGTCAGGAGGCAGATAAATGCGTGTTACTGCGGCACTCTTGTTCAGCACCACGTCCAGAAAGCCAGGGTCCTGATGGGTAAAGCCATTATGATCCTGACGCCAGACGGTCGACGTGATCAGCAGGTTCAGCGAGGCAATCTCTTCGCGCCAGGACAACTGGTTACAGATCGCCAACCATTTGGCGTGCTGGTTGAACATGGAATCGATTACGTGAACGAAGGCTTCATAGGACGAGAGGAAGCCGTGTCGTCCCGTCAGGAGGTAGCCCTCGAGCATCCCTTCAACCGTGTGCTCGCTGAGCATCTCCATGACGCGTCCGTCTGTCGCCAGTTCGCCGCCATCCGCGTCTTCAGGAAAATATTCAGCTATCCAGAATTTCTTGCTGACTTCATAGATGTCCTGCAGTTTGTTCGATGTATTCTCGTCCGGGCCGAATACGCGGAACCGGTCCATGTTCGCCTTCATCACATCCCGCAGGAAGGCCCCGAGAGGACGTGTATTCTCTGCTTCGATCTGTGCGGGCTTGTCGACCTTCAGGCGGTATCCCCGGAAATCGGGCAATCTCAAAGCCTTCTTCAGCAGCCCTCCATTGGCGTGCGGATTCGCGCTCATGCGGCGAATGCCCTTCGGCGCCAGTTCCTTGAGCTCCGGAATGAGCCTGCCAGTCGAGTCAAATAGCTCTTCCGGTTTTTGCGACCGCATCCATTTGTCAAGAATTTTGAGGCTCTCAGGATTCTTCTTGACGTCCGCGATCGGAACCTGATGGGCCCGCCAGAAGCCTTCGAGCCTGTGGCCGGCGGCCTCCTGCGGCGCACCCCAGCCTTTCGGCGAGCGCAATATGATCATGGGCCACCGGGGACGCCTGGCAACTCCGGAAGTGCGAGCCTCCTGCTGATACTTCCTGATTTCGGAAACGCAGTGGTCGACGGTAGCCGCCATCGCCTGATGCATGCTGTCGGGATCGGAGCCTTCTACGAAGTAAGGCGTCCAGCCGTAGCCCCGGAACAGGCTCTCCAACTCCTCATGACTGATACGTGCAAGCAGAGTTGGATTGTTGATCTTGTAGCCGTTCAAGTGGAGAATCGGCAGGACTGCTCCATCGCGAATCGGGTTCAAGAACTTGTTGATGTGCCAGGAGGTGGCCAAGGGGCCCGTCTCCGATTCCCCGTCGCCGACTACCGCCGCGACGATGAGGCTGGGATTGTCAAAGGCCGCGCCGCAGGAATGAGAGAGTACGTAGCCGAGTTCCCCTCCCTCGTGAATGGATCCCGGAGTTTCCGGCGTGCAGTGACTGCCGATACCGCCCGGGAAGGAAAACTGCTTGAAGAATTCCCCCAGACCTTCCGCGTCTTCGCTCTTGTCGGTGTAAATCTCGGAATAGGTTCCTTCCAGATAAGCAGGTCCCAGGACACCCGGGGCGCCGTGCCCGGGTCCGGCAAGAAAGATCATGTTGAGGTCGTATTTCTTGATCATACGATTCAGGTGGACATACATAAACGACAGGCCGGGGCTCGCTCCCCAGTGCCCGAGCAGCCGGTTTTTGATGTGCTCCGGCTTCAATGCCTCTTTAAACAGAGGGTTGCCTTGCAGATAGATCATGCCCAGGCTAAGGAAGTTACAGGCCCGCCAATAGGCATGTGTTTTGCGCAGTTCCTCAGCGCTGAGGGGCGCTCCCTGGATGGTGGATCTGGCCGTGCCGTACGCGCTCAGAAATTTTTGATCCACTTCCGCGACAGTTGGCGTTGCTTTGGTTGCCATTCTTATTTTCTCCTGTTCATTTTCGAAATCATCTAGCCATTCAACGGCTTTGGTTACCTTCGAAGCCCGATGTTCTTGACGGATTCCGTCTTGATGGATGCGATCCGTCCCGAAATATCGTGTTCAAGTACTTCCATCACTTATCCACGCCCCAGCATTTCCTTCGCAAAAGACACCACGCGTTCCGGCTCAAAGCCAAACTTTTTTTGCAGCGCTTTGAGCGGCGCTGACGCCCCGAAGGTCTCCATGCCGATGATGCGTCCCGATGCGCCGGAGTATCGCTCCCAGCCGAACGTCGATGCCTGCTCGATGGCGACGCGCGCCGTCACGTCCTCGGGAAGCACGCTTTTCCTGTATTTCCTGGTTTGGTTTTCAAAGATCTCCCAGGACGGCATGGATACGACGCGGGAGCGAATGCCATCGGCGACGAGTTTCTCGTGGGCTTCCACCGCGAGAATCAGTTCACTCCCGGAAGCAATCAGGATGACCTCAGGGCCCTTTCCCGGGGCTTCCGCAAGCACGTAAGCGCCGTGCGCCACGCCCGAGGCGGACGCGTACTTGCTCCGATCGAGCGTCGGCAGCGCCTGCCGTGACAAAGCCAGCACAGCGGGCGCATGACGGAGCCGCATGATATAGCGGTACGCCTCGACCACCTCATTGGCGTCGCCAGGCCGTATCGTGATCATGCCAGGGATGGCGCGCAGTGAGGCGAGATGCTCGACCGGCTGGTGAGTCGGTCCGTCTTCCCCGTCTCCCATGGCGTCGTGCGAAAAGATGAATATCGCCGGCAATTCCATCAAAGCGGAGAGCCGCATGGCCGGGCGCGCGTAATCGCTGAAGATGAAGAAGGTCGCTCCATAAGCCCGAAGCCCGGACTGACACAGCCCGTTCACGATGGCGACCATCGCGTGCTCGCGGATCCCGAAGTGCAAATTTCTCCCGCTTCGATTATTGGCCTGAAAGTCTCCTACTCCCGCGAGGATGGTTTTGTTCGACGGCCCGAGATCGGCCGAACCGCCAATCAGCCACGGGATGTTTTGCGCGAGCACATTCAACACCTTGCCGGAGGCCTCCCGCCCCGCGATGCCCTTGGGATCGGCGGGAAAAACGGGGAGGTTGCGGTCCCATTCTGCCGGAAGTTCGCGCCGTTCGATTCTGTCGATAGCTTCCGCAAGCTCTGGCTCGTTGGCCCGATACGCGGCGAAAAGCTCTGTCCATTCGCGCCTTGCCTTCGCGCCTCGCGCGCCCACGCCCTCCGTGAAATGCTCATAGATTCCTTCAGGAACCAGGAACTTCGCATCTTCCGGCCATCCGTAATAGCGTTTGACCAGCCGGACTTCTTCTTCGCCAAGAGGCTCCCCATGCGCGGCGGCGGTGCCTTGCTTATGCGGCGAGCCGTACCCGATGTGGCTATCTAGAACGATGAATGTAGGCCGGTCCTTTGTGCTCCGGAAGAGCTGCAGAGCGTGCTCGATGCGATCGGTGTCGTTGGCGTCGCCCACGCGCAGCACGTTCCAGCCATATGCCAGGAAACGTGCGGCGACATCCTCCGTGAACGCAATGTTCGTGTCTCCCTCGATCGTGATGTGGTTGTTGTCGAAAATCCAACAGAGGTTGTCGAGCGCCAGATGGGCCGCGAGCGATGCTGCTTCCGACGAGATGCCTTCCATCAGGCAGCCGTCTCCGCAGACGGCGTAGATGTTGTAATCGAAAATCGTAAAGCCGTTCCGGTTGTAGCGTTGGGCGAGCCATTTTTCCGCGATGGCCATGCCGACACTGGTGGCGACTCCCTGGCCGAGCGGGCCGGTCGTAGTCTCCACACCGGAGACCCAGCCGTACTCCGGGTGTCCCGGCGCCCGGCTATCGAGCTGGCGGAAATGCCGGATATCGTCGAGGGTCACCGCTGGCTGCCCCATCCGCTCATAGGTGCTATTCACAGCCTGGGTCCGGGTGAGATGAAGCAGCGACCATAGCAGCATAGACGCGTGGCCATTGGAGAGCACGAACCGGTCGCGATTGGGCCAGATCGGATCCTGGGGATCGAACTGCATTACACGATTCCAGAGCGTGTATAACAGCGGCGCGAGCGCCATAGGCGTACCCGGGTGGCCGGACTTGGCCTGCTCTACCGCGTCAATCGAAAGCGTGCGGATGGTATTGATCGATAGCTGAACTATGTCGCGAGCAGCCTTCGCTTCAGCCAGATACGGAGTGCCCATCTCTCATTCCTCGCTCGTCCAGGTTCCCTTACGATGCGGCGCGAGCCTTCTGTTCGAAAACTCCCGCGAATTCCCGGTACCGCTTGGCGATTTCTCCAGCGGCATCCTGCCGGCTGATCTTTCCTTGGTTCCACGCGACGAGCGGGTCCCAGAAACACGTCCGACCGACGGCGAAGCCGATAAAGCCCGGCGCGGTCGCCGCGGTCGCCAGCCATTTCCGCACCTTTGCATCGTCCTCGCCCCGCCCCAGGATGATGCATCCGACTTTTTGCCGGCCACTGCGGCGCGCGGCCGCGACGACTTTCTCGCAATCTTCGCGACGTTCAAGGCCTTCGATTTTCCATACATCGGGCTCGACCCCTGCGTCCTGCAATTCGTGGATGGTTTGAACCATTAGTTGCGGGCGAAGCTCCAGGTCATAGGCCTTCCTGTCTTCCTTGACACGCCTGAGCTGCGCCGCTACCGGTGGCACCAGCAGCTCGAACATATACAGGCTCGAACTTTTCCCGTGGAGGAAATCCGACAGCCGTTTGAGCCGGCCCGCTTGCCGCGTGTTCAATGCTTTGTCGCCCTCCGCGTTATACCGGACCAGGACCTTGCAGAAGGTCGGACGAAAGGCTTCGATGTGCTTAGCGAACTCTTCGCCGTACTCGAAATCGAACTCTTCCTGACCGCTCTTCTCGCAAGGACATGACGTGAAGAATTTTTCCGCGGCGGCATCGCGAAGAATGGCGGCGCCGAATTGCTCGTCCACGAGGATTCCGGCCTTGTCCCTGGGGACTCCCAGCTCTATGGCAGTTTTGAAGCCATCGTAGATGACCTGTTTGGTTTGGACGATCTTCTCCGTGTGCTCCCTTGTCAGCGGGCCCTTCCATCCGAACATCTGCCTTTGAAACGAGCCGCGGTGGTCGAAGGGTAGTATGTACAGAGGTTTGTCGAAGCCGATTTCCGTCATAGATTCTCCTTGAGCTTGCGGTAGCGCCGGATCAATGTGTTGGTGGAACTGTCATGGCGGACATGGAGCTCCGCGCCGCTCTTCAATTCGGGAATGATTTGCTCGGCCAGTGCCTTGCCCAGTTCCACGCCCCATTGATCAAACGGATCTATCTGCCAGATGGCGCCCTGCGTGAAGACCGAATGCTCGTAAAGCGCGACGAGCTTGCCTAGCGCCGCCGGAGTCAGCCTCTCAACCAGGATCGTGTTCGATGGCCGATTGCCCTCGAAGACGCGGTGCGGCGCCAGCCAGTCATCAATGCCTTCAGCTCTGACTTGCTCGCGTGTCTTGCCGAAAGCCAGCGCCTCGGCCTGCGCGAAGACATTCGCCACCAAAATGTCGTGATGTTGTCCGATCGGGTTCAGGGGCCGGCCGAACGCGATGAAGTCGCACGGAACAAGCCGAGTCCCCTGATGGATCAACTGGTAAAAGGAATGCTGGCCGTTGGTCCCCGGCTCACCGAAATAGACTGGACCGGTCTCGCAGGTTACGCGGCTCCCGTCGAGCATGACCTGCTTCCCAAGGCTTTCCATTGTCAACTGCTGCAGATAGGCTGGAAATCGCTTGAGGTATTGTTCGTAGGGCAAGACCGCAACCGTGTGCGCGCCGAAGAAATCGTTATACCAGAGCGACAGAAGACCCATCAGCACAGGCAGGTTGCGCTCGAACGGGGCCGTGCGGAAGTGCTCATCCATCTGGTAGCAGCCATCGAGCATGGAACGGAAGTTCTCCTGACCGATGGCCAGCATGGTCGACAGGCCAATTGCCGACGTCATCGAATAGCGCCCGCCGACCCAGTCCCAGAACTCGAACATGTTGGCGGTATCAATACCGAATTTCGACACCGCCGCAGCGTTTGTCGAGACGGCGACAAAATGGCTGGCGACCGACCTTTCGTTGTACTCCAAACCCGCCAGCAACCAGGAGCGCGCGCTTTGGGCGTTTGTCATCGTCTCAAGCGTCGTGAAGGTTTTGGATGAAACGATGAAAAGCGTTTCCGCGGGATAGAGATCGCGGACGGCTTCGGCGAAGTCGTCGCCATCGACATTCGAGACGAAGCGGAATGTCAGACCGCGCTCGCTGTAATGTTTAAGCGCTTCATAGGCCATCACAGGTCCCAGGTCGGAACCGCCGATACCGATGTTGACGATATTGCGGATGCGTTTTCCGGTGTGGCCCTTCCACACGCCGCTGCGGACACGGTTGCTGAAATCGGCCATCCTGTCGAGCACTGCGTGAACTTGAGGCACGACATTCTGTCCGTCGACGGTGATAGACGCCCCTCGCGGAGCGCGTAAAGCAACGTGCAGGACCGGCCGGCCTTCCGTAATATTGATCCTCTCGCCCCGAAACATAGCGTCGATCCGCGTCCGCAGGCCGGACTCGTTCGCCAGTTGAAGGAGAAGCTGGAGCGTTTCCCCGGTTATCCGATTCTTCGAATAATCCAGGTAAACGCCCGCGGCTTCGCTGGAGAAACGCTCGCCGCGAATCGAGTCCTGTTCGAACAGGTCGCGGAGATGCAAGCTCCGGACTTCCTGATAATGCGCCTCGAGCGCTTTCCAGGCCGGCAGCTCGGTGGCGGCGATCCCGGCTTGAACCTTTGCGGATGTTTGCATGCTCATCGATCCTCCTCAGCCCGGAGTCACCCTAACCGGCCTTCTTGAGTAAGGCGCCCTTCGACGCAATGACGCCCATCAGTTCGTTCCAGGATTTGACGAACGACTTGGCTCCCTCATCCTGGAGTTGAACCGCCAACGCATCGATATCTACTCCGGCGTTTACAATCTGCGCCAGGACCTCCTCGCAGTCGCCGCCATCAGCCGGCAAGATTGAATCGAGTTTTGTGTACTTGGCGAGCGCCTTCAAAGTCGCTTCTGGCATGGTGTTCACCGTGAACGGAGCAGCCAGCGCCTTGACGTAGAGAATGTCGGAGGCCGAGGGATCCTTGGTTCCCGTACTTGCCCACAAAAGGCGTTGCGGACGGGCTCCGGCATTGTAAATTCGCTGCCACGCGGGCGATGTAAGCAAGGCGCGGGCTGCCCGGTAAGTTCTCCTGGCGATGGAAATTCCAAGCCGGTTTTGCAAGACCGCAGGCAGTTTCTTCGAGACCGCGGCGTCCCACCTGCTGACGAACACCGAGGCTACGGACCCGACATTGGGATTAAGTCCGGCGTCTAAGCGCCGCTCAATGCCACGGTGGAACGCCTCTGCCGCGGCCAGGTATTGTTCCCGCGAGAACAGCAGGGTCACGTTGATCGGAACACCGGCGAAAATCGCCTCCTCGATTGCGGGCAGCCCTTCCTTAGTGCCGGGGATCTTGATGAACACGTTAGGCCGGTTGGCCCGGGCAAAAAGGTCTTTGGCCGCGCGTAGCGTCGCGTCCGCATCATGGGCGAGGACCGGCGCCACCTCGAGCGACGCCCACCCGTCCACGGTATTGGTCTGATCGTGGATCGGCCGGAACAGGTCGGCTGCCCGGGTGATGTCTTCTAGCGCCAGTTCGAAGAAGAGCGCTTCGCCAAATTTGCCCGCCGCGACCTTCTCGCGAATCGAAACATCGTACGAGGCGCTGTTTCGGATGGCGTGCTCGAAAATCGTCGGATTCGAAGTGAGCCCCGTCACCGACAATTCATCGATGTAGGTTTTGAGCGTGCCTGAATCGAGCAGTTCACGCGTGATGTTATCCAGCCAGAGGCTCTGACCCAAATTGTAAAGTAATTGAGTGGCTTTCATCGTTCACCTCGATTTCAGGCTCACTCTCGGATCCGGATGCTGCAAAGCGTTCTGCCGTTCCGAGCTTTTCGTCAGGTCCTTCAACAACTGAAATTTCGCTGCGGAGTCGGCTTTGCACATGATTTCCCTATGAGGCGAGCGCATGATCAACGATCTCCCGGGCTTCCGTGACGATTGTGTTGAGATGCCCGGCATCCTGGAAGCTCTCCGCGTAAATTTTGTAAATGTTCTCCGTACCCGAGGGACGGGCCGCAAACCAGCCGCTGGCAGTCACCACTTTGAGGCCGCCGATAGGCGCGCCGTTCGCGGGGGCTCGGGTCAGCTTGGCGATGATCGGCTCACCTGCCATGCTTGCCTCCTGGACGGCTTCCGGCGAGAGTCTCTCCAGTTTCGCCTTTTGGTCCGGCGTCGCCGGAGAATCAATCCGCGTGTAGAACGGCGTACCGAATTCCGCCGTCAGCGCTTGGAAATGTTCCCCCGGGTCCTTGCCCGTTCGGGCAGTGATCTCAGCCGCGAGCAGGCTCATGATCGGCCCGTCTTTGTCGGTCGTCCACACGGTGCCATTACGGCGAAGAAAACTTGCCCCGGCGCTCTCCTCGCCGCCGAAGCAATACGAACTGTCAAACAGGCCTTCGACGAACCACTTAAACCCCACCGGCGTTTCGCATAGCCTGCGGCCTAGCCGCTTCACGACGCGGTCGATCATGCTGCTGCTGACCAGCGTCTTGCCGACTGCGGCTTGCGGTGGCCAATCCGGCCGATGCGTAAGCAGATATTGAATGGCCACCGCGAGGTAATGGTTGGGATTCAGCAGTCCCGCGCGCGGTGTGACGATACCGTGCCTGTCCGAATCGGGGTCATTAGCGAACGCCACCTGATACCGGTCTTTGAGAGCAACGAGCCTGGCCATTGCATACGGGCTAGAGCAGTCCATCCGGATACGGCCATCGTGATCGACCGTCATGAATGAGAACGTGGGGTCGATTTCGGGGTTCACAACAACGATGTCCAATCCGTAAAGAGCATTGATCGGAGCCCAATAAGGCTGGGAAGCGCCGCCGAGCGGGTCCACCGCGAGCTTAAGACGGGCGCTGCGGATGGAGTCCATGTCCAGGACGTTTCCCAGGTCGCGGACGTACGGCAGAACGAAATCTATCTCGTGGGTGGTAGGTGCTTTGAGCGACCTTTCGAATGGCATGCGCTTTACAGCAGCCTTACCTTTTCGCAGGAGTTCGTTGGCACGAACTTCGATCCAATCGGTCACATCCGTATCGGCCGGGCCGCCATTGGTTGGGTTGTACTTGAAGCCCCCGTCCTCCGGCGGGTTGTGCGACGGCGTAATCACGATCCCGTCCGCAAGGTCCTCGTTATGGAGTTCGTTGTGCGTCAGGATCGCCCGGGAAATCACTGGGGTGGGAGTCACTCCGTCGTCCCGCTGAATTACCGTCTCGACTCCGTTGGCCGCCAGGACCTCGAGGGCAGTCCGTTCTGCTGGTCTCGAAAGGGCATGCGTGTCCTTTCCCATATAAAGCGGACCGCCGGTTCCGTTCGCGCTCCGGTAATCGCAGATCGCCTGCGTGATGGCCAGAATGTGAGCTTCGGTAAAAGCGCCCCCAAGTGAGGAACCACGATGTCCGCTTGTGCCGAAGCTAACCAATTGGCTGGGATCATCCAGGTCAGGCAGTCGCGAATAGTAGGCTCGTTCGAGCTGGGAGACATCCACCAGCATCTCTTTTGGCGCCGGATGACCGGCCAAAGGTGATATCGCAGCTCGCGCTTCTACGGCGCGGGGCATAACTCCCCCTTCCTAATGACCGTGATCGCGCCATTGGCATTGCCGGTTCCTTCCGAGTTTCTTTTGAGTCCCAGGCGCCTCACGGAATTACATGGTGCGTGTCATTCCACAGCCGGATCACCGGCCGCGAGAGATCATTTTCATAGCCCAGCGCGCTCAGGCTGGCTGTACTTAACATAAAGGACCTTGCATGGAGCGACGCTTCGATACCGATCCAGCGGGCGGCCAGCACGCGAATGAAGTGTCCGCTGGAAAACAGCAGCACATTACCCTCGGTCCCCCGCACGCGACTCACTACGCGATCCGCCCGGGCGGCTACCTGCGCCGGGGATTCGCCTCCCGGACAACCGTCCCGGAAGAGGTTCCAACCGGGGCGCTCGCGAAGGATCTCGGCCGTCCGCCTGCCTTCATAATCTCCGTAGTTCCACTCGACCAGGTCGCCATCGATTTCGGCAGCAGCGCCGAAACCCGCAAGATCGCAAGTGCGAACAGCGCGCTGTAAGGGACTTGTGAGCACCCTGGCGAAGGTCACACCTCTCAATCGTTCTGTCAGGCTGCGAGCATTACGTTCACCCGCCTCGGTTAACGGTAGATCGGTGCGGCCCGTATGCTGGCCTGTGAGAGTCCAAGCGGTTTCGCCATGCCGAGCCAGATAGACAATGGGCAGATTATTGCTCATAATCCGACTTCCCGTTCTCAGGAGGGTCTCTCCCGCGGCACAGCCCGTTGACGGGAAACTCACCCAAGAAGGCCACTCAGCGGTCTCTCCCATCTTTCTTACTTCGGCCTATACATCCAACGCGCGGAAACTTTTTCCTCGCCCTTGAGATGCGGATCGGAATCGCCAGGGTCTATTTTATTTTTAATAAGCGGCAGGACCGGTCGAAGAGACACCGGAAGAACGGCCAACCGTGAGCAGTCCTACGTACCGAACTTCGTTTGTGCAATCAGACCCGCCGCTGGTAGTGTTGCAAACGGTGATCGACCTGGATGAGACGGAACCGGCCAGCGCTGTTCAAGGGACGCCATTTAGAAGCCGAGGTCAGCGTCTTCTGCGTCCGGTGGTATCTCCCATTTGGACGCGCATTCGATATTGCACTCCTGCATCGGCAAACCATCGTTCCTCCCCAATACAAAGTGGTACTTCGTGCGCCCTGGCGTCCGTCAAGCTATAACGCACCAAGTGGTTCTCGACGCTCCAGGACCGCTGATTCAGGTGACGGCGGGTTTCTCGTAACCATCAAAGGCGATCGGATGTCTAACGCCGAATTCAAGCAGTTCCTGGAGGCCACGTTTCGGTCGTACCGCAGCGTAGTCAAGCCGGGCGCCTCCATGTACGTCTGCCATTCCTCTTCTTGGCAGCGCGAATTCCAAAATGCATTGGAGTCGACGGACTTCGAAGTTCGTTGCCAGATCATCTGGGCGAAGAACACCTTCGCCTGGGTTTCGGTCGTTACAAGTTCCAGCACGAGCCGATGTTCTACTGTCACATCGCAGGCGAGAAGGACCCCTGGTACGGCGACAAGACCCAGTCGACGCTGTGGAGCGAGAAAAAGCCTGCGCCGAACCGCATCCACCCAACCGCCAAACCAGCAGAGCTGATGCCGAGCTTGTAAGGTCGAGCGGTTCTTCTCGGAGATCCTGTATCCTCCGTTGGGCCATCGGTTGCTGGACTGGCAGCGAAAAGTCCTGCGCGATATCTACGGCACGGTCGCACCAGAAAGCGGTCTTCGTCGCTACCTGCATGGTTTCGTTTCGGTCGCTAAGCAGAATGGGAAGTCCTTCCTGTTTGGCGGTTTCCCCATCTATCACCTGTTGATGGAGGACGAACTCAACCCTGAAGCGTATGATTGTGCCGCCGCGAAGGGCTAGGCCGGCATCGTCTTCAAGGCTGCGGCGCGACTGGTTAACGCGAACTCTGATTTGCGAACGCGTCTTCGCCTCCTGGAAGTCACCTTCGAACGAACGCGAGTGGACGGCTGGCGTACATTCAAGGAAAAAGGAATTGCATGGGTGGTGCGCAGCAATTTCGGGAGCGTTTTCGGACTGGGTGGTTTCTTGATTCACTTTACCTTCGTGGCCGCGTAAAGTTTGCCAGGGAGGGATCGCAACCCTTTGGCCGTTGCGCCTGGATGACGGCGCATCCGGAAGTTATTCCACTTTGACTGGTAACCCGCAAACTGAGGAATTGGCAGTTCGCAAGCTACCGATAACAGCTGATAACAGGACCCGGCGAGACTACGACCCTGGCTCTACCGGGCAGGCCAATACCATTTCGGTTTGTTCAATAGCGTGGAGCCCTCCAGCTGCGTTTCTCCAAATTCCTTTACTAGATGGAGGCGAGTGCAAACAGGCGCAGTCGTCAGTTCCTCGATGAGTTGCGATGCATGCGAAACCACAATGATTTGAGTGTGTTTCGCTGCGGCGAGTATCAGCCTTGCAAGGGCCGGAAGAAGGTCAGGATGCAGGCTCGTTTCCGGCTCGTTCAGCACCATCAGCTCCGGTGGGCGCGGAGTAAGTAAAGCAGCGGTCCATAAGAGATAGCGCAGCGTTCCATCCGACAATTCCATTGCGGAAAGTGTCCGAAGCAATCCGTGTTGCTGCAACAGCAGTTCGAAGCGTCCATTCTGCACTTCTACTGAAAGCCGGCTGCCTGGGAAGGCGTCCTCAAGAGCCATGGTGAGCGCTTCGTCTGACCGAATCTCGAGAATTGTCTGCAGGGCAGCTGCGAGATTACTCCCGTCATGGTTAAGCACCGGCGTAAAAGTGCCAATCTGCGCAGCACGTGCAGGCGAGTCAGAGTCGGTGCGGAAATGGTCGTAGAATCGCCAGCCACGAACAGATTCGCGAACTGCCAGCATCTCTGGAGCTCGCTGCGGGTCGGCGACACTGGCCAGCATGCTGTCGGTGTCAGAGAGGTGCTGGGTGAGCATCACTGGCTCTTCATCGTGTGTCGTGGCGAGCCAGACGAAATTGTTTCTGCGATCAACAAGGGCAGAAGCTTTAGGGAAGACTGGCCCATG
>Ga0207674_10007364_pt1 | contig 12819 bp, 8 predicted proteins | sample KBSCornC72_FD_184303 | JGI IMG/M metagenome (GOLD analysis project Ga0207674, IMG submission 184303) | Corn rhizosphere microbial communities from Kellogg Biological Station, Michigan, USA - KBS Corn C7-2 (SPAdes) (version 2) | ecosystem: Host-associated > Plants > Roots > Rhizosphere > Soil ... | reverse complement strand
ATGCAGGCGCGCGTCTTCGGCGACATGATGTTCCGCAACTCCGGCGTGAGCGAGGACTGCCTCTACCTCAACGTCTGGATGCCGGCGAACGCGCAGCCTGGCGCCAACCTGCCGGTGCTCGTGTACTACTATGGCGGCGGCTTCGTCGCGGGCGACGGCTCCGAGCCGCGCTACGACGGCGAGAGCATGGCGAAGCGCGGCATCGTCGTCGTGACGACGAGCTACCGCCTCGGCATCTTCGGCTTCTTCTCGCACCCCGAGCTCACGGCGGAGTCGCCGAACCACGCGTCGGGCAACTACTCGCTGATGGACCAGGCCGCGGCGCTGAAGTGGGTGCAGGCGAACATCTCGCGCTTCGGCGGCAGCCCGAAGCACGTGACGATCGCCGGCGAGTCGGCCGGCTCGTTCGCCGTGAGCGCGCAGATGGCGTCGCCGATGGCGCGCGATCTCATCGCCGGCGCGATCGGTGAGAGCGGCGCGTTCTTCTCGACGACGATCGCCACGCCGACGCGCGATTCCACCGAGAAGGTCGGCACGGCGTTCGCGCAGAAGGTCGGCGCCTCGAACCTCGCCGCGCTGCGCGCCCTCTCGGCCACCGAGCTGCTCGAGATGTCGGGCCGCCCCGGCATGCCGCGCTTCGGCCCGAACGTCGACGGCTACTTCTTCCCCGAGGTGCCGTCCCGGATCTTCGCCGAGGGCAAGCAGGCGAAGGTGCCGCTCCTCGCCGGCTGGAACAGCGAGGAGATGAATTCGCGCGCCGTGCTCCCCGAAACGCCGACGCCGGAGAACGTCAAGGCGCTGTTCGCGAAGCTCTATCCCGGGCGCACCGACGAGGCCGCGAAGGTGTTCCCCGCCAGCACGCCGGAAGAGGCGCAGCAGACGGTGACGGACATCGCGAGCGACCGGTTCATCGGCTTCTCGACGTGGAAATGGCTCGACGTCCACGCGAAGACGAGCGGCAAGCCGGTCTACCGCTACCTGTACGCGCGTCCGCGTCCGGCGACGGTCGAGGCGGGGGTGACGCCCAACCTCGCCGGTGGCGTGACGCGCGGTGGCAACGCGCCGCCCCCGCCGCAGGCGAAGGGCGCCGTGCACTCGGCCGAGATCGAGTACGCGATGGGCAACCTCGGCACCAACAAGGTCTTCCAGTGGAGCGACGAGGACTACAAGGTGTCGAAGACGATGCAGGGCTACTTCGAGAACTTCATCAAGACCGGCAACCCGAACGGCGCGGGGCTCCCGAACTGGCCGGTGGGGACGCCGGACGCGAGCGGCCAGGTGTCGCGCATCCGGATCGACGTGGACACGCGCGCCGAGGCGGAGCCGCGAGCCCGCTACCTGTTCCAGGATTCGTTCTTCAGCGAGAAGTAGTCACGCGGCGGTTTGACCACACAGGGGCGTCCATTCGGGCGCCCCTGTGTTCATAATTGAACGGGGTCAGACCCGGTGGGGTCAGACTCCGGGCGACTGGAAGATGTATCGGTACCGATATATATTCCGGAATGCCTTCCCGATCAGCAGCAACTGCGCGTCCTCTGCCGCATGCGGCGGACGACGCGACCCGGCGCGTCATGGACGCCCTGCGGCGCATCGTCCGCGGCCTCAGCACGTCGGCGCGCGTCCTCCCCGGTGGCTCCAGCGTGAGTGGAGCCCAACTGTTCGTCCTCCGGCAGATCGATGCGGCGCCCGGGCTCTCCATTGGAGAGCTCGCCGCGCGCACGCTCGCCGGCCAGAGCACGGTCTCCGAAGTCGTGGCGCGGCTCGTCGCGCGGAAGCTCGTCGCGCGGCGGGCGAGCACGACCGACGCCCGCCAGAGCGAGCTCACGCTCACCGCGAGCGGACGCCGCGCGATCGCGGCCGTCGAGCCCACGACGCAGGAGCGGCTGGCGGGCGCGCTGGCGCAGCTGCGCTCCGACGAGCGCGAGACCCTCGCGACCGCGCTCGAGTCGTGGGTCGCCGCGGCGCATCTCGCCGACGAGGCGCCCTCGATGTTCCTCGAGGACAAGCGCGGCGCCGAAGGATCGGAGAAGGCACGGAGCGCGGCGAAGCCATCGAAGCGGGTGGCGCGCGCATGAGCAGCGAGAACGAAGTCGAAACGCAGGTCCTCGCACCGCGCGACTACGAGCCCGTCGGCCACCGCACGATCGTGCTCGCCGGCCTCGCGGTCGTCCTGGCGGTGGCAGCTGCGCTCGCAGCGGAGCTGCTCACCAGATTGATCGGCGCCGTCACGAGCCTCACCTACCACGGACACCTCGTGTGGCACCTCGTGCCCCCCGCCGGCGGGCCGCGGTCCGTCCCCGTCCTGCTGCTCATCCCGGTCGCCGGCGCGATCGTCGTCGGGCTGATGGCGCGCTACGGCTCGGCGGCGATCCGCGGTCATGGCATCCCCGAGGTGATGGAGCGGGTCCTGTTCGGCGAGAGCCGGATCCCGGCGCGCGTGCTCTTCCTCAAGCCGCTCTCCGCGGCGATCGCCATCGGTACGGGGGGACCGTTCGGCGCCGAGGGGCCGATCATCGCGACCGGCGGCGCGCTCGGGTCGTTGAGCGGCCAGTTCCTGCGCGTCACGAGCGACGAGCGGAAGATCCTGCTCGCCGCCGGTGCCGCCGCCGGTATGGCGGCGACGTTCGGCAGCCCGGTCAGCGCGGTGCTCCTCGCCGTCGAGCTGCTGCTGTTCGAGTACCGCCCGCGCTCGCTCATCCCCGTGGCGCTCGCGGCGGCGGTGGCCGCTGCCGTGCGCGCGACGTTCGAGGGAACGGCTCCCGTGTTCGCCATGCCGCTCGTCACGCAGCCGAGCGTCGAAGCGCTCGGCGTGTACGCGGGGATCGGCGTCGTCATCGGCGCGGTGGCGGCCGGGATCACGCGGTCGACGTACGCGATCGAGGACTGGTTCGAGCGCCTCGGGCACAAGCTGCACATCCACTGGATGTGGTGGCCCGCATTCGGCGCGATCGTCGTCGGGCTCGTCGGGCTCGTCGAGCCGCGTACGCTCGGCGTGGGCTACAACAACATCAGCGATGCGCTCTCGGGCAACGTGGCCGGCGGGGCGCTGCTCGTGCTCGTGATCTTCAAGTTCATCTCGTGGGCGGTGTACCTCGGCAGCGGCACGTCGGGGGGAACGCTCGCGCCGCTGTTCACCATCGGCAGCGGGCTGGGCGCACTGCTCGGCGTCGCGATCGCCGGCGCCGCGCCGTCGCTGCACGTCGATGGACACGTCGCCGCGCTCGTCGGCATGGCGGCGATCTTCGCCGGTGCGTCGCATGCACTGCTCGCGTCGGTCGTGTTCGCGTTCGAGACGACGCGCCAGCCGCTGGGACTGCTGCCCATGCTCGCGGGCTGCGCGGCGGCGTATCTCGTCGCGCTGCTGCTGAACCGGCACTCGATCATGACGGAGAAGCTGGCGCGCCGAGGCGCGATCGTGCGGCCGGAGTACGCGGTGGACCATCTGGCGCAGGTGCTCGTGCGCGACGTGGGGATCCGCGACGTCGTCTCGCTGCGCGACGACGACGAGCTGGGCGCCGTCCGCCACTGGCTCGCCAGCGGTGACATCACCGCGTCGCATCAGGGATTCCCCGTGCTCGATGCGCAGCAGCAGCTGCTCGGCGTCGTCACGCGGCGCGATCTGCTCGATACGACGAATCCGGATGCGCTTCCCGTGCGCGCCGTCGTGCGGCGGGCGCCGGTCGTCGTGTACGAGGACAGCTCCCTGCGCGACGCGGCCGACCAGATGGTGCTCGAGCATGTGGGGCGCCTGCCCGTCGTGCGGCGCGACGCGGTGCGCACCGTGGTCGGGATCATCTCGCGGAGCGATCTCCTCTCCGCGCACGCGCCACGCCTCGAGGCCGCGCACCGGCTGCGTGTGACGCGCTCGATCTGGCGCCCGCTCGAGCCCGCACAGCCAGCGGGTGACTGAGAGCGGTCAGCGGCGAGCACCGAGAGGTGAGCTTTCTAGCGGCGAGCGGTCAGCGGCGAGTCCTCAGCCGTGAGCGATCACACGATGTGATCCGGCCTTTTCCGCGGGATCGCCGTGCCAGATCTGCGTTCCGTCGTCGATGACGCGCATGAGTGTATGAGAGCATCTGGTAGTTCCGCGGCGGCGCGCGAGCTCGTGCTGCGGCACGGTTGGAATGCCGTCGCATATCAGATCCTCAACCCGGGGATGCAGCTCTGGTTCTCGCAGGCCCGCGACGCCGTCGCGGGCTTCGCCACATATGCGCACGTGTGCGTCGTCGCTGGGGCGCCCGTGTGCGCGCCCGACCGGCTCGCGGCCGTCGCGGCCGAGCTCGACGCGGACGCCGCGCGACGCGGCGAGCGCGTGCTGTACTTCGGCGCCGGCGAGCGCCTCGAGCAGGTGTATCTGGCGCGGCGCGATCACTGTCTCGTCCCGCTCGGCGCGCAGCCCGTGTGGGAGCCGGCGGCGTGGCCGGCGATCGTGAAACGCAAGGCATCGCTGCGGGCGCAGCTCAACCGGGCACGCAACAAGGGAGTGCGCGTCGACGAATGGCCCGCGGCGCGCGCGCGCGACTCGTCGACGCTGCGCGCCGTGCTCGGCGAATGGCTGCGCACGCGCGGGCTCCCGCCACTGGGCTTTCTCGTCACGCCCGACCTGCTCGGCGATCTCGACGACCGGCGCGTGTTCGTCGCCTCGCGCGGGGAGGAGGTCGTCGCATTCCTGATCGGCACCCCGGTGCCCGCACGGAATGGGTGGCTCGTGGAGGAATGGCCGCGCACCCGTGCCGCGCCCAACGGCACGACGCACCTGCTGGTGGACGCGGCGATGCGCGCGTTCGCGAGCGAGGGCGCGGACTACGTCACGCTCGGGCTCGCGCCGCTGGCGGAGCGGGCGGGGAGCGACCTGCGGGGACAGCCGGCCTGGCTGCGCGTGACGCTGCGCTGGGTGCGCGCGCACGGCCGGCGGTTCTACAACTTTCGCGGGCTCGAGGCGTTCAAGGCGAGCCTGCAGCCGATGCGGTGGGAGCCGGTGTACGCCATCGCGCCGGCGGGCCGGATCACACCGGCGATGCTACGCGCCGTAGCCGGGGTGTTCAGCAACGGCGCGCCGGAGCTGCTCGTCGCACGCGCGCTCGCCGCCGCCGTGCGCGACGAGCTGCACCGGGCCGCGCGGAGAGTCGGGGCGCTCTTCCGGTGAAGGCGTAGGGGGAATCAGGGCAACCGCCGGGCGATCTCCTGCTGCCGCCGACCGGCCGAGGGCGCCACCTTCAACCAGCCGGCCCGTTCGAGGGACTGCCGCACGGCTCTTGCCTTGGCAGGGTCCGGTACGTCGGCCCGCACCCGGCGGGGCCGCATCATTACGTCCGACCCGAGAACGACCATGCTCTCCGGCGCACATCTCCATCTGCTCGTCAATCACGCCCCGCTGTTCGGCGCCATCTTCGCGCTCGTGCTGCTCGTGGCGTCGTTCATCTGGGCGCCCGACGTCCTGCGGCGTACCGCGCTGGCGATGCTCATCTTCGCCGCGCTGGCCGGCGTCGTCGCCGAGCTCAGTGGCGAGCCGGCGGAGGACGAGATCCGCGGATTCCCCGGCGTCCAGCGCGCGATCATCCACGAGCACGAGGAGTTCGCCGAGAAGTCGTACATCGTCGCGTCGGTCGTCGGTGTCGTCGCGCTGATCCTCCTCGTGCGCGCGCGTCGCACGCCGCCGTCGCGCGGGGCGACGTACACCGCGCTCGCCGGCGCCGCGGTCGTCAGCGGGATGATGGCGTGGACCGCGCTGCTGGGCGGGCGTGTCCGCCACACCGAAGTGCGGCCCGGCGCCACCGCGGCAGACGCGATGAAGATCGAGCCGAGGCGCGCGCCACCGGGCGCCCCGCGACCCGAGGAGTAGCGTCGGATCGTAGACGCCCATCGCATGGAAACCGTCGAGCTGAGTCCCACGGGCGGCGCGCCCCTTGGCGTGCCGCTCGGGCACGGGCGCGTCATCGTCGTCTTCAGCGGGCTGCTGCTCGCGATGCTGCTCGCCGCGCTCGACCAGACCATCGTCGCCACCGCGCTGCCGACGATCGTGGGCGAGCTGGGCGGACTCGCGCGGCTGTCGTGGGTCGTGACGTCGTACCTGCTCGCGCAGACCGTCGTCACACCGCTGTACGGAAAGCTCGGCGATCTGTACGGCCGCAAGGGCGTGCTGCAGACGGCGGTCGTGATCTTCCTCGCCGGCTCGGCGCTGTGCGGCCTCAGTCACAGCATGACGCAGCTCATCGTCTTCCGCGCCATCCAGGGGCTGGGCGGCGGTGGGCTGATGGTGACGGCGATGGCCGTCGTCGGCGACATCGTCCCGCCGCGCGACCGCGGACGCTATCAGGGGATCTTCGGCGCGGTGTTCGGCCTCGCGAGCATCGCCGGTCCACTGCTCGGCGGCTACTTCACGACGCACTGGACCTGGCGCTGGATCTTCTACATCAACCTGCCGCTCGGCATCCTCGCCCTCGCCGTCATTGCCGCGACGCTGCCGTCGAGAAGCGACCGGCAACAGCGCCGGATCGATTATGCGGGTGCCGTGCTCCTCGCCATCGCGCTGAGCGCGACGATCCTCGTGACGGACCTCGGCGGGACGGCCTATCCGTGGAGCTCGCCCGTCGTGGTGGGGACCGCGGCTGCGGGGCTCGTCGCGCTCGTGCTCTTCCTCCTCGTCGAGCGGCGCGCGGCGGAGCCCATCCTGCCGCTGCACCTGTTCCGGAATCCCGCCTTCTCAGTGACGTCGGTCGTCGCGCTCATCGTCGGCTTCGCGATGTTCGGGTCGATCACCTACCTGCCGCTCTACCTGCAGGTGGTGAAGGGGGCGACACCGACCGGGTCGGGGCTCGAGATGCTGCCGATGATGGCCGGCATGCTGACGTCGTCGATCGTGTCGGGACAGCTCATCAGCCGCACGGGACGCTACAAGATCTTTCCCGTCGTCGGCACGGGCGTCATGACGCTCGGCCTCTTCCTGCTCTCGCGCCTGCCCGTCGGCGCGAGCATGGTGCGCATCGAGAGCACGCTGCTCCTGCTCGGGCTCGGGATCGGGCTCGTGATGCAGGTGCTCGTCATCGCGGTACAGAACGCGGTGGACTATCGCGATCTCGGCGTGGCGACGTCGGGGAACACGCTCTTCCGGTCGGTCGGCGGCTCGGTGGGGACGGCGGTGCTCGGCGCCGTGTTCGCGGCGCGGCTCGCCACCGAGCTCGCGCGCAACGCGCCGGCGGGTGCCGCGCCACCGAGTGGAGCAGGGTTGAGCCTGCAGTCGATCGCGCAGCTGCCGGCCAGCGCGCGCGCCGTGTACGGCGCGGCGTTCACCAACTCGATCGACACCGTCTTCCTCGTCGCGGCGGTGATCGCGCTCGTCGGCTTCGCGGTGATCTGGCTGCTGCCGGAGCGCCAGCTGCGTGAGACGGTGGAAGCGGCGAGCGCCGATGTGGGGCAGGACATGGGTGGCGCGATGGCGATGCCGCTCGCCCCCGAGCCGTACGAGGAGCTCGTGCGCGGGCTGACTGCCGTGGTGAGCCGCGACGTGCGCCGGCAGCACGTCGCGCAGATCGCCGAGCGTGCGCACGTCGGCGTCGGTGGCGCGGCGGCGTGGCTGCTCATGCGGCTCGACCGGCAGGACGATCCGTCGCTCGATGCGCTGGCGCGGCAGGCGCCGTATTCCGCGACGGAGCTCGGCCGTGCCGGCGACGAGCTGCGTGACGCGGGGCTCGTCGAGCGGCCGCACGACGGCAAGCGGCACTGGCACATCACCGCGGCGGGGTGCGACGCGCTGCACCGGATCGTCGACGCGCGGCGCGCGCACATCCAGGACGTGTTCGGGCAGTGGAGTCCCGAGGAGCGCGAGGAGCTCACGACGCTGGTGCGGCGGTTGACCCGCGAGCTCATCCCCGATGCGCGCACGCGGGTGCCGGCCGCGAGCTGACGACATCCCGAAAGATCCGGGCAGATCGTGGGGGCGGCAATTTGGGGTCAGACACCGCAGGTGTCTGACCCCTTGGCGCAATCAGGTCAGCCCAGCGGCGAGCGGATGGCGATCAGCAGTAAGCGTTGGACTGATACATCGGTGCCAGGCACCGGTGCCTGGCACCGAGCCAGTAGGAGTCTGAGTCCATTGAGGCGAAGGGGTCAGAGCCCTCGGGCTACGCCCTCGGGGTCTGACCCGGCATCCACCCTCGGGGGCGGACCCCAGCCGGCCCCTCGGGGGCGGACCCCAGCATCCGCCCTCGGGGTCTGACCCCAGCGGGCCCTCGGGGTCTGACCCCGCCATGACCCCAAGGTCAGACGGTGTGGGCGAGGTGGCGCTCGTACGCCTCGAGGACGGCGGCGCGGCTGATCACGCCGACGATCGTCGTTCCTGTTTCGCCGTCGATGACAGGGACGACCTCGTGGCCGCCGGCGTTCATGGCGCGCAACGCATCGCGCAGTGACTGATCGATCCGCAGGGGCTGCACCGGCTCTGCGAGGTCTTCGGCGACGAGGAGCGGCTCGAGCGAGCGGCGCGCGACGAGGGCCTCGCGCAGGCCATGGTGTGACACCAGCCCCACCACGCCGCGTTGGTCGTCGACCACGGGCACCACGGCGTAGCGCGACCGCGCGGCCGCGTCGAGCAACAGGTCGAGAGTCGCATCCGCGGACACGAAGGGGATGTCCCGATCGAGCGCGGCCGAGAGCGCGATGCGATCCATCACGGCCTGGTCGACGCCATGCGCCAGATGCTCCCCGCGCGCGGCGAGCCAGCCGTCGTACAGCCCGTACGGCGCGAGCTTCTTCGCCGTCACCAGCGCGAGCACGGACACGATGATGAGCGGGATGATGTACGCCGAGTCGTTGGTGATCTCGAAGACCATGAAGATCGCCGTCAGCGGCGCGCGCGTCGCACCGGCGACCATGCCCGCCATCCCGACGAGCGCCCACGCCTGCGGATGCACGACGTCGCCCGGCACGACGAGCGACAGAAAGCGTCCCACGCCGCCGCCGAGTGCGGCCCCGATGAACAAGGTCGGCGTGAACACGCCGCCCGAGCCGCCGGTGCTGAGCGTGACGACCGTGGCGATGATCTTCGCGAGCGCGACGAGCAGCAGGATCCACCACGCGAGCCCGCCGAGCACCGGCGTCGGGATGGCGAGATGCCCATTGCCGGCGAGCAGGCCGCCCGACGCGACGACGATCGTCCCGACGAGCGCGCCGCCGACGAGCGGCCGCAGCCAGGCGGGGCCCTTCAGGCGCGCGGCGATCGACGGGCCGGCGAGATACGCGCGTGAGAACAGCGCCGACGCCGCGCCGCACGCGACGCCGAGCAACGGATAGAGCAGCGCGGTAGTCACCGGGTGCGCCTCAGGGACACTGTACATCCGAAAAACCGTGTGCTCGCCCAGGAAGTAGCGCGCCGTGAGGGCGGCGGTGACGCTCGCGATGACGACCGGGCTGAACGCGTCGACGCTGAAGCTGCCGAGGATCTCCTCGAGGGCGAAGAACGCGCCGGCGAATGGCGCGTTGAACGCCGCCGCGATCCCCGCCGCGGCGCCGCAGCCGACGAGCACCTTGCGGTGGCGCGGCTGGATGCGGAACGGATTGAAGAGCGCGGAGCCGAGTCCCGCGCCGAGCACGGCGACGGGCCCTTCGCTGCCGGCCGAGCCCCCGGAGCCGAGGGTGATCGCCGACGCAAGGGTCCGCACGACGACCGGCCACTCGGGCACCACGGCATCGTGCTTGGCGATCGCGAGCTGCACGTCGGGGACATTCTGCCCGTCGGGGATCCGCGCGTGGCGGACGACGAGCCACGCCGCCCACAGCCCGACCGCGGTGAGGAGGGGCCAGTAGACCAGGTAGAGGGCGCGTGGCCAGTGCGCGCCCGGCCACTGAATGAAGACGAAGTGACTGAGATCGATCAGGCGGTAGAACGCCACGACGGCGAGACCGCCGAGCACGCCGATGACGGCGCCGAGGGCGAGGAGGACGGCGCCTTCGTCCCAGTCACGCGCCCGAGCCCATCGGCGAGCGCGCTGCGCGAGTGTATCGAGGAATCCCGTCACGGCGAATGGGTACGCCGTGACGGGGGATTACTCAAGCGTTGCCTTCACGGCGGCGCGTCGCCCAGCCCTTCTTCGCGGCGCGGCTGCGCTCCGAGGCGGACATGCTGCCTCGACTCGTGTCGGGCTTTCCACGACCCGAGCCGCCGGACTTGTTCCCGCCTCCGGTCTGCTTGTTCACCGTCGCCCACGCGCGGCGCTCGGCCTCCTGCTTTCCGGTGCCTCGCGCCTCGTACCCTTGCTCGATGTGGCGCTCCATCCGCTTCTGTTTGTCGGTGTACTTGTCCTTGTCGCCACGCGGCATCTCACACCTCCAAATGAATGGGTCTGGCCGTGTGCGCAGGGCATTGCTGCAATTGGCGATCCGTTGGGGATACGGGGATACGGGGATACGGGGATACGGGGATACGGGGATACGATGCGACCCGCGTTGAAACGATGATGGTTACTTGGGGGCGCGACAGGATCTTGCAGCCATGCAAGATCCCAAGAACCTCTCCGTCTATCGGCTCGCCGTGCCGCTCGCTGTCTCCGTGTATCGGCTCACCGATCACTTCCCGTCGCAGGAACGGCTCAGCCTCACTGCTCAAATGCGACGAGCGGCAATATCGGTCGGCAAACATCTCCGAGGGCTGCGGGCGATGGAGCACCCGAGAACTCCTGCACTTCCTTCAGATGGCCTATTCGTCGACGTGCGAGCTCTCATTCCGGTCGGAGGACGACAGAGCTCGGGTTCGGGAACGCCGTCGATCGCGACCAAGTTGCGGACCACACCGATCACGTGCAGCGTATGCTGAGTCGGCTGATCGCCGCCAAACGCGCGCGCGACACCAATGCCGAGCATCGCCCGGCTTCACGCGCTAGCAGGTCGCGCGGCTGAGGCAATCTGCCTTTCCGTATCCCCGTATCCCCGTATCCCCGCTCACACATCGAGCTCCCTCACATCCTCCTCTGACAGCCTCAGCTCCGTCGCGCGCATCAAGCTCGCGAGCTGCTCGAGGTTCGTCGCGCTGGCGATGGGTGCGGTGACGCCGGGACGCTGCATCAGCCACGCGAGCGCCACCTCCGCCGGTGGCGCGGAGTGGCGCGCGGCGACGGTGTCGAGCGCGGCGAGGACGCGCATGCCGCGCGGGTTCAGGTACTTCGCGACACCCCCGCCACGGGGGCTCTTCTTCAGGTCGTCGGCGGTGCGGTACTTCCCCGAGAGGAAGCCCGACGCGAGCCCGTAGTACGTGATGACGCCGAGCCCCTCGCGCATCGCGAGGTCGCGCAGCGCGCCGTCGTACTTGTCGCGGTCGTAGAGGTTGTACTCCGGCTGCAGGGTCGCGTAGCGCGGGAGGCCGCGCGCGTCGGCGACGCGGAGCGCCTCGGCGAGCTGCGCGGCGTCCAGGTTCGAGGCGCCGATCGCGCGCACCTTGCCGGCGCGGATCAGGGTGTCGAACGCGCGGAGGGTCTCCTCGATCGGCGTGGACGGGTCGGGCCAGTGCGCCTGATAGAGGTCGATCCGCTCCACACGGAGCCGGCGCAGCGACTCCTCCACCTCGTGGAGGATCCACTCCTTCTTCAGCGTCTTCTTCCCGCCGGTGCCGGGCATCCCCGAGCCGACCTTCGTCATGACGTGTACCTGGCTGCGCCGCGACGGGGAGCGTGCGAGCCAGTTCCCGATGATCGATTCCGACTCGCCGCCCGAGTTGCCGGGCACCCAGTGCGAGTACGAGTCGGCCGTGTCGATCGCGTCGAAGCCATGATCGACGAACGCATCGAGGATGGAGAAGGCGGTCGGTTGGTCCACCGTCCATCCGAAGACGTTGGTGCCGAGCACGAGCGGGGCGATGTCGAAACCGGTGGTGCCGAGGGGGCGAGTGTGAGGCATTGAGCGGGGATGCGGGGATGCGGGGATGCGGGGATGCCGAACGACTACTGTCATCCCGAGCGAGCGGAGCGAGGCGAGGGATCTGCACCTGCCGAGCAATTAGCCCAGCGGCGAGCGGACAGCGGCGAGCGGACAGCGGTCAGGTTCAATGCCGCCATCAAGGATCCGGCCATTTCCGCAGAATCACCGTTCAAGATCCGCGTTCGGTCGTCGGACAGACACGAGCAACACTCGTGCAACGTCCTCGATGTCGCTCGGGTTGACGGGGCACGCGCGCAAAGGGCGAACCGCGGCCACGAGCGGGTCCTCGCGCCGGGCGTGCGCGCGCGCTACCGTCACGCGTCCGCGAGCGCGGTGGCGAGCGGACACGTCATCTCTTCCGCGAATCAATGCATCGACTCCTCCGACCGTTCACCCTCGCGTCGCTCATGGTACTCGTTGCGTCGCCGGTGGCGGCGCAGCATGCGGCCTCCTCCGACAGTGCCGCATTCGTCCGCGTCAATCAGGTCGGCTACCTCCCCGACGCGCCCAAGGTCGCTGTCGTCTGCGCGCTCCAGCCCGTGGCGCTCGACCGGTTCACCGTGGAGGACGAGCGGAGGCGCGTCGTGCTCGGGCCGCTGCGCGCGCGGCGGGACGGCGCGCTCGGCGCCTGCGTCGAGACGTGGCGGCTCGATTTCAGTGCACTCAAGCGCGCGGGGCGGTACGTCGTGCGCGCCGGTCCGTATACGTCGCCGGCGGTGCGCGTCGGGGCCGACGTCTATCGCGGGCTCGCCGACACGCTGATGACCTTCATGCGCCAGCAGCGCTCCGGGTACAACCCGTTCCTCGGCGATTCGGCGCACACGCGCGACGGGATCATCGTCGACCATCCGACGCGCGCGGAGGAGTTCATCCCGGTGAGCGGCGGGTGGGCCGACGCAGCGGACTACCTCCAGT
>Ga0207674_10007363_pt1 | contig 12819 bp, 13 predicted proteins | sample KBSCornC72_FD_184303 | JGI IMG/M metagenome (GOLD analysis project Ga0207674, IMG submission 184303) | Corn rhizosphere microbial communities from Kellogg Biological Station, Michigan, USA - KBS Corn C7-2 (SPAdes) (version 2) | ecosystem: Host-associated > Plants > Roots > Rhizosphere > Soil ... | reverse complement strand
CCGAGTTCGTGATCGAGGGACGCGCCCGCACCGAGGGCAAGGTGCGGCCGGGGGGAAACAAGAACGCGGCCTTCCCGGCGGTGGCGGCCGCGCTGCTCACCCCGGAGCCGGTGACCCTGCGCAATCTCCCCGACATCGACGACGTACGGACCCTGCTCGGCCTGGTGGAGGGGCTGGGGGTGGAGATCACGCGCCCCGATCGCCACACCGCCATCCTCCGCGCCGGCGCCCTGCGCGGCACCCGGCCGGACCCCGAGCTGCTGCGCAAGATTCGCGGGGCGCTGGTGCTCATGGGCCCGCTCCTGGCGCGGGAAGGCCGCGCGGAGTTCGGCTCCTCGGGTGGCGATCGCATCGGGCGCCGGCGCGTGGATACTCACGTCCTGGGTCTCGCCGCGCTGGGGGCGGAGTACCGCCACGAGGACGGCGAGCTGCGCCTGACCGCGTCCCGCCTGCGCGGGGCCGACATCCTCCTCGACGAGGCTTCGGTCACCGCCACCGAGAACGTGTTGCTGGCGGCGGTGGGGGCGGAAGGGCCGACGGTGCTGCGCAATGCGGCCTCCGAGCCGCATGTCCAGGATCTCTGCGCGCTCCTCGTGCAGATGGGCGCGCGCATCGACGGCATCGGCTCCAACGTGCTCACCATCCACGGCGGGGCCACCCTGCACGGGGCCGACTTCACGCTGGGACCGGACTTCATGGAGGTGGGAAGCTTCGTGGCCCTGGCGGCGGTGACGGAGGGCGAGGTCCTCATCGAGGGCGTGCGGCGGGACGATCTTCGCATGACCCTCGGCGTCTTCGCGCGGCTGGGGATCCACGCGGAGATGCGCGGCGACGATCTCGCCGTCACGGGCGCCGCGCCGCTGGTGATCCAGTCCGATCTCGGGGACGCGATTCCCAAGGTGGACGACGGCCCCTGGCCGGCCTTTCCCGCCGACCTCATGAGCGTGGCCCTGGTGGCGGCCACCCAGGCCGAGGGCACGGTGCTGTTCCATGAAAAGATGTACGAGAGCCGGCTCTTCTTCGTGGATCGTCTGATCGGCATGGGCGCCCGCGTGGTCCTCTGCGACCCCCACCGCGCTCTGGTCCACGGCCCCGCCCGGCTTCGCGGCGAGCCGGGGGGCATCCCGAGCCCGGACATTCGCGCGGGCATCGCGCTCCTCATCGCCGCGCTCTGCGCCGACGGGCGCACCATCATCCGGAGCATCGAGCAGATCGACCGCGGTTACGAGGACATCGAGGGCAAGCTCCTCGCCCTCGGCGCCCGGATCACCCGCCGCGCGTAGCCCCTGTCGATTCCGGCGCCCTCCGAGCGTCGTACAAGGTGAGGCGAGGGACCACGCCCCGCCCGGAAAGGAGATCCCCATGAAGTTCATTCTCATGATTCACGGCAACGAGAGCGCGGAGGCGCGGCGCAGCGAGTCCGAGATGAAGCAGATCGTCGGCCAGCACATGAAGGTGGCCCAGGAGCTGCGCGCGGCGGGCAAGATGGTGCACGGCGAGCGGCTCCGCGGCCAGGCCGAGGCGACCCGGGTCCGGTCCAAGGCCGGCCAGATCCAGGTCACCGACGGGCCCTTCGCCGAGACCAAGGAAGCCATCGGAGGCTTCTACTTGATCGACTGCGCCTCCAGGGCGGAGGCGGTCGAGTGGGCCTCCAAGCTTCCCCTCCGCGAGGAGGGCTATATCGAAGTGCGGCCGATCTGGGAGATGTAGCGACGGCTCTCGGCGGCGCCGGATTCCTCGTCGAGCACGTCTTCCGGGGCGAGTATGGCCGGCTCGTCGCCTCGGTCGCGCGCATGCTCGGGGACCTCGACGCCGCCGAGGAGACGGTGCAGGAGGCGCTGGCGGCGGCGCTCGTCCACTGGCCGGTCGACGGCTTGCCCGACAATCCCGGCGCCTGGCTGATGACGGTGGCGCGCAACCGCGCCCGCGATCATCTGCGCCGCCGCCGGCGGCTCCACGAGAAGATCGAAGCCCTCGCGCGCGAAGGTGACGGCCTCGAGGAGCCGACGCTGGAGGACGATCCCGCCGGCATCCCCGACGATCGCCTGCGGCTGATCTTCACGTGCTGCCATCCCGCGCTGGCCCCGGAAAGCCAGGTGGCGCTGACGCTGCGGCTGGTGGGCGGGCTGTCCACCGGGGAGATCGCGCGGGCGTTTCTCGTCTCCGAGCCCACGGTGGCCCAGCGCATCGTCCGCGCCAAGCGGGCGATCCGCGCCCGCCGGCTGCCGTACGCGGTGCCGGAGGCGGCCGAGCTGCCCGCGCGGCTTGGCGGGGTCCTCGCCGTGATCTATCTCGTCTTCAACGAGGGCCATACCGCGCGCGAAGGGGACCGGCTCGTCCGCACCGAGGTCTGCGCGGAGGCGCTCCGGCTGGGCGCCACGCTCGCGGCGCTGATGCCGGGGGAGCCCGAGGCGCAGGGGCTCGTCGCCCTCATGGAGCTGACCGCGGCGCGCATCCCGTCGCGCGCGGACGGTCGCGGCGACCCGGTGCTCCTCGCCGATCAGGACCGCGAGCGCTGGGATCGCGCGCTGATCGCGCGCGGGCTCGCGCGGCTCGAGGGCGCGGGCGCGATCGAGACCGCGGGCCCGTATCGCCTGCAGGCGGCCATCGCGGCCTGCCACGCGCGCGCGGCGACATGGGAGGCCACGGACTGGGCGGCCATCGCGGCGCTCTACGCGCGGCTGGAGGGGGCGGCGCCCTCTCCGGTGGTCGCGCTCAACCGCGCGGTGGCGGTGAGCATGGCGGAGGGCCCGGCGGCGGGGCTGGCCATCCTCGACGCGCTCGAAGGACCCGCCCTCGCCGGTTATCAGCATCTGCCCGCCGCGCGGGGGGACTGTCTGCGCCGCCTCGGCCGCTGGCCCGAGGCCGCCGCCGCCTACCGCCGCGCCCAGGGCCTCACCAGGAACCGTCGCGAGCAGGCCTTCTTCGCCGCGCGCGTGGAAGAGTGCGAGCGGGCCGGTGCTCGGTGACCGGGGGTCAGTGGCCTTCGTGGAGCCAGGGTAGCTGGAAGAGGATGAAATAGCCGTTCAGCGTCAGCGTGGCCCCGACGACGGCGAGCAACAGGCTGAAGTAAAAGACCGGGCGCGACCGGGAGAGGATGGACACCGAGGACATCACGATGGCGATCTGGAGAAAGACCTCGGCGAGGTCGAAGTACGGGTCTCGGGTGGCGCTGAGGTCGCGCACCGCCTCGAGCTTCTTGGCGTCCTTCTCGATGTCCTTCTTCTCGGCGTTGTAGCGCTTCTCCTCCTCATCCCACTTCTTGGCCACCGCCTCGAGCTTCTCCCGGGCCGCGGGCGACATCGCCGGGCCGCGCTCGATGAGGTCGGCCTCGAGACGCTGCTTCTGCGCCCGATAGAGGTGCTCGCGAATGACCTTGGCCTGGTAGAAGCTCCACTGGTCGGAGGACTTCTGCTGGGCGAGCAGCATCTCCTTGGTGGCGTTGTTGCCGCCCAGCGAGGAGATGGACAGGATCACGGCGAAGACCGGGGTGACGAGCGCAACCCGCCGCCCGAACCGATCCTCGGACTGCTCGTGCAGCTCCTTCGGATTCGGGAGCTCGACCTCGGCCATGCCGGACTATGAGTCGGGGTGACCTTGCCGCATTTCTTCTCGCATCGCGGACTTGCCGGCCTCGAAGGCGGTGATGAGCCGGTTGGTCTGCTCCTCGAAGTACTCGCGTCCCTTCTCGAACAGGTCGCCCGCCTTGATCTTGGCGTCGCCGGCGGCGCCGCGCGCCTTGTTCAGCACCTCACCCCCGTGCTCGGAGAGAAGATCCCGCGTCTCGCGCCCGCTCTTCGGCGCCAGCAGCAGCGCCGCCGCCGCCCCCGCGACCGCGCCGAGAAGGAACCAGCCGAGATAGCCCGCGTCCGAATTCCGCTCGTCCGTCATGATCCATCCTCCTCCTGCAGTTTTTCCCCTATCGGTTCTTCCGGGACCGTCACCACGCGTGCCGTTTCCTGAGCCGCGAGAGGAACACGCCCAGCCCGCGCTGAAGCCCGATGGCCACCCCGCCGAGGCGGGTGATCTGGGCGATCCCGCCCACCACCCCCACCACCTTGGCGATGGTCGCGGTGATGTCCTCGAGGCGTCGGGTGATGAGGCCGATCCGCGCCAGCTCGAGCGTCACCTGATGGGAGACCCCGCGCAGCTCCTCGGTCAGCGCGCCCAGCTGGCTGGCGGTGGGCCGGATCTCACGCTCGACGAGGGCGAGAACCGCCTCCCCGCGCTCGATGAGCCGCTTGAGCGAGAAGAGCACGGTCACCAGAGCCACCGTGATGGCGATCGCGCACAGGGTCAGAATGGTGACGGCCAGCGAGCTCATAGGCTCCGCAGTATGGCAAGGGCCGGGGGGCAAGTCAACCGCCTCGGGGGAAAACACCGCGTGTTCATTGACTTTCCCGGTGGCCGATCCCTATACTTCGGCAGTCAGGAGCCTGCACCAATGCCCCTCGAGGACCGCTTCGCCGAGCTACGCCGCCGCAATCAAGCCGCCGACCTCGGCGGGGGAGCGGAGCGCGTCGAGCGCCAGCACAAGGCCGGGAAGAAAACCGCCCGCGAGCGTCTCGAGCTCCTCCTCGACAAGGGCTCGTTCGCCGAGATCGACAAGCTGGTGGTGCATCAGGGGCATGACTTCGGGATGGACGCCCAGCGCATCCCCGGCGACGGGGTGGTGGTGGGCTCCGGCCGCATGCATGGCCGGCCGGTGTTCGTCTTCGCTCAGGACTTCACCGTGTTCGGCGGCTCGCTCTCCGAGGCCTACGCGCGGAAGATCTGCAAGATCATGGACCTCGCCATGAAGACGGGCGTGCCCATCATCGGCCTCAACGACTCCGGCGGCGCGCGCATCCAGGAAGGCGTGGTCTCGCTGGCGGGGTACGCGGACATCTTCCTGCGCAATACGCTGGCCTCGGGCGTGGTCCCGCAGATCTCCGCCATCCTGGGACCGTGCGCCGGGGGCGCCGTCTATTCGCCCGCCATCACGGATTTCGTGTTCATGGTGAAGGGCTCCTCTTACATGTTCGTGACCGGGCCCGAGGTCATCAAGTCCGTCACCCACGAGGAGGTGTCGTTCGAGGCGCTGGGCGGCGCCGGCACCCATGGCGCCACCTCCGGCGTGGCCCACTTCGCGGCGGAGAGCGAGGAGGAGTGCCTGGCCCTCATTCGCGAGCTCATGACCTTCCTGCCCCAGAACAACCTGGAGGACCCGCCCCTCCAGCGCACCCTCGATCCATCCGATCGCGTGGACGAGGAGCTGCAGGGCGCGGTGCCGGATCAGCCCAACAAGCCCTACGACATCAAGGACGTGGTGCGCACGGTTCTCGACGACAAGTATTTCTTCGAGGTTCAGGCCGACTACGCTCCGAACCTGGTGGTGGGCTTCGGCCGGCTGGGCGGCCGGCCGGTGGGGATCGTCGCCAATCAGCCCGCGCACCTGGCCGGCTGCCTGGACATCAACGCCTCCCTCAAGGGGGCGCGCTTCGTCCGCTTCTGCGACTGCTTCAATATCCCGCTCGTCACCTTCGAGGACGTGCCCGGCTTTCTGCCCGGCACCGCCCAGGAATTCGGCGGCATCATCAAGCACGGAGCCAAGCTCCTCTACGCGTTCTGCGAGGCCACCGTGCCCAAGCTCACCGTGATCACGCGCAAGGCCTATGGCGGCGCGTACTGCGTGATGTCGTCCAAGCACATTCGCGGCGACGCCAACTTCGCCTACCCGACGGCGGAGATCGCGGTGATGGGCCCCGACGGCGCGGTCAATATCCTCTACAAGCGCGAGATGGACGGCGCCGCCGACCCCGCCGCGCTCAAGGACGAGAAGACGCGCGAGTACCGGGAGAAGTTCGCCAATCCGTTCGTGGCCGCCGAGCGCGGCTACGTGGACGAGGTCATCGAGCCGCGGGACACCCGGCGCCGGCTCATCCAGGCGCTGGATGTGCTCCACACCAAGCGCGACACCAATCCGCCCAAGAAGCACGGGAACATTCCCCTGTGAGCGGGGTCCCGATGAGCGACGAAGACGCCAAGAAGATCGAGGAGGCGAAGCGCGCCTGGGAGGCGCGGACGCGCAAGCCCGGCGGCGCGAAGCCGGGAGAGCGCCCCGGTCTCTTCGCCACCTCCGGGGGCAGCCCCGTCGAGCCGCTCTACACGCCCGCGGACGTGGGCGGCCTCGACTATCTCCGCGATCTCGGGTTCCCCGGCGAGTTTCCCTACACGCGCGGGGTCCAGCCCTCCATGTATCGCGGGCGCTTCTGGACCATGCGCCAGTACGCGGGCTTCGGATCGGCGGTGGAGACCAACCGCCGCTACCGCTACCTCCTCGAGCAGGGGCAAACCGGCCTCAGCGTGGCCTTCGACCTGCCCACCCAGATGGGCTATGACGCCGATGACCCCATGGCGCGCAGCGAGGTGGGCAAGGTGGGGGTGGCCATCTCGAGCCTGCCCGACATGCTCGACCTCTTCGACGGGATCCCGCTGGACCGGGTCTCCACCTCGATGACCATCAATGCCACCGCGTCCATCCTCCTCGCGCTGTACATCGCGGTGGGGGAGCGGCAAGGCGTCGGCCCCGAGAAGCTGTCGGGCACGGTGCAGAACGACATCCTGAAGGAGTACGTCTCGCGGGGCACCTATATCTTCCCGCCGCCGCCGTCGCTGCGGCTCATCACCGACACCTTCGCCTACTGCCGCGAGCGGGTGCCACGCTGGAACACCATCTCCATCTCGGGCTATCACATCCGCGAGGCGGGCAGCACCGCGGGGCAGGAGATCGCCTTCACGCTGTCCAACGGCATCGCCTACGTGACGGCCGCGCTGGAGGCGGGGCTCGCGGTGGACGAGTTCGCCCCGCAGCTCTCGTTCTTCTTCAACGCCCACAACAATCTCCTCGAGGAGGTGGCCAAGTATCGCGCCGCGCGCCGGATGTGGGCGCGGATCATGCGGGAGCGGTTCTCGGCCCGGGATCCCCGCTCGCTCACCCTCCGCTTCCACGCGCAGACCGCGGGCAGCATGCTCACCGCGCAGCAGCCCGCCAACAATATCGTGCGGGTGGCGGTGCAGGCCCTCGCCGCGGTGCTGGGGGGCTGCCAGTCGCTGCACACCAACTCGATGGACGAGGCGCTGTCCCTGCCCACCGAGGAGTCGGTCCGCATCGCGCTCCGGACCCAGCAGATCCTGGCCCACGAGTCGGGGGTGGCCGATACCGCCGACCCGCTGGGCGGCTCCTACGCCGTCGAGCGCCTCACCCGGCAGCTCGAGGAGGAGGCGGAGGCCTATATCGCCAAGATCGACGGGATGGGCGGCGCCGTGCAGGCCATCGCCTACATGCAGCGCGAGATCCAGGACGCCGCCTACCGCTATCAGCAGGAGGTGGAGGCCAAGGCGCGCATCGTGGTGGGCGTCAACGACTTCGTCGTCGACGAGCCCGCGGGCGGGAAGCTCTTCCAGGTCGATCCGGCGGTGGGCGCCGCCGCGGCGGAGCGCCTGGAGACGGTCCGGCGCACCCGCGACGCCGGCGCGGCCGCGCGGGCGCTCGAGGCCATCGACCGCGCCGCCCGCGGGCGCGACAACCTGATGCCCCTCATCCTCGACGCCGTGCGCGCCTCCGTGACCCTGGGTGAGATCTGCACTGCGCTGCGCGGGGTGTTCGGCGCGCACGTGCCGTCGGTGGTGTTCTGATGATTGGGGGGCGTGGCCTCTCGGCGCATTTATCATCAGCGGGGGCCTCGAAATGGCCCCCGCTCTCCCCCCGTCGGCGGACTCGGCGGAGCGTGCTGGGCGTGGTGTTCATGGCGGTGCTGCTGCTGGTCTCGCCGGGCGAGGCGGGGCTGGCCGATCAGGTCGGCGCCACCTTCGGGCTCCTGGTGCAGGAAGTCATGAACGCGTTTCCGGCCGTCGAGGGGCTGGTGGTGAGCGTGGACGGTGACCGGGTCTACCTGGACCTCACCGAGAAGGACGGCGTCCAGCGGGGGCAGGAATTCACCGTCTTCCGCAAGGGAGAGGAGTTCGTCCACCCCTTCACGCGAAAGCCGCTCGGCCGCTTCGAGGACGTCCTGGGCTATGCCCAGATCACCCGGGTGGAGCCGCGGTTCTCGGAGGCGCTCTTCATTCCTGTCCCCGAGCGCGAGAAGGTGGCCGCCGAGGACGGCGTGCGCATCACCCGCGGCCGGATCAAGGTGGCGGTGGCGCCCACGCTCGATCTCACCAAGGCTCAGGCCGATCTCCGGCGTGTGCCCTTCATGATTGCGCTGGGGCTGGACCAGACCAAGCGCTTTCAGGCGGTGGACCCCGGCGTGGTGCAGGAGCTCTTCCTGAACAAGCGAGCCCGCATCGAGGAGCTTCTGGTGCGGCCCGAGCGGGCGGTGAGCCTGGGCCGGACCCTGGACGTGTCGGGCTGGCTGGTCCCCGTCCTCATCGACCGGCGCGGGGTCACCTATCTCGACGTCACGTGGATCTCGGCCGTGACCGGCACCCCCCTCTTCTCGCGTCGCCAGGCGCTCACCAGGGCGCAGGGAGCCAGCGAGCAACGCTTCCCCTGGGAGCCCCTCCCCGAGGACTAATCTGCTATGCTTTGCCCGACATGCCGACCGCTCGCGCGCTTCGCCTGACCGCCGGAATCTTGGCCGCCGCCGTCCTGGCGACGGGATGCAATACCGTTCGCGAGATCGCCGGATTTCCTGCCTCGGGCGAGCCCAGCATCACCCTCAAGAGCGCGGAGCCGAAGTGGGTGCTGATCAAGAACCCGCGCTACGGCGACGTGGCCAGCGAGCCCCAGTACATCTGGGTGGAAGAAGACAAGATGCCCACCACGGTGAAGTCGTTCATGCTGGGCAAGTCCACCCTCCTCGCGCCGCCCGAGGTGGTTCCGAAATACGGGCTGCCGCCCGGGGGCGGCCGCATCAGCGCGCTCCACAAGCTGCCCTACGACACCACGCCGGTGGCCGCGCCCGCGTCGGGCGGGGGCCGCACCCCGCTCACCGCGGCGACCACCACTCCCGCCACGCGCACCGACGGCGCGGTGGTGGTCGCGGCGCCGCCGCCCACGCGCGGCTTCGTGGTCTTCGTGGACACCACCCGGATCGTCATCGACCTCACCGCCCGCGACGGCGTCAAGCTCGGCGGCACCGTCAGCCTGCGGCGCGACAAGATTCCCATCGTCCACCCGGTGACCGGCGAGATGCTCGGCGAGCTGGACGAGGAGGTGGCCACCGGGAAGGTGATCGAGGTGCGCGACAAGTTCTCGGTGGTGGAGCTCCAGCGCGTCGAGCAGGGGACGGAGATCAAGATCAGGGACCGGGTCGTTCTTCGGTGACCGCGCCCGCCCGCTCCGGCGTCAAGCCGCCCACCGCGCTCGAGACGCTCCTCAAGGAGCGCGTCTCGCTCACCATCGGCGGCGAGCTGGCCGCCATCGAGACCGAGATCGCGCGCGAGATCAACTCGCCGGTGGACCTCATCCGCGAGATGGGCGAGTTCATCGCGGGGGCCGGCGGCAAGCGGCTGCGCCCCATCCTGCTCCTCATCGCCGCGCGCCTGGCCGGCTACCAGGGGCCGCGCGCGGTCCGGATGGGCTGCGTGGTGGAGCTCCTGCACACGGCCACCCTCATTCACGACGACGTGGTGGACCAGGCGCCCCTCCGGCGCGGGCGTCCCTCCGCCAATGCGCGCTGGGGCGATGACGCCTCCGTGCTGGTGGGCGATCATCTCTACTCGAAGTCCTTCGCGCTCATGGTGGCCGACGGCGACCCCGCCGTCCTCGAGACGCTGGCCCGGGCCACCGTCTCCATGACCGAGGCGGAGGTATTCCAGCTCGAGCGCAAGCGCACCGGCACCACCACCGAGGCCGACTACCTGCGGATCATCACGCAGAAGACGGCGTCGTTCATCTCGGCCTGCTGCCGCATCGGGGGCGTGCTGGGCCGCGCCGACGCCGCGCGGCTCGAGGCGCTCACGCGCTATGGCCTGGACATCGGGATCGCGTTCCAGATCAGCGACGACTCGCTCGACTTCGTGGCCGACGAAGCGCGCCTGGGCAAGGCCATCGGGGCCGACCTGCGCGAGGGCAAGCGCACGCTGCCGCTCATCGCCACGCTGGACCGCGCGGAGCCCGCCGAGCGCGAGCGCATCCAGGCCGTGCTCAAGCGCGCGCGGCCGGAGGCGGCCGACATCGAGGAGATCCGGCGCCTGGTGGTCCATTACGAAGGCGTGGAGTACGCGCTCGAGCGCGCGCACGCCTATGCGCAGACGGCCAAGGACGACCTCAAGCCCTTCCCCGACTCCGACGACAAGGAGACCCTCGTCCTCATCGCGGACTTCGTGGTGGACCGGGACCGCTAAGCCTCTCGCCCGCCATGCCGGGCTGCCTCATCACGCTGACCACGGACTTCGGGGTCCGCGACCCGTTCGTCGGGGTCATGAAGGGCGTGATCCTCGCCATCTGTCCCGATGCCCGCCTGGTGGACCTCACTCATGAGATCGCTCCGCATGACGTACGGGGCGCCCAGCTCGCCCTCGAGAGCGCGGTGGGCTTCTTTCCCCCCGGCACCATCCACCTTGCGGTGGTGGACCCCGGGGTGGGGAGCGCGCGCCGGCCGCTGGCGCTCACCTCGGGTGGGCAGGGATTCGTGGGCCCCGACAACGGCCTCTTCACCTTCGCGCTGGCCGATCCCGGCTGGACCGCGGTGACGCTGGAAGCGCCCCGGTATCGGCTGCCGGAGGTGTCTCGCACCTTTCACGGGCGGGACGTCTTTGCGCCGGCCGCCGCCCACTGGGCGCGCGGCGTGCCGCTGGCCGACCTCGGCCCGCCTGCGCGCGATCTGGTGCTGGAGCCGCTGCCGGCGGCCAGCCGCGAGGGCCTGGGCCTTCTGGGCGAGGTGCTCGCGGCGGACCGGTTCGGCAATCTGATCACCTCGATCACGGCGGCCCAGCTGGCGGGCGCGCGCCGGGTGGAGGTGGAGGTGGCGGGGCAACTGCTGGGCGCCCTCCGCGCGAGCTATGTCGACGGAGAGCGAGATCGTGCGGCGCCGATCCTGGGGTCGCAGGGGCGGCTCGAGATCTTCGTGCGGGAAGGGGACGCTCGGGCGCTGCTGGGAGCGGGGCCGGGGACCCCGGTGCGGGTGGCGCTGGGCTAGTCGGAGGGCTTCTTGGAGGGCTTGCTCTTGCCGCTCTCGGGCTTGCTCCCTCCGGACTTGCTCCCCTCGGACTTGGTCCCCTCGGATTTTCCGCCCTCGCTCTTGGGGCTGCCGCTCGACCCCGCGCCGTTGGACGTACCGCCGCTCGAAGTGCCGGAAGTTGAGGGGGCGTTCGCGCTCCCCGTGCTAGACTCAGCACCGGTCGAGGACGAAGATTCCGCTTTCATGGCCTTCTTCCTCGACTCCGACGGGTAGTCGGTGACGTACCAGCCGCCGCCCTTGAGGATGAAGGTGGATGCGCTGAGAAGCCGATGGACGGGACCGCCGCATACATCGCAGGTCTCGAGCGGCTTCTCCGAGATGCGCTGCCGGATCTCGAAGACGCGAGGACATTTCGGACATTCGTACTCGTAAGTGGGCACGTTCAAACAAGTACATGGCTAACGCGGTGGTGTCAAGGAACGCAGCCCGAGCGCTGATCGTGGCGCTGGTTGCCCTTGTCGTGACCGCGAGCGGCTGCGCGACCACCAAGGAAGAGCAGGTCCGCAAGATCCAGGCGCGCAATGCCTACGACCAGGGCGGCGCCAACTTCCGGGAAGGACGCGTCTCCCTCGGTCTCGCCTCGCTGCAGGAGGCGGTCCAGCTCGACCCCGACAATGCGAGCTACTGGAACGCCCTGGGGGTGGCCCAGCTCCAGCTCCGCCGGTGGCCCGAAGCGCAGGCCTCCTTCGAGAAGGCCCTCCAGCTCGACGCGAACTATGCGGAGGCCTACCACAATCTGGGCCTGTCCCAGGCCCGCCAGGGGCGACTGGATCAGGCCGTCGCCAGCTATCGGAAGGCCCTCACCTACCCCACCTATCCCAGTCCCGAACTGGCCTACCACAACATGGGGGAGGCGTATCTGAGGTTGGGGAAGCTCCGCGAAGCGGAGGAGTCCCTCCGACAGGCGATCCAGCTCGAGCCCAAGAGCCAGTTTTCCCATTATTTACTGGGGGTTGTCCTCGCCGAGGCCGGCCGGAAGGACGAGGCCACCGCGGTGTTTCGCCAGACCCGGGACCTCGATCCCGGCTCCTCCGTCGGCCTCCTGACGGTGGAGGCTCTGAAGACCCTCGAAACTCGCTAGTTCGGGCGTAATTCCTTGACCCAAGATGCCCAGATACGGTAAAAAGACTCGTTGTCGTGAAGTCTCTGCACACCCCTGTCTGTCCAGGGGAGTCGTCGCAGCGCCGTGGTAACGCGTAGCCTGCACCCAGGGCAGTCGAGGCAGTGGGTTCTCGGAAGCACGAGAAGCCAACCACCAATGAGGAGAGTGGTCACATGAGAAAGTTGCTCGTAGTCACCTTGGCCTTGGTCGCCCTCATCGGCACCATGGCCCCAGGGGTGTTCGCGCAGCCGGTTGCGCCCCCGCCCCTGACGTTCAACATCAACGGGTTCCTCGACACGATCTCGTCGGCGAGCCACAACCTGCGTGATCTGAACTTCACGCGGGTGGGCGACAAGGAGTGGTACGCCCGGAACCGCGGCCGTATCAACATCGAAGGCCGCGCCGGAACGGCCGTGTTCGTGTGGGGTATCGAGATCGACACGGTGTGGGGCCAGGTGAGCGGCACGGACAACAACCTGGCCGGTCAGGGCGGTAACAACCAGCAGCGCGGCGGCGCCACGTCGGGCTTCGACCTCAACACCGACGTGC
>Ga0207674_10007360_pt1 | contig 12822 bp, 9 predicted proteins | sample KBSCornC72_FD_184303 | JGI IMG/M metagenome (GOLD analysis project Ga0207674, IMG submission 184303) | Corn rhizosphere microbial communities from Kellogg Biological Station, Michigan, USA - KBS Corn C7-2 (SPAdes) (version 2) | ecosystem: Host-associated > Plants > Roots > Rhizosphere > Soil ... | reverse complement strand
GAGCAATTAAAGCTCGAAGCAGAACAGGCAGAAAGAAATGGTGATTATGGAAGAGTTGCAGAAATACGCTACGGAAAAATAAAAGAAAAAGAAAAGACGATTAGCGAATATTCAAAAGAATTGGAATCGATCAGCGACAAACGGATAATGAAAGAGGAAGTAGATGCGGAAGACATTGCTGAAGCAGTAGCAAAGGCAACTGGAATTCCCGTTTCAAGAATGATGCAAAGTGAAAAAGATAAATTACTTCAACTAGAGCAGCATTTACATGAAAGAGTGGTAGGTCAGGATGAGGCGATCACTGCGGTAGCCGATGCCATCCGTCGCAGTAGGGCGGGCCTGCATGATCCAAAAAAGCCAATAGGCTCATTTATTTTCCTTGGAACGACAGGTGTAGGTAAAACGGAGCTGGCGAAAGCACTTGCTGAATATTTGTTCGATGACGAGAGTATGATGACGAGGATCGATATGAGCGAATACCAAGAAAAGCACACTGTAAGCCGCCTTGTGGGCGCTCCTCCGGGATATGTCGGGTATGATGAAGGTGGTCAATTGACAGAAGCGGTGCGCCGTAAGCCTTATAGTGTAGTTTTATTGGACGAAATTGAAAAGGCTCACCCCGATGTTTGGAATGTGTTGCTCCAGGTGCTTGATGACGGTCGCCTGACTGATAATAAAGGTCGGGTGGTGAATTTTCGTAATACCATCATTATAATGACCAGTAATCTTGGAAGCCATATCATCCAGGAGAATTTTGAAGATATTACTGAACGAAACAAGGAGGAGATTGTTAATAAAACCAGGTTGGAGGTAATGAATCTCTTGCGTCAAACCATTCGTCCAGAATTTTTGAACCGGGTTGACGAGATCATTTTGTTCCAACCTTTGATGAAGAACGAGATCAGGAGTATTGTAAATATCCAGTTGAACAACCTGAAAAGACTTGTGGCTCAAAGCGGAATTCAGTTGGAATTTAGCGACTATGCTCTCGATTTTTTGGCTGAGCAAGGCTTTGATCCTCAATTCGGTGCAAGGCCCCTGAAGCGGCTCATCCAAAAAGAAATCGTAAATCAACTTAGCAGGCGTATCTTGGCGGGCGAAATTGACAAATCCCAGCCTGTATTAGTTGATGTCTTTGACAATACAGTCGTATTTAGAAACGAAGTGGCTACTAAAAGTTCTCTAAAAGAGAAATCAAAAAAGGCTACTTCATAAAGCCCCCGACGCGTCGGGGAAAGGAGTAAGATTAACCATGGCATTCAAAAAAGAGATTGAAATAATCATCGAACCAAAAGATGTATTTGTGGGTGATGAAGATGCACCCGTAACGTTAACGGAATTTGGAGAGTACGAAAGCGAAGCCTGCGCGAAAGCAAACGAAGTGGTAAAACAATTGCTGGAGGAGTATGAAGGAAAGGTGAAATTTAATTTCCGTCATTTTCCTCAGACAAAGATCCATCAGCGCGCATTGAAAGCCAGCGAGGCTGCGGTAGCTGCTGTGCAGGAAGGTAAGTTTTGGGAAATGCACAACGTTTTGTTTCAAAACCGCCGCCAGTTAGGTACGGTAAGTTTGAAATTGCATTCAAGAGAAGCGGGTATCAGCAATAAGAAATTCTTAGAAGACCTTGTAAATGGCAAATATGGATGGCAGGTACAGGATGATTTGAAAGAAGGTATTGATCGTGGCGTAAAAGATGTACCTACATTCTTTATTAACGAAGAACTCTTTACCGGTAAACCCAGTTTTGAGAATTTAAGTAAGATGATCGATGCGGCATTGAAGAAAGCAAAACGCAAAACACCCGAGAAGAAAAGAGCTTAAATCAAATAGCAGAGAATTGATCCCGTCGGTATTCAGTTAGCGACGGGATTTTTTATTTTGTAAAACAGAATCCCGGAACAAGTTCCGGGATCTAAATTGATGCGTAAAAAATGATGACAGTTCAATTTAGTTTTACATTACTAAATAAAAAATAGGCAAAAAGCCTTATTCATTTTAATTGGGAACAATAATATTTTCAATCATCGTCATTTTAGCTATGAAGAGAATGATCTTTAGAAAAATCAATCGTTTGCGAGCGATCGAAAATAAATAGCCTGAATCACTAAAATAAAAACTGTCTCAAAAGTCGTCATTACGTCCCGATAGCATCGGGCGTAGCGAAGCCTGATTGCTCAGTCATTCCTGCTTCGCGATAATGAGTGACGACTTTTTGAGACAGTCTCTTTCTTTTTCATTGCACGGATATTAATAATGCAGTTTGATCTCTGTTCGTTGGTTTTTGGAACCAGTTGAAATCGGTTGTTCCCCACCATAACCGGTAGCTTCCACATGGCTTTCGTTTGCGCCCTGGCTAACGAGGTAAGCTTTGATAGCATCAGCACGATTCTGGCTCAGGGATTTATCCTTGTCGGCTGTTGTTGTATGTACGGAAATTGTCGCCTTCAAACTTGAATCGGCTTTCAGCATGTTTGCAATTTGATCCAATGCCTTGTTTGAAGTAGTTGCAAGTTTATAACCGCTTGAAGGAGTCCATGCAATTCCCTTTGCCATCATATCTACCTTGCTTTGCGTGCTTGCATCTATTTGCGGACAACCATGATTGGCGGCAGTACCTGCCACGCTCGGGCAATTATCTTCTTCATCATTTATTCCGTCGTTATCAGAATCAGGAACCGGGCAGCCCTGGTAGCGTTCAACACCTGGTACTGACGGACACTTATCGCTGTCATCATTTATTCCGTCATTATCGGAATCAGGAACCGGGCAGCCACTGTATTTTGCCGAACCGGCGACAGTTGGGCATTTATCCTCATCGTCGTTCACTCCGTCATTATCTGAATCGGGGACGGGGCAGCCATCGTATTTGGCAACGCCAGGAGTGTTCGGACATTTATCAACATTATCATTAATACCATCGCCATCAGTATCAAGTAACACCGGTACTTCGGGCGTCGTTACGGCTATTGTTTTTTGTTTGCCACCAAACAAACGGAAATTCAGTGTCGCCTGCACACCACTATTGTGAAGGTTAGTAACGTTCGAGGATATTTCGTTAGGGTTAGAAGGCGTTGAATTATTATGCATCAAATTTTTGAAACCGTGCATATACCTTACAGTAAGTGAAACCGGTGCATTCGGCATTATTTGTATGCCTCCTGTTCCTGCAAAATCAACCTGGTCAAAGTCACCTTCATTTTTTGTTGTATTGTCATTTGCGTCCTTAACTTTTGCGCCGACAAGAAAATCAATTTGAGGGCCAATAAGGAATGCAACAGAATTCCCGGCATTGATCTTTAGTGGAACGGGCACTGATAAATAGCCAAGGTTTTGCGTCCACTTTAATGTTCCCGTATTGTCGGTCACGTAATACTTCGCTCCCATTTGAGAGTAAAGCAGGTTTGGCTGAAGTGAAACGGTATTGCCGAAAGGAATATTAAAATAGATACCACCGGCTGGCCCGAACTTCCACTTCCAATCGTAACTGATACCTGTGATCTCGTCATTCGTATTTAAGTAAGAATAATTTGCACCGGCAACTATTCCTCCCGAAATACGATTAAGTTGTGTAGTTTGTGAGAAGGCTGTTGCTGCAATGGCTATTGAAACAGCAAGCAACAGGATTGTCTTTCTTTTCATTTTGTTTTGTTTAGCGTTAATAAATAGGGTAGGGTCTTACGGCAAGACATATTTACGTCTTACACTTGTCACATGTTGCCTAAGTAAATAAAAGTTCATGCCACCATTGATTTTAACAGAAGATTGCAGTAACGCGAAAGATTCAATACTATTTTTATATCGCAGCAAATAAAAAACTATAAGCACATTTTGAGTAGCTAATAAATAAACCCCAATGCTGATTTGTGTCGTGGAAAATCTTACAAAATTTCTTTTATCCAACTGTTGAAGTCAACGAAAACAACTGACAGAAGCGGGGTGGAAACTGTAACATGTTAAATCAAACAGGAGTGGAATAAAATCCACATGAAATTCGTGTTCAATGGCATGTTCAATACCTTTGTTCTTAATTTGTTGGACTTTTAAACTGAATAAATTAATGGTAGCAAATTTTTGAATAGCGACTAATCGGGTATCTAATTTGAATTATATATCACCGTTTGAAAACACCGATGAATAAATTTACCACTCTAGTCATTTCCTGCCTGTTGGTCATCCACGCATCTGCGCAAAATGATTCATCGGTAAATAAGGTTGATAGTTTTTTGATGCACCAAAAAGGATTAGTGGGAAAACTTGCGCGCAATCTGATGTCTGACAAGCCTGCTTCACCGGAGGCACCCGTACGTAAAGACCTTTTGTTTAACAGGTACAAAGGAAAATATATACGAAACATAATTATCAGGAGACTTGATTTCGGTACGCCAATCACAGATACGGCAAGGAAATTCGAGACGCGCTTGACTCACTGGGCAAACGATCTTCATCGAAAAACAAGGGAATCGGTGATTCGAAAAAATCTGTTTTTTAAGCCGGGAGAAACGCTTGTCCCTTACCTTATTGCCGATAATGAAAGGTTTTTACGCGATCTGCCTTATTTGCGTGATGCCGACATCAGGGTTCTGTACGTCAATAAGGATTCAGTTGATATTATGGTTTTGACAAAGGATGTTCTTTCCATAGGAGGTTCAGTTCGCATGCACAACACGACGAAAATGAGCGTCACGATTTCAGAACAAAATATTGGCGGCACGGGGCAGGAGTTGTTGCTAAGAACTTTGTTTGACAACAAACGTGTTCCCAAATTTGGATACGGGGGAGAATATACCGCGAGGAATATTGGCGGATCATTCATTAATTGGTACGGAGGTTATCTTTCTTATGGCAAGAATTACGCGAGCGGCTTTCAGAATGAGGAGACAGTTTACACTGGCATTATACGTCCACTGGTAAATCCGTATGTCAAATTTACTTATGCGGCTACTGCTGCATGGCATGAAACACACCCGGTTTATTCCTCTGATACATTATACGAAACAACTACCATGTACCGGTATTATAATTATGATGGATGGATCGGTTGGAATACCGGCGCTTTGAAATTCTCATCTGATTTTAACCGGGACAATCGTATCAGAACACTGCTTGGAGTTCGTTATTTGCAACAAAGCTATACTACCGTTCCATTCAAGTACCGAACTGAATATGGTTATCAGTTCGCTGATATTCGGGCGGTTTTAGGCTCTGTCACCATTTTCCGCCAGGATTATTATAAAGTACATAATGTGCTGGGATTTGGACGAAATGAAGATATTCCTGAAGGGGCCGATATTTCATTAATAACCGGCTGGACAAAAAAGGAGGGAGTGGAACGGCCCTATATTGGAATAGATGTACAACGTTACTTTTTTACTGCCAAAGAGAGTTATTTTAACTACACGTTAAAGGCCGACGGTTATTGGCGCAATAAACAGCTGGAAGATGTCAATCTCTTATTCAATGTGGATTATTTTACAAGGCTGTTGCGGATGGGTAGCAAATGGAGTCAGCGAAATTTTATCAGTGCCGGCATCAGTCACCAAATGAAAAGGCTTTTAGACGAGCCATTGCTGTTGCAAAGCGATTTCGGAGTGAGAGAATGGCACTCTGACACATTGATGGCCGGGAATACCCGCATAACTTTAAAAGCTGAATCTGTTTTTTTCTCACCCTGGGAGGTTGCCAAATTCCAATTCGCTCCGTTTGTCTTTGCTAATCTTTGTTTGTTTACACCGACTGAAGCAAAATTTTCCCAGAGTAAATGGTACAACAGCATCGGAGCCGGCCTAAGAACCAGGAATGAAAGCCTTGTTTTCCAAACCATGGAGTTTCGCGCCTATTATTTTCCCAATAGAAATCTCTTAGGGGATCACTGGCGCCTGGAATTTAATAGCAACGTGCGATTCACGTATAGCAGGCTGTTTGAAAAAAAGCCTTCTTTTGTCAATGTGAACGGACTGTGATCACCTCGCAAATGAAAAAATTTCCGCATCGCTGTTTTTTCTACCCAGCAACAGGTCAGTAATAATTTCGGCAGCGACCAGGCTAAATGTAATGCCATTACCTCCAAATCCCAAAGCGTAAAATGTGCGGGGCGTTTTGAAATAATTTCCGATATAGGGAAGCGAGTCCTTGGTTTTGCCAAACACTCCACTCCATCCAAACTCTGTTTTTATTGGACTGCAGGGTAACAACTTCGCAAAATCTTTTTCAAGCAACGATGATTTTTTATTAAGATAGGTATGCATTGTTTTCATGTTAATAAACGGTTCATCCCGTCCGCCGACAATCACCCGGTTTTCGTCAGTGCTGCTCATGTACAGGTATGGATCATCAGTGTTCCACATCATAACGTTGTCCTTCCACGCTTCATTTTTTTCAGCTTGTGATTCAGATATGATCGCGTAGGTACAATCCAGGTCGACGATTTTTTTACCCACAAAACTGACTACTTCATAACCGGTAGCATTTATTAACTGATTTGCCATGATCACGTGTCCTTCCTTTGTCTTTAGGATCACTCTATCATCGTGATAATCGATGCTTTTTATTTTGGTTCTGTCAAAAACGTTGACTCCCTTCCGGATGCAATATTGAAGTACCTCATGAGTCAGTGAGTACGCATCGGCTATCGCTCCTTTGTCCGAAAGAATCCCATAGATCGCGTTCAAATTATAATTTTGATGGAGTTCTTCTTCAGATAAAAGATGTACATCAAAGCCGGCAATCTTTCTTGCCCAATACTCGTCATGCATGAATTTTTTTTGTCGCTTATGGGTGGAAAAGAAAAGACTTTTTCTTTTTTGAAATCCTTTGTATTGGATTTCATTCATAATATTGACAAGTTTATCAATGGCATCACCGCAAAGCTCGTAAGCACGATTCGCTTTGTAATCCCCGATCGTTTTCTTTAATTGATGCAAGGGAATGTCCAGCTCATATTGCAATAAGGAAGTGCTGGCACACGTACTTCCCAAACCGATCGTGCGACCATCTATAAGTGTGCATTCAATACCCGCTTTCACCAGGTGCCACGCAGTGAGTGCACCCGATATTCCCCCGCCAATGATAACAACGTCGCATGTTTTATTCGCCACAAGCTTTGGATAGTCGTATAAGAGACCATTTTTTATAAGCCCAAAGGGATAGCCCGCTACCAATTCCATATTGTCTTTTTAATATAAGATTGTGCCAGCCATTGATTTTTTTGCAAAAGACCCATGCAATAGCTAAGTTTAATCACTGATTTCACGGAGCGCCACAGACTTGTTGAAGGAATAAGAAAACAAGATCAAAATTTTAAAAATCATCCATGAAAATCCCATGGAATCCGCGATAACACGATGATACAATTAACAACGATGATGAAAAGATTTGACCGGCAGGGCGAAAAAACGGGTTGGACTTATATTGAAATACCAGCAGATCTTGCTCAAAAATTAAAGCCCGGTAACAGGAAGGAGTTTAAAGTAAAGGGAAAAATCGACAAGCATGCGCTTACCCGTGTCTCGCTGTTACCCATGGGAGGTGGCACATTTATTATGCCCGTCAATGGGGGCATGAGAAAAGCAATAGGTAAAAAACATGGCGCAATGGTTAACGTTGAGCTTACCATTGACAAATCGGAATTTGTCTTTAACAATGACCTCATGGAATGTCTCCACGATGAACCAGCAGCTTTAGATTTTTTCAAAACGTTGCCGGGATCACACCAGCGTTACTTCAGCAAATGGATCGATTCAGCAAAGACAGAACAAACAAAAGCAAAGCGTATTGCACAGGCGGTAAGTGCTTTGGCTAAAAAGTTAGGTTATGGTGAAATGCTTCGTGTGTTAAAAAAAGACAGGGAGGCCTGGACATAGAATTTGACAAATGCTAAATTCTTTTATCTTTTTCCGCCAGTAGCTGTTACGAACGTAAATTGACGAATAGATTTATAGGCCCACTCATGAAGTGATCGGCAACCCTCTACTTACGGCACCTTATTAAATTTTAATTAAAATGCACCTTGTGTTGGAAGAGGCTGATCACAATGCTCAGCATGTTGAATGCCATCGCTGCCATTGGCAGGGATCTTCGAGCGAATTACATAGAGGTGAATATTTTCCTCTGGGGGACTTCACTGAGATATTTTGTCCACGCTGTAATAAATATCTTGGGTTTATTCAGCACGCTCCCGGTGCGGGCGAAACTCAATAATACTAGGCGTATTCTTCCACTTGCTTTTTGACGGTCGTCGATATGTACCAACAAAGTATAAGTACCAGCAGATCGTGATTGTCGCTGTCTTCCGAAACCGCTGGCAATTCAGACATTGCTGCAAATTCAGTATTTCTGTAAATGGAAGCTTTCGGATCAGAATTGTTTTGAAGTATATAGGTGAAATCTTCTCCAGATACATCAATCATTCCCTGGTTATTATCATAGGTCAATTGACCTATCCTGATGCCATATTCATTGCGCAACACCGTGCGCCTCCGCAAAAAACCTTTCCTACCGATCAAAAAAACTCTTTGTTTATCGTCTGCTGATACCCGCAGGGTTCCGGAAGCAGGATGATATGCAAGCGTCAACAGTTTTTCTCTTGAATTCCATAGCTCATAGATCTTCTCCTGGACGCGGGTAGTTATTGCAAGCCATTTCATATTTTTAATATTGGTGCTCATTAAAATTATCTATTGCTGCTCAAGAATTACTCCGTTGCTTATTCGTTAACCTAAAATTAATATTGCACTTAATTTTGTGGATAAGATGTGTTTAATGGGGGAAACTTTCTTAAACAAATTTGGTATGCTAACATCAAAAGAAAAAGGATTCCTCGAAAGAGCTGTCGAATTATCAAAACAAGGAATGCTGAATGCGCACGGTGGGCCGTTTGGGTGTGTGATCGTCAGGAATAATGAGATCGTAGGCGAAGGGTGCAATATGGTGATCGCAAAAAATGATCCGACCGCACACGCAGAGATCGTTGCTATTCGTGAGGCTTGTCAAAAACTGAAGACGTTTCAGTTAAATGATTGTGACATTTACACCAGTTGTGAACCTTGTCCCATGTGCCTTGGCGCGATTTACTGGGCACGTCCGAACAGGGTCATTTACGCCAATACCCGCTTCGACGCCGCCGCCATTGAATTTGATGATCAGTTTATTTACGAGCAGATCAATACAGACATGTTACAGCGGACAATACCCTTTATTCATGAACCGCATCCCTTAGCCCTGCAAGTTTTCGACGACTGGAAGAAGATCGATGACAAAAAATTATATTAAGACCGTTTGTTAGAATAAAGGCACTTAAATCATTTAATGATAAGTTTCCTGTTCTCTGTAAAATTCTCTCCAACGACCGTAACTATGTACACACCGGGGTCTAAATGATGATCAACAGTTATCCTGTTTGTACTTCCATATTGTTTTTGCAGATGCAATTTCCCATTCATATCATATATCGAAACCAGTATCTTTTTTGAATTCAGATCGTTGATGTGAATTTGAAAACTTCTGTCAGTGGCGGGGTTAGGATATATCTGTATCCCGTGGTTTGATTGCAACAACCCCGCGTCTTCAATTGAAGTTGCATTCGATTTCGTTATCGCCTGGGCAGGGGTTGTAAATGTCCACACGGGTCCTGTAGTTGTCGATTGACCATCACTAACCTCAACATACCATTCATAACCAGAAGACGGCAGAAGGTTCGGCCATGAGAGACATGCGTTTGTTCCTGATGCCACATTCGTCATTTCACCAAGTAAAGCGAAATTGTTTGCCGCTGCGCCCAGGTTTATGTCCAGGTCAAATTGGCTATCGGCATCTGTTTCAAATGTATTGGTATATGGTGAAAATGTTTTTGCTGATAATTTATTTGCTGAAGGATCAAATTCATAAATGCGCAAGAGTCCATGTCCTCCTCCTGTTCTTCCCTGGTAGTCGGAGAGTAATGTGTGCACAGTATTCCCATTATATACATCAGACCGGCGCGCCTCTCCATCGCTTTGGTGGATATGCCCGCAAAGAAATAAGATGAAATTGGGATACGCTCTTAGTTTGTTATAAATAGCCGATCCCTGTGTTCCAAATGCAGTGCTTTCATCAATACCGTAATGAGTCATTACTATAACCTTTCTTGTACTGTACGTTTGAACAAGATTCGCAGCCCAGGTTAACACATCATCGGTGGGTGATGTATTGTATTCCAGCGATATCACCAGGAAGTCAATTCCGCTTGCACTAAAAAGATCATAGAAATTATCATTGTTACTTCCAAAATGTCCGCCATAATAACTGCGACCCGTAAAACGTGCCTGGCCAAAGTATTGATTGAAATAATTCGTAGTTCCGGATGCAGAGCCATTCGGCGATTGATCGTGATTGCCTACGCTGATCCCATAAGGAATTCCCTCCGGCAAACCAGTCAACGACGCGCTTTCAATTGTCTTGATAGCGGTATCAGCTCTTCTCCATTCAATAGTGTTGTCTGAGCCGGGTGGATCATCTCCGTTGTTTGAACAGTCGCCAAGTTGGGCAACGTACACGATATTCCTGGATTGCCTGTTATCAGCTATCCATTTTGTTTGAGCTTTGAACATAGTATTGTTGCCACCATTTGTTCCCTGTGGTTCAGCTGTGTAGTATTGCGTATCCGGTAAACCGATCACTGTAAACTTTTGACCACCGCTTGGTTTTTTCCTTCCAAAATATCGCACCCTGACTGTGCCACCATTCGGATCATTAACAGTCACACAAAGAGTAGGGTTAAGTGAAGAAGCCGTGGTATTATTTGCTGGCGATGGATTGGTGGGTTGATTGGGTGGTTGATTAGTGTTATTGTTATTACCGACAAAGCCGTCAATAGACCATGAAGGGCCACCGTTTGTAGGATGCGTTGAAATATTGTTACTCCTCAAAGTTCCATTCACGGATCCCGCAATACTATTTATTGCTGTGATATTGCCATTTTCATTTAAACCCCATCTGCCCAACAATCCTGTACCACTTGTTAATTGCAAATTCATATTGGCCGAAATTTCGGAAGGAGAGAGGGCCCTGTTCCAAATTCTTACCTCATCGATCCTTCCATTGAAAAAACCCGCCGGCGCTCCTGTTGAATTAAGCGCAGAACCTATTGACGCGTATTGCCTGGAAATATTTTCAGGAATAATACCGTCTGTGATATCCAACGCACCAGCATTCACTCCATTTTTATAAAGATTCCAAACGCCGGTCGCGATATTGTAAGTGACCGCCACATGCGTCCATACATTTCGCGTAATAGTAGCGCCGGTACCACTTCCGCGTATTGGATGATTTAAACCGGTGTTCGATCCGGATGCCTCTTCAAAATCAGCAACCAGGATATCGGAACTAGTGATACCGAGAAAGTAATTCATGTTTAGACCCGATGCATCTGATTCGCTACGTCCTTTGGTGACAATTGGTATCGCCGTCACTCCACCCGTCCCGGTACTTGTTGCAACACCGTTTCCCTCAATCTTTATCCAGGCTTCTAATGTAAAACCAGTCGAGGAAGGGGCAGTAGTGTTCAATGATGGCGCAGCTCCAAAACTTATGTAGTCATGTACTCCATTAAAGTCAACTGATGCGTTATTTGTAGGATCGCTTTGATTGAACCCGCTAACCCACACGGGATTTACTGTAGAAAATGTGCCGCTTCCTCCGGCGGCAACTGAGTTAGCAACAGTAGTTCCGCTGCCTTCATTCATTCCCCATCGTCCCACCAGGCCTGCACCGCTCGTTACTTCATTGGCATTAAGCGTTGTCAACGCGGTATTCCATATTCTCACCTCATCGATCCTTCCATTAAAAAAGCCCTGCCGGACCGTTCCGCCTGTATTCAATGAAGAACCGATACACGCGTTTACTGCGCTTGCCGATTGCGGTGTAAATGGCCCTCCGGCTATTACGAACGACTGAACCGTTGTACCAATAAATAATCTCCATGTTTGCGTTGACACATTGAATGATGCGCCCACCTGTATCCATTGATTCATCGGCAAGCTTGCTGTACTGACCACAGAATGATTTAATGAGGAGCGCGTGTCTTCAAAATCAGCAACCAGCTTCATATCGGACAGGCGATAGCCAAGAAAATAATTAATGTCAACGCTTGCCGATTCAGACTGAGCTCTTCCTTTTGTAATAATGGGAACAATGCCGGTTTGGCCGCCACCACTTCCGGTTGCACCTGTTTCAGTTGTTGAGCCGTAGCCTTCAATTTTTATCCTGGCTTCAATAGTAAAATTGGTGAGACGAAGAGAAGAAGGGTTGCCGAGATTTACATAACTGGTGTCGGTAAATCGCAGGGCCTGGCCAGCACTATTTATTGTAATGAAAACAAAAAATGAAAACAATAATCTCCTTTGAGTAAAAAATACTTTCATAGCAAAACATTTCTTTTTAAATAATACACATCAGGATTGCCCAGATAGTTTTGCCCGGAGAGATCAATACCGTCAGCCTTGATGGGAACAGAAAAGTGTTTTGATGCAAAGGGAGCGGGACAGCTGAAGTTAGTTTATTTTCTCAAAATTCCAATCATTGGCCGCCCAAAGATTTTCGTATAACTATATAAGCGATCACAATTAAAAGAATGATGATGATAAAAGAAATATATAGCCAGGGCTGATCCTTGATCCGCATTTTTTCCCTGCGCTGTTTTTTCTTTGCGAGTTTCTTCTTCAGATCCCGGTTGAGCATTTCAACCATGTAATCGATGTGGTGTTTGTCTTTTATCGTTTTTAATCCTTCCACCGCATCTTCCGCAAATTCATTTTCAAGTAATTTCTTTTCCACCTCATGCATTTTTT
>Ga0207674_10007359_pt1 | contig 12822 bp, 10 predicted proteins | sample KBSCornC72_FD_184303 | JGI IMG/M metagenome (GOLD analysis project Ga0207674, IMG submission 184303) | Corn rhizosphere microbial communities from Kellogg Biological Station, Michigan, USA - KBS Corn C7-2 (SPAdes) (version 2) | ecosystem: Host-associated > Plants > Roots > Rhizosphere > Soil ... | reverse complement strand
GGCCGAGCCAATAGTAATCTTCCGCTTCCAAAGTTTCTTCCGCAAGGGGATCGCGAGCGTAAGCGTCAAAGCCGGCAGAAACTCCCACAAGGTCTGGCTTAAAATCCTTGAGACGGTCGAGAGCGTTTTCGAATACGTGCCGATAGTCACCGCGAGGCGTTTGAGGCGGCACAGGATAATTGAAACAATTGTCTCCGACATCGCGCCCGCCGGTTCCTGGATAGCAGGGAAATTGATGAATCGAAATGAAGGCTGTATTGGGTTTGTTCAACAGGACTGCTTCGGTGCCGTTGCCATGGTGAACATCAAAATCATAAACTGCCACGCGTTTTGAGCCGGTTGACAAAGCTTCGAGAACCGCAATCGCCATGTTGCTCAAATAACAAAAACCCATCGCACGGTTGGGGGTCGCGTGATGCCCGGGTGGACGCATGAGGCTGAAAACTGTCTCGCCAGCTTTGGCGGCGCGCATTGTCTCCACGGCGGCTCCAGCAGAGGCGCGAGCGTAATTCGGGATGTCAGGCAGATAAGGTGTATCACCGTCGAAATCGATTTCCTGATTGAGTTGTTCGAGGTGTTCGACAGTATGCGCACGCAGCAGCACGTTGTCATCGATTTTAGCAGGTTTGCCCCAGACAATTTGGAGGTCGTCCTGTTCGCGCAACTTTCTGAGCGTCGCGGTGATTCGTTCCGGGCGCTCCGGATGGCCCGGCTGACGGTAACCAGTGCAGCGTTCGTCAGTGATGACTTTCATTCCTTGTTTCTGTACACCATCCTTATCTTAATCCTAACCTAAAATTACCATGACGCTTAACGAAGCGAAGATCCGGCACGCGCAACTCGTGGAGGAAATCCGGCAGCACGACCATGCGTATTACGTGCTCGCTCAACCGAGTATTTCGGATCAGGACTACGACCGACTTTATCGACAGCTTCTCGACCTGGAGAAGCAATTTGCGGATCTGATTACCCCCGATTCGCCTACGCAACGGGTTGGCGGCCAACCCCTCAAAGCCTTCAAGCCCGTTCAGCATCTCCAGCCGATGCTCAGTCTCGACAATACATATTCCCAGGAAGAACTGCGCGAGTTTGTAAACCGGGTCCAGCGAATCTTACCGAACGAAAAACTGGATTGGGTGGTTGAGCCAAAGGTGGACGGCCTGGCCATCAATTTGCGTTACGAAAAAGGCGTCTTCACTTGTGGCGCAACCCGCGGCGACGGCACGACTGGCGACGACATCACCCCGAACCTTAGAACCATTCGAAGCATCCCGCCGAAGCTGCACGGTAAAGGCACGCCTCCAACGTTACTCGAAGTTCGTGGCGAGGTTTATCTCACCAAGAGCGGGTTCGAAAAACTGAACGCCGAGCGAAAAGCCGCTGGCGAAGAAACTTTTGCAAACCCTCGCAATGCCGCGGCGGGTTCTTTGAAACAGCTCGATCCACGAATCGTGGCGAAAAGGCCGCTCGACATCATTCTCTATGGCCTTGGTCACGTCGAAGGCGCAGCCGACCATCCGAAAACTCATTCTGATGTGTTGTCATGGATCAAGTCGCTTGGGTTTCGCACCCCCGAAAAGACCTGGCACTGTCAATCGGCGGATGAATTAATCAAAGCGATAGATGACCTCGATAAATTGCGCAAAAAATTCACCTACGAAACCGATGGGGCGGTGGTGAAACTGAACTCATTCGCCCAACGCGAGCGAGCGGGGTTTACCTCCAAAGCTCCACGCTGGGCGATCGCTTATAAATACGCTGCCGAACAAGCCGAAACAAAACTCAAGTCCGTCACGGTGCAAGTAGGCCGGACGGGCGCATTGACGCCCGTGGCTGAATTGGAACCGGTATTCCTGGCCGGCAGCACCATCAGCCGGGCAACGTTGCACAATGAAGATTACATCCGGCAAAAAGATATTCGCGCAGGAGATACCGTTACGATTGAAAAAGCCGGTGAAGTGATTCCAGCCGTTGTGGATGTCGTGCTGACCAAACGAATGGGCAACGAAGTCCCTTTTCGTTTTCCATCACAATGCCCCGAATGCGGCTCGAAAATTGCCAAAGCGGCCGGACAGGCTCAAGGCGACGAAGGCGCCGTTTGGCGCTGCGTGAACCCAGATTGTCCGGCGCAGGTGCGAGGCCGCATCGAACATTGGTGCGCGCGTGGCGCGATGGATATCGAAGGTGGAGGAGAAGTTCTGTCCCGCCAACTCGTCAAAAGCGGTCTCGTGCGCGACGTCGCGGAGATTTATTCATTGAAGCTTTCCGATGTCGCAAACCTCGAACGGATGGGCGAAAAATCCGCGCAGAATTTTCTCGATGGAGTCGAAGCGAGCAAGAAGCGCGACTTATGGCGCGTGCTCTACGGACTGGGCATCCTGCATGTCGGCGCAGGAGTCGCCAAGGCGCTTGGACGTTGCTTTGATACTCTCGACGGCGTATTCACTTCCAGCGTGGCTCAACTGACTGATTGCGAAGACGTTGGCGAGGTAATCGCAAAAAGTATCGTCCAATGGCACGGTGATAAACGGAACCGCGAACTGATCGAGCGGTTGCGCAAAGCCGGCGTCAACTTCAAATCCGAACTGTTCAAGCCGAAAGCGCAGGCCGGTCCGTTCTCAGGAAAGACGTTCGTTCTCACTGGCACATTGCCAAATTTGAAGCGCGAGGAAGCGGCAGCAAAAGTCGAAGCGCTTGGTGGGAAGGTGAGCGGAAGTGTGAGTAAGAAAACCGATTACGTCGTCGCTGGCGAAGAAGCCGGTTCAAAACTCGACAAAGCGCAGAAGCTCGGCGTCAAAGTGATTGATGAAAAGGAGTTTCTCAAGTTGTGCGGGGAATAGCGCTTTTTCGAAACGTTAAATCGTTAAATGAGTTAAATTGTTTAAATCGGAAGCGTACCTCACTCATCACGCAACACGTATTCCTTCCATGCCAAAAATCAGCGCGGGACTTCTTCTCTATCGCGTCCGAAACGGCGCTTTAGAGTTTCTGCTCGTTCATCCCGGTGGTCCGTTTTGGAAAAACAAGGATGATGGGGCATGGACAATTCCAAAGGGAGAAATTGCTGAAGGAGAAGAACCGTTGAGCGCGGCCATTCGTGAGTTTGAAGAGGAGCTTGGCTTTAAACCGACCGGGCCGTTTACAGAGTTGACCTCTATAAAACAGAAGGGTGGCAAAGTGGTCCAGGCTTGGGCGTTTGAAGGAGACTGTGATCCAAGCCAGATCAAAAGCAATACGTTTTCGATAGAATGGCCGCCGCGCTCCGGGAAACAGGCTGAATTTCCGGAGATAGACCGCGCAGAATTCTTCAACCTGGAAGATGCGAAGATAAAAATTAATCCGGCGCAGATTCCGCTGCTGGAAGAGGTTCAACGTAGTGTAGCAGGGCGCTGAGCGAGTTCGGCGAAAGCGGCATAGAACTGCCGAACTCCACAACCTCGCGGAAGGAGTGGCATGCTAGAATGCGCGCCAGCGTCGTGGAGTGCGGCAGTCCTATGCCGCTTTCCCTTGGCACCCGACGGTTCATTATGAATTCTTTTTATTTTCGCGGCACATTGCCGGTTTGGGCAAGGACCTCCTGGCCCTTAGTTGACTGGACGAACTCAATAAACCCTTTAGCAGAAGATAGTTCCTTCGCTTTGTTTGTGTATAAGCGAAGCACGCGCGCATAGGGATATTTGCCTTCGTTCACGGTCGTGGAAGTTGGAGCGACGCCGCCGATGGAAATGGGTTTAACGCCGGCTGTGGTTGTTAGATCGAAACTGCAATAACCGATGCCGTGCGGATCCTGCGATACCGCCTGCACGATAGCGGGGTAATTGGTGGACATTGTCGCACGGTTGGTAGCGTAAGGTTTGTCTTCCATCGCCAGTTCGCGAAAGCCGAGGTAGGTGCCCGAAACAGGATCACGAATGTAAAGATGGATCTCACCGTCGGGACCTCCCACGTCTTTCCAATTTTGGATCGCGCCCGTGAAGATATCGCGCACTTGCTCGCGTTTGAGGTCAGCGACGGGACAGCTGGAATTGACAACGACGGCAACGCTATAGGAACCGATCGCATAATTGGTGAGTTCGATGCCGCGGGTTTGAGCCTGTTGAAGTTCCTCATTGTTGGCCAACCGCGAAGCTGCGGCGATGTCACATTGGCCGCCCACAAGCGCCCAAAGGCCGGAGCCGGTGCCTTTGGATTGCAGATCGAAATCTATGTCGGAATGATCTTTCTTGTATTCAGTAATGAGGCGCGGGGCGAGTTCTTCGCCAATAGTGTTCGACCCTTTAATAACGATTTTCGTCTTGGAGCCTGCCGCGGGTTGTTGCGGTTTTTCTGAGCAACTCGCCACAATAAAACCCAGCAGCAGAAAAGAAAAAGTCTTGCAGAAATTCGAACTCTCCGCCTTGAGCCAATTCATGCCCGAAATTGTTTTCATACCGAATAATTCCATTCTGGTTTGGGGACGATGCTTGATGATTATTTGTCGCACTTGCCGCATATCAAGCCAAAAAGGCAAAGGACGGGTCGAGCCCGTCCTTTGCTGCTCTTTAAGCTAAAGACAGCGTCTATTGGAATACCAACCGGAAATATTGTTGTGACGCGGAGATTGGAGTCGAATAGCCCGGACCCGCTTCCCAAATTGTCGTCCAGGGCCCTGTAACTTCAGGGGCGGACTGGAGGTTGAATTGCGGGTTCGACCAAGTGAGAACCGCATTTCCTGAATTGACCGCAATATCCAACGGAATTGCAGCCGGAGACGCAACGAAAGGAACCACATCTGTAAACCCCGTGCCAACCAGCAGATCATCCAGACGCATGATACCAATGCCGCCGCTCGTGCCATCCTGACGGAAACAGTAGTCGTCGATCTCGATGGGGGCCGTAACGTCGGTCGCCGAAACACTCGTGCTGGTTTCATAACGAGGATTGATCCAGAGGGTCGTAGTGGCGGTGCTGACATCGTAACGCGTCACAACTGTGTAAGGCTGGCCCAGGCTGAGGTCCCGAGGATATGCGATATTAACGCTTGCGGCCCCGTTCGCAATGCCAAGGCGGAATGTCCCTGCTGCGGCGCCATTCGTCTCGGCATAGATTCGCCCCCGGAAGTTGGAAGTGCCCAAATCCTTGTAATGCGCGAAGTAACTGCCGCCATTGAATTTTGGCAACGTGGTGAACACCACGATAAACTTGGAATAGAGGACAACACCGCTGTCCGATGCGAAAAAGGCGGAGTTGGTAAAAATCGCATGAACATCCTCAGAGTTCGTCATTGAAAGCGTTAATTGACCCGAGGCTACAAAGCAGTCGTTGGAGTTGGCGGCACTGTGAGCAACCCAGAAACCTGAACTGGCGCCTTGAATGTCGCCGTCCGGATATCCATTGAAGTCGTCGCCAAGGACCAACCCAAGATGTGGATAGACTGTGAGGAAAAAGCTTGTGGAGTTGGTCAATGTTCCATCACTTACCACCAAGGTGATTCGTGTCAAACCAGCTTGGTCCGGTTGTGGCGAAATCGTCAAAGTCCGGCTTGTACCTGTAGGGCTGATCGTTATATCAGTGTCCTGAACGACTGTCGGATTGGAGGAACTGGCAGTTACAGTCAGGCTGTTAGGCGTTTCGTTATCGCCAATTGTAAACGAAATTGGGCCTAACGGCGTGTTGGTCAGAGTGAGTTGGTCTGGAATCGTCGAAATCGTCGGAGCTCCAACAGCTACCAGGAAAGTTGTGAAAGAGCTGTTCGCACCGTCGCTTACCGTGACTGTAATAGTTGCATAACCCTGCTGCCCGGCAGCGGGTGTAACGGTTATCGTGCGATTTGTGCCGGTTCCAGCTAGCGTAAGATTTGCGGGATTATTTGGAATGAGCCCGGTATTGGATGAACTCGCACTCACCGTGAGGCTTGTTGCAGGCGATTCTGCGTCGGAAACCGTAAAACCCACAGGACCGGTGTTGGCATTTGCGGCAATATTCTGCCCTGGTATCGAAGAAATCACAGGGGAAGTATTAGCTCCAGCCACGTCGGCGAACTGAGTGCCTACCTTAAGATCATCAACCCAAATCTGACCTTCACCGCTAGCCTGGCGAAAGGCGTAGGTAAAGACGTTAAAAGAATTCGGAACAGTTATGCTTGAATCGATGGCCGTTGCGCTTGAGTCGGAGATACTCGTCGGATTTAGCCAAATGGTTGCAATGCCGGTAGAGGGCACAAATCGCGTCACTACCGAATAAACAACGTTGGTATCCAGGTCCTGGTCGATTTGCCCGTGGAGATTGTTGTCGCTCGCAGCGGCGCCGTTAGCAATGCTCAGGCGGAATTTGCCTGCGGGAACAGCATTAGATGTTACGATGTTGCTGGCGCTGAGCCAAACGCGAGCGCCAAAATCTGAGAAGGCACCGCTATTTGTACCTTTGAAATGGGCAAAATAGGTGCCTGCCAAATTCGGCAAAGTATTTGACACGACAAATTTGAAGCTGGAGAAAAGTGCAATCGACGAATCAGAGGCAAGGTAAGGCGCTCCAGCAAGGGGTGCATTGGCGTCCTCACTCCTCGCCGTAGTGACAATGAGCTGGTTATTGGTGACCAGCATGCTGCCAGCAGTTCCGCTATGGTTGCTCCACGGAGAACCTGGAGCGCCAACGAGTGGTCCATCCGGATAGGTAAATGAGTCGCTGAGAACGACTGCTGCCTGACTGGCAGTCAAGCTGGCTGTGAGTGTCAGTATCAACAATGGTTTTTGCATAAAGGTGGAACTTGTATCGGTTTGGGTTAAAGAACTTTGGCGCTTTCGCGACGCTCGCCGAATTTGCCACGAACGTATCACGCGATTCAGAAATTTTTGAGCACAATTAATTCAGGAGCGTGGCGAAAAAAACTCTTAATTCGGGGTATATTGTGTCGGATACCAGTAAATCTTGCGCTCGATGCTCCACTCCGACTGAGCAGAATTGGATTCGGTAGAATCGCGCCAAAAATCGTTTGTCCTCGCTGCCCGCGCACTGCCATCACAAAGCGCAAACTCACCACGCTTGTCATGCCGGGCAATGGCGTACTGGCCGGTCACGTTGGACTGCGCAGCGCCCCCCGTTGGAGAATTCCCATCCACTTCAGCCATTAATACCGTATCGGATGGCCGTTGAATATTTAAGAATTTAGTCTGGGCGACCCCTGTGGCTCTGGTCGATTTATTAATGCAAAGACGCCCGTTTTCCCCGTACATAAAATATGCCTTGGCGATCGATGGAGGAGACGCGGGCGCGGGAGCTGAAGGACATGCATAAATGGACTTGGTGCTGGGTATGGGAGGATTCGGGGGCGTGGCCGAATACAAGTTGGTCAGTGTCGGTTGCTTGATGTATTCGGCGAGGCTGTTGTACCAAGCATCAACATTGTCAGGGACTCTGTTAATTGGAGCAATCGTATTACCTTCTTCGGGTACAAAATCCGACGCGTCGTCCGCATACATCTTCGCGGCCAACGCCCACTGCTTCTCGTTGTTCAGGCAGGTTGTAGCCTGCGCCTTGGCTTTCGCTTTTGCTAATGCAGGCAGAAGCATCGCAGCAAGAATTGCAATAATCGCAATAACGACCAGAAGTTCAATCAGAGTGAAAGCTCGAAGTTTTTGGATGCGGAGCAGTGCTTTCGGTCTTGAAGATGGCATAGCTTTCGGGCCGACCTTACCGGCCTCAGGTCGTCAGGTTTTCACGCTAGCCTATTTCCTTTAACGTTCGGCAGCAAGAGATTAGTTGGCGTGAGTTGTTCACAATTTGGTTACGGTTGAATGGCATTTAGCAGCCGAAATGCCACAGCCCCTCCTCGCAATTCGCAATCGGCCGACGCTATCGAGAAGACCATAGCAACTAGCGCTCATCTATCTGCACAACGCTGTAAATAGTGGCGTCGCTCGTTGACTCGAGCTCGAAAATAAAATCCTGATTTCTTCCCAATGAGCGGTTATCCACTTCACTCGGGCTGGCTAACTTTACGCACCCTGACGAAATGCGGCCCGCAATTCGAAGCAATTTGGAATGTGGAACCTGGAATCTCAAAAGTTGCTGGGAGATGGATCTTCAACATTTTAACTTCGAATTTCGGATTTGTTTCGAATTTTGAATTTCGAATTTTTGAGACTCGGATTTGCCGCGCCAAGATTCCCGGTCTTTCGCCTGTAATCCTACGGACTTGATTTTGCTGCACGTTTCAGGGCAAGCTTCCAGATGGGCTTACCCAGTGAACCAGTGACTTTGACCGTCGAACAGCTTGGCGAACTGAATCGTCAACTCGCTAATATGCGGCATGATATTAACAACAATCTTTCCCTGATTGTTGCCGCAGCCGAATTGATTCGCCACAAGCCTGCCGTCGCCGAACGAATGATGACTACTCTCGCTGAACAGCCGGGCAAAATCATCGCGACTATCAACAAGTTCTCCACCAGTTTCGAGCAGACTTTCGGTATCACCCGCCCCTGACTGCAACGCGAATCGGACCGCGGTCCATTCACACGAAGTAGCATCCCGCTCCTTGAGCGGCAGGGTCTAGATCGAACTCTACGATCGCGGTCTTTCCCGAAGACCGGCGCTTGACATGCACCTCCAGCTTTCCTGTCTTGCAATCGGCCGGCGGTTGCGTTGCCAGCATCACCATCAGGCTGCCGTTTGCCTCGACCCATTGCGCTTCCTGAATTCGTGGATTTGACGGATCAATGAGCAAGCTTCGATTGCCCGCGATTTCATACAACGTCGTCTTCCAGGACGAACTCAATCCCGCCAAATCAAACGAATAAGCGTCGGGCCTCGCTGGTTCACCGACGACGAACATCGCCATATTCGTGCGGCCAGGATAAATTCTCAACGCTCGTGCCAAATGCCGTTCGACGGGGTGCCGCCCGATGAATACGTTGATATTTCCCGCCCAATGCGGCTGGCTGCGCCCCACCAGATCCCAAAGATCAGAGGCTAGAGATAACTGTTGGGCCGGATCACTTGTTGGACGGGGAACCGTCCGGCGGCCGCGAAATAAATCCACAATAGCGGCCATGCCATTGCTGCGCCGTTGCCGTGATGACTCGTCCGGCGAAGTCACAGCCGTCAGCAAAGTCCTGGGCGGCACGCGATCGAAATCGCCGAGCGGAGCCGGACGTTGCCGGGCAACTTCCGTGCTCAATTCGCGTGATTCGCCGGGTTCGAGCGCCGGCACTACCAACCGCGCCAGAGGTTGCCATGGAACAAATGCGCCCAGCGCAGCTGATTCAAGTCTCATGGGTATGGGTTGTGAGATGCCCGTTCCATCGTTGCGCACTGTTACGCTGATTCGCACTTTGCCTCCGGCCACATCGTGGAAGGTTATATCGGTGCGCTCGACGACTAGTTCAACCTCGCGTGTAATGCTTTCATATTCTGAACGGACATTCAGTTCCGGCCTCTTCTCCAAAACTACCATAGTAATTCCTTTCGTTGGGCTCAGCCGTATGTCCTTTCCCGTAAGCCGACGCTTCCAGGTCAGTCCACCGGCTTTATCACAGCGTTACCATACACCAAAACCTGCGAATGTATAGCGACGCCTTCTTTCCTCTACACTCGCCGCTCGACGCTTTTGACCCCAGACCTCACTTTTTGCGAAAGATGGCTTCAACATTGTTGCCATCCATATCCAGAAGGAACGCTCCGTAGGCTCCATTGCCACAATCGTCCGGAGCGCCGTTGTCGCGGCCGCCATTCTCCAACCCAATTCGATAGAAATCGTCAACCGCCCGTTTCGACGGCGCTTTGAATGCCAGATGCAGTGGCCTTCGCTCCGAGACCTTTACATCCGTTCCATGATAGTTGCCCCCAGCAGGACCAATCCACAAAAACGGCGGCCATTCCTCCGAACTCATTACAATCGAACCCCATTTTCGCTGTCGCTCTCTCACGACTATTCCCAACGGCGCCAGTGCGTTCTCAAAAAATGGAAAACTTCGTTGGGTATCGGATACGAAAATGCCAATATGGTCAAACATGATGCAGAAGCATAACGGATTTCCACGGATGGTGGATCTAATAAACTCCGCTGCCTGGTTATTCTTTCGGATTGGCCAGGAAGCTGCAGCTCATTACCAGCAGTAGTAGGAGCGAAAGGACATCGATCAAGCTCCATAGGCTGCGGCTGAGGTGAAAGGGATAAAACGGATTGAATAGGCAAGCGATTGGAAGGCATATGATCGCAGCCCCATTTTTTATTCTCCAAACTGCTGTATAAGTAAAAGCTGCGAAACATATCCAGCGTAGCTTGTTGTAATAGGGGAACGGCAGATTTGAGAGGCCTGCTCCCAATAGCATTACGCAAGCGACAGCGTTCAGGGTTAACATTATTAGTTGTCCGAAGAAGGTGATGGGGCCGCGCCGCACGGCAGGCGCGTGTGTGCCAGCCAGAACTCTTTTGTTGAGAGCCGTTTCTTTAGAAGATTCGGGGCGGACTCTCAATTCCCCGATTATGACATTCCATGCGTCGTCCAGGAAAGGTCTCGTATCGCCACCGTACATCTTCAGCATGGTCAGTTTCCAGTTCCTGAGGGTAACGCCGTCATAGTAATGTCTCCTGCCTTTTGCAATTGCTTCTTGGAGTGAAGGGGCTTGCCTCATTTTGATAAATACGGCTGATTTCAAAACTGCACTGGCCGCTCCGTTTGGAGCAGTTATTGTGCCTGATGTTGTGCGGAAGCAGCTTAAGCGGATAATCTGTGTTTAATTTCGTCATGCTTGCCACGCTGCAAAAGCAACCAAAGCTCAAGAGCCTCATCACGCGAAACCCCTCTCCGCTGGCAAATATCCTGGTACTGATGAGGGAAAATGACCAACCCGCTTTCATAAACATCCACTGTCCATCCATTATCGTCCGAAAGCCATGTGCTTGGGTGCTCCTCGTCTGGTGTGTCCAACTCAGCTAAGGCTGCGCGCATCTCCTCAATCGTCGGATTATCTGGCCCACCGCCCCACCTCGTCTCCAGGCCAGTTTTAACGGTGGAGTCTGGGCCGAGATCGCGAACCGGTGGCGGAATTGGCGTGGCGGTGCCCCTTATCGAGTTCAAAGCAAACGTGCGACGATCACGTGCCAAAATAGGCACATCAATTATGCAAACCGAACAATACAACCTGCGCCAGGATTCGCCTCGTGATTTAGCCATCAATGATTTTATCTCGCTTCTCCGTTCTTGGGTGCCAGTTACAAACCCTCGAATTTCAATTAACTTTAACGTTACCGGTAACCTACGGTAACTCACGGTAACCTACGGCAACCGAAATTGTTTCATGGAACATGCAACACGCATCACTCAATACATAACCGCATGCCACCGAGTCTCCCTGCCTTTCCGCTTTTAACGGTTCAACGCTTTTACCATTGGCAACCCCCGCAATCCTTTCGATACTGAAGTCAGCAAACTATGGCTGAACCAAAAAAGCAGGTCTATGACGAGAGTAAAATCAAGACGCTCTCTTCGTTGGAACACATCCGCCTCCGCACGGGCATGTACATTGGCCGCATCGGCGATGGCTCCCATTACGACGACGGCTGTTACATCCTCCTCAAGGAAGTGATCGATAACGCCGTCGATGAATACATCATGGGCGCTGGCAAGGAGATCCAAATCGGTATTCAGGACAAAGCCGTCACCGTCCGCGATTTTGGCCGCGGAATTCCCCTCGGCAAAGTCGTCGATTGCGTCTCCCAAATTAACACCGGCGCGAAATATAACGACGATGTTTTCCAATTCAGCGTCGGTCTGAATGGTGTTGGCACCAAAGCCGTCAATGCGCTCTCAAAGGAATTTCTCGTCCGCAGCCATCGTGAAGGCCAATTCGTCGAAGCCTTCTTCAAGCAAGGCAAGCTCAAGAACGAAAAGAAAGGCAAGAACACCGAAGCTGATGGCACACTGATTCAATTCGAACCCGACCCAACCATCTTCAAAGATGCCGAGTTCCGTCCGGAGCATGTCGAGCGCCGACTACGCCATTACAGCTATCTCAACACTGGCCTTAAACTCATTTACAACGGCAAAACATTTCAGTCTCGCAACGGTTTGCTCGATCTCGTAATGGAAGACCTTCAGGCGGATAATAGCGAACCGATTTATCCACCGTTGCATTACGCCGAAAAAACGCTCGAATTCTGTTTCACCCACAGCAACAGCCGTTTCGGCGAAAGTTTCTACTCCTTCGTTAATGGCCAATATACCAGCGACGGAGGAACTCATCTTAGCGCGTTTCGCGAAGGGCTATTGAAAGCCGTCAACGAGCACGCGAAAGAAAAATTTGAAGGCGACGACGTCCGCGAAAGCATGGTTGGCGCGATTTCCATTCGCCTGAAAGATCCTGTCTTCGAGTCACAAACCAAAAACAAACTCGGGAACACTGAAATCCGCACCGAACTGGTCAATCGCGTTCGCGAAGAATTGCTTCACTTTTTCAATCGCAACAAAGAAATCGCCGAGAAGATCGTTGCCAAAGTTCAGGACACTCGCCAACTCCGCAAGGAACTACAGGAAGTCAAAAAACTCGCCCGCGAGCGCGCCAAAGCCATCACCATCCGAATCCCGCAGCTCAAAGATTGCAAAGACCGCTACAACAAGGCCAAGGGCAAAGGAAAAGGGACGATGGTTTTCCTCACCGAAGGCCAGTCCGCCGCAGGTTCAATCGTGAGCTGCCGCGACGTCAACAATCAGGCCATCTTCGTTCTCAAAGGCAAACCCCTGAATGTCTGGGACCTCAAACGCGACATCGTCTATAAGAATGACGAAATGTACAACCTCATGTGCAGCCTCGACATCGAGGACAACCTTGCAGGCTTGCGCT
>Ga0207674_10007354_pt1 | contig 12827 bp, 12 predicted proteins | sample KBSCornC72_FD_184303 | JGI IMG/M metagenome (GOLD analysis project Ga0207674, IMG submission 184303) | Corn rhizosphere microbial communities from Kellogg Biological Station, Michigan, USA - KBS Corn C7-2 (SPAdes) (version 2) | ecosystem: Host-associated > Plants > Roots > Rhizosphere > Soil ... | reverse complement strand
CGCATCGAGCCGGCCACGTCGGAGAACAGGGTGACGACGTGCATGCCCGAGCGCACCAGCTCGTTGATCGCGAGCTTGATCGGCGGCAGGTCGGGCGCGAGCAGCGCGATGCCCTGGCAGTCGGTAGCGCCGAGCTGGGTCAGCTCGCTCGCGAACTGGTTCGCGTCGCTGCTCGCGACGCGGTGCGTGACCTCGGTGATGTGCTGATGGCGGAAGTCACCGGCGGCCTGCGCGATCTGGCGTTCGACGAGGTCGAGAAACGGCGCGTCCTCGGCAGGCAACACGAAGGCAAAGCGGAAGTTCTCGCCGCGCCGCGGCCGGCCCGGCTGCTGCGGCGCGCCGAGCTCGGCCACGACCTGCAGCACACGCTGCACCGTTTCGGCGTTGACGCCGGGGCGCCGGTTCAAGACCCGATCGACCGTGGCCGTGCCGACTCCGGCCTGGCGGGCGATGTCGGCGATGGTGGGGGTGGATGACATGTGTGATGACGGTCGAGCGCCAGGGCTCTGATGCCATCACAATAGAACCATCAGTAAATAAATCAATCAGGGTTTTCGGCACGCTGGACGAGGCCGGTCATGGCGCCCCGAGCGCGACCGCAGCCGGCGCCGGCCCGGGCTGCAGCCAGCGCGACCAGGCCGGGCGCCCGTGGCTCGAGCGCGGGCCGCGCCGGTCGTCTCGGTCGGCAGGCTCGACGATCAGCCGCGCCTCGCGCTCGGCCTGGATCAGCGTGCGGCTGCGCGGCTGCAGCGCGAAGCAGTCGCCGGCGTGCAGGAAGTGGTCGCCGAGGTCGCGTTCGCGCGTCACCCAGACCAGGCCGGCGAGCACGCGCAGTCTCATCGCCTGCGGCTTCTCCCAGGCGACGAGCTGGCCACGGGTCAGCTGCAGCAGTTCTTCGTCTGGACGGGGGGATGCGGTGCGGGTGGTCATGGCGGATCTCCTTGGGGAATCAGTGTCAGGCAACGCGCGCGCAGTTGCTACGAGCAGAGTCGAAGCAACTCGCCCAGCACAGATGCTGCAGCCGTAATCTGTGCCGGTGACAACTGCACGCCTCTGTGTCTGTCACCCCAGCAGCGAGACGTCCACAATGCGCCGATGGACCGCGCTGCCGACCCCGGTTTTCCGCTCTACCACCGCGTGGCAGGCGAGCTCGAGCGCGCGATCGTCGCCGGCAGTCTGCGCACCGGCGACCGGCTGCCCTCCGTACGGTTGCTGTGCCAGCAGCACGGCGTCAGCGCGTCGACCGTGACACTCGCCTACCGCTGGCTCGAGAACCGCGCGCTGGTCGAGGCGCGGCCGAAGTCGGGCTACTTCGTCGCGCGGCGTGCGCCGGCGCTGCCCGAGCCGCAGCTCGACGCACGCATGCTCAAGCCCGGGTTCGTCACGCCGGACGACATCACGCGCGAATTCCTGCTCGGCTCGGACGACGCGCTCGCGGCGCCGTCGTTCTGCCGCATGCCGTCGCGCGAGCTGCTGCCCGAAGCGAAGCTGCGCGCGCTCACCGCGAAGCTGAACCGGCTGCACCCCGAGTACGCGACCCGCTACTACATCACCGGCAGCAGCGCGCTGCGCCACGAGGTGGCACGGCGCAGTGTCAACGCCGGCGTGCAGCTGCGTCCCGAGAACATCATCCTGACCCACGGCGGCACCGAGGCGGTGTTCCTCGCGCTGCGCACCGCGGCGAAGGCCGGCGACACGATCGCGATCGAGTCGCCGAGCTACTGGATGCTGCTCGAGATCATCCGCAGCCTCGGCATGAAGTCGATCGAGATCCCGACCCATCCGCGCGACGGCATCTCGCTCGATGCACTTGACTTCGCGACCCGCGAGCGCGGCGCGATCACCGCGTGCGTCGTGATCCCGAACTTCCAGAATCCGCTGGGCAGCCTGATGCCGGTCGAGAACAAGCGCCGGCTCGTCGCGTTGGCGGCCGAGCGCGGCTTCACGCTGATCGAGACCGACATCTACGGCGAGACCCACTTCGGCGACGAGCGCCCGCCAGTGCTCAAGAGCTTCGACGAGACCGATGACGTGATCCTGTGCTCGGCGTTCACGAAGACCGTCGCGCCCGGCTACCGGGTCGGCTGGATGGCGCCGGGGCGGCGCTTCAAGGAGGCGCAGTCGCTGAAGTTCCATACCTCGGTGACCGGCGTCGTGCTGCAGCAGGAGGTGATCGCCGAGTTCATGCGCGACGGCGGCTACGACCACCACATGCGCAAGCTGCGCGCCGCGATTCGCACGCAGGCGGCGCAGATGATCGACGCGGTGACGCGCTACTTCCCGCCCGGCTGCAAGCTGAGCCGGCCGCAGGGCGGCTACATGCTGTGGATCGAGCTGCCGCGGCAGGTGGATTCGCGCAAGGTGTTCGAGCTCGCGCGCAACGAGCATATCGGCCTCGCACCCGGCGCAACCTTCAGCTGCAGCCGACGCTTCGATCACTTCATCCGCCTGCACTACGGCGAGCCGTGGTCGGCGCGACTCGACGCGAACCTGAAACGGCTCGGCGAGATCATTGCCGGACTGGCGGCCCAGGGATAATTCGCGCGATGGAACTCTCGACCTGGCTCACCTTCTTCGTCGCCGCCTGGCTGATCAGCCTCTCCCCGGGCGCCGGCGCCGTCGCCGCGATGAGCGCCGGCCTCAACCACGGCTTCGCGCGCGGCTACGTGATGAGCTTCGGGCTGATCCTCGGCATCTGGACCCAGGTGCTGGTGGTCGGTCTCGGGCTCGGCGCGCTGATCGCGGCGTCGAGCCTCGCATTCGCCGTCGTCAAGTGGCTCGGCGTCGCCTACCTGGTGTGGCTCGGCATCAAGCAGTGGCGCGCACCGGCGCGGCCTGTCGTCGAGGCCGACGCGGATGCGGCGAGCGTGTCGGCTCGTACGCTGATCCTGCGCGGCTGGATGATCAACGCGGTCAACCCGAAGGGCACGGTGTTCCTGCTCGCCGTCGTGCCGCAGTTTCTCGACCTGTCGCGCTCGCTCGCGCCGCAATACCTGGTGATCGCGGCAACGCTTGCGGTCACCGACATGGTCGTGATGGGCGGCTACACGGCGCTCGCCGCGAAGCTGCTGCGGCTGCTGAAGTCGCCGCGCCAGATCCGGGCGCTGAACCGGACGTTCGGCAGCCTGTTCGTGGCGGCGGGTGCGCTGCTCGCACTCTTCAAACGGGCCTGAGCGGCTCGCCGTCACATCACGACGGGGTGCGCGCCGGGCTGGCCTCGGGCAGCGCCGGTACGTCGTTCTCCGGCATCACGCGGTGCACGTCGCGCGGCAGTTCGCGCTGGCGCGCGCGGATGTAGTCGTAGCGATCGAACGAGAGGGCATCGGCTGCCGCCTCGTCGGGCAGTACGCGCGGGCGCAGGAAGACGACCAGGTTGGTCTTCTTGCGCGTGCGGGTCAGGCTGCGGAACAGCACACCCAGCCCCGGCACATCGGCAAGCAGCGGGACCTGGTTGGCCTCGCTCTCGTACGAGTTCTCGATCAGCCCGCCGAGCACGATGATCTTGCCGTCGTTGACGACGACGGTCGACTCGATCGCGCGCTTGCTGGTCGTCGGCCCGAGCGCCGAGCTGGTGCTGGTGACTGACGACGACTCCTGCAGGATCGTCATCCGGATCGAGCCGTTCTTGCCGATCTGCGGCTTGATGCGCAAGGTCAGGCCGACGTCCTTGCGCTCGATGGTCTGGAACGGGCTGGTCGTGCTGGAGCCGGTGTTGGTGTACGAGCCGGTCACGAACGGCACGTTCTGGCCGACGACGATCTTTGCTTCCTCGTTGTCCAGGGTGACCAGGTTCGCGGTCGACAGGATGTTCGTGCCCGCCATCGTCTCGAGCGCGGTGGCGACGGTGCCCAGGGTCAGCGTCGTGTCGCTGCTGATGTTGAAGATCTGCTTCCACTGCAGCCCGACGTCCAGCGCCTTGCTGGCATCGACTTCGACGACCAGCGATTCGACGTACAGCTGCGCACGCCGCGTATCGAGCAGGTCGACCACCGCGCGGATCTGCCGGAACAGCGGCTCGGGCGCGGTGACGATCAGCGAGTTGCTGACCGGGTCTGCCTGGATGTAGCCGCCCAGCGACGGCTGCGCGGCGGCGGCCACCGGTGTGCCCGCGGCTTGCGATGAGGCGCCCGAGCCGACGGTCGCCGTCGTGCCGCCCAGGCTGCCGCCGCTTCCGCTCGTGCCGGTCGAGCCGGCCGACCCGCCGCCGCCAGCCGTCGAGTTACCGCCGCGCAACGCATCGCCGTTGCTGTAGCTCGGCAGCGCGGCGCGCAGCACCGACGCGAGCCGCACCGCCTCGACATGCTGCAGGTAGACCACATGGATGTTGCTGCCTCCCGCGCCGCTCGCGCCGGGCAGGTCCAGCTTCGCGACCAGCGAGCGGATTGCTGCGAGCCGCGCCGGATTGGGAGCGCGCACGAGCAGCGCGTTGATGTGCGCGTCCGCGAGGATCGATGTTGAACCGCCGCCGCCGCTGCTCGCGTTGCTGCCGGCGGGTGCGGCGGCCGCTCCCGCAGCGCCGGGCTGCGCTGCGGCGATGTCGCTGAGCCGCTGCACGGTGGCTGCGAGCTCTGGCGCGAGCGCATGCTGCAGCGGGATCACCTCGACGTCGGTTGCGCTGGGCGTGTCGAGCGCGGCGACGATGGTGCCGATGCGCGCGAGATTGCTCGCGTAGTCGGTGATGACCAGCGTGTTGTTGCCCGGGTTCGCGTTGATCGTGTTGTTCGGGCTGATCAGCGGGCGCAACACGGGCACGAGGTTGTTCGCGTTCTCGTGAGTGATGCGGATCACCTGCGTGACGATCGGGTCGCCGCCGCGCCGCGCGCTGCCGGCGTCACCCGCAGTGCTCGCGGCGAGCGTGCCGGTCTGCAGCTTCGCTTCCGCCTCCGGCACGATCTTCAGCAGCCCGGCGGATTCGACGACCGCGAAACCCAGCCCGCGCAGGCTCGCGCTGAACAGCGCATAGGCCTGCGCCGGCGTCACCGGCTGCTCGGTGTACAGCGAGATCTTGCCCTTGACGCGCGGGTCGACGAGGATCGGCCGGTCGAGCAGCGCCGCAATGACGCGTGCGAGCGCGTCGACCTCGGCCTCCGGGAAGTTCAGCGTCGACGTCACCGCAGGCGTCGATGTCGGCGCGGCAGCGGCCAGGTTGGCGCTGCAAAGCAGCAGCGCCACGCTGAGCGCAACGGCCGCGAGGCCAGGAGATTGCACGAGAGAGGGCCTCCGGAACGATGCTGGGTCGGCGATCTTCGCGATGCGATGTCACACGCTGATGAAGAAGCGTGGCTGCTTCGTAAGCACAGCGGGCGTCTACTCGGAGACCTTGCCTCGTCCGGCCTTGGTCGACGAGCGCTGGCTCTTCGCTTCGAGGCGGCGCTGCTTGGAGCCGTAGGTCGGCTTGGTCGGCCGGCGCGGTTTCGGCGGCACGGCGACGCTGTTGACCAGTTCATTCAAGCGCTGCATCGCCTCGGCGCGGTTGGCGTCCTGGCTGCGGCTGGTCTGTGCCTTGATCACGACCACGCCCTCGCCGGTGATCCGCTGGTCGGACAGCGCGAGCAGCCGCTCCTTGATCGGCTCGGACAGCGACGAGGCCCGGATGTCGAAGCGCAGGTGCACTGCGCTCGACACCTTGTTGACGTTCTGCCCGCCGGCGCCCTGCGCGCGGATTGCGCTGATCTCGACTTCGTCGGGCGAGACGGTGATCGGCGCTGCCATCAGCGTGCCGCGTGGCGTTGCGCCCAGGCCACCGACGCCGCATCGGCGAACGTCGTCGTGCCTGGCGCGAGGCGCTGCAGGGTCGCCGCGATGCCGATCAGCACGAGCAACATCGCCAGCGCCTGCGGCCAGGTGTTGACGAACAGCGCGCGCGCCCAGTTGCCGACGATCTCGGTGCGACCGAGGCGGCGCACGACGGTGCCGGCGAACGCGACCTCGAACGCCGCTTCGAGCAGCGCCGAAACACCGCCGCTCATCCAGAACAGCCCGGCAACGAGCAAGCCGAGAGCGACCGCAACCATCACGATCAGACAGCCTTCTCCATCGACTGCGCTGTCGAGACCGAGGTTGCCGCCGCTCGCCTCGCGCCGCTCGGCAACGCGGCGGCTCCAGAGCCGCACGCAGGCGAAGAACACGCCGTACGCGAGCAGGAATCCGAGGCCGTAGCGCAGCGGCATCGACGACATGCCGCCCCACAGCAGCAGCGCGCTGGCACCCCAGCCGGCGAGCCAGGTCACCGTGAAGATCAGCGTCGAGACGAGCAGCATCGGCTCGCGCCGCTGCGTCGCGGCGATGTAGTTCTGCCGCTCGCGCTGATAGTCGCCGCGGTCCCAGGCCATTCTCAGTCGGCGCGCGCAGGCACGCGCTGCGCGAGCGCGCACATCAGCTCGTAGCCGACCGTGCCGGCGGCCCGCGCGATCTCGTCGATCGCGAGCTGCGCGCCGCTGCCGCTACGGCCCCACAGCGTGACCTCGCTGCCGACGCCGCTCGCCGGAACCGGCGTCAGGTCGACCGTGATCATGTCCATCGACACGCGACCGACGAGCCGCGTGCGAACCCCGTCGACGAGCACCGGCGTGTCGGCCGCGACGACCCGCGGGTAGCCGTCGGCATACCCGCACGCGACGACGCCGATCCGCATCGAGCCCTGCGCAATGAAGCTGCTGCCGTAGCCCACGCTGTCGCCGGGCTGCAGATCCTGCGTCGCGATCAGGCGCGAGCGCAGGCTCATCGTCGGCTGCAGATCCCAGTCGGCGATGGTCTTGTCCGGATAGTCGGGCGACGAGCCGTAGACCATGATGCCGGGGCGCACCCAGTCGCCTCGCACGGCGGCCTCGTGCGGTGCGAAGCGCAGGGTCGCGGCGCTGTTCGCGAGCGAGCGTGCGCCCGGCAGGTCGTGCGTCGCCTGCTCGAACACGGCGAGCTGATGCGCGATGCCGCGCGCGCCGTCGGCATCCGACAGGTGCGTCATCAGCGTGATCTCTTCGACCTGCGTCAGACCCGACAACCGCATCCAGGCGCTGCGGTATGCCTCGGGCCGGAAGCCGAGCCGGTTCATGCCGCTGTTCATCTTCAGGAACACGCAGTGCGGCGCGTGGGTCTTGTGCGCGGCCAGCATGTCGATCTGCGCCTCGTGGTGCACGGCATGCCACAGGTTCAGGCGCGAACACAGTTCCAGGTCGCGCGGCTCGAAGCACCCTTCGAGCAGCAGGATCGGCCCGCGCCAGCCGAGCGCGCGCACCCGTTCGGCCTCGGCCAGGTCGAGCAGCGCGAAACCATCGGCGCCCGAGAGTCCCGCATAGGCACGCTCGATGCCATGCCCGTATGCGTTGGCTTTCACGACCGCCCAGACCTTCGCATCGGGAGCCGCCTGGCGCGCGCGCCGCAGGTTGTGCGCGAGCGCGTCAGAGTGGATAAGGGCTTCGATGGGTCGTGGCATCGTCAAATTATGCGGGCCGCATGCTATAAGGCCGCGGCACGTAGACACATCTGGAAACACGCATCGTTGTCCGCTTGCGGCCGCAACGCCAGGGAAAACCCGAAGGCGCTGCGCTGCGGCGACAATCCCGCCACGCCCACTCGACCCCGACCTGTGCCGAAGTCCTTGAATCCGCGTCGCCCATGAAGAAGGGTTTCTACACCATCATGGCGGCGCAGTTCTTCAGCTCGCTGGCCGACAGTGCGCTGCTCCCGGTCGCGATCGACACGTTGAAGACGACCAACGCGCCGACCTGGCACATCCCGGCACTTGGCGCGACCTTCGCGCTGTTCTACGTGATCCTCGCGCCGTTCCTGGGTGCGTTCGCCGATGCGGTGCCAAAGGGCCGGGTGATGTTCGTCTCGAACGGCATCAAGGTGATCGGCTGCCTGATGATGCTGTTCGGCGGCCACCCGCTGGTCGCGTACGCAGTCGTCGGGCTCGGGGCGGCTGCGTACTCGCCGGCCAAGTACGGCATCCTGACCGAGCTGCTGCCGAACTCGCAGCTCGTGAAAGCGAACGGCTGGATCGAGGGGCTGACGATCCTGTCGATCATTCTCGGTACCGTGCTCGGCGGCCAGTTGATCGGGCCGATCGTCTCGCGCCACCTGCTCGCGATCGACATGCCGATGTTCGACACCGGCATCAAGACCGCACCCGAGTCGGCGCTCGCCGTGATCGGCTGCCTGTACGTCGTCGCCGCGCTGTTCAACCTGCGCATACCGCGCACCGAGGCGCCGCTGCAGCCGCTTTCGCACAGCCCGATGGCGCTGCTGAACGATTTCTCGAGCTGCAACGCGCGGCTGTGGACCGACAAGCTCGGCCAGATCTCGCTCGCGACGACGACGCTGTTCTGGGGCGTCTCGGGCAACCTGCGCATCATCGTGTTCGCGTGGGCGACCGCCGCACTCAGCTTCACGACGACGCAGGCCTCGTCACTGGTCGGCGTGGTCGTGATCGGCACCGCGGCAGGCGCGATCGTCGCGTCGATGCGCATGCGGCTCGACCAGGCGACCAGCGTGATCCCGCTCGGCATCGCGCTCGGCGTGCTGGTGATCGGGCTCAACGCGGTGACGAACGTCTGGGTCGCTGCGCCGTTCCTGATCCTTCTCGGCGCGATCGGCGGATACTTGGTGGTGCCGATGAACGCATTGCTGCAGCACCGCGGCGCGAACCTGATGGGCGCTGGCCGCTCGATCGCCGTGCAGAACTTCAACGAGCAGGCCTGCATCCTCGGGCTGTCGGCCTTCTACACCGGCATGACCAAGGTCGGCCTGTCGGCATTCACCGCGATCGCGTTGTTCGGCACCGTCGTCGCCGCGACGATGTGGCTGGTGCTGCGCTGGCACAAGTCGAACCGGATCAAGTACCGCGAAGAGCTGGATCACCTGCTGGCGATCGCCAGAAGCGACAAGCATTGAATTCGGCTTCGACGCGCAATGCGTTGCCGGTCGTCGCCCTGACCCTCAACGCATTCGTCTGGGGCACGTCGTGGTGGCCGCTGCGCTACCTGCAGGCGAACGGCCTGCATCCGCTTTGGACAACCGCGCTGATCTACGGCGCTGCGGTGATCGTGATCCTGCTCGCACGCCCTCGCTCGCTCCTGCAGCTGGCGCGCAACCCGAGCCTGTGGGTCCTCGTGCTCGCTGCCGGCACGACCAATGCGTCGTTCAACTGGGGTGTCACCGTCGGCGACGTCGTGCGCGTGCTGCTGCTGTTCTATCTGATGCCGCTGTGGGCCGTGTTGCTCGCGCGTCTGCTGCTCGACGAGCCGATCACGCCGCACGCCGGCTCGCGCGTGCTGCTTGCGCTCGCGGGCGCGGCCATCGTGCTGTGGCCGGCCGATGGCACGGGCTTGCCGCTGCCCAGCACGCTGCCCGATTGGCTCGGCGTGCTCGGCGGATTTTCGTTCGCGCTCAACAACGTGATGCTGCGCCGCGAAGCCGACCAGCCAGCCGAGGGCCGGGCGCTCGCGATGTTCGGTGGCGGCGCCCTGGTGTCTCTCGGGCTTGCGAGCGTGCTCGCGCTGCACGGCAGCGCGCCCTGGGCGCCGGCGCCGCAGCCGGGCTGGTTGGCGGTCGCCGCGCTGATGGTGCTGCTGTTCCTGGCCGGCAACCTCGCGCTGCAGTACGGCGCGTCGAGGCTGCGCGCGAGCGTCACGGCAGTCGTGATGCTGACCGAGGTGCTGTTCGGCGCGGTCTCGTCGCTGGCGCTCGGCGCCGGCGTGCTGACCGTGCCGCTGGTGCTCGGCGGCTCGCTGATCCTGCTGGCCGCGCTGCTGTCGGCGTTCGGTCCGGCGGCGCACTGAGCGGCCGTCGAGACGTCGGCCTCAGCCGAGCGCGCCGACGGGTTGGTTGCGAAACAGCGGGTCGACGGTCGCCAGCACTTCGATGAATTCGGCTTCGAGCAACGGCTTGGTCAAATAGCCGTCGCAGCCGACGAGCGACCCGCGCACGCGTTCGGTCGAGCTCGCGCTGCCGCTGACAAGCACGACCATCGGGACGGCCTCGCCACGCTGCTGCGCTCGTTGCCGGATGCTCTGGCACACCTCCAGACCATCGAGCTGCGAGCCGGTGGCATCACCGGGCGCCAGGCCGATGTCGAGAAACACGATCGCGAAGGCTTGGCGCTGTGCCAGGTCCATCGCCTGTTCGCCGCTCGCGGCGGTCTGGACGGCGTAGCCGAGGCGTTGCAGGCGGGCGTCGAGAAACTTGCGCGCGATCGGACTGTCGTCGACGACCAGCACCGCACGGCCGCCACCGTTGCCTGGGGGCGGCTCCTTCTCGTCGGCCGTCTCGCCCACTTTCGGCGGCACGAGGTCGTGCAGCAGCAGGTCGACCGTGCTCGGCACCGCCTTCGGGCCCTGGACCGGCAGCTCCGGGTCCAGCTCGATGGGTACCGTGCGCAGCGCGACGAGCTGATCGAGCTCGCGCAGGATCAAGGTCGGCTCGATCGGTCGTTCGACATGCGCGATCGCTTCGCGCGGTGCCTTCGCGCCGACGAACACCGTGTCGTTGACGCGCCGGCTCGCGACGATGCGTTCGAGCAGCTGCGCCTGATCGGCATTGGCGACGAGCAGGTCGCTGAGCGCCGAGTCGGCCACGTGCACATAGGCAGGTGTGCGACGCTCGGCGAGGCGGAAGAACGAGGCCAGCATGCCGCGCTCGAATTCGCTGAAGCCTTCGAGCGCGACGCGGTAGGTGCGGGCCTCGGCGGAGCGGTGGATGGGCATCGAGAGCTTTCGCAAGGTGGCGCGCCTGGCGCCGGACGCGGGGATATTCCGGGCCGCTGCGCGCAGCGTCAAGACGGCGGACGGGGCCGAAGCGCGTGCGGCGGTAGGATTGCACACCCACCCTTGTCCACCGCGAGAACACCATGGCCGCAACCTCCTCACCCTCCAGCGTCTACGACTTCGAGGCGTTGTCGATCGACGGCAAGCCTGCGCACTTGTCCACACAGCGCGGCAAGGTGCTCTTGCTCGTCAACACCGCGAGCCAGTGCGGCTTCACCCCGCAGTTCGGCGGGCTCGAGGCACTGTGGGAGAAATACCGTGACAAGGGCCTGGTCGTGGTGGGCTTTCCGAGCAACGAGTTCGGCAAGCAGGACCCGGGCAGCAACGACGAGATCGCGTCGTTCTGCCAGGTGAACTACGGCGTCAGCTTTCCGATGATGAGCAAGGTCGAAGTCAACGGCGGCGGCGCGCATCCGCTGTGGAAATGGCTGAAAGGCGAGAAGCCCGGCCTGCTCGGCAGCGAGGCGATCAAGTGGAACTTCACGAAGTTCCTGGTCGGCAAGGACGGCCAGGTGATCAAGCGCTACGCACCGACCGACAAGCCCGAGGCGATCGAGAAAGACATCGTCACTGCCATTGCCGCTTGAACGTCACTCGACCTCACCTGACCTCCACTCAACGCATCATGTTCGAACACATTCCCCCGTTTGCCGGCGACCCGATCCTCAGCCTGAACGAAGACTTCCAGAAGGATCCGCGCCCGAACAAGATCAACCTGTCGATCGGCATCTACTTCGACGACGCCGGCCGCATCCCGGTGATGGACTCGGTGCGGCGCGCCGAAGCGATCGTCTGCGCGAACACCGGCCCCAAGCCCTACCTGCCGATCGAAGGGGCCGCGAACTTTCGCAGCGCGGTGCAGCAGCTGCTGTTCGGCGCGGATCACGAAGCGCTGCGCTCGGGGCGGATCGCGACGATCCAGGCGGTCGGCTCGAGCGGCGGGCTGAAGGTCGGCGCCGATTTCCTCGCCAGCTACTTCGCCGGCAGCCAGGTCTGGGTCAGCGACCCGACCTGGGACAACCACCGCTCGATGTTCGAGGGCGCGGGGCTGACGGTGAATACCTACCCGTACTACGACCCGGCGACCGGCGGCGTGCGCTTCCCGGCGATGCTCGACGCGCTGCGCGAACTGCCCGCCAAGAGCATCGTGCTGCTGCACGCCTGCTGTCACAACCCGACCGGTGTCGACCTGTCCCGCGCGCAGTGGGACGAACTGGTGCCGGTGCTGCAGGAACGCCGGCTGATCCCGTACCTCGACCTCGCGTACCAGGGCTTCGGCGACGGCATCGAGGCCGATGCGTACGCCGCACGCGCGCTCGCGGCGGCAGGTGTCAGCTTCTTCATCGCGAACTCGTTCTCGAAGAGCATGAGCGTGTACGGGGAGCGCTGCGGCGCGCTCAGCGTCGTCTGCCCGGATGCGGGGCAGGCGACCAACGTGCTCGGCCAGCTCAAGTTCACGGTGCGCCGCAACTACTCGAGTCCGCCGATCCACGGCGGTCAGCTCGTCGCCACCGTGCTGACCGATCCGGCCCTGCGGCACGAGTGGGAGATCGAGCTCGGCGCGATGCGCGAGCGCATCCTCGCGATGCGCAAGAAGCTGCACGAGGTGCTGCGCACGACGATCCCGGGTCGCAACTTCGACTACTTCCTGACCCAGCGCGGGATGTTCAGCTACACCGGGCTCAGCGCGGCGCAGGTCGACCGGCTGCGCGAGGAGCATGCGGTGTATCTGGTGCGCTCGGGGCGGATCTGCGTGGCGGGGCTGAACAACGGGAACGTCGAGGCGACGGCGCGGGCGATGGCGGCGGTGATCTGATCGTCCATCTCGTTCGGGCCTGAGCACCCGCTCCGTTCGGGCCTGAGCACCCGCTCCGTTCGAGCCCGAGCACCCGCTCCGTTGGGCCTGAGCACCCGCTCCGCTCGGGCTGAGCTTGTCGAAGCCCTCGTCGAGAGGCTCAGACGCCGGGACCAAGCCCTTCGACAGGCTCAGGGCGAACGGTGGCGTGCGGCGCTGAAGACCCGCTGCGCGTGCAGCCCGAGTCCGGTCGCGACGCTCGCAAACCG
>Ga0207674_10007353_pt1 | contig 12827 bp, 10 predicted proteins | sample KBSCornC72_FD_184303 | JGI IMG/M metagenome (GOLD analysis project Ga0207674, IMG submission 184303) | Corn rhizosphere microbial communities from Kellogg Biological Station, Michigan, USA - KBS Corn C7-2 (SPAdes) (version 2) | ecosystem: Host-associated > Plants > Roots > Rhizosphere > Soil ... | reverse complement strand
TGTCTCGCGCGCCACGGTCGGCACAGCGAACAGCGGGTGATCCGCCGGCGGCAGGCCGAGGTGCTCGCGGGCTCGATCGAGCGCGTCGTCCAGGTTCCCGAACAGATTCTCCTCGCCTACCTCCTCCAGCACCGCCGACCGCCCCAACGCCACGAGCGGCTGCGTGTGCACATCCGACAAGAGCACGAGCGTGCCGTCGCGTCGGGTGCGGTGCACCACGTCCTTCAACGCATGCAGCCCGGTCGAGTCGATCGCCGGCACGTTGCGCATCCGGATGATCAAGACCTTCGGCTTGCGCGCGATCTGGCCGAGCGTGTCCTTGAACGTCTCGGCCGCGCCAAAGAAGAAGGGGCCGTTCACCTCATAGACCTCGACCCCGTCAGGCACGGCGCGGTGGCGCACGCCGTTCGGATCCGTCGCGTACTCGTCGCCCTCGTCCTCGAGCTCTCGCGTGATGGCGGTGACGTTCGTGACCTCCGACATGCGCTTCATGAACAGGAACGCCGCCATCAGCATCCCGACTTCGATGGCGACCGTGAGGTCCACGAGCACGGTCAGCGAGAACGTGATCACGAGCACGATGACGTCGCTCCTCGGCGCCGTGAGCTCGCCACGGAATGCGCGCCACTCGCTCATGTGATACGCGACGACGACGAGGATCGCCGCCAGCGCCGCCAGCGGGATGAGCGCCGCCCACCGGCCGAAGAACAACACGATGAGCAGCAGCGTGAGGGCGTGCACCATGCCGGCGATCGGCGTCCGGCCGCCGTTCTTCACATTGGTTGCGGTGCGCGCGATCGCGCCCGTGGCCGGAATGCCGCCGAACAGCGGCGTCACGATGTTCGCGACGCCCTGCCCGACGAGCTCCATGTTCGAGCGGTGGCGGCCGCCGATCATGCCGTCGGCGACGACGGCGGACAGGAGCGACTCCACCGCACCGAGGAGCGCAATCGTGAACGCCGGACCGATGAGCAGCTTGAGCTGCGCGACCGTGGGGTGCGGGAGCGTTAGGCTCGGCAACGAAGCGCTGATCCCGCCGAACCGCGAGCCGATAGTCTCGACCGGCAGGTGGAACAGCTGGACGACCGCCGTCGCCACCAGCAGCGCGACGAACGGTCCCGGGATTCGGCGGTTGATCCGTGGCCACACGACGATCACCGCGACGGCCAGCGCCGATACCGCCACCGCGTACGGGTTGACCGAGCGTACGTGCTCCGCGAACGCGGCCCACTTCTCGAGAAAGTCCGCCGGGACGCTCCCCATGCGAAGGCCGAGGAAGTCCTTGACCTGGCTCGAGAAGATGATGACCGCGATCCCGCTCGTGAATCCGATGACCACCGGGTGCGGGATGAACTTGATCACGGAGCCGAGCTTCACGGCACCGAGGATGACGAGAAACACGCCGGCCATGATCGTCGCGACGATGAGGCCATCGACGCCGAACTTCTGGACGATGCCGTAGACGATGACGACGAACGCCCCGGTGGGGCCGCCGATCTGCACGCGCGAGCCGCCGAGCGTGGAGATGAGGAATCCGGCGATGATCGCGGTGTAGAGTCCGCGGTCCGGAGTGACGCCGCTGGCGATCGCGAACGCGATGGCGAGTGGGAGCGCCACGATGCCGACGATCACGCCGGCCGTGAGGTCGGCGGTGAACTGGGCGCGCGTGTAACCCTTGAGCGTGGTGACGAGCTTCGGGACGAGCACTGCGACTCCGACCGGTCTCCGACCGGTATTGACGTTGGACAGACGTTCAATAAAATATACGATCTTGTTGGACAGCTGGTCAATAAATGAGGCCGCCTCTCCCCTCGCGCGTCGGCTGCTCCGGAGTCACTTTCGGTCGATGCAACTGACTCTACGCGAGGCGGCGGGCTATCTCGGGGTGACCGAGGCCGACCTCCGACGCTGGATCACTGATCGCGACCTTCCCGTGCATCGCGCCGACGAACGGGTGTATCTCAACGCGGTCGAGCTCTGGGAATGGGCGGTGGAGCATGGCATGCAGGCGTCACGCCGATTGCTCGAGCACGCGCGGCGCGCGCCCGATCCGGTGCCGCCCATGTCCGAGCTGCTGCGCGCGGGCGGCATCTTCCACGACGTGGACGCGCCGGACAAGCTTGGTGTGCTGCGCGAGTTCGTGGCGCGGCTTCCGCTGCCGCCCGAGCAGAACCGCGACGCGCTGCTCAGTGTGCTCGAGGCGCGCGAAGCCATGGGCTCCACCGGCATCGGTGACGGGATTGCCATCCCCCATGTGCGCAATCCGATCGTGCTGCATGTCGCGCAGCCGTTCGTCACGCTCTGCCTGTTGCGCCACGCGGTGGACTTCGACGCGCTGGACGGGAAGCCAGTGCACGCGCTCTTCATGGTCGTGAGCCCCACGGTGCCCGTGCATCTCCGCATTCTCGGGCAACTCGGGTTCCTGCTTCGCGACGACGAGCTGCGCCGCCTCCTGCGCGATCGCGCGCCGGCGGACGCCATCATCGGCCGCGTCGCGATGGTGGAAGCGACGAAGACCACGGGATCGTTCGCCAGGCCGTGATCGGCATTTTCTTCATCGGCGTGGCGCTCATGCTCGCCGGAGCCGTCGCCTCCTGTGCGCTCCGCCGTCATGCCGCCGCGGATCGTGCCTTCATCGTGCTCGTGCTCGGCGGGTGCCTAACGTCCGGCGCCGCGGCCGTCGCGATCCTCGTGTCGGGAGCCCGTGTCGCCGTCACCGTGCCGTCCACGGTCCCGGGCGGCAGTTGGGTGTTCGCGCTCGATCCGCTCGCCGCCGTATTCGTCGCGACGATCTGCTTCGTCGGCGCCTCCTGCGTTGCGTTCGGCACGCCCTACCTGGCTCACCAGCGCGCGCATCGGCCGGTGTGGTACGCGCACACGGTGTTCGCGGTGCTCATCGCCGCGCTCACGCTCGTCGTGACGGCGCAGGCTATCGTGCCGTTCCTCATCGCGTGGGAGCTCATGGCGATCGGCTCGTATCTGCTCATCGTCTTCGAGGACGAGAAGGGCGACGCCCGCCGAGCGGGCCTCATCTACATCATCGCGACGCATACGGGCACACTCGCGCTGTTCGCGATGTTCGCGGCGTGGGGCGCACATGCATCCGACTGGTCGTTCGCCGTGCTCGCCAGCGCCACGCCGTCGTTGCCTCGCGGCGGCGGCGTGATCCTCGCGCTCGCCGTCCTCGGTTTCGGGTTCAAGGCAGGCTTCGTCCCGCTTCATTTCTGGCTTCCCCCCGCGCACTCCGCGGCACCAACCCACGTGTCGGCGCTGCTCTCCGGCGTCGTCATCAAGACCGGCATCTACGGCCTGCTTCGCGTCGTGAGCTTGCTCGGCGGTGCGCCGCCGCGCTGGTGGGGCTGGTCCATGCTCGCCATGGGCGTCGTGTCGGGCGTCCTCGGCGTGCTCTGGGCGCTCGCGCAGCACGACATCAAGCGGCTGCTGGCCTATCACAGCGTCGAGAACATCGGCATCATCGGGATCGGGATCGGCATCGGTTCGTTAGGCGCGGCGTATGGCCACGCGGGGATCGCCGTGCTCGGATACGCCGGTGCCTTGCTGCACACGGTGAACCATGCGCTGTTCAAGAGCCTGCTCTTTCTCGGGGCCGGCGCCGTGTATCACGCCACGGGCACGCGCGACATGGAAGCGCTGGGCGGGCTCGCGAAGCGACTCCCGTACACGTGGCTCGCGTTCTTCATCGGCGCGACGGCGATCATCGGCGTCCCGCCGCTCAACGGCTTTGTGAGTGAGTGGCTCGTCTACGTGGGGCTGTTCCGATCCGCGCAGGCGCCGGAGGCGTTGCGGCTCGCGGCGCTCGGCGTCCCAGCGCTGGCACTGATCGGGGCGCTCGCGCTCGCGTGCTTCGCGAAGGTCTCCGGCGTGGTGTTTCTCGGCCATCCGCGAACCGCCGGGGCCGAGCGCGCGCACGAGGTGCCGCGTGCCCTGCTCGTACCGATGCTCGTGCTGGGCGGGGCGTGCGTGCTGCTGGGCGTCGCGCCGGGACTCGGCGTGCTGACGGTCGTGGACGTGGCGGCCGCAGTCGCGGGTGTGAGGCCTAACGTGGCGGTGGAGGCGATCGCCGTCGTGCGCGATTCGGCGTGGGTGAGCGTCGTCGCGCTGGCGCTGCTGGCGCTCCTGGCAGCCGGCTGGCTGGTGCGACGCAACCTGTTGCGCCGGCGACCGGTGCGGTTGGTGGAGACCTGGGCCTGCGGGTATCCATCGGTGTCGCCGCGCATGCAGTACACCGCGTCCTCGTTCGCCGCGCCGCTGCTCTCCACGTTCGGCAGAATGAGCGGCGTTGTAGAGCATCGCTCGGCGGATGCGTTCCGCACTGAGCCCGTGGACCTCGTGCTCGATCGGTCGGCGATTCCGGCGTGGCACTGGGTGCGGCGGACCGCAATGCGGCTGCGTCCGATCCAGCAGGGCCGGCTCTACGCCTATCTGATCTATGTGATGGTCGCGTTGGTTGTGCTGCTCGCGTATCTCGGGCTCGAGAGCCGGCGATGATCACTGCCGCGGTGGCCGCCTCGCAAACCGGCGCTGAGGCGCCATGGTCCGCACTCGGGTCGTTAGGCCTGGTGGTGCTGGTCGCGCCGCTCATCCCCGGCGTCGCGACGAAGACGCGCGCGCTGCTCACCGGCCGTCGCGGGCCGCCGGTATGGCAGCTCTATGCCGACCTGCGGAAGCTGCTGCGCAAGGGCGCGGTGTACAGTGTGACCACGACGTGGGCGTTCCGCCTCGCTGCGCTCGCCGCTGTCGCGACGACGCTGCTAGCGGCCACGATCGTACCGCTCGATGGGCGAGGCGCACTCGTGTCGTTCACGGGCGACGCCGTTGCGTTCGCGTATCTGCTGGGGCTTGGCCGCTTTCTCCTCGTTCTCGGTGCGCTCGATACGGGCTCCAGCTTCGAGGGAATGGGCACGAGTCGCGAGGTCTCGTTCGCGAGTCTCATCGAGCCCGGTCTCTTCGTCGCGCTCGTTACGCTCGGCGTCGCGAGCCAGCATCTGTCGCTCACCGGAATGTTCGGCGCGGAGCTCTGGCGGCACTGGCCAATCGTCGCGCCGTCGGTGATCCTGGTGGCCGTCAGCCTGTTCGTGCTGATGCTCGCCGAGTGCGCACGGGTACCGGTGGATGATCCGGCGACGCACCTCGAGCTGACGATGATTCACGAGGTCATGGTCCTCGACCACAGCGGGCCCGACCTCGCGTTCATCCTGTACGCGAACGCGCTCAAGATGGGGGTGTTTGCGGCACTGATGCTCGACCTCGTGGTGCCGAGAGTCGGACTCGCCGACTGGGCATCGGCCGCGATACTCGTCGCCGCAATGATCGCGTCCGGCGCCGCGGTGGGCCTCGTGGAGTCGTCGATGGCACGGCTCCGGATGCCGAAGGTACCCTTGTTCATCGCCGGCGGCACCGCGTTAGGGCTATTCGGTCTCATCCTGCTGCTTCAGTAGACCGGCTTCACGAGCATTACCATGGAGTCACTCAGCCAGCTTCTGCTCTTTCTCGTGGTGTTCACGGACTTCGCGGTCCTGGGCAGCTCGCGCCTGAGTGCCTGCATTCGCGCGGTCGCGCTGCAGGGGCTGTTGCTGGGATTGCTGCCGCCGGTTCTCTTCGGCTGGGCATCGCTGCACGTGCTGGCGTTGGCTGCCGGCACGATCCTCGTGAAAGCCATCGTGCTGCCGGCGTTTCTCCGGTGGGCCATTCGCGAGGCGTCGGTTCGACGCGAGGTGGAGCCGCTCGTCGGATACCTGCCGTCGCTCCTGCTCGGCGTCGTTGCGCTCGCGGCGTCGTTTGCGATCGCGAACGTACTTCCCATTCGCGGCGGCCATTCGGACCTGCTGATTCCGGCAGCGCTCGTGACCGTGATCATCGGTCTCATCGTGCTGATCACGCGGGCGAAGGCGCTGACCCAGGTGGTCGGGTATCTGATGCTCGAGAACGGGATCTATCTGTTCGGGCTCACGCAGCTTCTGCGAGTACCGTTCCTCGTCGAGGTCGGCGTATTGCTCGACGTGTTCGTGGGCGTGTTCATCATGGGCATCGTGGTGTTCCACATCAACCGTGAGTTCGATTCGATCTCGGCGGCGAACCTCACGGAGCTCCGCGAGTGACGTTCTCCATGACACTGTTGGCGCTCGTGATCGTGCCTGCGTTAGGCGCAGGGATCGCGTACCTGCTCCGGAGCGCGCGCGCACGGTCCGCCGTGCTGATGATCGCCGCGCTGTTGCACACGGCGCTCTTGGGGCTCGTGTGGCTTCGGCCCACGTTGTCCGCGGCCGGCGGGTGGCTCGTCGTGGACTCGCTGGGTCTCGTGGTGCTCACACTCGTCAGCGTGCTGTTCCTCGCCGTCGCGCACTACGCGGTGGGCTACCTGCATAGCGACGCGCCGCGCCGGCCTCGCGGTGGACGGGCGTTCGTGAGCTGCATGCTGGCGTTCCTCGCGGCGGCGTCGCTGGTCGCGCTCAGCCATCACCTGGCGCTGCTCTGGATCGGCATGGAGACCACGACTCTCGCGGTCGCTCCGCTCGTGTTCGACCGCCGCGACAGGCGATCGTTGGAGGCGGTGTGGAAGTACCTCGTGCTCTCGTCGGTCGGGATCGCGTTCGCGCTGCTGGGCACGTTCCTGCTCGCGACCGCGCAGCCGAGCGGCGCGCAGGCCGGGCGACCGCTCGTGCTGGACGACATGATCGCGCACGCCCGCATGCTCGATCCGGCGTGGCTACGCATGGCGTTCGTGTTCATCGTCATCGGCTTCGGCACCAAAATGGGCGTCGCACCGATGCATGCCTGGAAGCCGGATACATACGGCGAAGCGCCGAGCCTCGTCGCGGCGCTCATGGCCGGCGCGTTGACGAGCTGCGCGTTCCTCGGCGTGGCGCGCGTGACGAGCATCTGCTTCGCCGCCGGGCTCGACTCGTTCGTACGGCCGATTCTCCTCGGGTTCGGCCTCGTGTCGCTGGCCATTGCTGCCGCCTTCATCGTCGGGCAGGGCGACATCAGGCGTCTGCTCGCATACTCGAGTGTCGAGCACATGGGCCTTCTCGTGCTCGGGCTCGGACTCGGCGGCGCCGGCGCGTACGGCGTGGTGCTTCACGCGCTGAACAACGGCCTCGCGAAGGGGTTCATGTTCCTCGCCGCCGGCAACATCGTGCTTGCGACGGGAACGTCGGCCGCGAGCGAGATTCGCGGCGTGCGGCGCACGCTTCCGGTGACGGCGCTACTCCTCATCGTGGGGTTGTTCGCGGTCACCGGGTCGCCGCCGTTCGGTCTCTTCATCAGTGAATTCACGATCCTGACCGCGGCGTTCGCGACGGGCCACCCATGGATCGCCGCCGTGACGATCCTCTTTCTCGTCATCATCTTCGTTGGCATCGCGGCGATGATCCTGGAGATCGCCTTCGGAGTTCCGAAGTCGGCGCCTTCGGCCGAGCGGGCCGAGAAGCAGGCAGGCGAGCGGACGTGGCTCGTGGTCGCGCCAGCCGCACTCGCCGCGCTCGTGCTGCTGCTCGGCATCTATATTCCGTCGCCGCTAGCGCGCGCGCTCGCGGATGCCGCCAGCACTCTCGGGGGGCACGCGCCGTGAGCGTGAATGCCGGTGCCACGTTAGGCAACCGCCGCGCCATCCGTCTGGCCGACGTGGAGTCGCTCCCGATCGAGGTGTTCCGAGCGGTGGTCACCGACGCCGTCCGCGCGGATTGGCGGATCGTCGCGCTGTTCGGAATGCCCGAGGATGCCCGACAACTTCGCGTGGTCGCGGTGCTCGCCGATGACGAGCGCGGGCAGCTCGCCGCGTTCTCGACGCTGGTGGGCGAGCGCTATCGGTCGCTCACGCCCGACTGTCTCCAGGCATCGCTGTTCGAGCGCGAGATGGCCGAGCAGTGTGCGGTGGTGCCGGAGGGACATCCGTGGCTGAAGCCGCTGCGTCGTCATCCGCCCGATCATGCGCCGCGCGCGTGGCGATGGGAGGCGCGCGACCGGGACGACTACCCGTTCCACCGCATCGACGGCGAGGAAGTGCACGAGGTGGCGGTCGGGCCGGTGCATGCGGGGATCATCGAGCCGGGTCATTTCCGATTTCAGGCGCACGGCGAACGCGTGCTGTCGCTGGAGATCGTGCTCGGTTACCAACACCGAGGAGTGGAGCGTCTGCTCGAGACGCTCGATAGGCCGCGAGCAGTGCTGGTGGCTGAGTCGATTGCGGGCGACACTGTCGTAGCGCATGCGAGCGCCTACTGTGGCGCCATCGAGGCGCTCGCGCGCAGCCACAAGAGCGCCCGCGCGCAGAGCATCCGAGGGATCGCGCTGGAGCTGGAGCGGCTCGCGAACCACGTCGGTGACTTGGGTGCGCTCGCCGGCGATGTCGCGTATCAGCCAGCGGCCGCGTACTTCGGTCGCCTGCGCGGTGAGTGCCTGAACCTGCTCATGACGCTGTCGGGCAATCGTTACGGGCGCGGCCTCGTTCGGCCCGGCGGCGTCGCGTTCGACATCCCCGATGCGATGGCCGGCGAGGTCATCGCGCGCGTGACTCGGCTCGAGGAAGAACTGCGGCCGGTGGCGGAGCTGTTCTTCGGAACGGCGTCCGTTCAGTCGCGCTTCGAGGCCGTCGGGGCGGTGGAGCGTCACGCCGTTCACACGCGTGGGTACGTCGGTCCGGTCGCGCGCGCGTGCGACGTTCATCGCGACGTCAGGCACGACCACCCGTATGGCGTGTTCCGGTTCGCGCAGATTCCGGTCGCCACGGCGTGGGCGGGCGACGTGTACGCGCGAGCACTCGTGCGTCGCGTGGAGATCCAGCGCTCGCTCGAGTTCGTTCGCGAGCAGGTGGCCTCGCTGCCGCGAGGTGCGCTGCGTGAGCCATGCAACGCGCTCCAGCCGGGCGAAATCGTCGTCGCCCTCGAGGAGGGATGGCGCGGCGAGATCGCGCACGTGGCGGTGACCGATGGCGCGGGTCGCATCCGGCGACACAAGGTGATCGACCCGTCGTTTCACAACTGGGATGCGCTCGCGCTGGCCATGCCGGGGAATCAGATCTCGGACTTCCCGCTCTGCAACAAGAGCTTCAACCTCTCATATGCCGCTCATGATCTCTGAGCCGCCGAGTCACCGTGCTCGAGCTGTTTCGTAACCGCCTCGCGCAGGGGATGCAGACGTCGGCGTTCCCGGACGGCGCCGTCGAGTTTCCGGAACGCTTTCGCGGCCGGCCCGAGCTCACGTGCGAGGACTGCAAGGGCGCGCCGTGTCCCGATTGCCGGGAGACCATCCCGACGGCGCTCGTCCGTGTGGGCACCGACGGCAACGCTGTGCTCGATCTCGGTGCGTGCCTGTTTTCCCCGGAGGAGGCGAGCGGGGAGCCCGGGTGCGGCGTGCGCTTCACGCACGATCACCGGATGGCCAGCTCGACTCGCGATAGCCTCGTGACGCCTAACGGTGAGCCACAGCTCGCGACGGCGCTCGACGCGCCGATGCGGAAGCTCTTCGGCCGCTCGCTGCGCCTCCGCTCGGTGGTCGCCGGCAGCTGCGGCGGATGCGAGGCGGAGCTCAACGCGCTGGGCAACGTCGTGTTCGACATGGGGCGATTCGGCGTGCAGTTCGTCGCGTCGCCCCGTCATGCGGACGGCATCGTCATCACCGGTACCGTGAACGTCAACATGCGAGACGCGCTCGAGCGCACCTACGAGGCGCTGCCCGACCCGCGACTCGTGATCGCCGTGGGCGCGTGCGCTGCGAGCGGCGGGCCATTCCGGGGGAGCCCGGAGATCGGCGGCGTTCCGGAGAGCGTTCCCGTGGACCTGTGGATTCCCGGTTGTCCACCCCATCCACTGACCGTGCTGGACGGGCTGCTGCGGCTGCTGGGCCGCCTAACGCGACGGTAAGAGGAGTATCGAATGCCGGGAAATCGCGCTGCCGAAGTGGTCCGTCGCGGCCAGATCATCAAGGCGGCGTACGCCGTGGCGGGCGCCAAGGGGCTCGACGCGGTCACCGTTCGCGCCATCGCGCGCAAGGCGGGGATCAGCCACGGTCTCGTGCTGTTTCACTTCGAGACGAAGGAACAGCTCGTCGTGGCGTTGTTGGACTGGCTGCTCGAGACCACGACGGTCCTCCACATCACCGAAGACATTGCGCGGATTCCGCAGCCCCTCGACCGATTGCACGCGCTGCTGCGCAAGGAGATGCACCGGCTGTCGAGCGAGCCGCGCCGGATTCGTCTGTTCTTCGACTTCTGGGCGAAGGGGATCCGGCACCCGGAGATTCGCACGAAGATGCGCCGGGAGCTCGATCGCTACCGCGACGCGTTTCGGCCGATGGTGGAGGAGGTGTTGAGGGCGGAGCCGGAGCGGTTCGCGGACGTGTCAGCGGAGGGGTTGTCGGCGGTTGCGGTCAGCTTCATCAAGGGCTGTGCGGTGCAGGCGATGATCGATCCGGATGATTTCGATATCGAGCAGTATCTCACAGCGACGGAGGGGCTGCTCGCCCGGGTGGAGATGGTGGGGCGAACGGATCCGTGGCGTCCGAGACGCGCCGGAGCCCGCCCGAAATCCTCCGCCTGATGCGAGAGCGCGCAACACGGGGGATCAAGCTCACGCGGGTCTCCCCGGCGATCGCGACTGCCAAACGAGCTCCCGCTGGTTGATGCGGCCTACTTGTTAGGTGGCGTGATCGAGTAGCCTTGCGACACCAGCACCGACATGTTGTCGAACGCGCCCCACGATTCCACCGTCTTCCCGCCCGCAATCTGGTCGATCGCGATCCCGTTCATCGCGAGGTGCTTCTTCCAAGTCTTGTGGTCGTCACTCGGTGGGTGGGCCGCGACGGCATCGTGGGCCCCGCCAAACGGGTCGACGCATTGCCTCGGGCGTCTCATCGGCCCACCATTCAGCGACTATGGCACAGGGAGCCCGCGGTGAGCGATGAGGCGACCGAGCTCGCGAAAGACCTTGGCGCCGCGGTCGCGGATCAATACGCCGTCCGGCGCGAAATAGGACGCGGCGGGTCCGCGGTCGTCTTCCTCGCGACCGACCTCAAACACGACCGGTCTGTCGCGCTGAAGGTCCTGCGCCCACAGCTCGACTCCACCGTCAGCCACCACCGCTTCCTCGCCGAAATCCGGACCACCGCCCGGCTCAACCACCCCCACATCCTCCCCCTCTTCGACTCCGGCGAGGCCGACGCGCGCGTGTTCTTCACGATGCCGTTCGTCGAGGGAGAATCCCTTCGCGAACGGCTGCGCCGCGAGAAACGGCTATCGGTCGACGAAGCGCTCCGAATCACACGCGAGGTTGCCTCCGCCCTCGAGTACGCGCACGCGCGGCGCGTGGTACATCGCGACATCAAACCGGAAAACATCCTCCTCTCCACGAACGGGCATGCGTTCGTGGCCGACTTCGGGGTCGCCTACGCGCTCGACGAGGCACGGTCCGGCGCACACACGGACCCGGGCTTCGCCGTGGGCACACTGGCCTACATGAGCCCGGAGGAGATGGAGGGAGAGCGTGAGCTCGACGGACGCGCCGACCTGTATTCCCTCGCGTGCGTGCTGTACGAGATGCTCGTCGGTTCCCGGCCATTCTCTGGCCCCTCGTTGGCAGCGCGCAGCGTCATTCCATCCGTCCTCACGAGCCGCGCCGAAGTTCCAACCGCCGTCGACCGCGCCATCCGAGTCGCGCTCGCAACGGTACCGGAGCAGCGCTACGCGACATTGGCGGAGTTCACGGCGGCGCTTCAGCACGCGAGCCGCTTCGAGATCTCCACGCTGGGTGGCCTAACGATCCGCGCCGATGGCCGCCCTCTCCGCGGCGATCGCCTGTCACCGCAGGCGCTCGCGTGCCTCGCACTGCTCGCGCACGCCGGCGACCGAGGCGTGCCGCGCGAACGACTCGAGACGCTCCTGTGCGAGGACGTCCCGGCGTCAGAGTCGCCGAGCCGGATGGTGGAGCACGTGCTGGCAGCGATCCGGTCGGAGCTGGGACCGGCCGACGTCCTCATCGGCGACCGGGTGATTCAGCTCGAGCCTTCGCTGGTGGACAGCGACGTGCATCGCTTCAGCGCGATGGTCCGCGCGGAGCGGCTCGCCGACGCGGTGGCCGAGTACCATGGCCCCTTCCTCTATGGGTTCTCACTCGCGCAGGCGCCGGCGTTTGCGACGTGGGTGGAGCACACCGGAGCGGAGCTCGCCTTCGAGTACGCGATCGCGCTCGAGCGCCTGGCGCGCGACGCCGAGGAGCGCGGCGACCACGCCGACGCGGTTCGGTGGTGGCGCAAACTCGTCGGACAGGACCCGCTCAATGGGCGTCTGACCGTTGGGCTCATGCAGGCGCTGGCCGCGGCTGGCGACCGCGCTGGCGCCATCGAGCAGGCGAGCATCTACGAGGTGCTGATCGAAGAAGAGCTCGAGCTTCCGCCGGATCGCGCTGCCGTTGCTTTCGCCGAGCGACTCCGGGCCGGCTGGGATCCGCGTAACGCGGACGTGGATCCGTTGCCGCACGACTCGGGAGGCGTCTCACGCGCGGCGGCGCCACTCGGAACGATTCGGGCCGGCAGCAACCGGACGCCGGACGCGACGTGGGACGCAGTCGCGGCCGATCCCGCGGCACCCGTGTCGGGTCCGCGCGACCAGGTGTGGCGCAGAGTGGGGCTCGTGCTGGCCATCGTCACCCTTCTCCTGGCCGCGCTTTGGCTACTGGGTGCCATACCGAACCATTCGCCGCCGCGCGAGACGCCGCCGGCGCCTAACGATAGCATCGCGCCAGGTCGCGAGACCGGCGCCAGTCGACCTCCATCAGGGATCGGTGCACGATGACTCCCGAGCAAGTGGGACTGTT
>Ga0207674_10007350_pt1 | contig 12830 bp, 10 predicted proteins | sample KBSCornC72_FD_184303 | JGI IMG/M metagenome (GOLD analysis project Ga0207674, IMG submission 184303) | Corn rhizosphere microbial communities from Kellogg Biological Station, Michigan, USA - KBS Corn C7-2 (SPAdes) (version 2) | ecosystem: Host-associated > Plants > Roots > Rhizosphere > Soil ... | reverse complement strand
GCTTTGGTAAAAAGACTGGCTATGTCACGCCATTTTAATTTTTCCCAAAAGGTTAACTTCGAAAAAACCTGCTTTCGCAGATCTTCATTTCTAAATACGTTAATAATTTCACTGATCTTCATGTCATTGCACAAGCAAGCCAATACTAAACTTCCGCCCGAATTGGCAATAGCCATATCAAATTGTCGCAACAATTCATGACCACTGATGTCACCATAAATATCAATAAGCACCCTGGCCTGGACCAAGGCCCAGGAACCGCCGCCATCAAGAGAAAGAATTTTGTAAGACATAGAGTAATCTTTATAATGATTGACTGAAATTTTTAGAACAACTGCATTCTCACCTGCGTGTCAGTTATAAAGGTTTGAATGCTGGTAACGCGATACCAGTTGCTTTTGAAATTGTATTCCAGATAATAGACACGATCGCATTCCATAACCTCTCTATGGTTGCGATTACCAGCCCGACCAACGTATTGACAAAGTTTTGTGCTAATTCAACCAACTGTTGTAAAAAGAAATCCCTGGTTACTTCGGTAATTTGTCCCGACGCGATCCCGGAAGCTATCAAAGCTGTCTGGTTGGCTATCCCATTTAACTGACGATTTGAAAATCCCCTTACTGTTTCGACATCTTTCTGCAATATTACTGTGGCAGTACTTTTTATATCGGCGATCAGTTGATCAATATTGAGTGTCATAAATTAATTGATTTAGATGTTATGGAGAAATTGTTATTTATTCAGGAATCTCTCATAGGTAAGAGCCTGGTCAAAAAAAAGCTCAATATTATTTTTAAAGGCCAGCGCCTCTGTAGCGGTGATACCCTGTAATTTGTCAGTCTGCTTCATTTTTGTGACGTTGGCTGTCACATTTTTTAAGGCCTTGGCACTGGGAGCAGTTTCGTTGACGGAAATTAAAGTGCTTCCTTTTTTTTGAAGACTGCTGTTAGCCTTGCTGATGATCTTATCCACGGTTTTATTATCGGGTACAGGCCTTGCATTGATCTGTAATGCTAACGCGTTAAGTTTGCCAATAACCTCGTTATATTGCTCCTCTCTTTTGTCAAAATCACTATTTGTAGTTCCTTCGGATACTTCGGAAAGCAATTGGAAGACCTCGATCGAAGTGGTAGAAAGATTATCAATAATTCCCTGGTCAAATCTTGGCGCTAAACTGACCGCACAGCTTGTGGCAATGAGAAGAGTACTCAAAAATGAGATGGTAACGAAAACTGTCTTTTTCTTTGAATTTAATCGGGTTGACTTTAAATTTTTCATACTCTTTCTTTTTGCCTACTCTGATCCGTTTTCGGCTACCCGGTGCTTACTAAATTGTTTATTTGTCGTATTTCAGCATTTTCCGACAACATTTTTTTATTTCTTTTGAAAGTCTTGGTCACTATTTTCCACTATTCTCCGGATTCGTTGAAGGCTTAGGCCCCGTGCCTCGCAGGTTGGCTATCTTATTCAGTATATCAAACCAAAAGGGAGCGCCAAGACAAATGGCCAGTACCGTGGCCAACCAACCCACAATGCTGAGAGGTTCAAAATCGTAAAAAATTTTATTTTTCCACCCCAAAGGCAGGTCATTAGGAACCTCCCTTTTCATATTGTCGATATCCTCTTTTACATATGAAATATTGCTTTCCAGCCTTGCAATGGTTACCGGGTCATTAGTGTTGGACAAGCTATCAAGGGTTTTGATATTTTCTACTCGTTCTTTGTAATTGTCTAATGAACTCAACGCCTTATCTGCAAACTCTTTTGCTTTTTCTTTATGATCGAAAAGGTACTTACTGATCTTGAAGCTATCAGCGTTTGAAAACACGGTGATGATGACGGCAAGTACAAAAGTGGTTGGTAAAACTTTCGTCCGTTTTAAAGTGCCGCTTATCCGGTCAGTATTTGAATTGTACCACCTTTCTAATTTGTCACGAAACTCATCCAGTTCGCTTTTGACTTTTGTGATCCTACCGGCTGCTCCCGGAATTGTCTTTAAAGCTTCATAAGTTTGTTTTGCTTCCGTTGCATACGCCAGGATCGTTCGTTTCAATTCGCCGGAGATAACAGTAGAATTTGCAATGGCAGTCACGTAGCCGGGCAGGTCTGTGGGTGGCAATTGTGTCGATGCACCCGCGGCTGTGGGTGTGATGGTGATCTTATCCAAAAGTGCTGATACAAAATTTTCAGCACTTATGTATGAGGTTGATCTGCCTTTCGGCGACAAGGCGGTAGTCATGCAGTGGTCGATGATGGACTGTCCGAGCGTAACAACGCTTCCATCGGCATTTAGCGCCGGATTACCTTGCGAATCCAGAGCAGGTTTATCGAAGATCTTTTTGACCCACTGCTCCAGCAATCTTGCCCTCGTTTTTAAAAGAGAAAACCACAATTCGGCAGCCGAACTGCAGATGATGCTCAAAAGGAAGTAGATGAAGATTATCCCTCCTACCAGGTCCAAAATGGGGAAGCCACTCATAATAGAATAGGTTTAAAATGTACAGCATCGTTCCTGGAGCAGAGATTGTTAATCAAAAAGGGAAAGGATCGGAGAACCTTTCAGAGCCTTTAAACCTTAGTAAGAATTTACATCACAAATTTCGGATAGAATAAAGATAAAGACAACAGTATTACAACCCTAATTTTGCCGTAGAAACACGGGCTTTTATTTTATTGATGCAATTAGAATCTTGATTGAAGGGTCAAATCCAATACAAGTTCGATATTGGGAAGAGACAAGTCATTTAGCCGATCAGGGCTGGGAGTGTGGTGACGTCAAGATTTAGTTTCTGTCAATTTTGCACCCAATTTACTGATGGCATCATCATTGAGAATAAGTAATGAACCCGAAAATTCTATAAAATATGGGAAAAATAATAGGTATAGATTTAGGAACAACCAATAGCTGCGTGGCAGTTATGGAAGGCAGCGAGCCAGTAGTAATTGCCAATGATGAGGGTCGTCGCACAACCCCGTCTGTAGTGGCTTTCCTTAAAAACGGAGAGCGCAAGGTCGGCGACCCTGCAAAGCGCCAGGCCATTACAAATCCTCATAATACAATTATGAGTGTAAAGCGTTTTATGGGTCGTCGTTACGATGAAGTGACCGAAGAGATCAGTCATTGGAGCTATAAAGTAGTAAAAGGTGACAATAATACGGTACGAATTGACATAGACGGAAGGCTGTACACTCCCCAGGAGATCAGTGCAATGATCCTTCAGAAAATGAAGAAGACCGCAGAAGATTACCTGGGACAGGAAGTAACCGAGGCGGTGATCACCGTACCAGCATATTTTAATGACGCGCAGCGCCAGGCTACAAAAGAAGCCGGTGAAATCGCGGGATTAAATGTACGCCGGATAGTAAACGAGCCGACGGCTGCAGCCCTTGCTTACGGACTTGATAAAGGCGGAAAAGATCATCACATTGCAGTATTTGACCTTGGCGGTGGTACGTTTGATATTTCAGTTCTGGAGCTGGGTGATGGCGTGTTTGAAGTAAAATCAACCAACGGAGACACCCACCTTGGTGGCGACGATTTTGATAAAGTGATTATGGATTGGCTCGCCGATGAGTTCAAAAAGGATGAGGCCGTTGATCTTCGCAAAGATCCGATGGCCTTGCAGCGTTTGAAAGATGCAGCAGAAAAAGCCAAGATCGAGTTAAGCTCTTCATCCGAAACAGAGGTCAATCTTCCGTATATAACCGCCGTTGATGGGGTACCCAAACACCTTGTAAAGAAATTGAGTCGTGCAAAATTTGAACAATTAGCTGATCATTTATTTGAGAGATGTTTGAAACCTTGTGAAGCTGCATTGAGAGATGCAGGATATGAGCCTTCGAAGATCGATGAAGTAATATTGGTAGGAGGTAGCACTCGCATTCCGAAAGTTCAGGAGATCGTTGAAAAATTCTTTGGCAAAAAACCTCACAAAGGTGTTAACCCGGATGAAGTGGTTGCAGTGGGTGCTGGGATACAAGGCGCGGTATTGACCGGTGAAGTAAAGGACGTATTGTTGCTTGATGTAACTCCACTTTCATTGGGTATTGAAACACTTGGCGGTGTTATGACAACACTGATCCCAAGCAATACGACCATACCAACAAAGAAATCAGAAACATTCTCAACGGCCAGTGACAATCAGCCCGGTGTTCAGATCCATGTACTGCAGGGTGAACGGTCAATGTCAAAGGACAACAAAAGCCTGGGTATCTTCAACCTGGATGGTATTCCACCGGCACCAAGAGGGGTTCCCCAGATCGAAGTAATTTTTGATATTGATGCGAACGGAATTTTACACGTAACGGCGAAAGATAAAGGCACCAGCAAGGAGCAAAAGATCCGTATAGAAGCAGGTAGTGGATTAACAAAAGAAGAGATCGAAAAAATGAAGAACGATGCCAGGGCAAATGAAGCAACTGACAAGGTAGAAAAAGAAAAGGTAGACAAGATGAATGCTGCTGACGCATTGATTTTTCAAACTGAGAAGCAGCTGAAAGAATATGGTGATAAGATTCCTGCAGACAAGAAAACGGTAATTGAGAATGCTGCACAACAGCTAAAAGAGGCACATAAGAAACAGGATATTGCAGCGATCGATGCAGCAACCACTTCCTTGAATAATGCATGGACAGCAGCCAGTGAAGAAATATACAAAGCCGGGCAACAAACAGGAGGCCCGCAACAAGGTGCACAACAACCAGGCGCTGAAAATGGACAACAAAATGAAGGCGCCGGGACAGGTGCTGGAGACAATGTGCAGGATGTTCCTTACGAAGAAGTGAAGTAAGTCAGACCACGGTTTTAGGAATATAAAGGATTTAAAGGAATATAAAAAGCCCAGCAAAATATTGCCCGGGCTTTTTTGTAAATGACCTTAACCATTAGTGTAAAAATATAGGAGGTGTTGGTTTAAATCATAAATTTAGACACAACCAAACTTCTTATGCGATCTGTTTTCATCTCTTTCACTTTTCTGATTTCTTTCTCTTTTTATTCGAATGCCCAAACAAAACCAACCGTTGTTAGTGGTTATGTTTTTGATGATATAAATAATAATGGTGTAAGGGACGCGAATGAAAAAGGTATTAAGAACGTATCTGTATGTGACCAGGTAAATGTTGTCACTACCAATGAAATTGGATTTTATCAGATCCAATACACAAGCACCTACGGTTTTTTATTCGTAAGTCTTCCGGATGGTTTTAGCTCAAAGGCGTGGTGGCAAAGAGTCGATTCGATAAATAAAAGGCAGTTCGATTTCCCACTCGTAAAAACTGCGGCTTCTTCTTCCTTCACATTTATCCATGCCTCAGACACTCACATCAGCGAAACCAGTCTTGACAGAATGCAGAAGTTTGAAAAGATCGTTGATAGTGTGAAACCCGATTTTGTTATTATTACTGGCGATCTGGTAAGAGACGCCTTACGAGTTTCGGAGGCCGAAGCAACTCGTTTGTATGAGCTTTTTTCAAAAGAGATTAAGAAGATCAAATTTCCCGTTTGGTACGTACCCGGTAATCATGAGATTTTCGGAATAGAAAGGCATCTTTCACTTGTAAGTCAACTACATCCACTCTATGGAAGAAAAATGTATCGTCATTACCTGGGACCTGATTATTATTCCTTCAATTACGGAGGCGTTCATTTTATTGGACTAAACAGTGTTGAATTCGAAGATCTCTGGTATTATGGACGCATTGATAGCATCCAGCTGGCATGGTTGAAGAAGGATGTAGCAACAGTTCCCTCCAATACACCCATCATCACATTTCAGCACATTCCTTTTTTTAGCGGCGGATTTAGTATGATGCCCTTTGAAGAAGATGGACTGGGACGAAGTCTTGTTAGAGAATGGGGTACATTACAGTACCGTCATATCGTTTCAAATGCTCAAGATGTTTTTATGATCATGAACAATCATAATTACCCGCTTGCTTTGGGTGGACATTATCATTTTCAGCAGAAATTTTCTTTTGAAGGGATAGCAACCCGGTTTGAACAAACCGCAGCTGTTGTTGGTCCTACCAATGAAGGAAACATTCAAATGCCATCCGGGGTAACCGTATACCATGTAACTGACAGAAAAATAGATGAAGGAAATTTTATTCGCCTTGATCAGTAAACAATAATATCACCCGCTCAAAATTTTAAGAAATATTTAAAGGTAAACCTCTGCTTGCCAGCAAGATTATACAGATTTCTCTTTGAGAAATTTCATCATTACAATTTTATTTCGTATCTTGCGCCGCAATTGAGCTTGTATGATATCTACAAAAAAAGGAAGAGTTTACTTGCCTGAATTAGTCTAACGATTTTTCTTCTGTAGCTCAGCATTATTAATTAAAAAAAGGAAATATTATGAAATTGGATGTAAAGCCATCTTTTGTAAAGATGGAAAAAGAAACATTAGACCAACTGGTAACAGAAGTAAAAGAAACAATCGCTGTTGTTGATCTACACAAAAAACGTAAGAGGTCATTTGGGCCGATCGATATCTGGAATATCCGGAGAAACGGGAAGTCCGCCAGTGGCATGATGAGAAGATAAAAAATCATTGTTTTAACGAGTCTTACTTAAGACTCGTTTTTTTTTAAGTGAATGAGTACTTAGTAATTCACCTTCATGTGCACATGTTTTTGCTGAAAAAAGGGTTTGTATTTGCCTGCACCCTTAAATTTGCGTAAATTTTATTTTAAAAACCAAAGTTTATGAAACCGTTGTACTCTCTTCTGCTGGGAACTGTTGCTGTATTGACCTTTGGCACTGCCAATGCTTTTACAAGTCTGGTCGTAGCACCATCGACACACGTTATTACAAAGGAGCCAAAGCCTGCTACATTGTCGATGATCAGTGCTAAACAATTTCTAGATCTTACGCCGAAAACATACAAGGAACTTACCGGTAAAAAACTAAACCTCGTTCAGAAGGTAGAGTTAAAGGCTCTTCAGCATAAAGTGAAAAAAATGGTGAAGAAAGGTGAAGTAGTTACCATGGCTGATGTTCAGAAAAAGTTTGATGAGATGAGCTCCATGAACCTGCTGGGATTTTTATTGGGCCTGATTTTAGGACCTATTGGGGTGATCATTGCTCTTATTTTAAAAGAAACAGGTGACGTAGGTCCCGATACCGTGAGGTGGTCCCTTTATGGTCTCCTGATATGGCTGGCAATTGTATTTCTGGTCATCCTCATCTGATAAATGACTTTAAAAAAATCAAATCCCTTCTGCCTGGACAGAAGGGATTTTTATTTTGCGATTAGTAAAAGTTTGTATTCAAAGATCAAACGATATCCATTGCCCAGACAAATGAGGTAGTTACGAAAGGAATGATAAGCGTTAACCATGGCCAATGGCTGATAATGGCAAAAGCTAATGCTGCTGCTGAAATAAAAAATACAAGCCATGCGGCTCCGCGATATTTTCTTTTTTGATGCATGTAGTAAGATTTTTCGTTTTACCTGCCAACCTGGCGAAGGTGGTGCAAAAATAAGGGTAGAAATTGAATTCTAAATTTCAGTTTTTGCCGGCTAGTTATTTTTGGGGTATTGATGGCTGCATTGATGAGCCCTCTTATAGGATCTTAAAACCCGACCCTGGCAAATAAAAAATACATTCAATAAAGCTTTTTTTTATTTTCGCTGACTAATGTGTTCTAAAAACACAACGTTTCTTAACAAAACCAACTATAAGCTTGCTGATGAAAGTTCAATTCTTTTTGCGTTTTCATACCGGGTATGGACAAAGTCTTTTAATTAGTGGCAATACAGAAGAGTTAGGCAATGATGACCTGTCAAACGCTTTGCTTATGACTTATCTCAATGACGATTTTTGGACCGCAATCATCGAGCTGAAACAAAAAAAAATTGGTCAACTTCGCTATAAGTATCTTTTAAAGACTAACGATGGAGAGATCATACCCGAATTTGGCAATGACCGTACTGCCAGCTTTGGAAAAAATGGAATTAACGAGCTACAATTCATAGATACCTGGAACCACGCGGGTGAGTTTGAAAACGCTTTCTTTACAGCTCCCTTTCAAAACACATTGTTGGATGGAACCACTTCAGCAGGAAAGGCCAAAAGCCCAAAGCACGCCACGCATATTTTTAAAGTAAAAGCTCCATTGTTGCAAAAGAATGAAGTGCTTTGTTTAACTGGAAATGCAGCAGCATTAAATGATTGGTCTGTTGAAAAGCCTTTATTGATGGGCAAAGAAGACAACTGGTGGGTGTTCAAGGCAGATCTTTCTGAAGAAAATTTTCCCCTGGCTTACAAATACGGTGTCTACAATAAAAAAGAAAAGAAATTTCGTCATTTTGAAAGTGGCAATAATCGATCGCTGTATACTGAGCCTGCAAAAAAGAAGCTCACTATCGTGCACGACGGGTTTGCTCATCTGCCAAATAATACGTGGAAGGGAGCAGGTGTCGCTATACCCGTGTTTAGCCTGCGGAGTAAAAAAAGTTTTGGGATAGGAGAGTTTACCGATCTGAAATTGCTGGTTGATTGGGCCAAATTAGCTGGCCTGAAACTGATCCAAATCCTCCCGGTAAATGACACGATCGCTACTCACACCTGGACAGATTCTTATCCTTATGCGGCTATTTCGGCTTTTGCGCTGCATCCCATGTATGTGAACCTCGAGAGAATTGCCGGCAAGAAGCACGCAGATAGGCTTCGTGCCTTAAAACGAAAACAAAAGGAATTAAATGATCTCGCCGACGTGGATTATGAACAAGTGATGAAGTTCAAGATTGGAATGCTGAAGGAATTATATGAATTGTCCGGGGCAGAATGCCTGGCGAGTGAGGAGTATCAGTCATTTTTTGAGAGCAATAAACATTGGCTCGCACCATATGCAGCTTTTTGCTGCTTTCGGGATAAATATAAGACCTCGGACTTTCAGCAATGGAAAGCCAATGGAACCTATGATGAGCGTGATATTGAAAAATTATCTGCGCCTACATCCAAAACCTTTAATGAAATAGCTCTTCATTATTTTATCCAGTATCATCTGCATGTGCAATTGAAGGACGCGGCCGACTACGCCCATGAACTAGGAGTCGTACTGAAAGGTGATATTCCCATAGGCATCTATCGGTATGGTTGTGATGCATGGATGACACCCGAATTGTATAACATGTGCATGCAGGCTGGGGCTCCGCCTGACGATTTTGCGATAAAAGGGCAGAACTGGGGCTTCCCTACTTATAATTGGAAGCGGATGCAACAGGATGGTTTTGCCTGGTGGCGTCAACGATTTGAGCAAATGAGCAATTATTTCGATGCATTTCGTATTGATCACATTCTTGGTTTCTTCCGGATCTGGAGCATTCCAATGAATGCGATTGAAGGTATTATGGGATATTTTGTTCCGGCCATTCCCGTCGATGTAAGGGAATTTGGTGAAAAGGGCATTTGGTTCGACTACCAGCGTTATTGCAAACCTTTTATCAATGACGAAATTCTGAATCACACATTCGGTGGATTTGCTGACAGGGTAAGAAGAGAGTTCATCATTACCAATGCCCAGGGGAATTATGAGCTGGAAATGGGAATGGCTTCTCAACGCCAGGTACAGGATTATTTTTCCAGTCTTGATGACACAGATGAGAATCGAACAATCAGGCAGGGTTTGTCGGACCTTATTTCCAATGTCATTTTATTTGAGGAAGAGAATTCCCAAGCGGAAAAATTTCATTTCCGTTTTGGCATGGATAACACTTCATCCTATGGTTATCTTGAATGGAATACACGGCAAAAACTCAAAGACCTATACGTTGATTATTTCTTTAGCCGGCAGGACGATTTCTGGAGGAAAGAGGCCATGCACAAGCTCCCGTATTTAAAACGCGCCACCAACATGCTGATCTGTGGCGAGGATCTGGGCATGGTTCCTCATTGTGTACCCGACGTGATGAAACAATTGGGTATTTTGAGTTTGGAAATTCAACGAATGCCGAAAGATGCAACAAAAGAATTCTTTCACCCGAATGATGCACCGTATTTGTCTGTGGTCACACCTTCTACGCATGATATGAGCACTATTCGCGGATGGTGGGAAGAAGACCGGGGACGTACTCAACGCTTTTATAATAATATCCTTGGTCAACACGGTAGCGCTCCCTATTTCTGCGAAGCATGGGTCAATCGCGCTGTGGTGTTGCAGCATCTATATTGCCCTGCTATGTGGAGCATTTTCCAGTTGCAGGACATACTGGGTATGAGTGAAAAATTGCGTCGACAAAATCCGAATGAAGAAAGAATAAATGTTCCAGCTATTCCGAAATATTACTGGAGATACAGAATGCATCTTACGCTCGAAGAGCTTCTGAAAGAAAATGAATTCAATGAGGAGTTGAGGGGTTATGTGGTTAACTCAGGGCGGTGAGAATTGAAAATTGAATATTGAAAATTATAAATGAAATGTTCAGCATTCAATGCCAATGCCTCAATTATTTTTAGGCCATGAAGGTTCGCTACTGGAAATACGATCTCAAATTCCGCCATCCATTTACCATTTCAAAAGGAACAAAAACTCATCAGCCAACTTTTATCGTCGAACTGGAAAACTTTGGATGGAAAGGTTATGGGGAGGCGCCGGCTATCAGTTACTACAACATCCCTGTTGAAAAAATGGTCGAAGACCTTGAGCGGAAAAAACCCCTTGTTGAGAAATTTGCCTTCACTGATCCGGATCGTTACTGGCACTATTTGCATCACCTCTTTCCTCAAAATCCCTTTTTGGTTTGCGCGCTTGATATGGCCGCCTGGGACTTTTATGGAAAGATGAAAAGAAAAAAACTTTATGAGTTCTGGAATGGTGATATCACAAAAAATCCTTTAACGGACTATACCATCGGCATTGATAGCATAGACAGGATGATCGTGAAGATGAAGGAAAAGCCATGGCCTATTTATAAAGTGAAAGTAGGAACGGCGGATGATATTGCGATCATAAAAGCTATGAGAGAAAATACAGATGCCTCATTGAGGGTAGATGCAAATGCGGCCTGGGATCTTGAGACAGCGTTGAAATTAATTCCTCAATTAAAAGAGCTAGGTGTCGAATTTGTTGAGCAACCATTGGCAAAAGGTAATTGGGAGGGGATGAAGACGCTTTATAAAGAATCATCTCTTCCATTGTTTGCCGATGAGGCCTGCGTAGTTGAAAGCGATGTGGAAAAATGCAAGGATCATTTTCATGGCATCAATATAAAGCTCACCAAGTGCAGTGGCATTACTCCCGCATTGCGGATGATAAAGAGAGCTCGCGAATTGGATATGCAAGTCATGGTTGGCTGTATGAATGAATCAACCGTCGGCTCTGCTGCCATTGCTCATTTACTTCCCTTAATTGATCACGCCGATATGGACGGGCCGTTACTTCTTGAAGAAGATCTTGCTACTGGTCTTAAATATGATCACGGGAAAGTTATTTATTCCGATGATCCGGGGTTGGGAATTAGTTATACCGGACTTTTCAAAAATATCACGATTGAACTGTAACATTCGTGGCCAGGGCCCTAAACCGAACTCCGTTTTTTTTGTTCAACAGTTATTGTTATTGACCAGTTTTACTTGTATGCAAATCTTTTACGGGCCGAATTTCCCTTTATGTGTTTCTCCTGTTATTGCATACTGTTCTCCATCTCTTAATTTTTCGATAGTTTTCGTGTTCATTGCTTTTACTTTGTTTTAAGTTGCAATATAAGCAGAGCAATTTTTAGCGGGAGCCGGATTAAAAATAAAACAACGGACACACAGAGAACACTTTGATCCACGGAGATTGACTCTGTGTCACTCGGTGAACTCCGTGCCTAGATTTAACTGATCCTTTTCCAGGTCAATGTTCTTGTGACAGGTTCCCCTTCCTGTGTAGTTGTTTCAAGCTTGATGGTCAGTTTATCTCCCTCCACCAGGAGATTTCTATGAACTGTCATTCCAATATTTCCGGGATTAATTGAACCGACAAGTGTATGAGCAACCTGGTTTGTTTCTTTATTAACCTCGTATGTGCCAAAATATGCATCGTATCCTCCAATGGCAGAAGTATTATTTTGCCCTGCAGCAGTCGGTTGCGAGACCGAATCAGCACTTCTTTCTCTTTTCATGAACTGAGCAGAAAAGTAATTGTTTGCATAAACAAGAATGCCAAGAGGGTCCGGGCCCAAGATAGGATCAATTCTTCTTTCCCCATCGCTGGTATGATCCTCACGCGACAATAACCACCAGGTTCCCTGGATCTTATTAACGAGTTTATCGGAAGAGGTGGTCATCGTAAGTCAATTTGGGATTCAATATTTTGTTAATTGTGATTATGCCACCAAAACTAGTTATTTGTTGTTGCAAAGCGTTGCGATGAGACTTTATGCAAATATGTTTGCTGACTTGATATCCGTGTGTTCTTGAAATTTTGCTGGTTGAGCCATTAGCGCCATAAATCGTTCCACGTCATAAAATGCATTATGTGCAGCCGGAGCGATGTTCGGCCATAAAAGATCAAAGCCATGATCGGTCTGTGGAAGGATATGCATTATAGCCGCAACTCTTGCTGCAATCAGGCGGTAATATAAAAGACGCGTCGCTCGCACGGGAGCCATGATATCGTGGCTACCTTGTATTAGCAGGGTAGGAGGGCAGGTCGACGTTACGTGGGTGATCGGTGAAAATAATTCGTAGCGGTCAGGACATTCGTCCGGATGGCCGCCCATCAATGGGGGCATGGTCCCGACATTTTCAAATCCTTTATCAAAACCAAGACGATGGAAATCCTTACCAAGTCTCTTCTTCATCCAACCAGGCATTTCAGTGGGTACTTTCTT
>Ga0207674_10007348_pt1 | contig 12832 bp, 10 predicted proteins | sample KBSCornC72_FD_184303 | JGI IMG/M metagenome (GOLD analysis project Ga0207674, IMG submission 184303) | Corn rhizosphere microbial communities from Kellogg Biological Station, Michigan, USA - KBS Corn C7-2 (SPAdes) (version 2) | ecosystem: Host-associated > Plants > Roots > Rhizosphere > Soil ... | reverse complement strand
TGGCCCATCCCTATGCATCCGTTGCAACCTGCCTGATGAATGCGGGCGCCGGCGTGGATCAGACTTAGCAAATGACCGTCGCGAACCAGATTCTCGAGGATCTGCCGCGATGTAGGATTAACGTCGAAGGAGACTCGATCGTGAGTTCGTTTTCCCTTTACGATTTCCGCCGCCACCGCGAAATCGCGATATCCAGGATTGGCGGAAGAACCGACATACGCCTGATGAATTTCCCGTCCCGCGACCTCCCTGACGGGCACAACATTTCCCGGGCTGGACGGCATCGCGATGAGTGGCTCAACCCTGGAAAGATCGATCTCGTCGCGGCGGTCGTAATCGGCATCTGGGTCGGCCACAAGCTCCGTCCAATCGGCCTCGCGTCCCTGCGACTTCAGGAAATGGGTGACGAAACGCGCGTAAAGTAGATGCAGAATCGCGTGTTCCACGCCTCCGATGTACTGGTCGACGGGAAGCCATGAGTCACATAACTTCTTGTCGAAGGCCCTGGTTGAGTCCTTCGGGCTCAAGTAACGCATGAAGTACCAGCTGGAGTCGACGAAGGTATCCATGGTGTCGGTGTCGCGCTCGGCCTGGCCGCCGCACTGCGGGCATTTGACGACGCGGAAGGCGTCGCTGGTGGCCAGCGGGCTCTTGCCGTCGCCGCGCGGGCGGAAGTCGATGTCGTCGGGCAGGACGACGGGCAGCTCAGAGTCCGGCACCGGCACCACGCCGCATTTCGGGCAGTGGATCATGGGAATGGGCGCGCCCCAGTAGCGCTGGCGCGAGATGAGCCAGTCGCGCAGGCGATAATTCACGCGCTTCCGGCCGAGGCCGCGCTTCTCGAGATCGCCGGCGATCTTCTCGAACGCGTCGTGCTGGCCGAGGCCGTTGAAGGCGCCGCTGTTCACGAGCGTTCCGTCTCCGGAATACGACGGCGTCGGAAGCACGCCTTCTTTGTCACCAAAGCGCACCACCTCTCGCACCGGCAACTCGTAACGCACGGCGAACTCGTAGTCACGCTCATCGTGGGCGGGCACTGCCATGATCGCACCCGTTCCGTATTCCATGAGCACGTAGGGTGCGATCCAGATGGGAACTGCTTCCCCACTCACGGGATTGACGGCGTAGGCGTCGAGGAACACGCCGTCTTTGCCCGGATCGGTGCGCGCTTTTCCGGAAAGCTTGTCGGCCTGGTAACGCGCGATGGCCGTGCGGAATTCCGGCTCGCGCTTCGATCCCTGGATCAGTCGCTCGACTTCCGGGTGCTGCGGTGAGAGCACGAGAAAAGTCGCGCCGAAGACTGTGTCAGGGCGCGTCGTGAAACAGGTGATGCGGCGATCGGTGTCCTTGACTGTGAACTCGATCTCGACACCGGTCGAGCGGTCGATCCAGTTCTTCTGCATGGTGACGACGCGCTCGGGCCAGTCGGCCAGGGTGTCGAGATCGGCGAGCAATTCGTCCGCAAACGCGGTGATCTTGAAGAACCACTGCTCGAGGTGGCGCTCCTCGATGGGTGTCCCGCAGCGCTCGCACGCACCGTCGACGACCTGCTCGTTGGCGAGCACGGTCTTGTCCTTCGGGCACCAGTTGACGGAGGCGGCTTTGCGGTACGCGAGCCCGGCCTTGAAGAGCTGCAGGAACAGCCACTGCGTCCACTTGTAGTAGTCGGGCTCGCACGATGTGACTTCGCGTTCCCAGTCGTACACCACTCCCCAGTGGTGGAACTGTTCCTTCATGCGCTTGATGTTTTCGCGCGTCCACTGCGCGGGATGAATGTCGCGCTGGATGGCTGCATTTTCGGCGGGCAGTCCGAAGGCGTCCCAGCCCATGGGGGCGAGTACTTCGAAGCCGGCCATTTTCTTGAAGCGCGCCAGCGCGTCGCCGATGATGTAGTTGCGCCCGTGCCCCACGTGCAGCTCGCCGGAAGGGTACGGGAACATCATCAGGCAGTAGAATTTCTCTTTGGTGCGCGAGAGGTCACAGCGCATCAGGCCGTCTCTCGCCCACCGATCCTGCCACTTCTTTTCGATGTCGCTGTGGGGATACTTCGCCATAAGGCGGAAATCTTTCGATTGGGATGCTGGAGGTTACAATCAACCGCGCGCAAATTGCGCGATCACGTGATACTCGGCGCCGACCTGGTCGATCTCGACCGACGCGCCCGCATCGGTCAGATAGCCCTCGACGTCGCGCGCGCCTTCGTCGTTACTGACCACCACACGCACCACCGCCGGGTGTCCCTTTTCCAGCGCCGACTGAACCATGAGCCGCGGTCCGGGAACGGTGAGTCCACGCGCGTTGATTCGCAGTTCGCCTTCCATCGGGCACCTCCGGGGCCGGCATGACGAGAGGCACGGAGCGTACCTCCCTTTCGCCGTGTGCGTTAGCGTGTGAATCTAGGCCGGAAGGGCCGTAGTGGCAAGCGTTTTCCCGGCGTGCGCGGCGAGCAGCGCTTCCTCGATCACGCAGCGCGCATCGAGGGACGTGGTCTTCAGCCGCAGGTCGGCCCAGCGCAGATTGGCCAGGAGCGACTCGAGCAACGCGGGCTTGATGCGCGCCGCCTGCTCGCGCAGCTTGCCGGCCATGAACGGGCTCTGGGTGGCCGCAATCGCATTGGCAAGCGCGCCATCGTTGGACACCGCGCGCCCGCGCTCGGCCAGGACGCGCTGCACTTCCATGAGCGACACCACGCGCCGGAGCAGCATCGACACAATGAATACCGGCTCTTCGCCCGACTCGAGCAGTGTGGCGAGGCGCGGCAGGAGCGTGGCCGGTGCAGAGCTGCCGGCCGCATCCAACACGGAGAACAGCGTCACCGTGCGGTACTTCCCCACCACGGATTCGACCAGCTCGCGCGTGACGTGGCGCGTCTCTTTGGCGGCGAGCAGAATCTTTTCGACTTCGTTGGAAAGATCGATCAGCGCGGTGCCCACCGATTCGATCAGAAGATCGAGCGCGTCCGGATCGATCTTGTATTCTTCGCGGCGCAAGCGCGCGAGCACGCGCTCCATGGTTTCCGATTCATCGAGAGGAGCGCAGGCGACGACCACACCATTCTTGGCCGCCACTTCTGCCATCTTCTTGTGTGCAACAGTCTCGAGTTTCTCGATCCCCGACTCTACGACCAGCACAAGGCCGTCCGGAAGCGCGCTGGCGCGCGCTGTCACATATTCGCGCTCCGACGTCGACAGTGCGTCGAAGTTGCGCAGCACCACCAGCCGGCGCGTGGCAAAGAGCGGAAAGGCCTGCACGCGGTCGTCGAAGGCGTGCGCTTCGAACTCGTCGCCGTGGAGCACATCGATGTTGAACGTGCGATCGCCGGCCGGAAGCACGGCGGTGGAAAGCTCGCGGAGGAATTCACGCTTCATGAACTCCTCGGGGCCGTGCAGGAAATACAGCGCCTTCACGCGGCCCGCGCGCACGTCGTCAAAGAGCTTCTTGTATGTATCCGCCTGGCGTCCCATGCCTACCAATCCTGCACGGTGAGGTTGAGAATGCGATCACGGATTTCCTGGATGGCCTGGTCCATGGCGTCGGCGCGTGTGCGCCCGCTGTTGCCTTCGAGGAAATACGACCCGGTGCCGACGAACTGCTGGTGCTGCCAGATGGGCTCGTTGGTGCGCCGGTTGAAGAGCGTGCACGACACCGTGATCACGAGGTGATACTCGTCGGCGTCGAGGCTCTCGTTGAACGAAAAGGGCTGGTCCTTGAAGGAAACGATTTCGCCGTCGAGTGTGGCATCCGCGCCCGCCTCAGGGACCACCTTGAGCGTGTTGTCGTTCACCAGGCTCTGAATGATGCCGTCGGTGAAGGTGATCTCCAGGTTCGGCTCGGCCGTCCGGTTCTCGAAAAACGGGACGTAGACGGACTTGATGTCCTTCGCCGTGCGCGTGCTGGTCCCGTAGCCGCAGGCCAGCGACAGAAGCGCTGCGCACGCCACCACGAGGCGAATGTTCCTACGATGTGGACGGAACTTCATTCTCGTCGCCGATGTCGAAGCTGCGCATGCGGTAGCGCAGCTTGTCGCGCTTGACGTTCAACAGCCGCGCGGTCTTGCTCTGGTTCCACTGCGATTCTTCGGACGCTTTCATGATCAGCGCTTTTTCGACATCGCCCACCAGGGCTTCGAAGTCGATGCCATCTTCCGGCAGCGGTGCCGAAAGAATCGCGTCGATCTTGCGGCCCAGAGTTCCCTCGTCGGGCCGGTAGCTCGAGAACGGGAGCATCTCGCGCCGCATGACCGGGCCGGTCTCCAGCAGCACCACGCGCTCGATCACGTTCTTGAGCTCGCGGATGTTGCCCGGCCACGGATACGACAGCAGAAGGTGCTTGGCGTCGTCGGAGATCTGCGTGAAGTTCTTCGAGAACTTCGCGTTGAACATATTGATGAAGTAATTGACAAACTTCAACAGGTCCTCTTTGCGCTCCCGCAGGGGCGGAATGTACATCGGGACCACCTTCAAGCGATAGAAGAGGTCGGCGCGGAAACGCCCCTCATCCACTTCCTTCTGCAGATCCCGGTTGGTGGCGCTTACCACGCGCACGCTGACGTGGATGTCCTGCGTGCCGCCCAGCCGGCGGAACTCCATGCGCTCGAGCACGCGCAGGAGCTTGACCTGGATGGTGAGGCTCATCTCGCCGATTTCATCCAGGAACAGCGTGCCGCGATTGGCGAGCTCCAGGAGCCCCTGCTTCTGGCCCTTGGCGTCGGTGAACGCACCTTTCTCGTAACCGAAGAGCTCGCTCTCGAGCAGTGTTTCCGGCAGCGACGCGCAGTTGATGTCCATGAACGGTTTGGTGGCGCGACCGGAGTACTGATGAATCATGCGCGCGATCATTTCCTTGCCCACGCCGCTCTCGCCCTCGATAAGCACGGTGGTGGTGTCGCTCTTCGCGACCTGCTGCACCACGTCGATGACGCGCTTCATGGCCGGACTCTCGCCCAGGATGTAGTCGAAGCCCACCTGCGGATCCATCTGGCGTTTGAGCTGCAGCACTTCGCGGTTCAAGCGCTCGCTCTCCAGCCCCTTGCGGATCACCATGAGCAGCTGGTCGAGGTTGATGGGCTTGCTGACGAAGTCGTAGGCGCCGTTCTTCATGGCGGTGACGGCCGTCTCCACATCGCCGAAGGCGGTGATCATCACGATCCCGATCTCCGGGAATATTTCCTTGATGCGGCGCAGAACCTCGAGGCCATCCATGTCCGGAAGCTTCAGGTCGAGGAGAACCAGGTCGGGCACCACTTCGCGCGCCTTCGCCACGGCCTCGGCGCCCGTGCGCGCGGTCACCGCTTCGTACCCTTCCTGCTTCAGTGTTTTTTCGAGAAAGAACCGGATCGTGTCCTGGTCATCCACCAACAGAATGACCGACTTCACGGGAGTCTCCATGATGTACCTGCTTCACGGGTAAATAGACCGAGAATGTCGAGCCGACGCCATATTCACTTTCGACGTCGATGTATCCGCCGTGGCGCTCGATGATGCTGTGCGTCACATAGAGCCCCAGCCCGGTGCCTCCGGCCTTCTTGGAGAAGAAGGGCTCGAAAACGCGCTGGCGGTCCTCATCGGTGAGGCCCAACCCGTTGTCCTGCACGCGGATGATAGCAAAATCCCCCACCCCGTCAAAGATAACGTCGGGCGCTTCGCGGGCGAACGACGCGGTGATGGTGACGTGGCCGCCCTGCGTCGACGCCTCGATGGCGTTCTTGATCAGATTGATCAGCACCTGCGTGATGCGATCCGCATCCAGCACCACCGGGCGCGATCCCGCCGGCAGCACGACGTCGACCGTCACTTCCTTGCGCTTGGCGAGCTCCGCCATGCCGGTGACGCTGTTGCGTATCAGCGATTCGAGCGAGATTTCCTCGTAGATCAGATCGCTCACGCGCACCACCGACATCAGATCGCCGATCAGGCGATCGATGCGGCGCACTTCTTCCAGAATGAATTCGATGTTCTCGCGCTGGCTGTCCGCCACTTTGCCGGCGCGCTGGAGATACTGGATGCCGGCCGCGATACCCGTCAGCGGATTGCGGATCTCGTGCGCGATACTCGACGAGAAACGACCGAGTGCGGCGAGCTTGTCGAGGTGCGCGATCTGCTCTTCCATGCGCTTCTGCTGCGTGATGTCGCTGAACACCGCGAGCACACCCTGGGGCTGCTTCTTTTCATCGAGCAGGAGCGAGGTGTTCACCAGAATCGGATCCTTGGTGCCGTTCTTCTTGACCAGCCATGCGTCCTGCTGGAACGCCTTGCGGCCGACGCGCAGCGTGCGCATCACCGGGTTCTCGTCGCTGCCCAGGGCGCTGTCGCTGATGATCTTTTCGACAGGCACACCCTTGAGCTCGAGCTGTCCGTAGCCGGTCAGCCGCTCCGCGGTATGATTGGCGAAGAGCACCGTGCCGGTGCCGTCGACGGTGATCAGCCCCGTCATCATGCTGTTGATGACGTCGTCGCGGAAGCGTTCTTCCTGCTGCAGCTCGGCGAACAGGCGGTTGTTCTCGAGCATGGTGGCGAGCTGAACCGCGAGTGTTTCCACGGATACAAGGTCCACGCGCGAGAGCGACGCGGCCTTGAAGCCGTCGGTGACGCCGAGCACACCCAGCACGGGCACCTTGCCGCACGCGGGACAGGCGAAGCCGTGCTCGATCGACGCCGCCTCGCGGCGCACCTGGCTCATCTGCAGGACGCAGTCGGGGCGCGTCTCACACCCCTGCGTCGCACCGCTCTTCACCAGCGGCACCACGACGTACGACGTCATGGTGCTGTCGCGGAACGGATCGGCGGCGCCGATGCGTCCCACCGGATGCATTTCGGGATCGCGAATCAGAACCGACTGGTGCATCTGCACGGCCTTGCGCAAGAGCCCGTCGAGCTCGGTGAGCGGCACGCGTGCCTGGTGGTGCAGATGTCCTTCCGGCGTGTCGCGAAACACGTAGATATTGAACGCTTCCGCTTCGGCATCGAACAGGCCGATGAACAGCTCGCGATATCCCAGTCCCTTGGAGAGAAAATTGATAACGGCGTCGATGACCTTGTTCTCGTCGAGGGACGAGACCAGCGTGAGTCCGATCTCCTTGATGCTGAGCAGCTGGATGTTCTTCTCCACCAGCTGGAAGTTCTTGCGCTCGAGCGCGGTCGCCACTTCCTTGAGCGCCTTGTAGACCGCCTTGTCGACTTCGCCCGGGCGCACGTCGGCGAAATCGCCGACCGCGTCGCCGTGCAGCTTGCGAATGCTCTCGACCACGGCCTGGTAGCGCACGCGCACGCGGTGCGACTCGTACCAGACATACATGAGGGACAGGAACGCCGTCGCCGGAATGAAGGCCCACCACGGCAGGAATCGCGCGAGCACCGCGATCACAACGGTGGAAATGATGATCCCGGCAATCACGCGCCGGCGCGGAATGAAGCTCATCACCGACATGACGCTACTCCGCTCCCGCCGCGGCGGCCGCGTTGGGATCGAACGGAACCAGAAGCCCCGCATCCGTCAGTCGTCGTGCCGCACCCGCCACAATGCTGAATGGAAGGCGCGCTCGCTCCGCAATGTCGAGCAGCGAATGCCTGCCGTCGGAAAAATTGAGCACCCAGAAGAGCGCGAATTCGGACGCCTGATCGCGCGTGACGCCCCCGGTGCGATTGTAGAGGCCGCGCTTGCCCAGCTGCGGCTCGCCCTTGGGATTGGTATTGAGATACACGCCGTCGTTCTCGATCACGTCGAGGATGGTGAGGCATGCATCCAGCGATCCCGCCAGATGCTCGGGGCGCACGAAGTCAAGGTCATCCGCCGAGCTGTGATACTGCACAAAACGTCCGTGCGGCGTGCGCGACAACGCACCCACCGGCAGATCGAAACCGGGTGAGCAGTAGTTGCGCTCGTCGTATCCGTACGGCACGAAGTCCTCCACTTTTCCGCCCGACGGATCCAGTGCCAGCACGTGCGCCGCGGCGCGGTCGACGAGCGCGTCGGAACGCCGCGAGCGTTTGTAATGGAAGGGGCCGCCGTCCCCCACGCACGCCAGCACCAGCCCGTTCGTGATGCGTTTGAGCCAGGATTCGTTCCGCGCCAGCCATACGATCGATCCAATGATGGTGGGGATGAACAGGATCCGGTGCGTGTAACGCGGCGTCTGCTGCTGCAGGAGCGAGCGCGCGGTTGCCCACGCCACCGCGACACCGCTCAGGTTGTCGTTGCACATGGCCGGATGGCACGCGTGCGTCGAGATGAGCACTTCCTCGCTGCTGCGGCCCGGGATGATGCACTCCGCGTACTCGAAAAAGCCGTCAGCGATGCCGGAGTCGATGACCACGTCGTAGGGCTCGTCGCGCAGCGTTTCCAGTACCCGCTGCGAAAGACAGAACCCCCACGCGTCGCGGTAGTACGAGGCCCGGTATGGAATCCAGTCGGGGTGGTCCGGGAGCGTATATAGATGAGGCCGGAGCTCGGCCAGCGACATACGCCGGCGCACCGGTGTGCTGTAGCCGACCACGTGGAGGGGCGAGTCGGCGATGTCGACCACCTTGCGGCCGGATGCGTCGGCGATATAGGCGTCACGCAGCGTCCATTCGCGCGGCACGGTCCAGTCGAGCACGCGTGTGCCCGTCGGGACCCGCGTCACGGTGAGCGGGATGCTCTCCCCCAGCACGCGGAACACTTCGCGGATGCCTTCGCCGGTGATGCTGCTGCGCACCGGGCGCAGCCGTGCCATCAGCGCGTGCATTTCCGCGCCGGCGTGGCGTGCATCCAGGCCTGCCCTCAAATCCACCATGTCAAGAACACCCGCAGTGAGAGTCGCTCTTCAACTTTCCATCGCGCGCCGCGCAGACGGCTCGACGCTCCAGCGTGACGGCATATACACAAGCCCCCAGCGGGGATGCAGGCCGCGGCCCTGGTTGTCGTACGCGTTGGAGTCCTCCACGTCGATCGCGATGCAGTGGTCGAGGATATCGAACCGCGTGCCGGTCGTGTCGACAAAAAGCGAAAGAAAATATCGATTCGGTTGCAGGTAGAGATCGTCGATCGAGAGCTCGATCATTCCCTCTCCCGGCGCCACCTCGGGAATATGGTAGTTGGCGTGCCACGTACTCACCGTGGTCACGCGCGTGCCCATGTCGGAAAAAATGATCATGCCGAAGTGCGGGTCGCGAATGCGATCGTTGGCGCGGAAATAAAAACGCGCGCGAAACGGTTCACCGCTGCGAAACACCGCCGTCGGCTGTCCGTCGGCGTCGACGAAGTCGACGCGCGTGAAGCGGATGGCGCCGTTGCCGGTCCGGTTCGCGATCTTGTCGAGGTCGTACCCGGTGCGCTGCGACTCGGAGAAGGTGGCGAGATACTGCGCGATCACTTGATCCGTCCCACCATCCATGCGCAGGCGTCCGGCATCGATCCACACCGTGCGCGGGCACAGGTTCTCGATGGCCGCCATGTTGTGCGACACGAACAACACGGTGCGGCCTCCCGAGCGCAGCTCGTCCATGGCGTTGAGGCACTTCTTCTGGAATTCGGCATCGCCCACGGCGAGCACCTCATCTACAAAAAGCACGTCGGGATCCATATGCGCCGCAACCGCGAATCCGAGGCGCAGGCGCATGCCCGACGAGTAACGCTTGATGGGCGTGTCGACGAACTTATCCACGCCCGCAAAATCGATGATCTGGTCGATGCGCTCGTCGATCTCGCGCTTGCGCATGCCCAGGATGGATCCGTTGAGATAGATGTTCTCGCGGCCGGTGAGCTCGTCGTGGAAGCCGGTGCCGACTTCGATCAGTGAGGCCACGCGGCCCTTCACCTTGATGCGGCCGGACGTTGGGTACGTGATCTTGGAGAGGACCTTGAGCAGCGTGCTCTTGCCCGCCCCGTTGCGACCGATGATTCCGATCACTTCCCCCTCGTCGACGTTGAAGTTCACGTCGTCGAGGGCAAGAATGCTCTCCTGCGCCGTGCGCGGCCCGCGCCGGAACAGGTTGAGAAGGGCCTCGCGCAACATGGTCTCGTGGCGCATGGCGCCCAGCTCATAGCGCTTGGTCAGATGCTCGATGCGAATGGATTCACTCAAAGAATGCAAACCTCTGCGTCAGATGATGTCGGCGAACTCGCGTTCGGTTTTGTAAAAGTGTATGGACGCCAGCACCAGGCACAGAATCGTGATCAGCGACGCCTGGCCCAGAAGGCCCCAGTCGATGGCCTGCGTGGGCAGTGCCGCAGCCCGAAACGCATCCAGGATCCCGACCAGCGGATTGAGGCGCAGAATGGTCGCATATTTGTGAGGCAGCTGGCTCACCGGGTAGATGACGGCGGAGACGAACATCAGGATCTGCACCAGAAACGGAATCGTGTACTTGATATCCCGGTATTTCACATTGAGCGACGCGAAGAACATGCCCAGCGCCGTGGTGAACAGGATCAGGGGCAGCAAGAGGAGCGGCCACAAGAGAAGTCCCGCGCTGATCGGCACGTGGTAATACAACATGAGGGCGATCAGAATTATGGCGGCGATGAAGAAGTCGACAGCGCCCGAAAGCGCCGACGACGCCGGCACGATGGCACGCGGGAAGTACACCTTGCTGATGAGCTTCGAGTTCGAAATCAAGCTGTTCCCGGTCAACGGGAACGCGTACTGAAAATACGTCCATGGCACCAGCACCGCATAGCTGAACACCGGATACGGGATGCCCCCGGTGTCGACCTGGCCGTTGCGGCCAAAGAACAGCGTAAACACCACCATCATGCAGAACGGCTGCAGAATGGCCCACGCCGCGCCCAGGAGCGTCTGCTTGTAACGCACCTTGACGTCGCGCCACACCAGAAAATAGAAAAGCTCGCGGTAGCGGAAGAACTCCGCCATCCACTCGAACTGCGCCGGGCGCCGCAGGGTGTTCAAATCGTCACCTTTCGTCCATAGAAGGCTTCCGCGCGTTTCGACTCCGCGTTGCACTCCAGCGCGCGCAGACGCATGAGTCCGTTGAACGTCTCCTCATCGAACCAGTGTTTGCCGCGCTGCGTTCCAAAACACTCCATCAGGATTTCCACCTTGCGCTGCGCCTGCTCTTCCGACAGCGGCACGTAGACATTGGGATGGCCCAGGTCGCCGTCCCACTTGGGAACCTCGTACTCGAGCACGGTATGGCGCCGGTACGTGTTCCAGGTGAGCTCATTGATCACGCGATGATCCTGGTGCAGGTCGTCGCGATAGTGGGTGAAGATGACATCCGGGTCCATCTTCCCCTTGAGCTCTTCGAAGTACGTCTTGATGCGCGCCAGCTCGGACGGAAAGAACCCGTCGCGGAACTGGTGTACTTCGACGGTCTGCGTTTTTGCTTTTTCGAGAAAGCGCGCCGCCGATGCTTCCGCTTCTTTCGCGCGGTTCGCCTGTCCGCTGAACACGACCCAGAACACAGACGCGCCCGGGTTCGCCTCCAAAAGACGCAGCACCGTGCCGCCGCAGCCGATCTCGATGTCATCGCTGTGGGCGCCGAGCAGGAGGACGGAGCGTACTCCATCCAGGGACAGTGCGCGCATGCTCATGCGCGCTTCTTCGCCCACATCGTCCAGGGGGCGTTTCCGGTAGCGTACATCTCTTCCAGTGCCTGGCGCTCCTTGAACGTGTCCATGCACACGAAGAAGCCGTCGTACTTGTAAGCGGACAGCTGTTTCTTCTCGATCAGGCGCTGGAACGGCTCTTCCACCAGCTCCTCGCCCGGCTTCATGAAATCGAACACGTCCTTGCGCAGCACGAAGTAGCCGCCGTTGATGCGCAGATCCCCTTTCGATGCGTGCGAGATCTTGCTCACCACGTTGCTGCCGTCCATGTGCACCATGTGGAAGCTCTGGCTCGGCCGCACGCACAGAAAGCTCGCCACGCGGTTCTTCCCCTCGAAGTTCTCGATCATCTCGGGCAGCGGCACGTCGGTGAGGTTGTCGCTGTAGTTGGCGAGGAAGTATTCGTCATCGCCGATGTATTCGCGCACCGCGCGCAGCCGGCCGCCGATGTTCGTACTCATGCCGGTATCCACGAAGGAAATCTTCCAGTCATGGATGTCGCTGTTGGCGAGCGCGATGTTCCCCGCCCCCGACAGCGTGAAGTCGTTGGAGAGGCATTCATCGTAATTGAGGAAGTACTTCTTGATCACGTCCGCCTTGTAACCGAGGCACAGGATGAACTCCTTGTGCCCGAAGTGAGCGTAGTACTTCATCACGTGCCAGAGAATGGGCCGGTACCCGATGGGCACCATGGGCTTGGGCACTTCGTCGGAATACTCGCGGATCCGCATACCGAGTCCGCCGCAAAACAGAACGACTTTCATCTCCGGGCTCCCTTACAAACCGATGCCGTCGTAACGCGCGAACGCCGCGCGATCCAGCATGCGCCGGCCGTCGAACACGAGCGGCGGCCGGTCCATTGCAGCCACCACATCGGGCAGCGTTTCGAATTCTTTCCAGCGCGTGACCACGACCACGGCGTCCGCGCCCTGCACTGCTTCCTGCATGTTCTTCGCGAAGGAAACCGTCACCCCGGCCAGGGCACGCCGGGCCGGTTCGTTGGCGACGGGGTCGAAGGCGCTCACCTGGGCGCCGCCTTCCACCAGGGCGCGAATGATCGGAAATGCGGGCGACTCGCGCACGTCGTCGGTGTCGGGCTTGAAGGCAAGGCCGAGGACCGCGACGCGTTTGCCGCCGAGCGTTCCCAGCCCGCGCTCGAGCGCCTGGATGACGCGTCCCGGGCGGCGCCGGTTGATCGCCATCACTTCGCGCAGGAGACCCATGTCGAGTCCGCGCGCGTTTCCATGCGCGACCAGGGCGCTCACGTCCTTGGGCAGACAACTGCCGC
>Ga0207674_10007343_pt1 | contig 12835 bp, 10 predicted proteins | sample KBSCornC72_FD_184303 | JGI IMG/M metagenome (GOLD analysis project Ga0207674, IMG submission 184303) | Corn rhizosphere microbial communities from Kellogg Biological Station, Michigan, USA - KBS Corn C7-2 (SPAdes) (version 2) | ecosystem: Host-associated > Plants > Roots > Rhizosphere > Soil ... | reverse complement strand
GTAAGTGGGCGGCCGGTTCCGGATATACCATGCTGACCCTTTCGACGTTCCGGGCTGTGCCCTGGAACTTCCCGTTCTATGCGCGGTTGGGGTTCGAGGAGATCCCCCGCGAAACTCTTCGTTCCGAGCTGTTGGCTGTGGTATCGGAGGAAGCGGATCGAGGCCTTGATCCGGATACTCGCGTGGTCATGGGGTATCGATGCGTGCCGCCTGCGATCCGCGAACAACCACGGCTGTCCGTCGAATGACGTCAAATACCAATTCAGGGCTCCCCGAGGGCGCCCTCAACTGCCGGTTCCTACGCTTGAGACTTCCCGCAATTTCGCATCTGCACTTGCCGCGAACCGGTTCTTGGTCCTCCCGGGAGCCTGCGGTGCCTTGCCCTCAACCGGAGGCGCCGGGCGAATCCCCTTCACATCCTCAACATAAGCCCGCAGGATTTCGGCCACACTCCAAGCCTGTGCTATACATCCACATGGCCGTTGAGGGGCGTCGCCGTCGAAGATCTCGGAGATGTGACCGAGCCCGCCATCTGCAAGGTGACCTTTCAACGGCTCGAGCCATTCTGCAGCCTGGCGGCGGGCAGCGTCACTGCCCTGGTTTACCTTTACGTATGCGGTGATAAACGGGCCCATCAGCCACGGCCAAACTGTACCCTGATGATAAGCGCCATCGCGTTCGGTGGGTCCGCCGGTGTAGCGACCACGGTACTGCGGATCGCTGGGCGCCAGGCTGCGCAGGCCGAACGGAGTGAGCAGATGCGCTTGAACTTTCTCCACTACGCCCTTCGCGCGTTCGGGTGACAACATGCTGTGGGTCAGGCTGACCGCGAAGATCTGGTTCGGGCGGATGGACGGGTCCGGCGGTGCGCCGTTGGTGACATCGAACAGGCAGCCGGTATTCTCATTCCAGAAGAGGCGGTTGAAACTCCAGCTGGCCACAGTTGCCATGTTGCGATAACGCTTCTCCCCGGTTTCGTCACCGAACCGTTGAGCCAGGTCTTCCATGATGCAAAGCGCGTTGTACCAAAGTGCCTCAATCTCCACGGGCTTGCCGCGGCGCGGCGTCACTACCCAGTCGCCGACTTTGGCGTCCATCCAGGTGAGTTGGACCCCGGGTTCGCCAGAAGAAAGCAGGCCGCTGGAATCCACCTTGATTCCGTAGCGCGTGCCGCGCACATGCCAGGCGATGATATCGGCGAATACGGGATAGAGCTCGTTCCGCACAAACTCCGCATCGCCGGTGTAGGCCAGGTAGGCACGAGCGGCTTCAAAAAACCACAGCGTGGCGTCCACGGTGTTGTATTCCGGGGTTTCGCCGGCATCGGGAAAACGGTTGGGTAACATGCCCTGATCCACGTGCTGTGCGAAAGTGCGCAGGATGCTGCGCGCGACCTCAGGCTTGCCAGTCGGCAGAGTCAGTCCGGGCAAGGCCACCATGGTGTCGCGGCCCCAGTCACTGAACCAGTGATAGCCGGCGATCACCGTTTTCTTGTCGCCGCGAGCGACGATGTACTGGTCGGCGGCGGAGGTCAGATCCTGGGCGAAGGCGTCCGCAACCGGCGCCGCTGCGGTCAGCTTCGAGCGGCGAGCGATCTCCGCTTTGCGAAGTTCCGCCGCCTGAGCGGCATCGCGCTGTTCGGTGGAGGCAATGACCGTTGCCGGGCGACCCTTGTCCAGATCAAAACGCAAGACCAGAGGATTGAAGAGGTCTTCGGCGAAATCGAGGCCGCGCTCCCGTTCGGCATCGTATTCAAAGTTCCGGTACCAACTGCCGGCTTTCCGCACCTCGCTGGCGTTGTGAGCCAGATGCAAAGACGGTAACCCCTGGTAAGGAGTGAGGGTCGCCAGTCCAGGACTCTGTTTCGCGTCACCATTGATGGCTCCATTTTCGTGTGTGGTGCTGTGATAGTCGCGGAATGCGATCAGCGGCCTGAGCTCAAGGCGCAAACTGTTGGGCCGTTCCGGATGATTGTTTTTCTTCAACTCGTATTGCACCACCGCGCTGTTCTCCCCCTGGATCATGAACACGGTCTTCTCGATCTCGATACCCTCAATTTCGTAGGTGAAGACCGGAAATGGATCAAGGCGGAACTTCTTCAGATATTGAAATCCCCGCGGGTGAATCACGCCGGGATAGCGGTTGGCCGAAAGATCAAACGGTTGTCCTTCGATGAAAAGGGTTTCCTCCAACTTGGAGAGCATCACGATGCGGCCGACCGGCGGTTTCGTGGCAGCCACCAGCAGCCCGTGGTAACGGCGGGTGTTCAGCCCGATGATCGTTGAGGAAGCAAAGCCCCCGAGACCATTGGTTTGAAGCCATTCCCGGCGCAGTGCGGCCTCCAGATCACCGCAGATTTCTTTCGTGAATTGAATCATGTTCTTTTCTCCCAGGAGGATGCTTTCTTTCTGGTGAGACTCACTTAACATCGGAAGGTGACAGAACTCACGCCGGCCATGATGTTATTACAGCATGGGTACAAGGCCCAAAGAAACTGCGGAACTCGCACTCCGCAGGGCGGACGAGGAGTTCGTCCTGATGCAAGTTCTGGTGCTTTGTGCATTAGGCTACTTCGCAAAACACCTTGATGGCGCCATTGGGTGACGTGAGCTTCTTGAACAGTTCGGTGTAATTCTCCAGGCCCTTCACCGGATCGGTGAGAAGCTTGCTGAGCCATCCCGGATATTCCGCCTCCGCCTGCGCCATGTCCCCCACACCCATTTCAAAGTATTCGCGGTTGGCGTTTACGGTTCCGACCATGACCTTGTTGCCGAGAACAAATTCGAGGTTGATCCGGTCCGCTGGGACTTGAATCATCTTGTCGCCGCCGGTGACGCTGGCGAGCACGAGGACTCCGTTCTTTCCCAGGGCCTGCATGCTGTCGAAAACAACGCTGGAGTTTCCGGTACCTTCGAAGACGATGTCGAAAGGTCCGTATTCCCTGGCCGCGTCGCTGATCGCGATGTCTTTGGTCGAAAGGTATCGCGCTCCGAGTTCTTCAATCAGATCGGAGTTAAGGTACGGTTTCGGAGTGCGCCCGAACGTAGTCACATCCAAACCCTTCAATCGCAAAACGAGTGTGGCCAGCAAGCCGATGGTGCCGGCCCCCATGACCGCAGCCTTGCGGGGGCGCCACACTTTGAGCCGGCGCTGGATTTCGTACGCCTGGTGAATTCCTTTTTCCACCACCGTGGTGGGTTCCAGCAGCACGCCGACGTGCTTGAGACCCTTCGGGACTTTGACAATGAACTCGACGTCATCGACATAATGCTCCGTCAAGTAACCGTGGCGCAGGTTGATTCCCCGTTCGTAGTAAGTGTCATCGGTGGTCATGTCGTTGGTGCCGATGAGGTCGTAAATGCTGTTGCCGGGCCGGCGCACCGTCGCAACTACGTAATCGCCGGGTTTCACTTCGGTGACATTCGGCCCGACAGCTTCCACCTGGCCAAAACCTTCGTGGCCGATGACGAGAAAATCGAATCCGGGAGGCGCTGCTCCGTATTCGGCCGCATTGATTTCTTTATCCGTGCCGTCGACACCAACCCGCAGAACTTTTACCAATACGCCGCGGCCGTTTGGCACCTGATCCAGCGAGGGCTTGGGTAAGTCCGCGACGTGGACGCTGTTGGGCTTTCCAGGGAACACACTGATCGCTTTCATTTTCATCTCTCCTTATGAATTCAATCTGCGGCGACGGGGGCAAGCGCCTTTTCCGTCTTATCTCGCCGACGAGAATGGTCGTGGGACTCGCCGCTCTGTTGCATTAACTTGGTGACTACGCCGGTCCATCCCGTCTGATGGCTGGCGCCAACACCGGCTCCTGAGTCGCCGTGGAAGTACTCGTGAAAGAGGACCAGGTCACGCCAGTGTGGGTCCGTCTGGAACTTTTCGAGGTTTCCGAACACCGGTCGGCGGCCGTTTTGATCCTGCAGGAATATGTTGGTCATGCGGCGCGACAGTTCTCCCGCGACTTCCCACAGGGTCATCCTCTTTCCAGATCCGGTGGGGAACTCGACTTTGAAATCGTCGCCGAAATAGTGGTGGAACTTCTGCAGCGACTCGACGAGCAGATAATTCACCGGGAACCAGATGGGGCCGCGCCAGTTGGAATTGCCTCCGAAGAGTCCGGTAGAAGACTCGCCTGGTTCATAGTCAACACGATGTTCCATGCCTTGTGCCGTGAGGCTGTACGGTTGATCACGATGGAACTGAGACAGGGCACGAATCCCGTATGGCGAGAGGAACTCGCGCTCGTCCAACATGAACTTGAGAATGCTCCGGAGTTGGTCAGCATCGGCGATGGACAACAGCCTTCGGTCGCCCATGCCTTCGGTTCTCATGCAGGCCAGGTTTGCCGTGAGGTCAGGACGATTGTCGATGAACCATTCCAGACGTTTCTTGAAGTCCGGCAGCTTGTCCAGAACCTCCTGCTCCAGCGTTTCCACGGCGAACAATGGGATCAGACCCACCATGGAGCGGATTTTCATTGGGAACTGGTTGCCGTCCGGCAGCTTGAGCACGTCATAGAAGAAACCGTCCTCCTCGTTCCATAGCCCCATGTGTTCGTCGCCGCGATGACTCATTGCGTTAGCGATGTAGATGAAGTGTTCCCAGAATTTACTGGCAACGTCTTCGTAGCATGGTTCTTCAGTTGCGAGTTCGAGAGCGATAGCCAGAAGGTTCAAGGTGTACATCGCCATCCAGCTGGTGCCATCCGATTGTTCAATGTAGCCGCCAGTCGGCAACGGAGCGCTACGATCGAACACGCCAATGTTGTCGAGTCCGAGAAAGCCTCCCTGGAAGATGTTCATGCCACCAGCGTCTTTTCGGTTCACCCACCAGGTGAAGTTGAGCATGAGTTTGTGGAAGATGCGCTGCAGGAATGCTCGGTCACCCTTCCCCTTACGCTTTTTGTCGATCTTATAAACGCGCCAGGCCGCCCAAGCGTGGACGGGAGGATTGACGTCGCCGAATGCCCATTCGTAAGCCGGAATCTGTCCGTTGGGATGCATGTACCACTCGCGCAACATCAGTGTGAGCTGCTCTTTGGCGAAGTCGGAATCCAGGAGGGCGAGGGGAATGCAGTGAAACGCCAGGTCCCAGGCCGCGTACCACGGGTACTCCCACTTGTCGGGCATGGAAATTACGTCCGCGTTATAGAGGTGAGTCCACTCATGGTTGCGGCCCTTGCGGCGCTCCGGGGGCGGGGGAGGATTGCCGGGATCACCTTTAAGCCAATCTTTGATCACATAGTGATAGAACTGTTTGGACCACAACATGCCGGCGAAGCCCTGACGCATGACATTCCGTGCATCCGCAGAAAGGTCCTGCGGTATGACGGTGTTGTAGAACTCGTCGGCCTCGTGCCGGCGGAGCGCGAAGGTCTTGTCGAAGCCGGCGAAGGCGTCCTTGCCTTTGAAATCGGAGTTAACGAGGCGGAGACGGACAACGGCGGTCTCGCCCGCGCCGATCGTTAGTTGGTAGTGCGCAGCCGCTTTGGTCCCTGTATGTTCCGGGTTTACCGCATCCCTGGAGCCGTGCACGATGTAATCGTTGATGCCATCCTTGACGTACGGAGTGTGGTTCTGGACTCCAAACAACCGACGGGCGTTGGTTTCGTTCTCGGTGAACAACAGCTCTGGTGATCCCTCGCAATGCAGCCAGCGATTGCCGGGCTGATTGTGATTGAGCTCGATCACCGGGTTGGGCGCAGGCCGCGCCTCATGTAGTTCGGGCCGCCGGGTTGGGTCTCCCCAGGACCATGTGTTGCGGAACCACACCGTCGGCAGCAATCGGATATTGGCCGCTTCCGGCCCACGGTTCGCGACCGTGATCTTGACCAGGATGTCTTCGGTGTCGGCTTTGGCATATTCGACGAACACGTCGAAATAGCGATTGTCATTGAATACTCCCGTGTCGAGCAGTTCGAATTCCGGCTGATTCTTGCCGCGCCGCCGGTTTTCCTCCACCAACTGACCGTAGGGAAATTCCGCCTGGGGATACTTGTAGAGATACTTCATGTAGGAATGCGTTGGAGTGCTGTCGAGGTAGAAGTAGTATTCCTTCACGTCCTCGCCGTGATTGCCTTCGTTGCCCGTCAAGCCGAAGATTCGTTCTTTCAGGATGGGATCGCGCTCGTTCCAGAGTGCCACTGCGAAACAGATCATCTGCTTCCGATCGCTGATGCCGGCCAGCCCATCTTCATTCCAGCGGTAGGCGCGTGAACGTGCCTGGTCATGCGACAAATGCTCCCAGGCATTTCCATACGGACTGTAGTCTTCGCGTACGGTGCCCCACGCGCGCTCGCTGAGGTACGGCCCCCAACGCTTCCAGTGTTTCCGGCGCGCCCCGGATTCTGACAGTCGAATCTCTTCCTGTGTCATGACAGTTTCTCCTAAAGCCAAATCGCGTCCGCAAAACAGGCTAATTCAGCACTGAGCGGTCGATCGCCGCCTTCCTCGATTCGATTGGACGGCTCGATTCCGCTTCCCCTTCCGCTCTCCCGCAGGATGAACAGCTTGCAATATTCGAGTTCAAGGGCGTGGGTGGTGGTGAACGCCTTACTTAAAATGTCACTGCTCATGTTTCTACCTTACTTTTCCTCGAATTCGACTGCGTGGCCGTCGGGATCCCGCACTATAAAAGCTTTGTTGAACCCCAATTGTCCCGTTTGATTCGCGACGACGCCAGAAGACACAAAGTTCACGCGACTGGATTGCAGTTGACGAGCTATTGCGTCGGCGCTTCGAGTCGATACGATGGTCTGCCGGTGAACGATGTCGTTGGCATGTTCATCCGTGGGGAAGGGCCGTCCGTCGCGAGGAGCCAGATAGTCCAGCAATTCAATTCCCGGTCCGCTTGCGGCTCGCAACGCTGTGATTCGCAGATGGGCGCCAAACACGTTGTTCAGGTGCTCCTGTTCCGTGCCGTAATTTTCGCTCTCTCCTGCCACGTGCATTCCGAGGAGGTCGCGGTAGAACCTGATGCTGGCGTCCGTGTCCCCCACTACGATTGCGGTATGGTCAATACCGAGAAATATCTTGTCCGTATGGCGGTGCCACTTCTCCAGGCCCTTGTCCGAGGGAAATTGCAGGACCTCCACCGGATGCCCGTCTGGGTCCTTGAAGTAGAACGCTGAGATGCCTGCCGCATTCTTGTTCCAGTCCGGAAGTCGTTGTGGTCCCGACGACGCGTGTTCCACCTTGTTCTCGCGCAACCGGGCATAGGCCTTGTCCATGTCGCTGACGATGATCGCTATGTGCTGAAACCAGCGATCATTGCTGCGTGAATCAACCGGAATTGGACGACCTTTCGGCGCCAGATACTCGGTGAGTTCGATGGACTCTTCTCCCAGCCGCATTCGCACCACCCGCATACGCAATCCGAACACGCCTTGGAGATACTCATAGTTTTCGCCGGCAACTTCGGTGTCCGATACCTTTTCGAAGGTGAGGACCTTGGAATAAAACTCCAATGCACGATCCATGTCGGAGACGGTGATTCCGATTGCGTCTACTCCGTCTATCAGCGGGGGAGGTTGTTGGGTGAAGGCCGGCGGAACAGCGAAGACCGCCAGGAGCGTCCAGATCAACGCTGTTCTATATGCCGAACGAATTGCTTGTGAACTGCTTTTCATAACATTTATGTGCAGCACTGGAGGCCGGCGCTACTCTTCAGACCTCCGCCAACACTGGCTGTGAAGTTCTTTCCACCTGTGACACGCCCAGGCGCTTCATCAGGTGATCGCCAACCCGTAATGCGTTTGCCATGATGGTGAGCGCCGGATTGACGGCTCCGCTCGACGGGAAGAAACTGCCATCCACCACGTACAGGTTATCGAGGTCATGGGCTTTGCAGTTCACATCCAGTGCCGACGTTTTCGGGTCGTGTCCAAAACGAATGGTGCCGTTCTGATGGGCCACGCCAGCGAGCGGGATACGTTGTCCAACGTACAGGTTTCGCCCAAACAGTCCTTGATGACACTCGTGACCGTGCATCGAGCAGTTCGTCTGCTTCATGGCCTGCTTTAACTTGTTTTGAAGCCTTTCATGGGCTTCCAGGTTATTTGGCGTATAGCTCAGGACTATCTTGCCGTCACGGTCGATGGTGACGCGATTGTTCGGATTGGGCAGATCTTCGGAAGTAAGCCAGAAGTCGAGCGAGTGTTTAGCCATCAGATCCAGGGTGAAGTTAGGCGCGATGGCCGGGGCCCCAGCCTTGAGGGTGATGGCATCCAGTTTGCCGACGAACGAGATGTGTCCCATGGGGTACTCGAAATCTTTCGAGCCGAAGTAAAAGTCATTGACGCCCAACGTCTTCTGGAAAATCGTCGGGTTGGGGCATTTCGAAATCGCCATCATTACCGAGTTGGTGTGTCCCATATAATGGCGGCCCACGACGTCGGAATTGTTGGCCAATCCGCGCGGGTGTTTGTCATTGGCGGAGCGCAGGAGAAGTGCAGCCGAATTGATTGCTCCACACGAGACGATTACCAGATCCGCGGAATAGGCCTCCAGGCTACCGTTGCGCTCCACGATCACACTTTTCACTTCACGGCCCGACGAATCCGTTTCCAACCGCTTTACCAGCGAATTTGTCAGGAGGGTAACGTTGGGATGCTTGATGGCTTCATCAATGCAAACAACTTGCGCGTCGGACTTCGCCCCCACCAGGCAGGCAAAACCGTCGCAGGTGTTGCAACGGATGCAGCGGCTTTTGCGCGGGTTCTTCTCGTCGAGCATGACGCCGACCGGAACGTGGAAGGGCCTCAGACCCGAACGCGCAAAGTCGTCGGAGAGCTGCTGAATGCGCGGCTCATGGCTGACCGCGGGCCAGGGATAGGGGGAGTTCGCCGGCGGTTCGGTCGGATCTTCTCCCCGGTTTCCGTGCACCTGATAGAGGTTCTCGGCCTGTGTGTAGTACGATTCGAGATCGTCATAGCTGATCGGCCATGCAGGCGAGATGCCTCCATGATGACGAAGTTCACCAAAATCCTCTTTGCGCAGACGGAACAGTGCCGCACCGTAAAATTTGGTGTTGCCCCCGACGTAGTAATTGGTGTGGGGATGCAGGTCTTTACCGTCCTTATCGAGCCAGGACTCTTTGGCGTTATAGTGTCCGTCCACATTCACGAGCTGCGGATCCCAGTTCGCCTTCTCGCGAGGGACATAGTCGCCGCGCTCGAGAATCAGGATCCGCTTGCCGGAAGGCGCCAGGTGGTAGGCGAGCGTTCCGCCGCCCGCGCCGGTTCCGATGATGATCACGTCATAGCGATTGTCGGTCATGATACGAATCCTCCATTGGCTCCACAAAAAATGCAGCGCTGGTCGTTGTCGTGGTGAAGTTTGCAGCACTTCACTGCCAGCCGGCCTTTCCGCCAAAGGTAGATCTCAGCCGCGGCCAGCATGCCGAGCGGTGGTGCGGTCAGGTAGATCCAGAGCCCATCCCAGATCATGGGAGGGAAAGCCGAGCCGACGGTGCGAGCAGGATTCATACTCATCCCGGAGAACGGCGCTTCCAGGGTGATGTAGGTTGCGACCAGCAGGCCGGCAAAGAGTCCCGTGTAACGGCCCAGGCGGTGATGATTTGAAAAATACAGAACGGCGGACATCAGAATGAATGCGATGGTGAACTCCGCGGAGAGGGCCACCCACGGCCCATCCGGCCCGGGCAAGGTAACGACATAACGCACCGCCGGATCTGACAATTGCTTGCCTAAAAAGCGCGCGACCAGCAGCACCCCCAGGATCGCTCCCAGGAACTGCGCGGTTATATAGAAGAGCGCATCCCAAGCCTTAATTTTGCCCAATCGATAAAAAGTGAACGTCACCGACGGGTTGATGTGCGCACCCGACTGTTTTCCCCAGGGCGAATAGATGATCGCGATAGCAGTGAGGCCCATGGACATTCCCATCAGCAAGCGCCGCAGCACAGGGGACATGATGGCCTGATGGATGGGTGACTGCGGAAACTCGTATAGCGCCCCAAAGACGCAAGCCGACACCATGAAGGCACCGAGCAAACCCGCTTCCATCAGGTATTCAGGCCAGTGGAGGCCGACAGACGCCAGGGCGCCCAGTTTGGGCGCCGGTGACATCGCAGCTTGAGTCGGCCTCTGCAGTTGCGCGACCGCCAGGTTCGGCGTTTCGACCAGAGAGTTGTGCTCGGTGGCATTCATGATCTGGGAGGTCTGATTCGGATGTGGGAAAGAAGTGACATTTGACGCTCGGGTTCATAGTCAGTGGATGACGGACTTGAGAACCAGCGTGGTACAAAGACGATCCTCGGGAACCGTCCGAGGTGGGGCGGACACTACAAATCGCCGGCTCTCTTGTTGGATCTGTTCTCAGAGAATGTTCAGAAGAGTCTTGCCGGCAGCCAGCGACTGGATGGTCAGTATCCGCCTATGCATCTGACACTATACGCTTGTAGAGTCGCTCGCTTAACCCTTCGGGCAGTTCAATAACCTTCTCGTCGCCCAGCAATCGCACGACATTTCTCATGCCGTCGTACACGGCTGTGCAGTGATCACATTCCTTAAGGTGTCTCTCGATTTGCAAGCGGAGCTGAGGCGGGAGATCGGCGTCGAGGTAGTCGGACAACTCTCTGAGGATCTGACGGCAATCGATTTGTACCACAGCGGATTGGTTGGGCACGTATACCACCGTGTGTTAGATGCCCCGATGCCGAGAAGGTGACACCCGCCACTCGTCTTCACGTTTCCAGGCTTTTTGAAACATTGTGGGCAGTTTCGAATCCCATCGCCACGTGAGCAGCTCAGCACGGCACTTGAGCCCACATCAAATCGGGTTCGCGAATCGTTAACGATTCATCGCTCAGTGCGTGAGGCTCACGAATCAATCTCAAGCAGAAGGAATGAACATGAATAAGGCAATGCAGTTTGCTCTCCGGGGACTGGTGATGGCGGCGATGATGTTCGCCATCTCAGCGCTGGCTCAAGACACGCACACTTCGAGCCAATTTCAGGGTCCGAAAGCCAATCAAGGACACGTCACCCACAGTACGCAAGGCGGCAAGAGCGTACTCACCCTGTCGGACGACTTCGTCGTGCCGGACACACCGGACCCGCACTGGCAACTGGTGGATTCCGACGGCAACGCGTATCTGGTCGACAAGCTGAAGACCAAGGCGTTCATCGGAACCAACTACAAGAAGGAAATCATCGTGCCCAGCTATGTGAAGAATGTATCGAAGGTAGTGATCTGGTGCGCGTTTGCCGAGGTCAATTTGGGCGAGGCCAGCTTCAGCTCGCCCGTCAAGTAAACAGCCGCTCAAGCCAAGGGGCGCAAGCCGGCTCGAACCTGGACGGACCGCCCCTGAAATTCAGAGAGAAGAAAACTATGAATATCCAAATGTACTCATCTCGCCGGGGATTCGCAGCGATGATTTTGTGCCTTGCGAGCTTTGCGAATGCTCAAACCGTGGACAAAAAGACGCTCACCCTGCAAGGCGCGGAGCGCGTCATTGGCGCAGCGAAGTCTGAAGCGCAGAAATTGAAAGCTCCTGGAGGCGTAATCGCCGTGGTGGACGATGGCGGCAACCTGATGGCGCTGGAGCGGCTGGATGGCACATTCTCAGCCGGGGCAAACATTTCCATCGGCAAAGCCAAGACCGCCGTCATGTTCAAGAAGCCCACGCGCGTTTTCGAAGAACTCATCAACTCCAGCGGCAAAGGCCGCACCGTGATGACGGCTCTGGAAAATTTCACTCCTCTGATCGGAGGCATTCCTATTCTCGTGGACGGTGAGATTGTGGGTGGGGTAGGCGTGAGCGGCGCGGCCACCGCCGATCAGGATGAACAACTGGCGATCGCCGGATCGAAAGCTTTCGATCACGGTGCCATGAGCGTGACCGCAGACCCGGCGCCAGCGGTGTCTTACTTTGAGAAGAGCAAGGTTGACGAAGCCTTCTCCAAGGGCGCGGTGCTATTCGACGGCAGTGGCCGCAACTACATGGTTCACGCCAGCCGCCGCGAAAAGCCCGGACAGGCTGAGATTCACGCCAAGGACGCCGACATTATTTATGTGTTGCAAGGGTCTGCGACAGTCGTCACCGGGGGCGAGGCTGTTGATGCGAAAACCACTGGGCCCGACGAACTACGAGGAAGCAGCATCCGCGAGGGGCAAACCCGGCAAATCGCGAAAGGGGACGTTGTCATCGTGCCTCGTGGCGTGCCGCACCAGTTCCTGGAAGTTACCAATCCGTTCCTCTACTACGTTGTGAAAGTCCGTTAAGCGAGAACTCCAGTGAAAAACCTACTCAAGAACGATTGGCGATTTACCGCGACCGCAGCGCTTTTGATGACCATCAGCTCGCCGGCAGTCCTGCGAGCCACAGGCCAGTCTATCCAAGATCCCCCATTCGGCCGGCCGGATGCGGTAGTCGATCTGGCATCGCGGGAGGGGGTCAACCTGGTGCAGGGCCAGTGGCGTTACCACGACGTGAAGGTCGTGGATGCCGATTCCCGCGCCGTTGGCCCCGATCTGAGACCGAGTGGCGCTGCTATCAAGACTTACGACTACGAACCCCACGCCGGCGTCGCTGATTTCGACGACTTGCAGTGGGAAGCCATCGATGCGACGACGCTGGACCAGCGACGCTCTACGGCCAAAGTTTGTTTCAACTGGTACCGCATCAATGTCAAAATTCCGGAGAAGATTGGGAACTTCAGCACCGCAGGGTCAACCGTCGCTTTTGAAATCGTGATCGACGATTATGCCGAGGTCTGGGTCAACGGCAAGATGCCACGCGTGCTCGGGCAGCCCGGAGGACCCGTAGTCAAAGGCTTCAACGCGCCGAATCGGGTCATCCTCAC
>Ga0207674_10007342_pt1 | contig 12836 bp, 10 predicted proteins | sample KBSCornC72_FD_184303 | JGI IMG/M metagenome (GOLD analysis project Ga0207674, IMG submission 184303) | Corn rhizosphere microbial communities from Kellogg Biological Station, Michigan, USA - KBS Corn C7-2 (SPAdes) (version 2) | ecosystem: Host-associated > Plants > Roots > Rhizosphere > Soil ... | reverse complement strand
CGCCCAGCTGCTCCTGCGCATAGTCGGTGATGCCGATGGTGGCGATGTCGCCGGACACGTCGATCCATTCATGCTCGTCGGTAAAATAACGGCTCATGCCTTGGCTCCCTTGCGGACATAATGGTGGGGTACGAAGGGCATGGCGACCACGGTCGCGCCCAGCCGCTTGCCCCGAACTTCAATCGAAAGCGCGGTGCCGGGTTCCGCATGCCCTTCGGCTACCCACCCCATGGCGATGGGGCGACCGAGCGAGGGCGAAAAGCCGCCCGAGGTGACAGTGCCGACCGCCGTGTCGCCCGCATAGATGATCGCACCCTCACGGGCAGGCAAGCGGCCCTCGATGGTCAGGCCAACGCGCGTTTCGGAAGGCGTTTCCGCCAGTTCGGCCTGCACCCGCTCCGCGCCCATGAAGCCACCCTCGGTCCGGCGCCGCTTGGAAATCGCGAAGCCCAGCCCCGCCGCGATCACGCTGACGCCGGGATGCAGGTCATGGCCGTATAGCGGCAGGCCCGCCTCCAGCCGGAGCGAATCGCGCGCCCCCAGACCGATGGGCTTGACTTCGGACTGCTCGGTCAGCGCATTCGCAAGCGCCTCGGCATCCTCCGCGCGCACCGAAATCTCATAGCCGTCCTCGCCGGTATAGCCGGAGCGGCTAACGCCCAGCGGACGCCCGTCCCACAGATAGGGCGCGGCCTCCATGAAGGCGAGGTCGGCGACCGACCCGCCCTCGGGCAGTACGGGCACGAGGCCGAGGCGCGACAGGGCGACGACCGCCTTCGGTCCCTGCAACGCCAGCAGCGCATGCTCGTCCAGATGATTGAGGTCGATCTCGTCGGGCAGATGCTCGCGCAGATGGGCAATGTCGTCCCACTTGCACGCGCCATTGACGATCAGGAAATAATGGTCCCCCAGATTAGTGACCATCAGGTCGTCGAGGATGCCCCCGTCTTCATCGAGGAACAGCGAATAGCGAATCTTGCCGGGCTTCAGGCCCAGGATGTCGCCGGGCAGCAGCCTCTCCAGCTCCGCCGCCGCATCGGGGCCGTTGAGCTTGAGCTGGCCCATATGGCTGACATCGAACAGGCCCGCACTCTCCCGCGTCCAGAGATGCTCGGCCATGATGCCGTCATATTGGACGGGGAGCCAATAGCCCGCGAAATCGACCATGCGACCACCGCGCGCGCGGTGCCAGCCGTCCAGCGGCAATGGCAGAATGGGCAGATCGTCAGGTCCGATGGCTGTGTCGTCGCTCATATCATGTCCCGTACAAAGGCCAAGGCGGACTCGTCCCGCCGCTGGCGGTGCGTATCCGACCCCCTCTGTCACGGGAACCTGAGAGCTTTGACCGGAACCCTCGCGGACGATCCGGCTTACCCCTTCGGTGGGACGAGCGCGTGAAACGCCGGTCCGCTTTCCAGAGTGTCTATGCCGCTGCGGTCCCTGGGCCTGAGAGATTCCGGGGTGGTTGCTCCTTCGGCGGCCGCCCGGCTCAAAGCCGCGCGACGCTCTCCCGCAGTGACACCGGGACATTTGTGCAATGCACCAGCGACGGGCCAGACATGACCGCCGGCACGAGTCGTGTCAACGGCGCATCAGGATGCGACGGTAAGCAGTTCGGCTTTTCCACAGATTTCGGCGTGGATGCGCGTGGCGTAGCGATCCGTCATGCCGGCGATGAAATCGCCGATGTGGCGGCTGCGCGCCGGCTCCGCCGCCGGGAGGGTCGCGACCCAGTGCGGCGTCATGCGCGACGGGTCGGCACAGAGCGCGGCGAACAATTCGCCGACCACGCGATCGGCCTCCTCGGCCGCCGCCATCTGCTCGGGATGATGATAGAGATTGGCGTACATGAAGCGTTTCAGCACGCGCTCCTGCTCGGCCATCTCCACACTGAAGGTCGCGAGCGCCCGGCCGGCGGCGCGCACGTCCGTCACATCGCCGACCCCCGAATCCGCAATCGCGGCGCGGGTGGTGGCGAGAAGATCGTTGACCATCACGCCGATCTGGTCGCGCACCAGTTCGCGGACCAGGCGCTGGTCGGGCACGTCCGGATAGCGCGCCTTCACCCGATCCCACCCGGCGCGCACCAGCGGCACCTCCAGCAACTGGTCGATGCTGAGCAGGCCGGCGCGCAGGCCGTCGTCGATGTCGTGATTGTCATAGGCGATGTCGTCGGCGATCGCCGCGACCTGCGCTTCGAGGGACGGCCATGTATCGAGGTCGAGGGGAAAGGCGGCGTCCATCTCCCGCATCGCCCAGGTCGGCGCGGTGACGGGACCATTATGCTTGGCGAGGCCCTCCAAAGTTTCCCATGTCAGGTTCAGCCCGTCAAAGCGCGGATAGGGCGTTTCCAGCCGCATCAACGCGCGCAGGGTATGCGCATTATGGTCGAAGCCGCCATGGCCCGCGAGCGCTGCCTTGAGCGCATCCTCCCCCGCATGGCCAAAGGGCGGATGGCCGATGTCGTGGGCGAGGCACAGCGCCTCCGTCAGATCCTCATTGAGGCCGAGCGCGCGGGCGATGGTGCGGCCGATCTGCGCCACCTCCAGACTGTGGGTCAGGCGGACGCGATAATGGTCGCCATCGGGCGCGACGAACACCTGCGTCTTGTGCCGCAAACGGCGAAAGCTGATCGAATGAATGATGCGGTCGCGGTCGCGCTGGAAGGCGTCGCGCGGCCCCCGCTCCTCTCCGCCCGGTTCGCGATGTTCGCGGCCCCGGCTGCGGGCGGGGTCGCTGGCATAAGGGGCAAGGCCAGTCATTTGCCGGAGAGCGCCGCGACCGTCTCGCCTGCCTCGCTCTGCCAGACGAAGCCGTCGCTCCCTGCCTTCTTGAGGTCGGCGATGACCGCCTTCGCCTTTGCCGGAGTGAACGGACCGACCAGCAGGCGGCGGGTCGCGCCCCATTGCGCGGTCCAGCCATCCTCGCCCGCGAGCACGGAATAGGTCTTGCGCAGGCGGCGCATGTCGAAGGCCAATGCGCCGACATCGCGGCCGGTGGCGATCTGCACCCATGTCCGTTCGGGGTTGGCCTTGATGCGGGCCTTCTCCTCCGCCTCGGCCTTCGCTTCCGCTTTGGCCTTGGCGTCGGCTTCCGCCTTGGCCTTGGCGGCAGCGTCCTTCTTCGCCTTGTCGGCCGCGGCCTTGCGCTTGGCGGCCTGCAGGCGGGCGACTTCGTCCAGGTCGACGGCCTGCGTCGGAGCGGCGCGCTCTTCCTCCGACACCTTGATCTCCGCCATGATCGCGGCAAGCGTGCGCGGCGGCTTCACCGGCGCTTCGCCCGCGACCGGCGCGGTGCTGAAGCCCGGTTGCGGCGCGGCGTCGGCTGTCGGGGTCGGGACAGGAGCGGGAACGGGCGTGGGCGTACTAGCAGGCGTCGCGGCACCGTCGGCCGGTGGTCCCTGAACCATGGCAGCAACCGGCGCGGCGACCGGGGCGGCGGGGGATATCGGCTGCGGGTTCGCGGGCTGGGATGGAGGCGGGACGTAAGGCGAAGCGACCGGCACGGCGCTCGCCGCAGAGCCCATAGCCACGGAGCGGCTGGAGTTGGCGATCGGCACGGCACCGGGGATAGCCGGGGGACCAGAGACCGGGGCCGCTGCACGCGGGGCGATCGGCACGGTGCCGCTGCCCCGGACAGCCTGCGTGCCAGTCGATATGGGTGGCGTTTCCGGCTGCGCCATGGTGGTGCGCACGGGCGCTGGCACGATGGGCACGATGCGGCGGTTGACCCGGCTCTGCTCCGCCGCCGTCCAGCCGTCGGGATCATCGTTGCCCGCGATTGCCCCCGCAGCCGCCCCGGAAGCGAGCGCCGCACCCGCATAAGAGTTCGCGGGAGGCTGTGACTGCACCGGCGGCGGCAGGTCCGCATGCGGCATGGCAGCGAGCAGGCTGCTGTCCTCCGATGGCGCGACGGGCGCGGACGCTGGCGCAACGGTGGTGGCCCGGTTGCGAGACGACTCGCGCGCGCGCCGGCGTGAAGACGAGGTGGAGGTAGCGGCCGGGACCGTTTCCACGCGCGGCGGCGCGGGGGGCGCCGTCACCGTCGCCAGGCGCAAGCCGTCAGCCGGAAATTGTCCATAATGGGTCGCCGCCGCCTTCTGCGCCGGCGTCAGCGAACCCATGCGGACCAGATAAGGCTCCATCGAATCCGCCAGCGAGCGCGGCATGATCGTCTGCGCGATCCGCCGCGCCTCCGCCGTGCGGCCGTTCATCGCCAGAATCATGGTGCGGTCGCGCCACGCGCCCCGGTCGCTCTTGTAAAGGAGCGGGCGCAACTGCGCTTCCGCCACGTCGACCTTGCCGGAAATGCCCAGGGACACGGCGTAGGCGCGGATCAGCGCGCTGTTGCCGGGGTCGGTGCGCAGCGCCAGCAGATAATCCGCCTGCGCCTTGTCCTGCTGGCCTGTCAGGTCGTAGGTCAGCGCCCGTTCGAACAGATGGGTGTCGGCCCGCGCGCCAAGCGCCTCCGCCTCATCGAAATAGGCGGCCGCCTCGCGCGGTTGCTTGAGCGCCACCGAAACCAGCGCAAGGCCCAGCTTCACGCGCCCGTTGCGGGCGTTGACCATGTCGGCGCGCATGAAGAAACCGTTCGCGGCCTGCGCATCGCCCAACTGATAGGAGGCTTCCCCCGCCCCGATCAGCGCCTCCATGTCCGTGGGCTGGCGCGACAGGCGATTGAGATTCTGGTTGAGCCGTTCGACCGCGCCCGTCTGCGGCACGGCCTGCACGATCGCCCCTGTCTGCGCGAAGATCGGAGGCGGGAAAGACGCGGCAAGCGCCAGAAACGATACAGCGACGGAGCGCCGGACCCACAAGAATCTGGCGAGCGACCGGCCAGTAAGAGATTTCACGACGATAGTCCTCATTCGCTCGGCACACGGCCGGCCCCCGGTCTATCCCCCGATAGCATGACGCAGTTCACCCTGCCAACCGACTGGCACTCGCGGAAGCGACCGGGCGGTTTGCGGAGTGGGGCACACGAAACGATCGGTTTCGTGCGCCCCTCTCGTCTTACTGGTTGTTCTGGCGGTTAAGGAAGCGGGGCACGTCGAACTCGCCCTTGTCCTCGGGCACTTCGCCGCCTTCGCGCGCGCCGCCACGCGCCAGAAGCGACATGCGCTCGAACAGCGTTCCGCCCGAAGCGCCGCGCCCATTGGCAGGCGCCGGGGCAGGCTTCGCCGCCGGTTCGGGGTCAAGTCGCTGCGCCGCGCCCAGATCGAGCGCGTCGAGATCGCCCTCCACATCCTCATCCACGAACAGCGGCTCGGGCTTTTGCGCGGCGCCACGGAAAGCGCGTGGCGACGCGGCAGGCGCCGACGCGTCATCCCGGATGAACGACTGCGTGCCAAGCGGCGGAAGCTCCGCCGCTTCGTCGGCGACGGGAGCAGGCTCGGATGCCGCGACATGACCCTCGGGCGCTTCGACGGCGGGCGCGGCCGGCGCGGTGCCGAACGCCTGCTGATCGACCGCCGCCGTGGTCGGCTCGGGCGCGGAGACCGGCGGCGCGCCGCGCAGGGCGCCGCCCATCTGCTTGAAGTCGTAGGGCTTGCTCGCCGCCGCCGCGACGATGTTCGCATCGGCGTCGATGCCGGTCGCGACCACGGACACGCGGATCTTGCCGTTCAGATTCTCGTTGAACGCCGAACCCCAGATGATGTTCGCATCCGGATCGACCAGTTCGCGGATATGATTCGCGGCCTCATCGACCTCCATCAGACGCATGTCCTCGCCGCCGGTGATCGACACGATAACGCCCTTGGCACCGCGCATCGACACGCCGTCGAGCAGCGGGTTGGCGATCGCCTTCTCCGCCGCCGCCAGCGCGCGGCCGTCGCCGTCCGCCTCGCCGGTGCCCATCATCGCCTTGCCCATCTCCTCCATCACCGAACGCACATCGGCGAAGTCGAGGTTGATGAGGCCGGGCATGACCATCAGGTCGGTGATGCCGCGCACGCCCTGTTGCAGCACTTCGTCCGCCATCTGGAACGCTTCCTTGAAGGTCGTGTTCGGATTGGCGATCAGGAAGAGATTCTGGTTGGGAATGACGATCAGCGTATCGACGTGCTTCTGCAACTCCTCGATACCCGCATCGGCGGCCTTGGCGCGCCGATTGCCCTCGAAGGTGAAGGGCTTGGTCACGACACCCACGGTCAGGACGCCCTTTTCCTTCGCCGCCTTGGCGATGACGGGCGCCGCGCCCGTGCCGGTACCGCCGCCCATGCCGGCCGCGATGAAGCACATATGGACGCCCTCCAGCGCCTCCTGCACGTCAACGATCGTCTCTTCCGCCGCCGCGCGACCGATATCGGGACGCGATCCCGCGCCCAGACCCTCGGTAATGCGGGGGCCAAGCTGGATACGGCGTTCCGCCGGCGAGGCGTTGAGCGCCTGCGCATCGGTGTTGGCGACGACGAAATCGACGCCGTCCACTTCGGCCGCGATCATGTTCGCGATCGCGTTGCCCCCGGCGCCGCCGACACCGATGACGGTGATCCGGGGCTTCAACTCGTCCACATGGGGCGGACCGATCTCAATGCTCATTCAACTATCTCCCTCGACCTGCTGCGGGGCGGGCCAATCAGGTGCCATAACCGAATCATGCACCATAAGCGACGCCACTTCATCCCCCAAATTAACCAAAACGTAAAAACCCTGACGCAAAGGGGCCCGCATCAGTAATTCGCCCGAAAGGCCGCGATCAGCCGCTGCATCCAGGCGGAGCGCCCCGGCCGGTGGACCAGCTGGGTAGCCGGCGCGATGGAGCGCAGGTCCACCGGGTTGCTCGCCACATGGAGCGCGATGCCCGCCAGCGTCGAAAAGGCCGGACCGCTATGCGCCTCCGGCAGCGCGGCCAGTCCCTTGGGCCGTCCGATGCGCACCGCCCGCCCCAGCGCGGTCTGGGCATAGTCGGCCATGCCTTTCAGGTCAGCGCCGCCGCCGGTCAGCACGACCTGCCGCGCCACCGGCCCCTGAAAGCCCATGCTCTCCAGCGCCGCCGCAACATCCTTCATCAGGCGCCCCAGCCGATCGCAGATCACGCCGACCAGTTCCGCGCGCGTCACCTTGCGCCCGTCATTGCTTTCCGCGCCACCGTTCGCCGGCGCGATCTCGATCATCTCCCGAAAATCGCGGCGCGATTGCATCGCCGATCCGTAGAAGCATTTCATGCGCTCCGCCTGACTGCGTCGGATTCCGAAGGCGGAGGCGATATCGTCAGTAATGTCGGCCGCGCCCACCGGGATGGACCGCAGATCGACCAGCATCCCACCTGAAAAAAGCGAGACATTGGTGACCCCCGCCCCCATCTCGACCAGCGCGACACCCAGGTCGCGCTCCTCGTCCGACAGGCACGCCAGCCCCGTCGCGACGGGCGCGGCGACGATACCCTCGACATTGAGATAGGCGGAGCGAACGCAGGTCTCCAGATTGGCGAGCGGCGCGCCGTCCGCCTGCATGACGTGGATATCGACGCCCAGCCGCTCGGCATGCAGGCCCACCGGGTTGCGCACGCCATCGGTGGTGTCGATGGTGTAGAGCGTCGGCTGCGCGTGCAGGACGAGTCGGCCGTCAGGGTCGATGCCTTCGCGGGCGCGGCCCAGCAGCTCGTCCACGTCTGCCTGCTGGATGCGGCGATTATGGATGTCGATGTCGACCGGCATCACGTCGCTGACCAGGCTGCCGCCGGAAAAGCTGACCCAGACGCTCTCGATATTGGTGCCGGCGACCTTCTCGGCCTGCTCGACCGTTTCGCGGATCGCCTGCTCGGTGCGTTCCATGTCGGCGATGAAGCCGCGCCGCACGCCCCGACTCTCGCGCTGGCCGGTGCCGAGGATGATGAGGCTGCCGTCATCCTGGCGTCCGGCGATCAGCGCGGAAACCTTCCACGACCCGACATCGATGGCGGTAATCAGCTTTTCGACGCGTGGTCCCGCCATACTCAAGCCTCCCCGGATTCAAGAGCGCGCGACGCCTCTGGCCGCGACGCGGGTTTGTCCTGCTTCTCGCCATCGGCGTTCGACGGGGTGCTGCTCCCCTTCGTGTCGCTGCCGGCGGCGGTGCGCCGCTCGGGCGGCATGCGCAGCACGAAACGCGCCGGATCGCGCATGTCGAAGCGCACGATGCCGCGCCCCAGCAGCCGGTTGACGCCGTCAAGCTGCGCGAACTTCATCAGGGCCGCCGCCGCGGTCGCCTTGCCCTCCGGCAACGCCAGCGTCTCGCCCGACTGAAAGCGCAGATCCCAGCGCCGGTTGCCGACCCAGGTCGCGCCGGCGAGCAGGGGTTTGAGCGCGGGCGCCGCCTCCATCAACTGGCCCAGCGAGCGGGTTTCCCGGTTGGCGAGCGGACCGACGACCAGCGGCAGGTCGGGCATGGCGCGGCCATCCACCGGTTCCAGCACGACGCCGGTCACGTCGATCAGGCTGAGCTTTCCCGCATTCTGCCACACGGCCACCGGATCGCGCTCGACGATGTCGATCACCAGCGTGCCGGGCAGGCGGCGCGTCACGCGCGCATCCTCGACCCAGCCCAGCGTCATCACCCTCCGGCGCAGCGCGCTGAGGTCTACGGCCAGCATCGAGCGATCCATTTCCTCCAGCGCCAGGCTGTAGACCGGCATCTCGTCCATGCGTTTGAGGCCCTGAACCTCGACCTTGGCGACCTGGAACCCCGACCGCGCGGCCAGCGCCGCCATCTCCTGCCCAGCGATGCCGGGCAGGCCGAAGAAGGTCGCAGCCAGCCACAGCACCCCGCCCGCCAGCATCACGACCGCGGTGGTCAGCGCCTTGCTGAGCGTCTGGCCGCTGACCGGGATCATCGCGATCAGCCTGTCGAGCCGCGTCTTGCGCCGGGGCGCGGAGCGCCCGCGCGGCTTTGGCGAGGCCGAGCGCCCGCCGCTCCCCGCGCCGCGCTTGATCGTGGACGAATCCTTCATGCCGTTTGCCCCCCGGCGTCCGCGCCCAGCGCCTCCGCGATGATCGCCTCGACCAGCGCGCCATAATCCTGCCCCAGATATTTCGCCTGCTCGGGCACGAGACTGAGCGGTGTCATCCCCGGCTGTGTGTTGACCTCCAGCAGGAAGACGCCCGCGATTCCCTGCGTGTCGTCCCAGCGGAAGTCCGACCGCGACGTGCCCTTGCACCCCAGCAACTGGTGCGAGCGCAGCGCGATCGCCATCATATGCTCGGCGACATCGTCCGGCACGTCCGCCGGGCAGATATGGTCGGTCATGCCCTCGGTATATTTGGCGTCGAAGTCGTAGAAGCCGCTTTTCGGCCTTAGTTCGGTGACGCACAGCGCCTTGTCGCCGAGCACGGCAACGGTCAGTTCGCGGCCACGGATGAAGGGCTCCGCGAGCAGTTCGTCGAAATCCTGCCAGGGGCCGGCGGTGTCGCGGCCGATGGGATTGCCGTAATTGCCTTCCGCCGTGACGATGGCGACGCCCACGGACGATCCCTCGTTGGCGGGCTTCACCACATAGGGACGCGGCAGGGGATCGCCCTCGAACAGGCTTGCGGATTTGACGATCCGGCCGCCGGGCATGGGGATGCCGTGGGGGACGAGCTGCTGTTTGGTCAGCACCTTGTCGATGGCGATGACGGACGTCGCCATGCCGCTGTGCGTATAGGGGAAGCCCATGATGTCCATCAGGCCCTGCACCGATCCGTCCTCGCCGGGAACGCCATGGAGGGCGTTGAAGACGATGTCGGGGCTGGCCGCCAGGAGCTTTGCGGGCAGGTCGCGGCCTTCGGCGGGCGTGGCGCCGAGATCGACGCGGGTCACCTTATGGCCGCGCGCTTCAAGCGCGGCGGCGACGCCCTCGCCGGACATGAGCGAGACGGGGCGCTCGGAGGACCAGCCGCCCATGAGGACCGCGACATGGAGGGGGGACGTCATTGGCAAAGTCCCCCCACTCCGTTCGGGCTGAGCCCTTCGACTGCCCGCCCGTGGCGGGCGCTCAGGATGAACTTCACCTTCGGTGAAGTCGAAGCCTCCTGCTGAGCGGAGGCGAAGCTGGCTTCGACAAGCTCAGCCGGGCACTTCGACAGGCTCAGTACGAACGGTTTTTCAGGGAGGATCATTGACTATCCCCCACCCGCTGGATTTCCCATTCGAGGGTCACACCCGTCGCCTCACGCACCCGCCGTATCACCTCTTCGCCCAGACCCTCTATGTCCGCGCTTGTCGCCGCGCCGAGATTGAGGAGGAAATTGCAATGTTTCTCCGAGACCTGCGCGCCGCCCATGGTCAGGCCCCGGCACCCGGCGCGATCGACCAGTTCCCACGCCTTGTGGCCGTCCGGGTTCTTGAAGGTGGAGCCACCGGTCTTGGAACGCAGCGGCTGCGATGCTTCCCGCGCGGCGGCGATGCGGTCCATCTCGGCCTGAATCGCGGCGGGTTCGGCGGCATGGCCCCGAAAGGTCGCGCCCACCACGATGGCCCCTTCGGGCAGGCTGCTGTGGCGATAGGTGTATCCGAGCGTATCGAGCGGCAGCGTCCGGCGCTCGCCGGAGCGCAGGATGACGTCGCAATCCACCAGCACATCCCTGACCTCGCGGCCATAGGCGCCGCCATTCATCCGCACGAAGCCGCCGACCGTGCCGGGGATCGAGCGGAGAAACTCCAGGCCACCGATGCCGGCATCGCGCGCGGTCGAGGAGACGAGAATGCCCGAGGTGCCACCGCCGCAACGAAGCGCCATGCCGTCGATCCGCTCCGCGAAGGCGAAAGCCTTGCCGAGGCGCACGACGACCCCCGGCACGCCGCCGTCCCGCACGATAAGGTTCGATCCCAGCCCCAGCGCCATCACCGGCACGGCAGGATCGAGAGCGGCGAGAAAATCGGCGAGATCGTCCGCATCCTTTGGCTCGAACAGCCATTCGGCCGCCCCACCCGCCTTGAACCAGACGAGCGGCGCCATCGGCGCCTGCGCCTTCAAGATGCCCCGCACCTCCACACCGTTCGGGCTGAGCGAAGTCGAAGCCTCGCGCTGAGCGGAGCCGAAGCGTAAGTCTCGCTCCGCTCGACGCGGCCCTTCGGCAGGCTCGGGGCGAACGGTGGTCACTATTCCGCCGCCTCCGCGCGTGCGCCCTGAATGGCCCCGGCAAGTCCCGCCGCCCATTTGGTGATGTCGCCCGCGCCCAGGCAGACGATCATGTCGCCCGGTTGAAGGTCCTTCGCCAGCGCGTCCGCCAGCGCGCCCGCGTCGGCGATGGTCGCCGCCGCGCGGTGACCGCGCCTCTTGAGACCGGCGACGAGCGCATCGGCATCCACGCCCTCGATCGGCTCCTCGCCGGCGCGATAGACCGGGGTCACATAGACGCCGTCGGCATCGTTAAACGCCTGCTGGAAATCCTCCATCAGGTCGCGCAGGCGGGTGAAGCGATGCGGCTGCACCACCGCGATGACGCGGCCCTTCACGCCCTCGCGCGCCGCCGCCAGCACGGCCTTGATCTCGACCGGATGGTGACCATAATCGTCGATGACCACGACGCTGCCACCCTCGACCTCGACCTCGCCGACCTTGGTGAAGCGCCGCTTGACTCCGCCGAAGCCCGCCAGGCCCGACTGGATCGTCGCATCATCGACGCCAAGGTAGAGCGCCACGCCGATCGCCGCCATCGCGTTCAGGACGTTGTGGCGGCCCGGCATGGGGAGTTCGATCCCCTCGATGCGACGGGTCGATCCGTCACGCTCGCGGATCTGCACGTCGAAGCGGTTGCCGCCCGGCACCGGCGTCACATTGTCGCCGCGAATGTCGGCGGGGGCTGAAAAGCCATAGGTGACGATGCGCCGGTCCTGCACGCGCGGCAGGATCGCCTGCACTTCGGGATGATCGAGGCACAGCATCGCCGCGCCATAGAATGGCACATTCTCGACGAATTCGACGAAACAGTCCTTCACCTTCTCGAAGCTGCCATAATGGTCGAGATGCTCGGGGTCGATGTTGGTGACGACCGCGACCGTGCCGTCGAGGCGCAGGAAGCTGCCGTCGCTCTCGTCCGCCTCCACCACCATCCAGTCGCCCGCGCCGAGCCGTGCGTTGGAGCCATAGTTGTTGATGATGCCGCCGTTGATGACAGTGGGGTCGATGCCGCCCGCGTCGAGCAGCGCCGCGATCATCGACGTGGTGGTGGTCTTGCCATGCGTGCCCGCCACCGCGACCGTGCTTTTCAGGCGCATCAGTTCCGCCAGCATCTCCGCGCGGCGAATGACGGGAACCCGCTTTTCGAGCGCCAGTTCGACCTCCGGGTTGCCGCGCTTGATCGCGGTGGAGGTGACGACCACGGCCGCGTCGCCCAGATTCTCGGCGGCATGGCCGATCATCACCTTGATGCCCTTTTTGCGCAGGCCCTCGATGACATAGCCCTCGGCCACGTCCGACCCCTGCACGCTATAGCCCAGATTGTGCATCACCTCGGCGATGCCGGACATGCCGATGCCGCCGATGCCGATGAAGTGGATCGTGCCGATGTCGATCGCGACGCCCTTCATGCCGGCACCCCCTGCCCCTGGCCCTGAATGCCGGAAACGGGCTTGGCCGGCGCGACCTTCAGCACATTGGTCATGATCGGCGCGACGCCGAAACTCTCGATCAGGTCGGCCATGTCCCGGACCGCCTCCGGATGCCCGCATTCGCGCGCGCGGCGGGCGGCATTTTCGAGCGCGCCCGGCTCCATCGCCATCTTCTGCATCTGTTTGGCAAGCTCCACGGGAGTGAACGAACGCTGCGCGATGGAGCGGGCGCCGCCCGTCTTCGCCATCTCGGCGGCATTATAGGTCTGGTGGTCGTCCATGGCGGACGGCAGCGGAATGAGGATCGCGGGACGGCCGGCGACG